>OGYX01000077.1_pt1 | contig 61521 bp, 63 predicted proteins | sample 1576601 | NCBI WGS metagenome assembly OGYX01 (sample SAMEA3541561, study PRJEB24748) | human gut metagenome | biome: human gut; feature: human-associated habitat; material: faeces | place: China | collected 2012 | reverse complement strand
AGTTGCCTTATATCTCCACAGCTAAAGCTGGGAGCTTTACGGCAACATTTGGTAATTCTTTTTTGGGGTATTTCTTTAATAACTTCTAATTCTAAAACTATCATATCTTGTCTCTCCGTAAAATATAGTATATCATATTTTTAGGTGATGATATGATTTTAACAGAAGAAATAGAAAACTCTTTAAAAAACGAAGCAGATATTATACGAAAATCAGGATTAGAAAGAACATATGCTTATAAAATTATTCGTGGTGAAAAAGGAAAAAATGCAAAGGATAAAATCTATCGCTTAGCGCTTGCTATGAATTTAACCCAAAAAGAAACAAATCATTTATTATCTTTAAATAATGCAGGTGACTTATATCCACATAATGCTAGAGATCTTATTTTATTAAATGGCTTGTTAAAAAAACAAACCGTAGAAGAAGTCAACATTGAACTTTATAATCATGATTTAGAGCCTCTAAAAGAAAAATAGGACTTCTAAGGAAGTCCTATTTTTCTTCATTATAACAATCTAATATATATTTTTCATTTTCTACCCATAAATCATTTTCTAAATTAGATATCTCTAAAATCACTATATTTTCAATGATTTCAAATAAATCATATATTATTTTTTATCCGTCGAAAAGTATCAGGCATCTTATTTCTAACTTATTTCATTCAACTTATAGACGACCGTTTCCCCATCAATTTTATTTATTTTTATTTCTATACAATCGTGATTTTTTGCAATATCTATATTCTTCTTTGTTAAAGGTTTTCCCCTATTATCAATATCTATATCAATTGTATTCATCCTATTACTTAAACTTATTTTTAAATGATTCTTTTTAAAAAATACAGGTTCCCCTCTTTCATATAATAAAATAGAATCTTTATCATTTATCTTTTCTTTTAAAATAAGATGCTTTTGTTTATCAAATTGATGAAATATCGAAAAATACGACCCATTATAAATACGTGTAAAAATCATCATAGAAATAATACATAATAGCATAGCCGTTTCTACAATAAAAATAAATAACTTCATTTTATATTTCATAGATTCACCTTCTATTTTATAGCCTTAATTGTTATAGTTGGATGATTGCGTATATAAATTGACGGAATATGATTTTGCCATTTAACATTTACATCCTGCTCATTATTAAAGTCTAAATTTTCATTAGAGTAACACCTCGTAGTATAACTATATTTTTCTAATTTATTAAAAATAACATCAACTCGAATATCCACGTCAAACAATGATAAATGCTCTACTTTGTATATTTTTACTATTACATTTGAAAGAGAATCTTTGTTTTCATAAAGCAAAGTCTCTTCTTGGTCATCATGAATTATTAAATTCCAAATAGTATTATTAGAAAAATAATTTTTTGTTATTAAAAATAATACTATTAATAGAATTATTGTTTCTAAAATGATAAATTTTGTAAGAATTTTTTTCATATTTTTTCCTTTCTTAAAAAACGAATGAAACTTCATTTGAAATTTCATTCATTTAAGTTAATTATTTGCTTTAGAAAGATATGAATCTAAAGGTGTTTTGGTATGCTCAACAACATAACCACTTCCGCCTCGACCTTTAACATCTTCTACAACTGTTGTCATTAAAATTGGTCGCTTTGAATCTGTTGTCATGACTGTAAACCAGCCTAGTTCACTTCCTGTTGTATCACTTTGACTTTGTTTGATTTCTGCCGTTCCTGTTTTCCCAGCAAGTTGGATATTTTCATGGTAAATTGAATGCCCCGTTCCATTTTCATCTGCTATAACATTAATCAAATCTTCTTTGATTGTTTTTACTGTTTGATCACTGAAAACCCTTTGTATCCACATTTGTTCTCCTTTTTTTACAATATGTGGTCGATAGATTGAACCATTATTAATGAAGGAACTGTAGATACTTGCAAGTTGAACAGGATTCATCAAAATTTGTCCTTGTCCATAACCACTATCGGCAATGAGTTGATCATTTACTTTTTGTTTTTTATTGATATATTGGCTTCTATTTAAAGAAAGTTCAAAAGGAATCTTTTCACCAATCCTTAAGTTTTTATAGTATTTAAATAAATTTTCTTTTCCAATATTTAAGGCGCTTCTTGCAAAATAGACATTATCTGAATAGATCAAAGCATTTTTTAAATTATTAGGTGTTGGTGCATGTAATGTTGTTACATAATAATTACCCCAACTAGAATCTTTTTGCCATTTGTCTTCAGCCCCTAAATCTTTATCTAAATCAATTGATTTTGTTTCTAATCCAATAGCTGCTGTGATTGGTTTCATTGTCGATCCTGGTGTATAAGTTTGTTTATAACGATTCAATAAAGGCTGATTGACATCGTTATTTAATTCATTCCACTTATCTATTGATAATCCTAAAACAAAGTCATTATTTGAATAGGATGGTGTTGATACAAGTGCTAAAACTTCTCCTGTTTTTGGATTGAGAGCAACAGAAGCACTTTTATCATTTTGATATTCATTATACAAGCTTTGTTGTAAATCAATATCGATTGTGAGTGTAATATCTTGTGGACTCATTTTAACTTCTTTATGACAGAGTTCTTTAATAACTTTATCATTTTTATCAACCAAATCAATTTTACCAGATGTAATTCCTCTTAGCTGTTGTTCATAAGCTGCTTCAATCCCGCTTCTTCCAATGACTGAAGTTAAATTATAACCTTCATTTTTATGCTTTTTTAAGTCTTCAGCATTAACATTTTGAACATAGCCTACGATATGTGAAGCCGCTTTATCGTAAGGATACGTACGAATACTCACTGTCGAAATTTTAACGCCGTTGATACCTAAAATATTCTTATTGATTAAATCGTTTTTAGTTGCTTCAGAAACAGTTTTGATAGGTACAAAAGAATCATCATTAATCCAAGATGCACTCATTTTCTTTTGAATGGTTTCAACATCTGTTTCTAAATACTGTGCAATTTGTCCATAATCATTTTCACCATTTAGTTTTCCTTTCACAAGTCCAATAGAATAACCTTTTCCATCTTCAGCAAGAACTTTTCCATTTCTATCTAAAATACGTCCTCTTTTTTCAGGATTATATGTTGTTATTTTTATTTTGCACCCCTCAGTGTAACCATCCATAATCAGTTCTTTATTAAATTGAATTTGTTCATTTTTGACCCCTACTTTATTTCGATAAGTAATTCTTCCTGCAAGGGTATCAATATATATTAAATATTCAATAACATTATCTTGTTCACCTAAGATTTTTATTTGAATATTTTTTGCATCAATTTCTTCATAAAATTCTTTATATTTTTCAACAAAGTATTTTTGTGTAGGTGTATACACTGTTTTGGGATTTAACATTTGATACATTTGCTTATAATCTTTCTTTTTTAAAAGTTCAAAATACTCTGTAACAACTTGTTCATTACTTTTTCCTTGATGAAACATAAAAAACACAGAAACTATTAATAAAACACATATACTTATTCCTATAATCCATTTCTTTTTATCTTTCATTTCTACTATCCTCCTACAGAATATGCATAATCTTCATTTGTTGAAACATCTTTTTCAATAACCGGATCACACTTTACTAAACCAATATCTCCTGGTACACGATAACCAATGAATGCTACTAAATAACAATCTTTTCCCTTTTTTATGCGATATTTATATGTAATATCCATTGTTTCCGTTTCACCTAAATAAGTAATCGTCGACGTATAGGTCATTTCAACATAGAAATCATTTATATCTCCCGCTAAAACTTTAATTTGTTTAATTTGTCCAGTTTCTTGCGCCCCACCTTGTTTAAATAATTTTAAAGAATGAAAATATGCATCTCTTGTAACAACATAAAAATCATTAGATGAAGAAGGAACTTTAAAAAGCGTATCCCTATCATCAAAACGAGGCAATGTTGAGTCTTTTTTCAAATAAGCATCCATTTTATTAACAAGTTCTTTAGCTTGTTTTCGATAATCATTATCAATCTCTTCTTGTTCTTTTTTATCTTCTTTATAAGTTCCACAATAAAGGGTCACACTTGAATCTTTTTGAAGATTATAAACTTGAATTGTTCCATTTTTATCTAAAAGATTGTCATCATTCAAAATACAGTTTTCATCTAAAACAATAATAAATTGCGCTTCTTCATCTTTAGATAAAGTTAAAGCAATTGTACCATTTTGTTTTGTTTCACTTGCATCAAAGTATTGAGTTTTATTCTTTATTTTTAGAGTTAATTGCCCTGCGCTTTCTTTAAGATATGTTTTTGTTTCACCATTATTTTTATTAAACCATTCTCCTTGTAATGTAGGAAAAATATTAAAATATGAAATTCCATTACCACGATCACCAAAAGTAGACACATTCACTTTTCTTTGATTTTCTTCATTACTGTAAGTAAAAACATAACAATCATTTGTAAGCCATTTTCCATGATAACCATTTATTTCTGTAGCAACTGTATCACTTTTTCTAGCAAAGCATAAATAAGTATAATGGTAAATATCCAAGCGATGTTGATCATCATCATATTTTAAAACAGCTCTATTTTTTAAATTTGAAGAAAATGATGAGATTTCTTCTGTTTTTTGAAAAGAATGAAGTCCAAAAATAGAAATAATAATAACTCCTAAACAGCCTATTAAAACATATTGAATCTTAATATTCTTTTTCTTAATTAAACAATAATTAATAAAAAGACAACATAAAATAATGAGATTAAATATAATTTGATTCATTGAATGAATATATTCAAATTCAAATCTTTTCAAGACTGCAAAATAGCCAAGTTGTAAGATCAATAACGAACACCCTATAACACTTGTAAACAAAGAAATCAAAAACGAGCACTTCTTGATTTTCGTTTCTTTTATATCATTTTCTAATTGATCTAGATCATTAAGATCAATGAATAAAATCTTTTGATCTTTCTTTAAAAGTATAAAATCTTTATACTTGATTCTTTTAAATTGGAGAAAACTATAAAAAATTTCTTCTTCATTTTCTTGATAGATAATTCCATTATCTTTTAATGTATAAAAGACTTCATGTTCTTTAAAAAAGTTGCTTTTACAAAAAATTTGCATAAAAGGAAATAATATGAGAATAATTCCTAAAACAATAAAACTTTTACCAAGAATATCTACATAATGATGAGTATATTGTTGAAGTGGTAAAAAAGCAAAACCTCCTAAGATAAACATAATTCCTATAAAATTGAATAGCCAATAAGCCTTACTTTCAAAAAAATGATCTCTCAAATATTTTTTATAATACTTCTTTTTTATTAAAAAGTTTTTCTCACATAGAGCATTTTGAACTTTATTTTCTTTTCCCTTCAATAAATCATCAACACTTATATCAAGAACACAAGCTAGATCCACAAGAATTGAAATATCAGGTAACCCTGCACCAGTTTCCCATTTAGAGATTGTCTTATTAGAAACAGATAATCTTTCTGCCAGTTCCCCTTGGGTCATTCCTTTTTCTTTTCTTCTCTTTGCAATTAGTTTTCCAATTTTTTTACTATCCATATAAACAACTCCCTTACACCTATCATACTAAAAACTTTCTTTAAAAGATACAACATTCCATCTAGAGAATATGTCTACGAAGCGTGGAATTCCTTGATATTACGTGCTTTTTATAAAAAAATTGATTAAAAAATGATTTTTATATTTTTTTATCTATTCCTCATTTTTTAAAGGTTTCCTTTTATCTCTTATATAAATTATAGCATGTGCTACACACATAAGACAGATCATATAAAACTGTGGAAAGTTTGAAAACATTGTAAAAATTCGATCAAAACCATAAACTAACAAATCAAAAAGAAGAATCACCGATAACAAAATTGTGTTTCTTTTTATATTAATTGAAAGTTTTTTCTTTCTCATATAATAAGCAAGTAAAATTACATAAAGTAAACATACTGTTGAATAAAAATTAACCAAAATCACTAAAAAAGTATAAACTGCATTTCCTTTTTCTGTGCCTCCATAAATTGTCCAAAATCTATAACCAATATAAAGACAAACTTCTAAAATATAATATAAATATATCAAATAAAGATCTATTTTCTTTTTCATTATCACAACCTCCTTGAAGATTTATTATAAATTATACTTGTCTAAATCTTGTGAAAAAATGAATTACAATGACTGATTGTTCTTAATGGAATCAAAAAAATATAATAAGATATTAAAAGCTCGTACAAAATGAGCTTTATAAGACTATATTTTGTTTTCCCATTTAACACTCACATTTTTACCATGATGAGCTAAACCTATATAGATGACTTTTCCTTTTAATCCATAATCGTATTTATTCTCTTTGATTTGTTGGATGGCTTTATTTGATAGTTCATCTAATGCTTCTTCAAGAGCTTTTTTATCTTCTTTTAAGTATTTAAATTCTAATACAAAGGATGTTCTCTTTTCATCTTTTGCTTTCAAAATTAAATCATCTCTACCTTTTCCTACTTTTCTATTAGAAATAATTTCATAATCTTTATTTAAACATAAACACATTCCAAGCATCATCATATGATAACTGTTTTCTTTTTCTAAATCATGAAAACTTGGTATCATTAAAATTTCTTGATAGTTTTCTAGAAATGTTTCTTGATCTTCATTGACTAAACTTTCGGTAACTGTATCTAGCGTTCCACTGCTTAATCCCAATTGATATTCTGTTAATTTAATAAATTCTTGTTTAACTTCTTCATTAGGAATTTCTATGCGATATTTCCCTTTTAAAAGATTTATTTCTTTTGTAACTGTTAAATAGCCCGCATTGACAAACAATCCCCATAAAGTTGAATTATTTGCTTCTTCAAAGAAGCTTGTTTGCATTGAAACATAAGTATCTAATTTGCTTTCTTTGATGAGTTTGTCATATTGATTTTTAAAAGTATAATCTGCTTGTTTTAAAGCATTTTTAATCATACTATTGGCACTAGTATTGACCCAGAAGGAAATCAACTTTTGAGTATCTGCATAATTCAATAGCGACCAGGGATTGTAAATATCTTGATTTCCTATATGATAACCATCATACATCTTTTTAACTTCATCATTTAACTCTAGACCATAATATTCTAATAATTCTTGTGTTTCATTATTTGTAAAACCAAAATAAGAAGCATAGCGTTGATCTGTTACATCGCAAACAATAAGATTATTTAAATCACTGAAGATATTTTCTTTAGCTACTCTTTGTATTCCTGTGAGCATTGCATATTTTAAATCATCTGAATTTTTAAGCGAACTTCTAAGTAAGGTTGCTAGACTTCCTTTAATTTCTTGATAGAAATTACCTGTCTTTGCTTCTATAAATGGTGTATCATATTCATCAATAAATAATACAACATCTTTTCCATAATATTTTTTTAATCGACGCATTAAAAAAATCAATGCTTTTTCAATATCTTGTAATGTTCCATTTTGATTATTTTTAATTCCTTCATTGATAATTCTATAATCATTTTCTTCATATTCATCCATATCTTTAAAAATATAATTATATCTAGAATATTCTAATTGAAACTGATTTTTTATAAATTTAACAATTGTTTCTTTATTTTCTTTTGCATCCGCAAAAGAAATAAAGATTGTTGGATATTGATTTAATTCACTAGCATATGGTGTGTCCATGATTTTTGTACCTTTAAAAATTTCTTTAGAATCTTTGGTAATATCAAAGAATTCTGACATCATAGACATATTAATAGTTTTCCCAAATCTTCGAGGACGAGTTATCAATGTCACTTCTGAACCTCTTTCTAAGAAATCTTTAATCATTAAAGTTTTATCCACAAAGTAATAATTTTCTTCTCTAAGCTTTCTAAAACTTTTAATTCCTGTTGGTATCTTTTTCACGGTGATCACCCTTTCGGTATTATTATAAACTATTTAAATATTCTTTACTATTTCAATGTAAAAAAAAAGCTTAACGATTTCGTTAAGCTTCTAAATATTTAATGACTTTATACATTGGCATTCCAATGACATTTTCTAAATCTCCATCAATCTTTTCTACAAACTTTGAAGCAACCCCTTGGATTGCATAAGCACCCGCCTTGCCTTGCCATTCATTTGTATCAAGATAATCTTCAATATCTTGATTAGATAATTCTTTAAATGTAACAGTTGTTGCATCTGTAAATGTTGTGATTTGTTGATCTTTAATAACACATACTGCTGTAATAACAACTTGTTTATTATTGGATAACAACTCAAGCATTCTTTTAGCGTCTTCTCGATCTTTTGGTTTTCCTAACATTTCATCTTGGAAGGTTACCATGGTATCTGCTGAGACAATGATATTGTTTGGATATTTTATTTGAAGTGGTTTAGCTTTTTGCAAAGCAATGTTTTCTAGTCTTTTAAAAAGTGTTAAACTTTCGTCTAACACTTCTTCTGTTTCTACAAAATCTACTGTGTAGTCTATTCCATATTTATCGAAAAGTTCTTTCCTTCTTGGAGAACTACTTGCAAGTATGATTTTATTTTTCATTTTTTTCATTTTTTTCTTCTTTTTTAACTGGTTTTGGAAGTAAAGCTTTTCTAGAAACATTTACTTTACCTTTATCATCAACTTTAGTTACCTTAACTTTGATGACATCTCCTACCTTACATACATCTTGCATTTTGCTTGTTCTTTCATAAGACCAATCAGAAATATGTAAGAATCCATCTGTACCTTCAAATAAAGTAACGAATGCATAGTTATCATTTACACGTGCGATTGTTCCATCATAGATTTCACCAACTTCAGCTTTTTTAACAATTCTTTCAATTAAAGAAACAGCTGTGTCGATTGCTTCTTGATCACTATGGTAGATAACCACTGTACCGTCTTGATCGATATCAATTTTAACATCATTTGATTTTTCAATGATTTCATTAATTGTTTCTCCACCACGTCCAATAACATCTCTAATTTGTTCTGGATCAATATGCATAACATGCATTTTTGGTGCGTATTTAGATAAATGATCACGTGGTGCAGGAATAGCTCCTAACATACAATCCATGATTTGAGCACGTCCTACTTTTGCTTGTGCTAAAGCTTCTTGTAAGATTTCTTTTGTAATACCATCAATTTTGATATCCATTTGTAAAGCACAAATACCGTTTTTAGTACCAGCTACTTTGAAATCCATATCTCCTAAGTGGTCTTCCATACCTTGGATATCTGTTAAGATTGTATAATCGTCACCTTTTTTAACAAGTCCCATCGCAACCCCAGAAACTGGATTTGAAATTGGTACACCAGCAGCCATTAATGCCATTGATGATGCACAGATTGAAGCTTGTGAACTTGAACCATTTGATTCTAAGACTTCAGAAACAACACGGATTGTATATGGGAAGTCTTTTTCACTTGGAATAACTTGTGCTAAAGCTCTTTCTCCTAAAGCACCATGTCCAATTTCACGACGTCCAGGAGCACCCATTCTTCCTGTTTCACCAACTGAATATGGTGGGAAGTTATAATGATGCATGAAACGTTTTTGATCTTCTAATCCTAAACCATCGATTTTTTGAACTTCTCCCATAGCTCCTAATGTACATACAGATAAAACTTGTGTTTCACCTCTTGTAAATAAAGCAGAACCATGAACTCTTGGTAATAAATCAACTTGTGCATTTAATGGACGCACTTCATCAATTTTACGACCATCTGGTCTAATTTTTTCTTCCGTAATTAAACGTCTTACTTCATTTTTTTCTAAATCATGTAAGATAATTCCAACTTGTTTCATCACAGATTCTTTTGTTTCTTCATCTGCATATTCTTTTTCATCATATTGTGCAGTTACACGATCCATGATTTCATCAATGGCTGCATATCTTTCAAGTTTTCCTGGAATAGATACAGCAGCAACCATTTCATCATTACATAAATCTGTAATTTCTTGAACTAAAGCTTCATCTAATTCAAATAATGGAATTTCAATTTTTTCTTTACCACATGCTTCAACAACTTTTTCTTCAAAAGCAATTAATTCTTTAATAGCTTCATGTCCAAACATTAAAGCATTTAGCATTGTATCTTCATCAACTTCTTTAGCATCTGCTTCAACCATGTTGATAGCATCTTTTGTTCCTGCTACTTCTAAGTTAATTAAACTTCTTTCCATTTCTTCAGGACCAGCATTGATGGTAAATTCACCATCAATTAAACCAACATTAACACCAGCAATTGGTCCATTGAAAGGAATATCAGAAACACATAATGCAAGAGAAGCCCCTAACATTGCTGCCATTTCTGGAGAAGCTTGTTGATCTACTGATAAAACAGTATTAACAACTTGTACTTCATTTCTAAATCCGTCTGCAAATAATGGACGAATTGGTCTATCAATCATTCTTGCAGTTAAAGTTCCATGTTCACTTGGACGTCCTTCTCTTTTTAGAAATCCTCCAGGAATTTTACCTACAGAATATAATTTTTCTTCATATGTAACTGTTAGTGGAAAGAAATCTACACTTTTTGGTTCTTTTCCTGCAACAGCTGTTGATAAGATGACTGTATCATCATATCTTACTAAAACACTACCATTAGCTTGTTTAGCTAATTCTCCTACTTCTACTGTCAGATTTTTCCCGTAAAAATCTGTACTAAACACTTGTTTACTCATTTTTTCACCTCTTAATTTTCTGCATTATTATAGCATATAAAAAATGTTTTTAAAAACATTTTATGTTATTCATGATAAATAAATGATATAATAATGCACGAGGTGAATTTTATGAACGAAAACGAATTAAAAAGTATTGAAAGATATTTCAATAAATTCAATGAAGATGCTGCTTCTTTCAATGAATTTGAAGCAAATGATTTTATTAAATTATTAAAAAACAATGGTAGAAATGATGATGCAATTGAAGTAGGAAATACATTTTTACAAATGGCTCCTTCTTTAAAAGGATATATTAATCAATATGGGTATGCTTTATATAACAAGTTTATTAATATTGATGATGAAAAAATCAAAGAAAAAGAAAGTTTATTCTTTGATATCCTTGAAGATATTTTAGGTATTTGTAAACAAGAAAAATATTCTCCTGTTGAACCAGCAATTAATAGAGCAATTAAATATGCATTAAATCAAACTCCAATCAATTATGATTTAATGATTAAAATGCTTAACAAATTAGATGTTAAATTATTATCTGATAAACCTTTTGTTAATAACGAAGGTAGAGAATTTGAATCTTTCAAAGAAAGATACTTTAGATTAAAAGTACGTGCTTTATTTGAAACAAAACAATATAAAGCATGTGTAGAATGTGCAAATCAAGCATTAGCTACACCACTTAAATGGCATTATAACGCTTTACAATGGATCAAATATTATAGAGGATGTGCTTTATTAGAATTAAAAGAATATGATGAAGCTAATAGAGAATTTATTTCTTTACATAATCGTATTAAAGGAGTTAACTTCTACGAAGTTTTATATAAAACAAATGCTACTGTTGGTAAAGTAAAAGAAGCAAATGCTTATTTACTTTATGAATTCTTTGAAAACGGTTATGCCCTTGAACAACTTCCTTTATATCAAAGATTAAATGAAACTGTTGAAAATAGTGGTAATGAATTATTGATCAAAGTTGTTCATTCATTTATTAAAGCATTATGTAATGAAAATCAAAAAGATTGTGATTTTGTCATTGATGAAAAATATCAAGATAAAGATTCAAGTACTCTTTATGATGAAATGTATGATTTGATCATGTCACATCTTGATAGTTTAGTTACTCGTAAATCAGGTAAAGTTGTTTATTACAATGAACAAAATCAATTTGGTAACATTTCTGTTTATGATCATGATCCTATCTTCTTTAGACAAGCAGATTTTGCTTACGATGAAGAAGTAGAAAGAAATATTCGTGTTAATTATACTGTTTTACCTACTTATGATAGTAAAAAACAAAGATTAACTGAAAAAGCAATTTTAGTAACTATTGATGATAGTGACTATGACTTTATTAATAGATAAGCCTAGATAAAATGATAAGACCTTCATAGGATACTATGGAGGTCTTTTATGTTATCAAATTTACAACTTTTTTTACTTGCTTTAGTACTTTCTATTTTTAACTGGCTCATGACTTTTTTAGGGTCAAGTCTTGTTTATTTTGTTAAAAGTAAAAGTCAAAAACTTGTCAGTATTGCTTTAGGTTTAGCTGCTGGTATTATGATTGCTGCCACTTTCTTTTCTTTGCTTCTTCCAGCAATCCAACAAGTTGAAGATCATCTACTTTTACTTTTTTTGATTCCACTTGTCTTTTTTAGCGGTGGCTTATTTTTAAGACTATGTGATAAATTTCTTCCCCATGAACATATTATTTCTCATCAAAAAGAAGGTCCTACAAATACTCTTTCTAAAAATAAACTTTTATTACTAGCAATGACCTTACACAATATTCCCGAAGGTTTAGCGGTTGGAATTGCCATTGCAAGCGTTAAAACTAATCTTGTCCCTGCCCTTATTTTATCTATTGGTATTGGTATCCAAAACTTTCCTGAAGGTACAGCCATTTCTTTGCCTTTACATGAAAGTGGTATCTCACGTTTTAAAGCAATGATGTATGGTCAATATTCTGCCCTTGTAGAAATTCCAAGTGCACTTTTAGGGTTTTTATTTGCTCAACTTTTTAGTAGCATTCTCCCTTTTGCTTTAAGCTTTGCAGCTGGAGCGATGATGTTTGTTTGTATCGAAGAACTGATTCCTGAAGCAAATGCCTTAAAAGAAGTAGATGTTGGTACGATGAGTTTTATGGTAGGATTTATGATCATGATGATGTTAGATATTATGTTTGGATAATTATTTTTTTATCACATAAAGATCCTTTTTTTCTAAAACACAATAAAGCACATCTTCTATATGAGAAATGTGTTTTTTCTTTAATTCATTTTTCAACCACGCTTCATCTTTATTTAAAATTTGAAGTGCTTCTTGATTAATACAGCCATCACTGATCAATGCATCAGGTAAAAGTGTTTGACTTTCTTGTTTTGGAATAACCGATAAAGAACCATTTGTTTCTAGAATAGCAAAATCCACTTTAGAAACACTATCGATATCACTTACTCTTAAATGATGACATAAATCATCTATACTATAGCGTAATTTTTTCATATTTTGATATTGTATTTTTCCTCTATAAATGATATAACACGGTCTTCCTTCAAAAAAATCTCTCAATTTTTTTGAACGCATCGTAATAAAAGATTCTATTCTATCTAAAATAATGAGTGTCAGTGTGGCTATCACACTATCTAAAACAGACAAATCTTGTGTTTCTAAAGACATTGTCGTGATTTCAGAAATCACTAAAAAAACAACAAAATCAAAAACATTGAGTTGACTAAATTCTTTTTTTCCAAAAAGCCTAAGTAAAACTGTTAGATAGATATACATAAAAACACTAATGATAAATATTTTAAACATATGTTCTCCGTTCTACTTACTCTTTTTTTTCATATTCTCTATTAGGAGGTTTCTATGAAAAGAAAGTTAATGCCTTATTTATTATCTTATGCATTTTTATTTGTAAGTTATTTAATCATTAGTTTTATTATGGCTATTCTTTTTTCTTTTATGCATGTTTCATCTTTTATTTATCAATTACTGATTACTTTTTTTAGTTATCTTATCTTAGTTGTTTTCACTTTTATTTTTTATAAAATGGTAAAAGAAAAGCCATTGATCCACGGAATGACCCTTTCAATGACTTATTTAATTATTCAATTTATATTTCATTTAAAAGATATAAATATTCAAATTTTAATAAAACCTTTATTTGTTTTTATTATTTATTATTTACTTTATTATATAAAGAAAAAACAACAATAACTTGTTGTTTTATGCAGTAAATTCAATATCTACAATTTTTACATCATATGCTTCAGCAACCCCAACAGTCACGATTTCATTAACTCCATGACCAATAAGTGCTTTAGCAAGTGGTGATTCATTTGAAATCTTACCATTAACAGGATCAGTTTCGAAAGAACCTACAATTGTATATTTTTCTTCTTCAGGATCATCTAAAGATAAATCTAAAATTGTAACTGTTGTCCCAGGTTTAACAACATTTAAATCCATTTGTTCTTCAGAAATGATTTCTGCATTTTGAAGCATATATTCAATTTCTTTAATTCTTTGTTCGATTTGAGCTTGTTTATCTCTAGCTGCATCATAATCAGCGTTTTCTGATAAGTCACCTTGAGAACGAGCTAATTGTAATTCTTCAATGACTCTAGGTCTTTCAACATTAATTAAATTATCTCTTTCTTCTTCAAGTTTTTCTACACCAGATTTCGTAAGTAATACTTTATCTTTATCCATTTTAAGTCACCTCGTAATCAATAATATAGCATATTTATATCTAAATATCTAGTCTATTTTTATGAATCATAAGCATATTTATTCAAATCATTTTGAATAAGTGCTCTTGCTACAATATTTAATCCAAATATTCCTAAAATCAAATAAACAAGAGCACGATAACTATCTACCATTTCTCCTTGATAAGTTTGAAAATCACTTAATCTCTCTCCAACTTTATACAACCAATAAAGTTCATATAAACCTAAAGTAATAATACTTAAAATCAAGACTTTAAAACCTGAAGAATCTTCTTCTCCAGTAAGTGTATTGACATCACTAGCAAGACAATAAAGCCAATAAAGTCCATAAATTCCAAACGTAACAATTGATAAAATAATACACATTGGAATACTACGTCTAGAAATTGCATAATCTACTCTTTGTTGATTAAATTCATATTCATTAAATGTTTTCGTTCCACAATAAGGGCAATAACGTTCTCCATCTTTAATTTTTCGACCACAATTTGTACAATACATCTTTTACTCCTTAGCATCAATAACACTTGAAATCTTAGTAATTAAAAGATCGACAGCTACTGTATTATTTCCCCCTTCAGGGATAATGATATGTGCATATTTTTTTGAAGGTTCAACGAATTGTTCATGCATTGGTCTTACTGTTTCTAAATATTGATTACATACTGAATCAATAGAACGTCCTCTTTCTTCAATATCACGTTTTAAACGACGGATAAAACGTATATCAGCATCTGTATCTACAAAGACAAGAATGTCGCATAAATCTCTAATTTTTTCATCATAGAGAACAAATAATCCTTCTAAAATATAAACATCTCTTGGTGTAATTGTTTCAACAACATCACTTCTTGTATGTTGAGTATAATCATATGTAGGTTTAGAAATTGATTTTCCTTCTTTTAATTGTTTTAATTGTTCTACAAGTAAATCATTATCAAAAGCAAAAGGATGATCGTAGTTTGTTTTCACTCTTTCTTCAAAAGAAAGATGACTTTGGTCTTTATAATAATCGTCTTGTTTAATGATACATGTTGTATGACTTCCTTTAAAAAATTCATACACTTGTCTAGAAATAGAAGTTTTACCCGAAGCACTTCCTCCAGCAATACCAATAACAATACTATTTTTCATTTGTTAAAACCTTCCTTCCCATATCAAATTCAGACAATGGTTGCTCACATTTTAAATAAAGAATTTCCATTGGATGATTTGCTACTTCTACTGCTTCTCTATCTTCATTATATATTTCTTTTACTTGAATTAAAATATTTTCATGATGTGGTGAGAAAAATTCAATTGTGTCTCCCACTTTAAAATAGTTTCTTTGTTCAATCATCACTTCTTGTTTTGAAGCATCATAACGAAGAACGCGCGCACAGAAATCTTGTGTTGGATGTTCATCTCTTTGATTATAAAGTTGATATTGGCTGTCTGGAAAATCTTTAAAGAATCCTGTACATAAAGCACGATTCGCTGCTTTTTCAATTTCCTTACGATAACCTTCTTTATTAAAGTGATCTGGATCAGCACAATAAGTATCAATCAATTTACGGTAAGTTGAAACAACAGTAGCAATATAATGAAGAGATTTCATTCTTCCTTCGATTTTAAAAGAATCAACTCCTAATTCAATAAGCTTAGGCAATTCATCAACGAGTGACATATCTTTACTTGACATACTAAACGGTACAATTTCATCATGATTCAATTGTTGATCCTTTTCAAAAATATCATAATACCAACGGCATGATTGCGAACATCCTCCACGATTGGCATCTCTTCTTGAAAAATAATTAGATAACATACATCTTCCTGAATAATGGATACACATAGCTCCATGAATAAAATATTCTAAATCAATATCCACTTTTTCCCTAACTTCTTTTAAATCTTGATAATCCACTTCTCTAGCAAAAACAACACGATCAACTCCTAAATTTTCATAGAAATGAATCGCACTGGTATTCATGGTTGAAAGTTGTGTAGAAACATGAACTTCTAATTTTAAGTTTAATTTTTTTGCCAGTGACATGATATAAGGATCCGCTACAATAATGGCATCAACCCCAATTTCATCTAGCTTTAAAAGATAATCTTCTAACCCTTCTAAATTATCTTCATGCAAAATAATATTACATGTTACATGAATTGCCGCATGATGTGCATGCGCAAATTCAACAGCTTCTTTAATATCATCTAAAGAAAAATTAGAAGCACTTGAACGCAAAGAAAACTCTTTACCCCCAATAAACACTGCATCTGCACCATAGAGGATAGCCACTTTTAGTTTTTCTAAGTTTCCTGCTGGCGCTAATAATTCAGGCTTTTTAACAATGACTCTTTTTCCATTAATAACTTGACTAACTTCTCTCATTTTCTTCTCTCTTTCTTACATCAGAAATTTTATAAACAGTTGAATCAAATAAAAAACTATGATAATAATGAACATTTGGTGTTAAACGATAAAGTAATTGCATCAACTCTATTGATTCTTTATTGTATGTTTGATTTTTAATTGCTTCTATAGCTTGTATATAAAGATGTGTAATTTCTAATAAATCTGTTTCATTTATATATTGACCATCAATATATAAATAATCAAAATCATTGAATTGATTAAGAACATCTAGTGCACACATTTGATTAGTTGAAGTAATGTGGGTTCCATATTGATCTTCATAAATATGACAATGGTCCTCTACACCATTGGCTTTGATTTCAATTTGTGCCTCTTTATCTACATTAAAATCAAGATGTGTATACTCTTTATAATTAGACAATAACTTTCTTTTTGAATAAGCCATATATTCAACCCCATGTACTTGAACCATTGTTTTTAATTTACAATTTTGTCCAATCATTTGTTTTTCTTTTAGCGGGATTTCTCTTGCTAGAAAAGCGCCATCTATTCCTTGTTCTTTTAAAACAGATAATGTGAGATGATTTGTATTTAATGTTTCTGGATCATAGATTTTTTCAAATGAATATCCTTTTTCATTACAAATTTGTAAAACTCCAAAATCTTGAAAAATAATCCCATCTATTTGACATTCATTTAATTTATCTAAATGATTCTTTAAATCATCTAAATATTTTTGTTCAACTAACGCATTAACTAAAACAAATAAACGAATCATTGGATATTTTTCCTTTATTTCTTTTAATTCTATATAATCAACTGTTAAAGCTTGTCGGCATGAAAATTGATTTGTTCCTACAATAAAATCATGGACACCTAAATCCAAATAATCATAAAGGTATGATAAACTATTTATATTAATTATTAATGACACTTATTTCACTTCCTTTTTATTACACAAATTCCATCACCTATGCCATAATAAGTGACTTGATATTCTTCATGATTGAAAATCCAATCTTTAAATCTTTTAATTTTTTTAACAAGTTGTTTTGTATTTCTATTTTTAATATGATCAATATCAAAAATCATCCCATGAAAATCTAGATTATCAACAATGCAAATTCCATTTTTTTGAACTAAAGGCATGTATTTTTCAAAGAATTTTTGATATTGTGCTTTCGCTGCATCAATAAATAAACAATCAAATTCTTGGTATTTTAAATCATTGATATCAAATGTTAATGCATCATCATGGTGGATTTCTATTTGATCTTCTAATTGTTGTTCTTTAATGTTTTGAATAGCTTCAAGATAACGTGCATCATCTAACTCAATTGTTTCAACCACAAAATCATCTATATTTGAAACCATCATCATTGCTGAATAACCAATGGCACTGCCAATTTCAAGACAGCGATGACATTGATGTTCATTGAATGTTTGTATTAAAAATTCCAAACCCTCTTTTTCCATGACTGGAATATTTCTTTCTCTTGCACTTTTTTCTATTTCATCAAAATACTTCATTTTAATACCACTTATTACTATTTACATTTGCTTGATGTTCTTGATATGTTTTCGCATATAAAACTTTTCCATCTTGTGTCGCAAAGAAATAATAATACTCACTTTCCTTATAATTTAAAACATTTTTTATAATTCCTGTTGAAATAGAACTAATAGGGCCAACAGGTAAACCATTATATTTATATGTATTATATTTTGTATCTTTATTTAAATCAGTATGTTTAACATCAATTTTAACTTCTTGATTTCCATAATTAACAGTGACATCACATTGTAATGGCATTTGTTTATTTAAACGATTAATTAAAATACCACAAACAAGTTGCCTATCTTCGTCATTGACTGGTGATTCTCTTTGAACAATAGATGATAATGTCATAAATTGGTGAACTGTTAATGGTTGTGAGTTCACTTTAAAATCTAATATTTGTGTTTTATATTTTTCTAGATGTTTTTGTGTTTGATCTAACATCATTTTTGTAATACTTTCAATCGTATCTTCTTGTGTTAGAAAATAAGTTTCTGGTGCTAAATATCCTTCCAATGGATAATAAATACCATCACTTAAAATATCATCTGTTAAAAACCAATATTTTTTAATTAACTTTTGAAGATATGTTTGATCTGTCCATTTTTGAATGATCTCATTATATTCTATTCCTGTTTGTTTAGAAATAATAGAAGCGTATTCAGGAATTGTTTGTCCATCTAAAACTGTTATTTTAGTATTAGAAATATATTTTTTATCTTTTCCTTCAATTGCTTTAAAAATTGTTTTTAAATCCATTTTTTTATTTAAAATATAAACATTACTTTTAAAATCATGTTGATTCATTTTTAAATATATTTTGGCACATGTAGAATTTTTTATAAGTTTATTTTTATCTAATATTTTAATAATATCATTTCCACTACTACCTTTAGGAATAGTGACGATCACTTCCTTATTTTTAGAAGATGTAGCCTTGATTCCTTGCTTATAATATACAAAACTTCCAATAAACAAAGCAACAATAAAAATAATAATGCCTACTGCTATTTTAACTTTAATATTCAATTTCTTTTTTTCCATGTTGAGTCCTCACCTTGTATCATTATATGTTATTTTTTGTCGATATTCAACCAAAGAAAAAAGGCAAATAAATTGCCTTAGAAATTATTAATAAATGGTGTTAAGCAAACAGGTTCATTTACCATACAGCTATATTCAGTTTCATAAACTTGTCCACCTTTTTCCTTACCAAAACGATAAGACTCAACAATTCCACCTTTTTGACAAGCCACAACGATCCATTCATTTCCTTCCTCATTATAAACAAGCATATCTACTGGATCATAAGAAGTATCTTCAAAGTCAATATATGTAAGAGTTCCATCTTCATTGACTTCGAACAACACAAGAGAATCATGTCCTTTATTAATTGCATATAAATGACTATCATCACTATTAAACTTAATATCACTTAAAGAACTTACAAGTTCAGGATCATCATCTTTTGGATAACTATCGATTGTTTGAATTAATTCAAAGTTTAAATGATCATATTTATAAATACAAATTGTGCTGTTTAATTCATTCATTACATAAGCACGATCACCTTTTTGATTAAAAATCATTTTTTTAGGACCACAACCTGGTTCTAATTGTAATGTATGTACATTATCTAATGTTAATGTTCCATCTTCACCAACATCAAAGAAACATACTTGATCTAATCCTAAACAAACAACATAAAGTTTATCTTCATCTGGTAAAAAGCCCACATATGTAGGATATGGTTGTGCTTGTTTAACAGGATCTTTTCCACTTCCATTCAACTTAAAATGAGAAATACATTTTACAAGTTTTTTCTTAACAACAGAAATTACCGAAATTTCACTATTAAAATAATCGACACAGAATACTTTATCAGCAGTTTCTACATCACCATTTGCACAAGCATGCACATATGTCTTTCCTTTATCTGTCACACGTGAAGCAAGTGCTAATGTTTCAGCAGTTGCTGCATAAGAACAAATTCCTCCATCATCTACAGAACCCGTTCTATTTCTATAAGTAATACATGAAAAACGTCCATAATTGAATGCATAAACTGGATCCGTTGGTGTTACAAAATATTTTTTAAATATCAACTCTCCATTTTCCACATCGATTTGAAATGTATAGACTCCTCTTGTTTGTTTATTTCCTAAAGAATTAGCAAAAAAACCTTTCGTAATTCTTCTTTTTCCTCCAAATAAATTAAATGCCATTTCTTTCACCTCATTGATTATTCTAATTTCCTTCCATGAACTGTTCATGTCTAAAAAAGGAAAAAGCTAATTTTCATTAGCTTTTATGAATTACAATCTTCATCTTCTCCTTCACAATATTCAGTTTCATCTTCATCTTCTTCTGAAACAAATGATTGGAAAACTTCTTCAACTAATTCCCATTCTTCAGGAGTTTCAATTGGAAATAGTCCACCTTCATCATCAAAGATTGCTGCTTGTGCTTCTGGTTCATCTTTTTCAGGATCGAAGTAAACAACATATTGATGTCCATTTTCTTCATTTTCAAATGTAAATAAAATTTCATACTCTACTTCGTTTCCTAATTCATCAGTTACAACAATTGTATTTTCATCCATAACTTATCCTCTATCTAAGTAACCTTGTAAAATAGCAACTGCCGCCATTTTATCAATTACCTGTTTTCTTTTCTTTCTTGATACATCCGCAAAAAGAAGTTGATTTTCAGCAACTACCGTTGTTAATCTCTCGTCAACTAAGATCACATTGATTCCTTCAATCATTTCTTCTAATTGTTTTTTAAATTCAATTGAAATTTGCCCTCTTTCACCAATATCACCATTCATATGTTTTGGTAAACCTAAAACAATCGTTTCAATCTCATTTTCTTCAACAATTTCTTTAACATGTTTTGCACATGTTAAATAATCATCAGGTTTAAAACGAAACGTTTCAACACCATGAGCAATCATTCCTAGAATGTCTGACATGGCAATACCACAAGTTCTAGACCCTAAATCAAGACCTAATACTTTTTTCATTATTCTTTCTCCAAATAAGATTTTACTAATTCTTCAATAATTTCATCTCTTTCAACTTGTTGAATAATATTTCTTGCATTTTTATGAGAAGAGATGTATGCAGGATCATTAGATATGAGATAACCCGCGATTTGATGTACAGCATTGTATCCTCTTTCATTTAAAGCATTGATAACTGTTTTAAGATTACTGCGTATCATTTCTCTACGCATATCTTCTGAACTAAATACTCTTGTTTTTGTTAAATCTTCCATCTAACTCACCCTCTTTTCTATAATATATATTATACCTTATACTGTATTAAATTACAAAATATTTTTTAAAGCACCTTTGATTTTAGAAATATTATCATTGATAGCACATCCACCTTGAGCAAAGTCAGGTTTTCCACCACCACGACCGTCAACAACTTCATTGATTGCTTTAATGATATTTCCTGCTTTATATTGACCAACTAAATCTTTTGACACAGAAACAAAGTATGAACATTTTTCTTCATATTTTGAAACTAAAACAACGATTCCACTTTCTAATTGATCTCTAAAATCAAATGTTAATTGTTTTGCTTTGGCATTTTCTAATTGTTCTTCAACATAAAGAACTTTAACTCCATTGATCTCTTCAATATCATTTGCTTTTGATGCAGCTTGAATTGCATTTAATTTAGCTGATAATTGTTCAATTTCTGCTTTTGCTTCTTTTAAGTCTTCTTTTAATGCTTCTACTTTGTTTACAACATCTTTTCTATTTTTAAGATTTAATGTTGAAGCAATTGTATCTACTGTTTCTTTTTCATGAACCATTGCATTATAAGCAGCTAAACCGCTTTGTGCCACAATACGTCTAATTCCACTACCTACAGATTCTTCACTCACGATTTTAAATAAACCAATTTCAGAACTGTTTGAAACATGGCAACCACCACATAATTCAATAGAGTAATCTCCAATGTTGACAACACGAACAACATCTCCGTATTTTTCATCAAATAAAGCCATTGCCCCTGATGCTAAAGCTTCTTCTTTTGTCATATTTTTAATAACAACAGGACGTCCTTCAAAAACAATTTGATTAACTTTTTCTTCAATTTCTTTTAATAATTCAGCAGAAATTTTTTCAAAATGAGTAAAGTCAAATCTTAAAACTTTATCATCAACATAAGAACCTGCTTGGCTGATATGATCACCTAAAGTTTCTTGTAAAGCTTTTTGTAAAATATGTGTTGCACTATGGTTTGCTGTAATTTGACGACGTTTTTGTTGATCAATTGATAATGTAAAAGTATCACCTAAATGAATAGCTCCTTCTTTTACTTCAACAAAATGCATATGTTGTTTATTGGGCGCATTTAAAGTATTAACAACATTTGCATGTGTTGTCTCATTATCTAATGATCCAGTATCACCACATTGTCCACCCATTTCTGCGTAGAATGGAGTTGTATCAAAGATAACTTCTCCTTTATCAGTGATTTCATCTGTTTTAACACCATCTTTGAATAATCCAATAACTTTTCCTTGGACTGATGTAAGATCATAAACAAATGTAGAAGGTTCAACAAAAGCCATTAAATCAGGTTTTTGACTTGCCATTGATTCATTGTTATCACGTGATGCACGAGATCTTTCTTGTTGAATTTTTAATTCTTCTTTAAATTCTTCTTCATTAACTGTTAAATTTGATTCTTCAGCAATTTCTAATGTTAATTCAAATGGGAAACCATATGTATCATAAAGTTTGAAAGCATCTTTTCCACTGATTTCTCCATTTTCATTTTTATCAATTAATGATTTTAATAATTTTTCACCATTTAATAATGTTTTATGGAAAGCTTCTTCTTCTTTTTTAACCATTGTTGAAATAAAATCTTGTTTTTCTGGTAAATAATCATAGAAATCTTTCATCATATCACAAACTAATGGTACTAAATCATACATAAATGCTTTTTCAATACCAATTTGTTTACCATAACGAACAGCACGTCTTAAAATACGTCTTAAAACATACCCTCTACCAGCATTGTCAAACATTGCTCCATCAGCTAAAGCAAAAGTTACAGTACGAATATGGTCAGCAATAACACGATAAGCCATTTTATTTTCTTCATAAGAAACATTGGCTAATTTTTCAGTAGCATGAATGATTGGTAAGAATAAATCAGTATCAAAGTTTGTTTCTCCACCTTGAATAATACTTACTAATCTTTCAAGTCCCATACCAGTATCAATATTTTTTTGTGGAAGTTCTTTATATTCTTTACGATCAATCGCTGGATTACAATCATATTGAGAGAAAACAACGTTCCATACTTCAATATAACGATCATTTTCCATTTCTTCGAAGAATAATTTTTCTCCTAAACCTTCAGGATCATATTTTTCTCCACGGTCATAGAAAATTTCTGAGTCAGGACCACCTGGACCTTCTCCAATTTCCCAGAAGTTTTCATATGTTTTTAAAATATGACTTGGATCTACATGACATACTTCTGTCCAAATACGATAAGCATCTTCATCATCTGTGTAAACAGTAACATATAATTTTTCTTTATCAAAACCAATCCATTCTGGACTTGTTAAAAATTCCCAAGCAAATGGAATTGCTTCTTCTTTGAAATAATCTCCAATTGAGAAGTTTCCTAACATTTCAAAGAAAGTATGATGTCTTGCTGTTTTACCAACATTTTCAATATCGTTTGTACGAATTGATTTTTGTGCATTTGCAATACGATTACATGCTGGTTTTTCACTACCATCAAAATATTTTTTTAGTGCAGCAACCCCTGCATTGATCCATAATAAAGTTGGATCGTTATGAGGAATAAGTGATGCACCTGGTTCGATCATATGTCCTTTAGATTTGAAATAATCCAAGAACATTTGTCTAACTTGATTTCCTGTTAATTGTTTCATTTCTTTTCTCCTTTTTTGACAATATAAAAAGTCGTCCTTATCTAGGAACGACTTTATCGCGGTACCATCCTAGTTCATGTAAAAATACATGCCCTTAATTAAACTTTAACGCAGTTCTACGGTAATCATTAATTACTCTCCAAAGTAGCTTTCCTATATATCCTATAAACATTTTCACCCACCATGTTCTCTCTAAAATATTCTATATAGTACTGATCTTTTTCAACGATTTATCTGCATTATACACGAAATACAAAAGTATTTCAATATCTTACATTTTTTCTTTAATTGTTTCCATAACATGGCAACCACATTCAGTTTCACTAAATAGAAGTGCTAATGATGTAAGAGTTAATGCCATAATAATATTATTGCGTTTCATTTTATCACCTCTATTTGAGTATGTCTTTATTTTACAAAATTATACAGTTTCATCATCATTTAAAAAATCTGTAATATTTTGTTTAAGTTCATGATTATATGAAGATTCTTCATATGTTTCAACATTTTTATTTTGATTGATTTTACTTACTAATGTTGTTTTTCTTTTACTATCAGAAATATTTTTTATACCATAAAGAAAAGCTTGTGGATTACCTAAAATAAATAAAGCTTGTTTAGCTCTTGTTAGACCTGTATAAATCAAATTTCTTTTAAGCATAATATAATAATCATTTAAAACAGGCATAATAACAATTTTAAACTCATTTCCTTGAGCTTTATGAATTGACATACAATAAGCCAATGTAAAAGTCATAAAATCTTTTGATGTATATTCGACTAAATTACCATCATAATCAACAATAAGCGTATCTTCTAAATATTCAAAACCATCTTTACGATTAATTTCAACTAAAACACCAATATCTCCATTATAAATATCATCATCTGGTCTATTTTTTAATTGTAAGATTTTATCTCCTTCTCGATAAACTTTCTGTCCAATACGATATTCTTCTTGATGATTCTTAGGATTAAAAATTTCCTGTAAAGCCAAATTTAAAGCATTGATTCCTGCAACGCCTTGATAAATTGGTGCTAAAACTTGTATATCATTTTGATCATAGCCATTTTTTATTGCTTTTTTTACAATTGTTGTCACATTTTTAATAATTTCAAAATTGGTACTATTATAAAAATGAATATCTTTATATTGTTCAAACAACGATAAATCATTCACTTCTTGATGAATTAATTGATGTGCCAATTGCACAATTCCTGAATCTTTTGATTGACGATAAATCTCATCCAATTCAATAACTTTTAATTGACTTTCAATAAAATCTTTTAAAACATTTCCTGGTGCTACTGAAGGAAGTTGATGATAATCACCAATAAACAACACTTTATGAACACGTCTGCTTGCATCAAACAATTTAGATAAAAGTAAGCTATCAACCATCGAAAACTCATCAATAATTAAAACTTGACTACTTAAAGGATTATTTCGATTCATCGCAAATGAATTTTTATGTAAATCCCATTTAAGTTCTCGATGAATCGTACAAGCATCCAAACCTGTTAATTCACTTAATCTTTTCGCTGCTCTTCCTGTAGGTGCTACCAGAGAAATTGCATCTTCTGGATAAAGTGTTCGATAGATTTGAATCAGTGCTTTAACAACCGTTGTTTTCCCCGTTCCTGGTCCTCCGGTTAAAATCATCATTGGATATTTTAAAAAGTATTCGATTGCTTCTTTTTGTTTTGTTGAATAGACAATACCAAATTTATCCTGATAGTTATCAAGCAGTCTTTCTAATTCATTTTCATCATAAAATTCTTCTGGATATTCATTTATTTTGTGTAAAAAATTTGCTATGATTTCTTCACTTTCATAAAGCTCTTCATCATAATAATATTCTCCTTCTTTGATGACTCTTCCTTCTTCTACTAAAGTATTGAGATATTCATCAAAAACCTCATCATCAATATGATAAATAATTTTATGAAAAGCTTTTTTTATTTCATCATAAAGTACATATGTACTTCCTGATGAAAAACAACTTTGTTTAATACTATAAATAACTCCTGCTTTTAAACGATCCGGATTATTTAAAGTTCCTCCTGTTTTTAAAGCAAGTTCATCTGCTGTTTTAAAACCAATACCATCAATGTCTTCTACTAATTGATATGGATGATTTTGTAAGATTTCTAATGTTTTTTCTTTATAAGTTTCTTGAATAATACCAATATGCCTTAAAGAAATACCATGTCCCATAAAGAATTGTGTGACTTCTTGATCATAATCATTAGAAGTCAATACTTCATAAATAAGTTCTCTTTTAGCCACTGTCATTCCTTTAACTAAATCTAAATGATGTTTATCTTCTTTGATTAAAGAAAGTGCATTTTCTCCTAATGCATCAACAATGTATTTTGCTTGTGTAGGACCAATTCCCTTAAATAAGGGACTTGATAAATATTTAATAATTTCTTCTTCATCTGTACTTAAAACTATTTCATAATGATCCAACTTAAATTGTTGACCATATTTAGGATGAATTTCAAAATCACCATAAAAAACATATTTATCATAATCATTAAAATTTGACATATAACCATTCATTGTCAAAAGTTCCTGATCTTCCTCTACTTCTAATAATGCAACTATATAATGAGAAGATTCGCTATAATAGCGAATCTTTCTAATATATCCTGTATATTTTAACATTATAGATATTCAATCTCTTTTCCGTCTTTATAGACTTTTTCAATCGTTCCTCCACCTAAACAAACATCTCCATCATAGAAAACAGCTGCTTGTCCTGGAGTTACAGATTTAACAGGTTGATCAAATTCTAATTTTACAGTATTTTCATCAATAAAAGTAAGAGTTACTGGATTATCTTTTTGACGATATCTAAACTTTGTATTACATTTAATAGCTTCTTGAGGTTTAATACTTGGTATCCAGTTAACATCTGTAATTAAAGCACCTGTAGACATTAACCAATCATTTTGGTCACCTTGACAAATATATAAAATATTTTGATCATAGTTTTTCCCAACAACAAACCAAGCATCACCTGAACCACCAATACCTAAACCTTTTCTTTGACCAATCGTATAGTACATAATTCCAATATGATCACCAATCACTTTACCAGTTTGAATATCAACCATCTTTCCAGGTTTTGCTGGAATATAATTTTGTAAGAATTGTTTAAAGTCTCTTTCTCCAATAAAACAAATTCCTGTACTATCTTTTTTATGAGCTACCGGTAAATCTAATTCTTCAGCAATTTTTCTAACTTCTTGTTTTGTAATATTTCCTAAAGGAAATAAAGAAGCTTGTAATTGTTTTTGATTAAGTTGACATAAAAAGTATGTTTGATCTTTATTTTGATCAATCCCTTTTAACATCACTGAATCTTTACCTTCATGATGTTCAACACGCGCATAATGTCCTGTTGCGATAAAATCTGCATTAAGTTCTTCAGCGTATTCTAAAAACGCTTTGAATTTAATATGTTTGTTACATAAAATATCAGGATTTGGTGTTCTTCCTTTAGCATATTCATCAATAAAATACGTAAAAACTTTATCCCAATATTCTTTAATAAAATCGACTCTTCTAATTTCTATTCCAAGATGTTTAGCTACTGCTTTAGCATCATTATAATCTTGTTCTTGAGGACAAATATCGTTATCATTTGTGGGATTACCTAAAATATCATTATTTAATTGGCTATCCCAGTTTCGCATAAATACGCCAATAACTTCATATCCTTGTTGTTTAAGTAAATAAGCTGCTACAGCAGAGTCAACACCTCCACTTAATCCTAAAACGACTCTTTTTTTCATAATCGTCCTCCTTCTCGTGTATTATATCAAAAACAAAATTAAAGTAAAACAATAAGACACAATAATAGCCCCTTAAAGGGGCTATTTCTTATTAATCTAATTGAGACATTGGTAACATGGCAGCACCGATTGCACCACAATCATCAATTTCTTTAAATAATAGAGGAATATGATTTCTCATACCTACATGAATTTTACTATTAAATCTTTTTTCAAGTTCATCCCAGAAATAAGCTTTAGATTTGAAAACTCCTCCACCTAATACAAAACAATGTGGATCTACAGTATGAGCAACATTAGCAAGTAATGTAGAGAAACCATCAATAAATTCTTCAGCAATTTTTTGACAAGCTTCATCTCCTTCAGCGGCTAATTTGAAAACATCACCTGCATGTTTTACTAAATCGCCTTTAGCTTCTTTACCTTTTCTTGTAAGAGCAGTACCAGAAATTTCTCCTTCAACAGCTCCTGGATTTAAAGCACCTTGTTTATAACCACCTGGTACAAGAATCATGTTTCCAATTTCACCAGCGTGACCTCTACCACCAGATACTAATTTTTTATCAACAACAAATGCTCCACCAACACCAGTTGAACAAGTAATAAAATAATTTGTTTTATAGTCTTTTCCTGCACCTAATACAGCTTCCGCTAAACCTGCAACATTGGCATCATTATCAATAAAAGTTGGTAATCCAAATTTTTCTTTTAATTTATGACAAATTGGATAGTTTTCAAATCCTGGTAAGTTACTTGCCATAATCATGATACCAAGTTCTGTATCTACTGGCCCTGGAGCACCAATTCCAATACCTTCAACACCTTGCAAACCACCACATACAGATGTATCTAATGCTTCGATTTGTTTTATTATCTTATCACATACATAATCCGGACCATTTTCACATTCAGTAGGTCCTTTAACTTCACTATAAGATTCACCATTTTCATCTACTAATAGTGTTCTTACATTTGTTCCACCTAAATCGATACCGATATAATATTTCATTCTATTTCCTCCTAAAACTATAACTAAATTATACAATAAAATATGTATTTAGAGAACGCTTTCAAATAAACTTTTTTCAATTTTTTTAAATTGTGTTGGCTTAGGACAAATAATTATTTTTCCTTTTAGATAACTAAGTGAACCAAACGGATCAACAAAATTAATTTTATAGGCATGTAAAAGTTGATTATTTAATCCAAATTGTTGTTTCATTTGTTTATTTAAAGCAAAATCACCATATTTACGATCACCTATAACCGGATGATCAATACTTGATAAATGTATTCTTATTTGATGCATTCTTCCTGTAATAATTTTAACTTCAACTAAAGAAAAATCATTTGTAGTTCTTATTGGCTTTACAATTGTTTTCATCATTAGAGCATCTTTATCATCTTTTTTAACAAAACGTACACGATCTTCATTATCTATCTTTTTAACATATCCTACGAGTTCTTGTTGTTTAGTAAGCTTTCCTTTACAAATCGTCATATATGATTTTTCAATATGATGTCGTTTTTTCATCATTTCATTTAAATCCTGTAAAGCAGCTAAAGTCTTTCCAAAAATAACGATCCCACTTGTATTACGATCTAAACGATGGACTGGTCCTGGAGTAAACGTACTCTCTCTGCCTACATCCAATTCACCTTTTTCTTTTAAATAACTTAAAACTTGATGAGAAAGCGTATTTACATTTTCTTTAGCATCCCCATGAACTAATAAACCTACTGGTTTATCAACAATTAAAATATTTTGATCTTCATATAATACTTTAAATTCTCTTTTTAAATCATAAATATCTTTTTCTTTTGTAAATTCATTAAATTTATCATCATAAAGGAACATTTCTAAAATATCATCTTTTTGTAGAATATATTTTTCATTTACTTTTTTACCATTAATTTTAATATCTTTTTTTCTAAACATCTTATATATAAAATTACTAGGTGCATTACATAATAATTTTTTTAAATATTTATCGATTCTTTGATTTGCATCGTTTTCTTTAATTACTATTTTTTTCATTTCTATCACCAACGTCATTATAACATAGACTAAGCTAAAGTTAGCTTTTATTTTTATGAAACCCTTTACATTTAAAATAAACATGTTATAATATATTTGTTAAGTGAAACGCATTCACTCTAACATACCCCCTATTATCATCCTTACGTAAATAATAGATGAAAAAAAGTATGCACCCCCGCATACTTTTTTTATTTTATTCATTTCAAAATAACGTATAATAGAATTATAAAATATAAACGAGGTAAAAAAGATGGAAAAAAAAGTTAAAAGTGAAATAATCTACGATGGAAAAATCATCAAAGTCTATAAAGATCAGGTAGAATGTCCTAACAAAAGGCTCGCAACAAGAGAAATCGTAAGACATCATGGCGGTGTAGGTATTTTAGCAGTCGTCGATGATTGTATCTTGCTCGTCAAACAATTTAGATATGCCTACAATAAAGATACTTTAGAAATTCCTGCTGGTAAATTAGAATTAGGTGAAGAAGCTGGACCTGCCGGTAAAAGAGAATTGGAAGAAGAAACTGGTTATAGTTGTAAATCCATGGAACTTATTAATGAAATATATCCAACAACAGGATATTGTGATGAAGTTATTCATTTATATGAAGCAAAAGGTCTATTTAAAGTTGAAAATCCCCTTGAAGGAGATGAAGATGAATTTATAGACGTTATCTCTATGCCAATAGATGAAGCCTATAAAAAAATCATGAATAATGAAATCCATGATTCTAAAACAATCATCGCTATTATGAAAGCATACAATGATAAATATATAAAATAAAAACTGCTGTATAAGCAGTTTATTTTTTATTTGGCGGTCTGGACGGGACTCGAACCCGCGACCTCCGCCGTGACAGGGCGGCATTCTAACCAACTGAACTACCAGACCAAATAAAATGGCGGAGACAGAGGGATTTGAACCCTCGCGCCAGTTTCCCGACCTACACCCTTAGCAGGGGCGCCTCTTCAGCCTCTTGAGTATGTCTCCATCACATCAGTGCCTATTTATAATATCATCTAATTTTACATTTGTAAATAGTTTTTTAAAAAAAAGACTATTTTTTAGTCTTTTTTCAACATTTGAACAATTTTCTTAATTAAAGTTATTAAAATAAAATTTGAAATAATAGTCAATAACGCAATTACCGCCATTGATGATAGCGATGAATTATGATAAACAAACATTTTATATGATGGTATTACACTTATAAAACTATGTAAAATATCAAACAACACACCAAAAATAAAATTTATAATTCCTACATAACCATCGATTATCATATTGATAATTTGTGCAAGTTTAGAAGAATCTCCTTGAAATAAAATTTGTACAATTAAAGCAAAAAATACAATAATAACCGAAATCAATAAATTATAAACAACATCAATTACTTTATTTAACCAATGTTCTTGTTCTATCGTATTATTTTTATTTTCTTCATTTGTTTTATTCTCTTCATGACTTTTTTCATCTACGGCATCTCCATTTATAATATCCATTAATTCACTCATTCTTTGGGGATCCAAAGAAGATGCCTTAGAAAATAGAAACGTATCATCCTGTTCATCAGGTAAAATTTCATCTTCTTGCTCTTGTTCTAAAACAACATCATTAAATTTATCATGAACCTCTTGAACATTATCGTTTTGTTCATCATCAAATGAAAATCTCTTTGTTTCTTGTTTTTCTAACTCATTAATTAAAAATTGTTTTGATAAGATTTCATTGAAATAATCATATGTTCTATTAACCAATGCAATTAATTGCTCATCATCTTTATATTTATCCAATAATTGATTTCGAGTATGTGTCAAAGTTTCCAAATCCATTTGTGCATTCATTCCAAGAAGCGGTGAAAACAATTCCACAGAATCATACTTAGAAAATAAAAACATATTCATAATTTCTAAATGATTTTTAGTTATTTTATAAACACTGGCCTTTATCTTATCACTGGCTGGCACTAAATCTGGCATGTAAATAACATTTACAAGTAATTGATTAGCCGCTTCAACCATTGATTCAAAATTAGCAACCACCATTGTATGAGAAGGATCAATGTTCATTCGTTGACACGTCACCTCTAAAATATCCACTTCAGGTAAAGGTTTAAGTCGTGAATCTCCACCAATTAAAAAATCAATTTTTTCATAGATCTTTGCAAGTTGTAAATATTGAATAGCTCTTTTTGTTTTATGAGTCGTATATACTGCAATCTTGATATCTTTTTGTTTACAATATTGAATCAACTCATCAACACCTTCTCTTTTAATATTAGGTTTTAATTTAATATATTCAAATAAATCCTTTTCAACCATTCTATTAAAATCTTTAGCAGAAATATAATCAGACAGTAAAGAATAATCATACATCGTATTCATATTTCCAAGCATTTTAGAAAAATCTTCACGAGTAGCAACTTTATGATAGGTTTCACATGTACTTCGATAATAATTATATCTTAGTCTATTGAGATCTAATAAGCCACCATCTAACGTAAAAATAATCAATTTTATATTTTCACATGTTTGACTATAAAACATAAAATCACCCTCCCTTTTGTAATTATAGCATACATTTTATTAAATATATGATAAAAAAATGTAGAACTTTCACTTAGAATTACATTTTTTCATTAAATATTTTGTTATAAGATTATATTTCATTTTTTTGCACACTTTTAGTTCAACCTAATATGCCCTAGTTTAACCAAGCAAAGTATCTAAAACAAGATATAAAAAAAAGCTCAAACCTCTAGTAAAACCTAGTGTTTAAGCCATTTTATCAATTGGTCTCCCCGCACGGTCTCGAACCGTGGACCCTCTGATTAAGAGTCAGATGCTCTACCAACTGAGCTACGGAGAGATAACAATGATATTCTAATACAATCTATTTTTAAAATCAAGGAAAATCATTAAATTTCTTAAAAATCTATTGAAATATAAAAATGATTTTCTTTTTTATATACTGTAATAACTTCTTGATTATAAAACTTCTTTAAACTAATTAGATTATGAAACCAATCATCATTTGAATTATATTGAAAAAGAATATTTTGTTTTGTATCTACAATAATAAAATCATAAAAACTAAAATGTTGTAATAGATTTCTTAAAGTAATTTTTTCATCAAAAGCATCTGTTGATATTTCACCAATCCCTTTTAAAGTATACATTGCCATTTTTGATCACCTAAATCATATTATACGTTATTGTGTATATATTCACAATATTTTTGCAAGAATAATTCTATATAATTATACATATAAGGAGGACATAACAATGATTGATTATTCACCGTTATGGCATACAATGGAAGAAAAGCAGATTTCTCAATATGTTCTTCTAAAAAGTGGTATTGATCATAAAACTTTAGACAGATTAAAAAAGAATAGTAATATTACAGCTCTCACTCTTGAGAAATTATGTTTGATTCTTGATTGTCAACCTAATGATGTAATTACCTTTGTACAAAAATAGTTTTAATAAACTATTTTTTATTTTACCTATATCATCTTATATCTTAAGCATATAAGTACTATAGGGAGGTGAACTATGCAAATCATTCGTAAAAAATACAACTGGGCTTCTCCATTGTTCAAAAGAAATAAAACAAATAGAATTATTTTGCATCATGCACAAGCAAAAACATGTAGTGTAGAAGATATCCATCAGTGGCATTTAAAAAAAGGTTGGAGTGGAATTGGATATCATTTCTTAGTAAGAAAAGATGGTACGATTTATCAAGGTAGACCTGAAGATACAATCGGGGCGCATGCTAAAGGTGCAAATCATGATTCAATCGGTATTTGTGCTGAAGGAGATTTCATGAAAGAAGAAATGAATCCTTTACAACTCAATGCCTTAATTGATTTAGTTTCTTATATAAAAAATAAATATCACCTTTCTAGCATTAAAAGACATAAAGATGTTGCTTCTACAGATTGCCCAGGAACCCATTTTCCATTTTCTACAATTATTTCTTCAAATCATATTGTTTTAGAAGATACTTGGTTGCAACGTTTAAATCAAGAAATTAAAAAACAAGGTTTTCGCACGTATCCTACTGTTAAAAGAGATGCCCAAGGAAAAATTACAAGACTCATTCAAGAACGCCTTAACTTTGTAGGATTCAACTTAAAAATTGATGGTATCTTTGGTATCAATACCGAAAAAGCTGTTAAGAAATTTCAAAATAATAGAAATTTAAAAGTAGATGGCATCGTTGGTAAAAAAACATGGTCTTATCTAATAAAAGGTATAAAAGTATAAAAAACTCCTATACGGAGTTTTACATAAAAACTAATAATATAATAGCAACCAAATTATTGATCATATGCATTAAAATAGGTACACAAATTGTTTTTCTTTTTTCATAAGCATAGGAAAAAGCAAACCCCATTCCACCATAGGAAAACAAATAAATTAGTTGCGATAGATCACCAGCAAATAAAGCAGAATAAATGTGTAAAAAGCCAAATAAGAATGAACTTGCAAAAATAGCTAACCATTTACTTTTATCTCTAAGACTTCTAAAAACAAGTCCTCTAAATAAAAGTTCTTCTAATATAGGTGCTAAAATAACCGATTGAAAAGCCATCAATAAGGCACCGTTATTTAGATAATCTTCAAATAATAATTGATTGGCAGAATCATTTGACCCTCCACCCAATACAAAATTAATAATCATATTAGCAACAATTGAAATTCCATAAATCATTACAATACCAATTGTAATAGAATAAACAAAATTATCTGTAAAATGTTCTTTAAATCTTTTTATATTATCTATCAAAAAATCTCTTAAAAGCCATACAACCAAAACAAAACTCAATAATGAACAAATCAAATTTAAGTAGATTCCTAAAACTGTCGTATCTCTTGTAATATTTGTATACTTTAATAAAAGATAAATACCAAAATTAGCAAACCTTGGTATAACATATAAATATAACGGAAATAAAAGAATAAATCCAATTGCTTTTTGTTTTCCATTAATCTTTCCTGCAAAGCTTTCAGTCATCATAAACATCCCTTCAACTATAGCTCAACACTATTTTTATCAGCATAATCTAATTCTTCATAGAAAACAGCCAAACATGTATTACGCTTTACATCATAAAAATAAGCACTAAAGAAAGTAGAAACAACCACTGTTATAAATGTTGCTAAAAAAGGAATAGGCATAATCGTTTCTACAAACATTACCACAACACCTGAAACCAAACCAGCTAAAATCATCCATCCAAAGAAAGAAAATTCTAATTTAAACAAAGTCCATTTATTTCCTTTCATTAAGCGACTGGATTCTTTTAAGGCTGTTAATCCAGTATAATTATATTTTTGTAAAATGTAGTTAAATAATCCAAATGTTAATGATAAATAAACAGATAAAATCGAAATAATAATTACGAGTATAAAAACAAATGAAAACACATTTGATAATGAAGCAACAATATTAACAATTTCATCTTGAGAAATCGTTGATTTATTAACATACATTAAAACAAGTTGAGATAAATTTGAAAATTGTGCATCTGTAATCATTGTATACATCAAAAGCATTCCAATAACCCCTACAACAATACCCGCTAAGGCAACAACAACTCTATACAAAAAATATGTTGGAAAAAGTTGACCAAATCGTTTAATTCCTACAAGTGAATCTTCTTTTTCATCAACTAAATTTCCATTATTATTAACAACCTTTAAAGACGCTACAATAATTCCATGTCCCAAAGTAACTGTTAAAATACTTAAAATTAAACTTATAATACTTCCTAAAATGCCATCAAATAATCCTGATAAAGCCGAAAATAAAGCTTGAATAATACCAACATATAAAATAACCTTAAATAACTGATTAGGTTGTCTTAATACTTCATTTGCTTTATTTTTGATATCATATATATTCATTTCTTTCACCATCCTATAAAGGCATTATAACAAATATTATATTTGATGAAAACTATTTTAAATCCAAACTTGTTTTAATAGCCTCATTGACTTTCTTCATAAAATAATCATCTAAAGTACCTAATTTTTCTTGAAATCGAACTTTGTCAATCGTCCTTATTTGTTCAAGTAAAATAACAGATTTCTTTTCTAAAGAATCACAACGAATAATGACATGCGTGGGAATAGGATTTTTGGTGAGTTTTGACGAAATCGGAGCAACAATAACAGTTGTTGAAAATTTATTTCCTTTATTATTTTGTAATACTAAAACAGGTCTTATTCCACCCTGTTCACTTCCTATAACCGGTGAAAGATCAGCATAATAAATATCTCCCCTACTAATCATAAAATAACCTCCTATTGAATTTTATGAGTCGTTTTTCAAATTATGATAATCGCTTCTTTAACACCTTGATTTATGCTATGATATATCACGAATAATAAAAAGAGGAGATACTAAAATGATTAAAGCAATAATATTTGATATGGATGGTTTAATGATTGATAGCGAACGTGTTACTTTTGAATGTTATCAAGAAAGATTAAAAGATATGAATTTAACAATGGATGAAGAATTTTATAAAACATTATTAGGGAAACCTATTAAAGGAATCTATCAAAGATTTTATGATGTTTATGGAAATGATTTTCCTATTCAAAACGTGATTCAAGATGTACATCAATTAATGGCTGAACGTTTTGAAACAGAAGGAGTTCCTGTAAAAAAAGGACTTGTTGAATTATTACATTATTTAAAAGATAATAATTATAAAACAATCGTTGCTACTTCAAGTAATCGTGATCGTGTAGATAAAATTTTAGCACAAGCTAAAATTACAGAATTCTTCGATGATTCTATTTGTGGTGACGAAGTTACTAAAGGAAAACCAAATCCTGAAGTTTTCTTAAAATCTTGTCAAAAACTTGGCGTTAATGTTGATGAAGCTATTGTTTTAGAAGATAGTGAAGCAGGAATTCAAGCAAGCTATGATGCAAACATCAAAGTAATTTGCATTCCTGATATGAAATATCCAGAAAAACAATATGAAGAAAAAACATTTAAAATTTTAAAAGATTTAACTGAAGTTACAGTGTATTTAAAAAGTCTCTAATTAAAGAGACTTTTTTAATATATCATAAATCAATTCAACAACACGTTTTGTATTTTTACCATCTTGATATTCAAAAAATATATTTTTAAAAGCTTCTAAATTTCCCACTTCATTCTTTTGTATTCCTTGAATCAACTCATCAATATTTTTACAAATCTTTCCTGGAAATAAATCTATATTTACATAACATCCAACATCTTTTAAATAATCATTTAAATCTGGAACATAAAAATACATTTTTTTATTTAAAATAGAATAATCAAAAACAATCGATGAAAAATCTGAAATCAAGAGATCACTTAAAGCAAACAATTCATGTGTATCTTCATTAAACATATCAATAATACGAGGGTGTTGCGGAAGACAAATATTTTTTAACAATGGATGTAATTTATAAATGAGATACGTATTTTCATCAAAAAAATTTATTAACTTTTCACCATCAAATGGAAGCATTGAAAAACCTTGGTAAATATTTCCCCTAAAAGTAGGAGCATATAAAATAATTTTTTTATCCTTCAGCATTGGATACTTAGCTAACAATTTATTTTTAGATACTTTTAAATAATTATCATCAAATAAACAATCTACCCTTGGCATACCAGTAACAACCACATTTTCTTCTTTAACAGAAAAAGCTTCACTATACGGTTTTTTCCAATAAGAGCTATTTGCTATCACATAATCATAATTTTTAATTGGATATTTTCTAGCAAGTGCATTCCCAAATTTTTTTATCGCACCACAAGCATGCCATACTTGTATCACATTGACTCCTTCTCTTTTAAACGTAGAAACAACATAATTATTATCTCTTATAATAACCACTTTTGATGTATTAATTATAAAAAGCTGTTGAATACAATTAAGCATATATAAAAAGTTTTGTTTTATTCCTTGTTGATCATACTCAATAACAACTTTTTTGAGATTTAATTGTTTATCTTGTTTTAAAACATCATAAATCAATTTCATATCAGAATCTAAATATTTAGATTCCAAAGAAACAAAGGCAACTTGATTTTCTTTTATTTTAAATCTCTTAACAAAAATATTTAAAAATCCCAAAATAATATTTAATATTAATTTTTGTAATCCCATCTTAGCACCTACTTAAAAACAATATCAACTACTCGTTTAGAAGCTTTACCATCTTCATGATTATTAAAACGTTGATTAAACTTATCTAAACGTTGATAATCGTAACCTTTTTTAATTTCTTCTAATAGTTGATTTTCATCTTCAATAATATCTCCAGGTAAATCATGATAAATATCTAAATAAAAACCTCTTAATTCATCTCGATAATGAATCAAATCATACATATAAAAATAAATAGGTCTTTTTAAAATAGCATAATCAAAGAAAACACTTGAATAATCAGTAACTAAAGCATCTGCAATAATATATAAATTAGAAATATCTTCATTAGCTTCTACAAAATAAACAAATCCTTGATATTGATCAATATCAAAATCATTAACAATTAAATAATGAGGTTTAAATACAATAACATATTCATCCCCTAATATTTTTTGCCATTTATCAAAGTGAACTTCTAATTTAAAAGTATACCCTTTGGTTATATAAGAATTATCTCTCCACGTTGGTGCATAAAGAAGTACCTTTTTATCAAGAGGAATTCCTAATTTTTTCTTAATATTTAAAACATCTTCTTCTGTATAATTTGTTAAAAAATCATTTCGCGGATAGCCAGTTTCAATCAATCTTTCTTTATTAATTCTAAAAGCACTTTGGAAAACCTCAGTTGTAAAAGCACTTGGAGAAATCATATAGTTATACTTTTTAACATCTTGTACGTATGTTTCATGCATCATTTCTTCATTCATGCCACTTCGATAAAAAGTAGTTCCTTCAGGAACTTCTATATCAAAAGCCAATTTTTTAAGCGGTGTTCCATGCCATGTTTGTAAATATATTTGATTTTTCTTTTTTAAAACATACATTGGTAATTTACAATTTGCAATCCAATATTGACTTCTTGCAAGATAAAAGAAATAAGGAATTGAAAAATATTCAATCACTTTAGCATTTTCAATAGAAATGTTTTTCTTTTTATGGTGCTTAATAGCCCATATAAAACGATAATCTTTAAATTGATCTTGTTGTCTCATATACTCATAAATAGCTCTAGGATTATCGCTATACCCCCTACCATGGAAGGCAATAAACAAGACTGTTTTTTTATGAGTTGGTATTAACTTATAAGTCATTCGATAGATAAACTTAATTGTTTTACCTAAGATATTTTTTATTAATCTAAGCATTTTAAACCTCCTTATAAAAATAAGGGGTAACCCCCCCTTATTTAAAAACTGCTTCAACTGCTCTTTGTGAGGCATTTCCATCATCAATAGAACAGAATTTATCATAGAATACTTCATAACGTTGAGCATATTTTTGATTCATTTCATCAAGATGTTTAATTTGATCAATCACTTCTTTAGTCGAATAAACTAGTGGACCAGGAAGTTCTTTTTCCATATCAATATAGAAACCTCTTAAAACATCACGATATTTATCTATATCATAAGTATAGAATAACATTGGTCTTTTTAAATTAGCATAATCAAAGAAAACACTTGAATAATCTGTAATACAAATATCAGAAATTAAATAAATTTCAGTAATATCATCATATTTAGATAGATTATAGGCAAAATCTTCAACTCCTGTAACATCTAACGCATCCGCAATATAATGATGTGTTCTAAGTAGGATGACATATTCATCTCCTAACTCTTCTTTCATCATTTCTAAATCTAATTTTAACTTAAATTTATATTGCCCTTTTCCATAGTATTCATCATCTCTCCATGTTGGTGCATATAAAATTGTTTTCTTATCTAATGGAATATGAAGCTTCTTTTTCAAATCTAATGCAATTTGATCTTTATTTGGTGCATACAATAAATCATTACGAGGATATCCAATTTCCAGCATTGTTCCATTGGTATACATAAAACAACTTTTGAAAATATCACTTGAAAATTTATTAGCTGCAATTAAATAATCCCATTCTTGTTTTTGACGATAAAATTGAGATTTATAAGTTGGAGAAGCTGCAGTCACCTCTTCTTGATCAAAAGCGAGACGTTTAAGTGGTGTTCCATGCCATGTTTCTAAGAAAACTTGACCTTCTCTTTTTCTAAACCATAAAGGTTGTCTGATATTAAAAACAAAATATTTAGATTTAGCTAAATAGTAAGCATATTTCTTCGTAAATCTTTTAACAATGATTCCTTCATAAGGCAGTTTTTCTTTAGGATCATTTAAAACCCAAATAAATTTATATTTTCCTGGATAATTTTTAGCTAAATATTCATAAATATATTTTGGTGAATCTGCATAACTTTTACCCATAAAAGTTTCAAACATGACCCAATTTTCTTCAATTGGTTCATTGATATATTTATGACGATATAAATACTTATTAATTTCATTTTTATTTTTTAATATCTTTTTCATCTTATTTTTAGCAAGATGTTTAGCAATTACTTTTTGTGTTTGTTGTAGATCATGATTTCTAGCAAGTTTCACCATTTTTCTTTGATAATGAGACATATTTTTCAATAAATCATCTCTTACATCCTGCATTAAAATAGACATTTGATCAAATCTTTCATCTCTCCAAAAATCATCTTTAGATCGTCTAATTTTCTTAGCAAAGAAATTACTATAATATTTAATCATTTTAGAATCTAAATAATAACGAATTCTACTTTCTTTATCTACTAAAGAAATAGCATACTTATAGACATTAATAAATTCATCAAATTTAGTTTCATCTTTAATTTGCGACAAGGCAGGTGTATTGATTGGATCATTATGTTTTCTTTTTGCATAGAGTGTTTTGTCATTGAAATCTATCTTATGACCATACATAACAAGTCCTTCTACAAAAGATAAATCACTATAATAAATGAAACCTTCATTAAAACGTAAATGATTTTCTTCAATTAAAGAACGTTTAATTAAAATATTTAAAACTGAAATATTTCGAATCCCTTTTTTCGCTCTAATTAATAAATCAATTCTTCTTTGTTCATCACTATCATCTATGTCAGAATAATCTTTTTCTAAGAATTTATGATTACGATCATCATCTTTATCCTTCAAATTTAATTCTTCATTTTTTTCATCACCCATGGTTTCAAAAACTTGTTTTTTAAACCATGTGATCCATCTTCTACCAACAACTAAATCTAAATCTTTTTGCATAGCATCTTGAAGCAAACAAGATAATGTTTGAGGCATAATATAATCATCACTATCAATGAAATAAATATAATCTCCTGTTGCATTTTCTAAACCAAGATTTCTTTTTTTAGCAACGCCTTCTTCTATTGAACAAGGAATAACATTCAAAGATATTTTATCTTTATATGTGTCTACTAATTGTTGAAATTTTTGGTCATCTTGACTTCCCACTAATAATGTTTCAATTTCAACATTTTCTTGTTCACTTAAACTTTCTAAACAATCTTTTAAATATTGATAATATCCTTCATAAGGGACAATCACACTAATTTTCATACAACTCTCCTTTATTATAATTTATCTTTTAAATCATCTTTGATTTTAGTTGTAGAAATACCTTCTGTACGAGGTAAATAAACTACTTCACAATAATCTTTTAAGAAATCAAATTGGCCTTTCCAATCATCACCCATAACAAAAACATCAACATCATGTTCTTGAACATCTTTTATTTTTTGATCCCATGATTCTTCTAAAATAACTTCATCTACATATTTAATAGCTTTTAAAATAGCCATACGATCTTGATCACTATGATAAGCTTTCTTACCTTTTTGAGCATTAAAAGCATCACTGCTGACTGCTACAATCAAATAATCTCCTAATTCTTTAGCACGTCTTAAAATATTTAAATGACCAACATGAAACAAATCAAAAGTTCCATATGTGATAACTTTCTTCATCCTATTTCTCCTATCTCTTCATTTTATCTAATAATTTTTCCCAAAAACCAATTTTAGGATTTTGAACAATTCGACTTTCAAATTTTTCATCATTTAATTTTTTCTTTTCTTTTTTCTTTAAACTATTATAAAAATCAACATATTCGGCATACTCATCGCATACTTCTTCAACGTCACCATATTCTTTTAAACGTCCACCTTCAATCCACATAGCCTTTTGACAGAATCCTCTTACTTGTGGCAAAGAGTGAGAAATAAAGACAATTGTTTTTCCTTGATCTTTAAGTTCATTCATTTTGTCTAAGCACTTTTGAGCAAATCCTTTATCCCCAACCGATAAAGCTTCATCGACAATGATGATATCAGGATTTAAATAAAGTGAAATTGAAAAACCTAATCTTGATTTCATCCCACTTGAATATTTCTTAACGGGTTGATATAAAAAATCACCAATTTCAGCAAATTCAATAACACCTTCCGTAATTTCTTGAATTCTTTTTCTAGAAAGTCCAAGCAATGCTCCTTTAACATTAATATTTTCAAGCCCTGTAAGTTGCATATCCAATCCTGTATTGATTGCAATTAAAGCTTGTTCTCCATTGATATCCATTGTACCCTCATCAATTTGTGAAATACCTGCTAAAATCAATGATAATGTTGATTTACCCGAACCATTTGTTCCTAAAATTCCTACAACTTCTCCTTTAGGAATTGTAAAAGTAATATCATTTAAAGCATAGAATCTTTGTGTAACTGAGCTTTTTGATTTACCATCATTTTTCTTTTTTAATTTATATATTTTTGAAACATGTTCAAATTTAATTGCATAATCTTCCATTATTACCACCTAAATCATATCAATAAATTTATGTTTAAATTTATACATCATCATACTACCAATTGTAAAAATCACAATGACAAACACCCAAAAGAAAAGCATTTGTTTCCAATAAAATAAGATTCCATGATGATATAAGAAACAATCTCTATAACCACATACAACATAATAAATTGGATTAGCTTTCATAATATATCTTACTGTCATTTGCCACCCATATTTGTGTAAACGTGAAATTGGCCATAAAATTGGTGTTAAATAAAGTAATAAACGCATACACGCTAAAATAAGTTTTCTTGTATCACGAGCTAACATATTTAAAACAGATGTAATCATCGCAAGTGAAATTGTTAAACAAATTGCTGCAAAAAGATAATAAATAAGTTCAAGCCAATAAAGTGAAGGCATGATCCCTTGTGTAAGCAAAAAGACAACTAAGATAGCCATCAAACAAAAATGATTAAACAATTCTTTTCCAACAACTGTAGCTGGTAAAACGGATACTGGAAATTTCATTTTTGTAATGACATTACGTTTAGCATAAATGGCATTGGCACCATTAGTAATACATGGACTAATAAAAAACCATACCACCATTCCACATAACATCCATTGAATAAAAGGAATCTTTCCTACAGACTTTCTATTCATAATTAAACCAAACACAAAATAATACGTCATAATTTGAATTGCTGGATTAGCAAAATTCCAAAAAACACCTAATCTTGAATCTCGCATATCAGAAAGCAATTCATATTTTGAAATACAATATATACGATACAAATTTGTAAAGTTTTCTTTTAATACATATCGAATACTTTTAAACATACTTACCTCCAAAAAGTAAACCTACTATTACTTTTACATCATACCACTATTTTTTGCAAATAAAAACAAAAAAAAGGAACAATGGCTTTAAATAACCATCATTCCCTAAAAATACTTATTTATTCATCCATGATTCATCACTTGGATCAACTTTCCAAGCTTTTAATTTTTCCATATCTTCATGTTTAATATAGTCATGTTCTTTTGCTACTTCAATTAAAGTATCATAATTTGATAAAGTCACAAAAGGACAATGTGCATTTTCAAAATTAACTGTTGCTTTATCTAAACCATAAGTAAAGATAGCAATTAATCCTAAAACTTCACATCCAGCCTCTCTTAAAGCTTCAACACATTCTAAAGAAGAACCACCAGTTGAAATTAAATCTTCAACAACAACAACTTTCATTCCTTCTTTAACAACACCTTCAATACGGTTATTACGTCCATGAGATTTAGCTCCTCCACGAACATACCCCATTGGTAAATCTAAAATATCAGCAGCTAAAGCAGCATGTGCAATCCCAGCAGTAGCTGTTCCCATTAAACATTCTGCATCTGGGAAATTATCTTTTACAAGTTGAGCAAGTCCTTGTTCAACATCTTTTCTTACTTTTGGATAAGATAAAGTTAAACGATTATCACAATAAATTGGTGATTTAATACCACTTGCCCAAGTAAATGGTTCATTTGGTCTTAAAAAGACAGCTTTAATATCTAATAAATCTTTAGCAATAATTTTTTTCATTTCTATTCTCCTTGAAAATCTTGATAAACTTTTTTATATGTCGCCAAAGGATCTTGACTTCCTGTAATTGTTCTACCAACAACAATATAGCTTGAAGTAAGTTCTTTTGCCATAGCTGGTGTTGTTACACGTTTTTGATCATTGACATTATCACTTGCAAGACGGATTCCTGGTGTAACTGTCAAAAATTCTTTTCCTAAATGATCATGAATGATTTTTGATTCTAATGGTGAACATACAACCCCATCTAATCCTGCAGCTTTTGCATTTTCAGCCCATTTTAATACAACATTTTCTAATGGTTCATGAATAAGTAACTGATTATCTAAAACATCTTGATCTAAAGATGTTAAGCATGTTACAGCAATACATAATGGTCTTTTACCACTTGTTTTGCCTTCTTCTAATCCTTCAATAGCAGCTTTCATCATTTCAATACCACCTGAAGCATGAACATTGACCATATCGACATCTAACTTAGCAAGTTGTCTCATGGCACTTTTTACAGTATTTGGAATATCATGTAATTTTAAATCTAAAAAGATTTTATGTCCCATTTCTTTAATCATTTTAATGATTTCAATTCCTTCTCCATAAAACAATTCCATCCCTACTTTTACATAAAGACTTTCTCCCTCAAATTGTTTTAAGAAGTTTTCAACATCACTTTTTGTCTTAAAATCAAGAGCAATACAAATTCTACTTTCGTTCATAAAAACCTCCTTATTATTCTTTTACTATTATACCAAAATTACTACCTCTATTCTACACGATTTATTTATTTTTTTGATATTCTTCTAGTAAATGTAAAACTAACTTTTCAAATGTCCAATTATAATTTGTTGCTGTTACAACAGCTTTTAAACAAAGTGTTGAATTATTTTTTAATTTTGATAATATTTGATCCATTTGTAAAGATGCAACGTTTGAAAAAACAACAACTGCTGGTTCTAAATTATTCTTTTTTGTTTTTTTAATCTTTTTATTTAAAATATCTTTAACTTTATTTTGTGTCATCTGTTCATTCAATAAAATTATTTCAATGTTCATCAACAAACATAATTGTTTTAATGATTCATAATTTTGAATCTTTTCCTTACGATAAATAATGAGCTTTGCGTTCATAAATTCTCCTTTATATACAAAAAAACAGCTATAAAAGCTGTTTTTCTTATTAACCAAGTCTGTTGTAGTATTCAACGATTAATGATTCATTGATTTCTGAGTTTAATTCAGATCTTTCAGGTAAACGAGTTAATTTACCAGTTAATTTATTAGTATCAACTTCAACGAAAGCTGGAGTTGCAACTTTGTTTTCTAAAGCTTCTTTAATAACTGCTAAATTTAATGATCTTTCTCTTACTTCGATAACATCTCCAATATTTACTCTGTATGATGGGATATCAGTTTTAACACCATTTACTAAGAAATGACCATGGTTTACTAATTGTCTAGCTTGTCTTCTTGTAGAAGCAAAACCTAATCTATAAACAACATTGTCTAATCTTCTTTCTAATAAGCATAAGAAGTTGTAACCATGGATACCTTCCATTTTACCTGCTTGATTAAATGTGTTGTGGAATTGTTTTTCATTAACTCCATACATATGTCTTACTTTTTGTTTTTCTGCTAATTGTAATCCATATTCAGTTTGTTTTTTTCTTTTTTGTCCATGTTGACCTGGAGCATAAGCTCTTCTGTTTAATTCTTTCCCGTTTTCTAAGATTGAGAATCCTAAACGACGAGAGATTTTCCATTGTGGTCCTGTATAACGTGCCATAAATTTTCCTCCGTATTGTTTTATTTGCATAAAGCAATAACATTGCATAGATCAATTAATAAGTGTTAATATTAAGCATTTCCCATTGCAGCCAGGTACTTTGCAATCATTTGATATTAACGCATTTTTTAATCCTCTATGTGCTGCTATTCATTTACTGCCTTGTCATCATACTATATATTTATAACAATGTCAAACATTATTTTCCTTCATTAATTCATTATTTTTTATTAATTTTACATATTGGATGACGAATCACTGTTTTCCATTTTTCCGGAGCAATTTTTCTTGCATCTGATAAATAAATTTCATGATGCAATCTTGATTTACTAAAATCATTTTGATAACCCTTTTCTTGAAGAAATTGATTCATTATTTCCACTGTATTTATTTCATCATCAAAAGATCCTTGATGCATCATTTGCACACATAATCCTTCTTCAAAGGTAAAAAATTCCGCTTTTGAACAATCTATCTTCTTTTTAATAGATGCTCTTTTTACTGCCCAATCAAAATCTTTTTTTGTAATAAAGTCAGGAAGTCTTATGACTGAAATCCAGTTAAAATTTTCTTTATGTAAATAATCAATATTTTCTACATTTTCTTGCCACCAAAAACCTTCAAGTGGTGGTACAACATATTGGTAAAAACCTTTAATTTGATAATCTGTTTTATAACTCATTTTTAAAGTATACGCCACTGCATAAAGTACCTGAATGGCTTGTTGATAACTTCCATCTTCTTCATTAGGATTGCCTTTTCCTCTTACTGCGATATAATTGAATGAAGGCATATTAATAATTTCCGGTTTATTTTTAGGCCTATAATATTCTTTATATTCTTTTTTTTAATCAAAAATCATCTTTCTTTTCTCCTAAACAATAGGTATTTGAATTTCTGTAAGCCACTCATCAACTGATTCTTTATTCCAAATACCATCAATATAACATTCTCTTGATCGTCCCGATACTTGATTATCCTCTACATATTTCATAAGAAAACTATACGCCACACCAATTTTATCATAAGCTCCTTTATAAAAGATACTTAATACCTTTGTTTCTGGTATCTTTTTAAACATAATTCGTGCACTTTCTTCGCCCATACATTCCATTGCTTCATTATGTCGAATCCAAATATCACTTTCTTTATGTTCATTATCCAAATATTCACAAAATTCATATGGTGGATTTTTACATTTTACATGTGGATTCAATTCCTTGCATTCTTTTTTTAAGCTTGGAATAATTTTCATCATATCCGAATAACTTTTTACCTTTACTTCACTATAATAGACAATTGTTTCAGGTATCATTTTTTCTATTACTTGATATTGTATTTCATTATCATCCAAAAGATGATGAATCATCAAAAGACGGCTTTCAATTTCTTCTTTTTGACTTTCTAATACTTTTGATTTAGAAATAAGCACTTCCTTTAGATTAGTACCTTTATTAATTGCTTGTATTTCTTCAATTGTTAGTCCTAATTGACGATACGACTTAATTCGTGCTGCCTCTTTTAGTTGACTTGTTTCATAAAAACGATACCCTGTTTGTTCATCTACTTTTCGCGGAATCAAAAGACCTCTTTTTTCATAAAAACGAAGTGCTTTGATTGTTAAATGAGACAACTTTGAAAATTCTCCAATTTTTAACATGATTTGATTCTCCTTTTCTCTTTCAAATTATGAATTGTCCCCTAAGGGGAGAGTCAACAATTTTCTATGATTAAAAAATACGGAGTGGTGTTCACTCCGTCATTTTATTACTTTTAATCATTTTCTTTTATCCAACCAAAATGAACACACGCATTATAAATACCATCTTGATCACATGGTGTTGTTACATAAGTCGCTTTTTCTTTTAATCCATCGATAGCATTTCCCATCGCAATACTTGTCCATTCATCTCTAAACATGCTTAAATCATTTTTTTCATCACCAAAAACAACCACATCTTTATAGTCACCGTTAAAATGGTCAACCATCATTTTAATACCAACTGATTTATCTCCTGGTTCCACAAATAAATATTCTTTATGAAAACGACACCAAGGAAGTTCTTTTAAAGTTTCAAGCTTTTGTTCTTCAGGAGCAAAACACGCCACATAAACTTTATAAATTTGTTCATAATTTCTAGGATCAAGTCCTTCTACAACTTCAGTATCCATATAAACATCATGAGTAAAATCATAGAAGCGAGAATCAGGTGCTAATCTTCTTGTTTTATTATCAGGTGATATAGCCCAAATAAATCCTTTTTCTTTACATTCATTTATAAGATTTAAACATTTTTGATAATCAAGGGGCTTAATCGTAATTAATTCATTATTAATGGTAATTCCATTGCCACCATCACTGACCATATTTTCAAAGCCAAGTTCTTTCATATGATCTACAGCCATAGCATAGCTTCTTCCTGTCGCAATAGCTACAAAGTGTCCTTGTTCTTTTAACATGCGAATTGCTTTTTTTGTGGATTCAGGGATGTATTGTCTTCCTGGTGTTCCTACTGCTAATGTTCCATCAATGTCAAAAAAGAAAAATTTTTTGTTCATAACTAACTCCTTATAAATACTTATCTAATTCTGTTTCTACTATTTGATTGATTTTTACCTTTGGATGATCAATTAATTTACCACGTGTAAATACTTTTTCAACATATCTTAAAGCTTTTAAATCATCTAAAGGATTTTCACTTACAACAATCATATCTGCATCCTTACCAACATCAATACTTCCTGTAATATTTTCAAGACCAGCGTATTTAGAAGCAAGTGATGTTGCTGTATATAAAGCAAAACGGTTAGAAACACCAATATATTTATGGAAATAATAAAGTTCTCGCCAGAAGTCATATTGACTCACCCATGGACATCCTACATCATTTCCTAAAACAACAGGTATATCATTTTCTAATGCTTGCTTTGCACAATCAATAATACCATTGAAAACGAGTTCACCATTGTATTTTTCTATTTCTGAAACATTGGAAATACTTGGATCAAACAACGCAAACGGAAGTGCTGGTGAAATCGTCGTACATAAAAAAGCCTTCTTTTCTTTAAATAAAGCAATCATTTCATCATCTAATTTTGCTCCATGTTCAATCGAATCAACACCATTTTCTAAAGCTACTCGTACCCCTTCAGATGATTCAACATGAGCAGCTACTTTATAACCAAGTTGATGTGCTCTATCACAAACAGCTTTTACCATTTCAGGAGGCATTTTTAATTCGCCAGGCACTCCTTTTTCTTTTGCATCTAAAACCCCACCAGTAATCATAAGTTTAATCAAATCAACATTTTGACTTTTTGCTTTATCCACTAAAGCTAGAGCTTCTTCATTATTATGAGCAGCAATGGCGACTGATCCTGCCATATGACCATGAGGAACAGAAATTCCCTCATTGCTGGCAACAATTCTTGGACCAATAACTTTTCCTTTTAAAATTTCATCTCTTAATTTAGAATCATAATGAGCAATTCCTCCAACTGTACGAATTGTTGTTACCCCACTCATTAATTCGATCTTAGCGAAATTAGAAACCACTTTATACGTAATTTTTCGTGATAATGGATTAGACATCAACATTTTAACTGTCTTTTCATTATCTTTTTGTTTCTTTTGTGGTTTTCCATTTCCTGCAAGATGGACATGCATATTGATCAGCCCTGGCAAAATATATTTACCTTGTAAATCAATAATTTGATAAGATTTATCTAAATTACGATAAGGTTCAATAGCCACAATTTTTTCATTTTCAATAAAAATTGCTTTCCCTGTTTCTACTTCCATATCCTGATGACCATTTAAAATTTTTCCATTAATTAATGCATACTTCATAACCATTCCTTCTTTCCTATATATTCATTATAAAAGAATACATAAAAAAATCACTCTTAAGAGTGATTAATTATTAAGGTCTTAAACCAAGTCCACCTTCTAATGTAAGTGTTTCTCCTGTCATATATTTAAAATCAGGATTAGCAAGTTGTACACAGACACGTCCAATTTCTAATTCATTATTTCCAAAATGTCCCATTGGTGGTGTTTTAACATTTGCTTTGAAGGCTTCTGGATATGCTTTTTCAAATTGTTCTAATTGTGCCGTCCAAGCTAAAGGACATACCACATTGACATTGATTCCATCTTTTGCCCATTCATTAGCAGCTACACGTGTTAATCCACGGATTCCTTCTTTGGCAGCAGCATATGAACATTGTCCATAGTTTCCAAATAATCCTGCTCCTGAAGCAAAGTTGACAACTGATCCTTTTGTTTCTTTTAAATATGGATAACATGCTTTCATATAATAGAAGGCTGCATAGAGTCCTGAATACATTGCTAGATCAAATTGTTCTGTTGTATGATCAGCTAATGTTACTCCTGATGCTGATGCTTGCGCATTATTGATCAAAACATCGATTCTTCCATAAGTATCCATAGCTTGTTTAACAACGTTGTTAACAACAGCTTCATTATCAGCACCAGCATTGACATCTGCTTGAACTGTTAAAACTTTGATACCATATAATCTTTCTAATTCTTCTTTAGCAGCTTCTAATTTTTTAACATTACGTCCTGTAATGACAAGATTAGCTCCTTCTTTAGCATAAGCTGTCGCAATTCCATAACCAATAGAACCACAGCTTCCATCTTCTAAGACAGCACGTCCTGCTCCTGTAATAATTGCTGTTTTACCTGTTAAAAATCCCATTTACATTTCCTCCTTAAATACAATTTTTAAGCGTTAACATAATTATAGCACTATCAAAGCAAAAAATCTATAGCTTGTGATATTTTTAACAAACTATAGACGGATAAAAATCATGTAAACAAGAGTTGATAAAATAATACTTAAAAAAGTATTATTCTTCCATTTATAAGTAAACACGACAGTTAAACACGCTAAAAGATAAGGAATAAAAAGTGTTGTTAATTGCATTTTTAAATCTTTTAGACAACAAACAATAAGAACTGCCATAATAGTCATTGGTAAATGCTTTTCTAGTTTTTCTAACCATTTAGGAAGTTCTTTTTCTTTAAATAAAAGAAAAGGAAAAGCTCTTAATAAAAAAGTAATTAAAGCAGAAAGAATAATTGCTGAAAATACATAACTATTCATAAGATGTTCCTCCTTGTTTAACAAGTAAAATCATTGAAGAAATAATCAATGAAGGGAACATAAAGTTTTGACTGCCAAAAACAATCGAACAAATAATAGCGATAACAATTCCTACAACAGCAGGAAAATGATCTTTATTTTTCTCTAATTGATCCATAAAAATAATAATAAACAAGGCTGTCATACAAAAATCAATTCCTGTTAAATCAAACGGAATCAAATGACCAAGTACCGCTCCTAAAACAGTTCCAATAAGCCAATAACACCTTGAAAAAAGTGCGACATAAAACATAACTTGTTCTTTATCTTGATCTTCTAGATTACAATTAACCGCATAAGTTTCATCAGTCATGGTAAAAATCATATACCATTTTTGCTTCATTTTATTAAAAACATCTATAAAAGATAAACTATAAAAAAGTTGTCGGCTATTCATTAAAAGAGCTATAACACCAATTGTAAGTAAAGAAGTTTCCCCACTTAATAAAGTAATCAAACGAAATTGAAAAGCACCCGTATAAATCAAAAAACTCACAAGTATTGCTACATACCAAGCAAAGCCCGCTTCGTTCATCATCACTCCATAAGCAATCGATACAAAAAGATAACTACACATAATAGGTATCGATTTTTCAAAAGCTTTTTTTATAATTTCTTTATTTTTCATAATTCTCTAAAAAGCTATGATAAGCTTTATCCTTTTTCGTTCCTAAAATACAATCTAAATTAACATTATCTAAAGCTTTAAAAATATTTTGATCAACATTTGGGTTTACTTGTTTCATTGTTTTAATGAGTTCTTTGACTTCTTTTCTTTTACTTGTTCCATCATTAATTAAAGAACATCCTTCAGTAAAACGACATGCACAATTGATAAAAGTCAAATCATTATGTTTACGCCAAGAAATAATACTTCTTCAGGTAAGACATGTAATTGTTCAGCAATGTGCTTTGTTGTTTGATCAATAACTTCTTTTGCTTGTAATCCTAGTGTATGACTTGCATTAGGATTAGCAAAATATTTCATGGTTGCTTGATAATACGTATCAAGTACTTCTTTTTCTATTGGTGTATTGGCTGCATAGTCTAAATAAATCATAAGGTACCTCTCTTTTCCTACTAATATTATAGGAATTATAAAGAAGTGTCAATAATGAAAAGAACTCTAGCTGATTGCTAGAGCTTTTCATCAAGGGCTTTCCCATTTGTTTCAATAATATGTTTCATCCAATTAAATGATTTTTTCTTTGTACGTTTTAAAGTTCCATTTCCTTTATCATCCATATCAACATAAATAAATCCATAACGCTTTTTCATTTCTCCAGTTGATAAAGAAACAAGATCAATTGGTGCCCACATCGTATATCCTAAACATTCAACACCATCTTCATTAACCGCATCAGCCATAGCTGATAAATGTTTTTGTAAGTAATCAATACGATAATCATCTTCAACATATCCATTTTCATCTGCTTGATCAATAGCTCCCATACCATTTTCTACGATAAAAATTGGTTTTTGAATACGATCATAAATTTCATTCATACAATGTCTAAGCCCAAGTGGATCAACAGGCCATCCCCAAGGTGTATTTTCTAAATAAGGATTTGAAGAACCTCCAACATTAAACCATGGATCATCTTTTTTTACTGTATTTGAACGATAATAAGAAAATGAAACAAAGTCTAATTGTCCTTCTTTTAAAATTTCTTTATCTTCTTCTGTGATTTCTAATGAATCAAAGTCATGATGTTTCCACACACTTTTAGCATAAGGATGATAATAACCTCTTGCCATCGTATCAATAAAATACCAGTTTTCTCTTCTTGCTTGAAGACGTTTAAACATATCTTCTGGTTTACACGTTGCTGGATAAAGTTCACTCATTGCATACATTGTTCCAAACATGCTACCTGGCATCATTTGATGTCCTAAAATAACAGCTTTAGCACTAGCAACAAACATATGATGATCTGCTTGATATCTCACTTTTCCATCACTTTCTCTTGTTCCACATGGCCCAAATCCTCTTACAGCATTGATTTCATTAAAAGTAAGCCAATACTTACAACGTTTACCATATCTTTCAAATAAAGTCTTGCAGTACTTAACATAACAATCAATCACAAAACGATTAGACCATCCCCCATACTTTAAAGCTAAATGCATTGGCATTTCATCATGACAAATTGTAATCAATGGTTGAATATGATATTTTTCTAATTCTGAAATTACATCATCATAGAATTTCAATCCTTCTTCATTAGGTGTTTCTTCATCTCCTAAAGGATAAATACGACTCCAGCAAATACTAAAACGAAAAACATTAAATCCCATTTCAGCCATAAGTGCAATATCTTCTTTATAACGATGATAAAAATCAACAGCTTGATGACTTGGATAATATTCATCATCTAAAAACACTGGTTTTGCTTCTTGTGGAACAGGATCTGCATAAAAAAATGAACTTCTTGGTTTAATAATACTACCATCATTCATTTCCATTGTATGATGTCTTGGGTTTTCCATTGACCCATCTGTTTCAAAGTCATGTGATAAAAGTCCTCTTCCTCCTTCATTGAATCCTCCTTCATATTGGAAATCAGCAGTTGCGCCACCCCATAAAAATCCTTCTGGTAATTGTTTCATAATAGTCTCCTTGTTACTTTTTACATTTTGTTTTGACAATTTTTACAAACAAATCATAATCTTATTATTCTCTTTTGTCAATAGTTACATATTATTTTGACAATTTTATCATTTTTATATAAAATAAACATGAGGTGAGACTATGAACTTAATGGAAACCATCCACTTACATAAAAATGATTTTTCTAAAACAGAACGTAAAGTTTACGATTATATTGTTCAAAACCCTACAGCTATTGAAACAGCGACGATTACTAAAATTGCTGAACTATGTCAGGTTTCAACTTCTGGAATTTTAAGATTTTGTCAAGTTTTAGGTTATAAAGGTTATAAAGATTTTCGTTTTGACATGCTTCATTATTTGCATCAAGAACATGTTGAAGTAAATTCTGAAAATCTATTTGATGAATTAACATCTAAATATTTATCAGTCATTCGTCAATTCAATAACATTGATCAAAATAAGCTCAACCAACTTATTAAACAAATAAAAAACACCAAAAACATCTATGTCATTGGTGTTCATTATTCATCTTTACCAGCAAAACATTTAGTTTTAGGATTACAAGATTTAGGTATTAATACTTATTTTGCTTATGATTATATGCAAGCAAGTCATCTTTATAATACAATTCACGAAGATGATCTCTTGATTTATTTTTCTATTGAAGGTAATCAAAATAATGTTTCTCGTTTTTTTGACCTTACAAACGCCTCTAAAAATACGTATATGATTACTTTAAATCCAAAGCCTAAATTATTGATTGAAAATACACTTATTCTTCCAGGATATACTTTATCTAAACAATCAATTGTTGATTTACAATCGATTGTTGTAATCTTTGTAGAATTACTTTTAAATATGTTTCATAATACTTTAAAAGAGGATTAAGTTTTTTTTACTTAATCCTCTTCTTTTTTTAAAAATGAAAGTATTTTTTCATTAAAAGCATCATCTTCTTTAATTTCATTTAATTGTCCTACTTCATTAGCACATTCTCCACAAATATCAATTCCAATTGTTTGACTGTTTTTAAATAAATAAGCGAGTAATATTTTAAATTCCATGAGTTGCATAGAACCTTGATCCCAATCTGTTTGAATAACATTTTGACTCAAAACATCTTTATCAATTGAAATATATAAAGGATATTGACGTAATAAATCATCAACTTTTTTCCACACTTCTCTATTTTCTAAATCATCATCTGTTAAATAGAGAACATGATCTTGACGTTTAATCAATGAAACCTGTTTTTCATCAATACCTATTAAAATCACTTTTTTTAAATATTTATTATTTTCTAAACTATTTAAAATCCAAGATCCACAACTTAAAATATCATCAAACATCGGTTGCATCATATCACTATGATGATCAAAAACAACTAAAATAAAATCATGTTTCATTTTTTCTATCCAAAACTCACTAACATAATGAAAATTACCAGAATCTATAAAATGTATGCCTTCAGGAGATAGATTACTTATTTTAGCTTCTATTGTTCTTCTTGCTTCTTGACTACAATAACCATAAACACCTTGTAATTCATGTAAATCAAGCCATCTAATATTTTTATGTTTATAAAACTTTTCATTTTCATAAATTCCTGTAAAATCCATGACCGTCATGTTATTTTGTTTTTTAAACATCTTAAACACTTCCTTTGTTTTTATCCTAGCACAAAAAAGTAACTTCCATTACTCTTTTAATAAATATTTTTTAAGCTCTGCAGAGTTTCTTTCTGTATTTAAAATCACAATTTTATTATACGCAATCGCTCTAGTAATTGCTTCTTGAGTTTTCTTTGAATTTGTTTATTAGAATTTAATAATGTTCCATCCATATCAAAAGCTATTAGTTTATATTCCATACGACTTTCTCCACTACAAATGGTAGTGTATCATTTTTAATCAATTAAAAAAGTCTCTTTTCATTTTAGAAAAAAGACTTGGTTTTCTACAATACATCACAATTTACATGCTCAATAAATTCAAGAAATGCTTTAGATTTTTGCGTATTCTTTAAATAAGCCATATAAAATGTTTGTTTTTCATCTATATCTTTAATTTTTATTTTTTTGATTGGCAACAAATCATAAACTGCCATATCAGGAACAATCGCTACCCCTAAATCATGACCTACAAAACCACCAACGACTTCATCTTCCTCTAATTCCATTGATATATGAGGATGTGTTTTTGACTTTTCTAAAAGATGATCGATCATTGGACGAATTCCACTATTTTTAGTAAAAGTAATAAAAGGTAGATCTTCTATTTGTTTTAAATCAATTTCATCATTTTTAGCAAGTGGATGATTAAGACTGACGATTACATAAAACTCTTGTGTTATAATAGGTTTAAAATATATCTCTTGATCATCTACATAGGAACAAAAAACAATATCTAAATCATTTTTCTTTAAATCATGAATAAGCTCATAAGAAAAACCACTATGGCATTGAAAGGTCACATTTTCATTTTGAAAAGAAGAAATCAGTTGGGGAATATAGCTCATCCCTAGTCTTCTTACAAAACCAATATTTAAAGTTTCTTTTCCTTTTGAAATTTGTTTAATATTTTCTATAGAATCATCTAAACGATTAAGAATTGGCTCGATTTCTTTTAAAAAAAGTTTTCCATACTTTGTTAGAACAACATTTCTTCCCTTTTTTTCAAACAACGCAACATCTAGTTCATCTTCCAATAAATGAATGGCATGCGTTAAACTCGGTTGAGTAATATGTAATTTTAAAGCTGCCTTTGTATAATGTTCTTCTTGTGCTAATGTTGTAAAATAACGTAATTGATATAAATTCATGTGTATCACCTAATATGATTATACTAGGACTTCTTTTTCTTTTCGAGTACGTTTTTTAAATAATAAGCTAATTAAAACACCAACGATAATAAAAGCTGATCCCAATACAAATGAAGTTGTCAAAACATCATGAAAAACAACAACTCCTAAAAATGAAGAAGTTAATGTTTGAATTGGATAAAAAGCACTACAAGTATTAGCAGGCAATAATGATAAACTTTTATTCCATAAAATATTCGTAAATGCCGTACAAACAACTCCCATATAAGCAAGTCCTAAAACAGCACCTAAATCTACTTGAATAAGAGGATGTGTCATTTGTACTTCTAAAAATGACACGGGGATATTACAAATTGTTGCAATCAACATTGATACTTTTGTAAGTGTTAATGCACTGTATTTATTAGAAATCTTTCTTGAAATAACGGACATAAACGCCCAACCAATAACTGCAATAAAAGAAATAAGCACACCTAAAAATTGAATATTAGCTCCTGTCCCAATAATCATATAAACACCAAACAATGATAAAATAATTCCTGCAATTTTATTCATTTCTAATTTTTCATTTAAAATAATCATGGCCATTACACTAATAATAACTGGATTTAATGAATTAATAAGTGAAGCCATTGATCCACCGGCAATCTTCGTTCCTAAAAGTTGGCAATCAACAGAAACAAAATAACCAATAAATCCCATAATAAAAAAATATTTATAATCACTTTTTTCAATTTTTTCTTTCTCACTTTTTAATGAGATTAAACTCAACGCTATAAACGCTATTAAATAACGAAACATTGCTACTGTAAACGTAGGAATCTTTCCTAAAACAAATTGACTGACAACATACAAACTTCCCCATAACATAAATGTTGTCAATAAATATACATAAGATTTTTTCATTTTCTTCTCTCCCTTAGTTTTACAGTATACATTTCTATTTATATAAATAAAAATAGATAAAAATTATCAATTTGATAGTTTTTATCTATAATTTATTATTTTGTATAACATGTATAACCATTTCTACCTTGATTCTTTGTTTGATACAAAGCCTGATCAGCTAAATTATACAAGTCTTTAAATGTTGTTCCATGTTCAGGATAAAAGGCAATCCCAATACTACAAGAAATTGTTCCTTTAAAATTGTCAATTTCAATATTTCTTATCTTTTGACATATTTCTTGGGCTTTATTTATCGCATTTCCATGCTCTTGAATATCTTTAACAAAAACAATAAACTCATCACCACCTGCACGCCCTACAATATCCTCTATTGTAAAAGACTCTTTTAAAATTGAGCCAAAGTTTTTTAAAACTTCATCACCAATAACATGGCCATTTAAATCATTTACTGTTTTAAAATTATCAACATCGATCATAAAAAGTGCCCCTAATTGTTGAGAAGAATCATTTTTTAAATATGTACTAATTTCATTTTGCAATGTTTCCTTATTTTTTATACCTGTTAATGCATCGATACGTGCAAATTCTAATAATCTTTTTTGATGTTTATTGTTTACTTTATAAATTGTAAATAACAAAATCACTAACGCAAAAACAAATAAAGCAAAAAGCAAATATTCAGCATAAATGATAAATGTATAAGATTCCTGTGCTACATCTGCATCAATGTTATAACACATGATCCAATCATTGATTTTTAATGGATAATAAGCTATATAAGATGTTTTATTATTATAATTTAAAGTCATATAACCATTTTCTTGTTTAATCCATTTTTGTTTTAAACTTTGAAGATCATCCGGAGATAAAACATTGTATTCAGCAAAATAACTAAAAATACTTTCAGAAGCTAAAAAATCTTTATTTTTAACAGCATTATTATAAGTAATCAACTGCCCTTCTTTAGAAACAAGAAAGGCCGATCCTTTTCCATCATAAATACCTCTAAAAACAATTTTATTTAGATTCCCAATATCATAGCTACCACCTATAACTCCTACAATTTCTTTTTGTTGATCATAAATAGGTACCGCTATAATAACACGTGTCTCCCCTGCAATAACACTTTCAAGTGGAGCACTTAAGACTCTATTTCCCTTTAGTGCTTCTTGAAAATATTCACGTTGACTTACATTCTTTACGGCACCATTATCATAATGACTTTCTCCATTTTTATCAATAATTCCAACATTTTCTAATTTTGTATATTCTTTAATGGAATGAATTAAATTTATATTATCTTCGCAAAATAAATCTTGCTGGCTTATATGATTACCAACACCTTCAAGATATCGATATTGAATATCTATATACTGTTTTAAACTTTCAGTTTGTTTTTCTGTATTAACAACCACTTTATTAACAGATTCATTTTCTATATCTTTTTTTATATAAAAGAAAAACGAAATAGAACAAATCATTATAAAAACAATAAAATCATCATTGCTTTTAAATATGCTTTAAAAGAGAGTTTATAAATTGCTTTTCTTTTCATATCGTTCACCATCTTTTCTTTAAAATATTTTACCATATTTAAACAAAGGTAAACAAAGATTTTAATAAAAAAAGAATTATAGTATCGCTATAATTCAATTAATTAAAAAACCTTGAGGATTTCTTGAGCAACAAATAACTCAGGAAATCAACTTTTGGCTTTTCTGTTGGTTATCAACTTTTTTAACTATTCTATTATTTTCACAAATGTTATATCATCTTCTTAAAATCAAATATATTTTCCAAATTCAATACGATAAAATCATTAATAACTCTTAGTTCTTTTCTACTTGTTTTTTTAATAAATCCATTAATCTTTTTTGTTTAGCGTAGAGTTTAATTATATTATAAACACGTCGATAAACAATTCGATAATCAAAAGGTCTTTTAATGTAATCAGATGCTCCCATCGCAAAACCTTTATTAATGACATTTGCTGAATCTTCACTTGAAATTAAAATAACAGGTATATCATCTAACCATTTTTCTTGTTCCATCCATTGTAAAACATCAAAGCCATCAATTTCAGGCATAATAATATCTAATAAAATCAAAGAAATTCCCGAACCATATTGTTTAATATAGTCAATACATTCTTGCCCATTTGTAGCTTCCAATAAATAAAAATCATCTTTTAATATTTCATAAAGAATTGCACGATTTAACTCAGAATCATCAACAATAAGAATTGTTTGTTTAGTATCATTTCTATCAGAATAATACTGATGATCTAATTCTGTAAATATGCAATTCTTTTTTCTTTTAGCATGGTATAATAAATGATCTGCCAAAGAAACTGCTTCTTCAATTGTCCCTGTTTGATACATTGTAATCCCTGCACTCAAAGAAAATTGAACACTTTCATACCTTCTGATTGTTGCATGATGAATATTTTCTAAAATATTTTGCATAATTAAATAAAGATCTTCTATTTCAATATTTGGCAAATAAATAATGAATTCATCTCCACCATAGCGAATAAGTTTATCTTGATTTCTAAGTGAATTCTTAATATGTTCAACAATCATTTTAAGAACCCTATCTCCGAAATCATGACCAAATGTATCATTATAAATCTTAAAATCATCCACATCGAGCATAACAATTCCTGCAGGAGTTATTTGATGTTTTATTTTTTCTTCATAAAAACGTCTATTATAAGCACCTGTTAATACATCTAAATAAAAATCATCGTGTTTACCCAAATACTTTAAAATAAGATTGCTATTTTCTTGTCGCGATAACTCTAGTTGTTCGTCTAAACAACAAATAATTTCCATTACATATTCTTTTTGATCTACAACATAGTATTTAGAAATGACATGATAAAGTTTATCTTTACAATATTCTAATTTTGTACAATCTTTTTTTAAACAAAATGCTTCTATTGTACTGCTTAAACAATTAGAGTTCATTTGATTTAAATCTGTTTTTTCAAAAAGATGTACATTTGGATATAGTTCTTGATAACAAGCCATTTTATATAAAAGTTCTTTCATTGTTATTTTACTATTTTGCATGTTTTTTCCCTCAATATGGTTTTATTTTAAAAAAAGAAGCATAAAAATTCAATGAATATATCTAAAAAAGAGAAGAATATGTGATTTTAGATAAATAACATCCTTTTTCTTTTTATTGAAAATATTATTTTAAAACAGAAATAATAACTTCCTCAACCTTTTTTACATCAATTGGTTTAGCAATATGATCATTCATTCCTTTTGAAATTGCCATTTTTCTATCTTCTTCAAAAGCATTAGCAGTTAAAGCAACAATTGGAATATGAGCCTTTCCTTCATCAGATAATTCTCTAATTGTTTCCGTTGCCTTATAACCATCCATATGAGGCATTTGAACATCCATTAAAATCAAATCATAGCTTTTAGCAGGCATTTGTTCCATTTTAGCCACACATTGAATCCCATCTTCAACACGTTCAACTATTAATCCCATATCTTCTAAAATCGTTATCGCTATTTCTGCATTCAAATCATTATCTTCAGCCAATAAAACGTATTTCCCTTTTGACACTCCCCATGTCTAAAGACAGGAGATTCTTGCTACCTGCCAACATTATTGGCTGACCAGTTCATTTCTGATAGGTCGCAGTGCAAGTTAGGGGTATGCCATT
>OGYX01000073.1_pt1 | contig 62068 bp, 92 predicted proteins | sample 1576601 | NCBI WGS metagenome assembly OGYX01 (sample SAMEA3541561, study PRJEB24748) | human gut metagenome | biome: human gut; feature: human-associated habitat; material: faeces | place: China | collected 2012 | reverse complement strand
TCACCCTTTTTTACATCCGCGACAAAAGAGCCTGTGATGTTCGGCAGTCCGGCCTCCACGGTGGTGCCCGCTGCGTGGCCGCTGCCAGCACCCATCAGTACCCGGTTCTGCGCAATCTCCTGCCATGTACCGCCGAACAGTTCGGCGGGACTGGTAGTGCTGACTGTTTGAAAAATACTGCCAACGGGGTAGGCAGCCAAAGCGCTGTCCGCAGAAAGTGTTCCGTCCGCATCGACCGTCAGACCGCTGCCAACCTTCACACCGCCCAGCGTGGTTGCGGTGGCGGCGGGGAGGGTGTATTCCTGAGCATCGGCGCTCAGCATTCCATCTTCGGTCACAGAAAGTCCACTGCCGACCTTAATTCCGCCCAGTGTGGTTGCGGTGGCGGGGCGAAGTGGCATGTACTGCTCAAGCAGCTTCATGATCTGGTCCTGCGTCATGTAGTCCGACAGGTCCACCTCTTTGCGGGTATTGACCCACGCGCCGGTGTCGCCATCCCACACCCACATGGTGTCAGACTCGCCGACGATCGCCCAGTCACCGTTTTTTGCTTCTGTCAGATCTGCGGCCAGTTCTTTTTCTGTTTGGTACCAGCCTTTGTAACTGTCGCCGATAAGTTGAGCTTTCTCAGCATAAATTTTAGCGTTTGCTTCGCTTTTTTCTGCAGTTTTTGCGCTTGCAGCTGCATTGGTGGCACTAGAGCTAGCGGCAGTAGCCTTTTCGGAAGCTGTCGTAGCGGCGTCAGTTGCTGTAGTGGCGGAAGAGGCTGCATTTTTTGCGGACGTGGATGCGTTTGTGGCGCTTGTACCAGCTAAAGTCTCGCTAGCCTTTGCATTTTTCTCTGATTCGGCGGCTTTAGCCTGAGATTCAGCGGCAGCAGTTGCAGATGCTTTGACTGTTGCCTCACTTGCAGCGGCAGAAGTTTTACTGCTGCTTGCAGCTGCAGCTGCAGCTGCTGCACTTTGCTCACTTCTTTTTGCTACGGCTTCACTTGCAGCAGATTTTGTCTCGCTGTTCTTGGCGGCATTTTGACTTGCGAGAGCAGCAGCTGCACTTTTAGCGGAGGAATTAGCATTTGAAACTGCTTCATCCCTATAGTTCTTTGTCTCGGAGCAGATCTTGAAGAAATCACTTGTTTTGACATCAAGGGCGTCAAGAACATCATCAGAGAAGCCGTACATGGGACGCCACTTGTCATGGCTGTCGAGCATATATACATGCGCGTCTTCTATGCAGTAGGCAACGCTGGTTGGCCGAGCATATTTTTTTACAGAAAAGGCAATGCCAATCGAACAACTAGTGGGAAGTGACTCTATATCGGCAACTTTGTCAATGTAGAAGTGGTACCATGCTGTATCAATTGTTTCGAGCTTGGTTTCTGCAATTAAAACAGCCATTTTTTCACTCCTTTCTTCTAATTCCTGCCGCATCAGCAAATTTCAGCAGCGCCTTTTTTTCTAAGTTCTGAAACTTAGAATACTCTTGCTTGGAGAGGATCTTCAGCGCATCGGTTTCAGGCAGTTCGACCTTGATTGGCAGGCAATCGCCGATCTCAACATACCGGTGATTGTAATAATAGGCACTTGCAAGGACACGGGCCTTGTGTGCCCAGCAAATAGAGGTGGTACGCTTATTGGCTGTACCGAACACCTCATAATTCATGCCAGAACACCATCCGCACCCTGCAGACACAGGGCATTCCAAGCATTCTTTTGGAGACTGTGTTGTACGAGTAATTGCGTCAAGATCCGCTTTTACACGTTTTTGCTCATCAGTGACATATAGTCCATCGTAGACGCTTCCGAATCGGACTTTCTTGGCTTTTTCCACACCAATGCTGATAGGAGCATATCGAATACATGGATAGGCGCTCCCATCCGGCGCAAACGATAACATAGCGCCTGTGCCACCGCAGAAATTCTTGTCGTCTTTAGCTTTTTCGCCGAGCAGACTATCGAGAATCGTGACAACAACATCCAGTTTGTTGTCTACAATGTAGTCGGACACAATCTTCAGCTGCTCATACAGAGACCGTCCATCTGCAGGCGTATACACAGGTTCATATGCGTAGTTACAAGCGACATCAGAGCATCCTTCATCTAACATCATCTTGAGACTATCGGAAATGTACGGGAATGACCCGGGAACAAAAGTCATTTTGCTGTTGGTCCATCCAAAGCGGCGCTTTCCATCTTGAAATGCGGCCCATGCTTTTGAAAAGCTCCCGTTACCGTGTTCATCGAGGCGGTACATATCGTGAAGATCCTGAACGCCGTCAATGCTAACTGTGATTGACATGAGGTCGTGATACTTTTCAATCAAATGCTGCGCTTCAGAGCTAAACCAGAGTTGACCATTCGTAGCAAAAGAGATCCTTGTGAACGGAGCCAGTGGAATGTCGCGACGGAAGCATTCTGAAAACCAGTAATCACAGATCTGTTCAATCAAAGTGGCCTCAAGCAGCGGTTCTCCGCCGATAAAGTCGAGAACGACAGCCCGTGTATTCCAGTTGATGAAGTCCGAATCGTTGCGTTCGTACTGGTCAAGCAAGTAATCAACAATTTTTCTGCCGGTCTCGACGCTCATATGCTCCGATCCCTTGTGATGCTCATAGCAATAAGAACACCGAAGATTGCAGCCGTTCGTAACCTGAAATGTGATATTGCGGCATGCACTGCTGGTTTCAGGAAGGTCTCGGCAGTACAGTCTTTGGACTGTATTTCCGTAGTCCTCAAATCTCTTGTTTTTCAAGGAGATAGACCTCCTCCCTGCCGAAATCGAATTGGTAGCGGACATATCGCGGATCGTTCAGGTCGATATACCGCGAAACGACGGTATCCTGTGCCATTTTAAGCTTCATTTGTGCAGCTCTGCACAGCTCTGCATAACGCATAAGGATCTTGGCAGTTTCAGGGTTCGCATTGGCATTCAGCTGTCGGCTGAGAACCGCCATGAGAGACTCATACGACTGTGCCTCATAAAAAGCACGCTCTACAGTTTCGCTCTCGATGGTAGTCAACTCTACAATTTTCATACTCTTCCCCTTTTCAGATCTCAGCAGGCATCTATTTTCGGAAGCCTGTCTGCAATCTGGCTGTACCGTTCCCGAATTTTGTTCATGGACACCATGGCATTTGTCAAAGCCCGCAGATTGCTGTTGAAGTCAAGCCTCAGATATTCAGTCAAGATGCGAAGAGCAAACCACATGGCAAAGATATCAGCATCTTCAGAACAACGGTAATCGCCAGCGCCGAGTAATGCGTCCTTACATTTCAGATCTTTGGTGACAGGATTCGCTGCAAAATTAAAAGTTCTCGATGCCAGCCCAAGAGCCAGCAGGTTTCGGCGCTCATCAGAAGCACTCTCGATTTTGCAGGCTTGCAAAGCGGAGTCCACGACTGTAAGGCAGTAGATAAACCAGTCATCAAAGTCTGTTGCGTCGATAGCACAAAGAGCGCCAGCATATCCAAGACACCAGAAAAGCTTATCTTCGCCGTTAGGAGCGGCAGACAAGAGCACACTCCAGTCATCGACATCGATGGTGGCCTTTTGAAGGAGCTTAATGATCGGCAGATTTCTGAGATACGATGCATCTGCATCTGAGTCGCCGTTACTTGCATAATGAATAGTAGCGTCCATCTTTTCCTCCTGTATTTTTTAAAATAAGAATCCAGAGCAGCTTGTGCAGCCACCGGAACACGATCCAGAACATCCATCGCAGCTTGAATCGCAACCACTTGTGCACTGTGAGCCACAGTGACTGTTGCAATCTCCTCTGCAGCTATCAGAGCATCCGCTCTCGCAATTGAACATGCATCCAGATCCAGAACAGCTATCTTGACAGCTGTTGGCACAGTAAGAACTGCATCCTGAAGTGCATTGTCCGGTGCAATCATCAGCACAATTGGTGCTGCAGCTTCCCTCGCAGGAACTTGAACAACCATCACATGAACCGGAGCATCCGCCACTACAGGTTGTCTTACAGTTTCTTGTGCAGCTATCGGCACAGGCTGCTGTGCATGTACCTGTACATTTTCCAACGCAGTTGCCAGTGCAGGAATTTACGCAGGTGCCCATGCAAGTGCCGGTACATGTTCCTCCGCAAGTATTTGCACATGCTTGCGTGCACGTTCCAGTGCATGTCCCGGTGCACAATCCAGAGCATGTTGTCTTGCAGCCACCAACGCAATCATCTGCGCAAGTCGCAACGCAAGAGTCTAAACAACCACCCGTGCAGCTACCGGTACATCCAGAACACGAGGAATAGCAACCAGTTGCGCAAAGGCCGGAGCACGCTCCTGCGCATCCGCTTGATGAGGATGTCTCCTCGACCGAACTGAGTTCACTGAGCATCGATGCAGCTTGAGCCAGTACATCGGCAGTAACCTTGTTTCCATTTTCAGGTGCAATGGATGAACCCGTAATGGCGCTCAAAGGCTGAGTGAGCTTCTGAATGTGTTCATTTCTGATAGTTTCTCCTACTGCAATAGCATTTGAGAACTCTTGTTTGTATGAAGCCATGCTGCCAACGCTCTGCCCACGCGCTGTTCCCTCAGCTTTTCCGCGACGGCCAAGCTCAGCATCAAGTGCTTTCTTTATTTCAGAAAAGTCAGAAGCATAGCACCGTGAATCCTTTTTTATCATCACTTGCCCCCTACTCTGACTTTTACAAGTCTAAGATCTGTTCGGTCATCGCCTTCACAAGCGTAGCCAACAATTTTATCGGTAGGGCAGGATTCACACGAACCAACGGCACGTCCGATTCCTGGCGTTTCAGACAAAACAATGTAGTCACCCGTATGAACAGGCCCGATCACTTTGGTATGCACACGGCCAGCAAGAGAAACAGGAATAAAAGAGGGCAGGTTTTCCGCAAGGAAATCATGCCCTTCTCTAACTTTATTGCCGCCGATAAGCATTGCAAACTCATCAGTGTGGACTCCAGCGATACGGTCAGACAAATTCGTTGCCTTGATGTATCGTTCCGTCTGACTGCTGGTATCGAGAGCAACGATGTCGCCCGGTTCTGTTTGTTCGCCACGCGGCATCAACTCAGCATAGTCGTTATAAACTGCATCGTAGACTCGCTTTGCATTGATATCACCAGATACCGTCAAAGATTTAAGATGCGCGTCGCCTGTTGACAAAACATAATGCGCGGTTCCGTTTGCAAAGTAAACATCACCAATGAACGTACCGCCGGCTGTCTGCATTGCGCCAAGATTTGCACACGCCTCAGGAGCGGTAGTGGCATATGTTCCACCTCGTTCGATGGGCAATGTTCCGACTTCAATGTCGTCTGCAGAATGCTTATGGTCTGCAGACGCATATTCATCGCCATGTTTTCCGTCAAGCTTATCGGCGTTGCATCCATTCATCAGATCCAGTTCTGCAAGCATCTTTGCAATTTGATCCGCTGTGAATTCGGTCTTTGGCAGTGCGTCATTGGCGGTGCTTTTAACAGTTGAAAGATCTGAAATGGCTTGATTCAGCAAGCTTGACAGAATGTATGTAACCATGTTGAACTGCTGGCTTGTCGGCTTTCCGTTAATGCCGCCAACAATGGTAGCCCAGCCGGCCTTCCATTCGTCAATAGATAGCTCCTGTTTGGTGCCATCTACAGAAAAGGCAACTTTTGAATAGTCATCCACAACTAATCCGGATCGTGTTTCGGCCACAAAAAATCCTCCTTTCCTTTAGTTAATCGATTGCGCGAATTTTCCGTTTCCGAACCCCGCAACATTTGGATTTATGTCAACAAATCCGAATGTATCTGTATCTACTGTAGAACAATCCGCTTTGACCTTTACGCCGGCAGGATGAACGATAAGATCGTGAGATCCAAGAATCGAAAGAACTAGATCGGAAAAAGGCGCAGATATTGACAGATGAAATGTGGCTGGTGTGTCTCGCTGCTCGCTGTACAAAACCTGTGAAGCCCCAAAAATAATTTTTGTCGCTTCAATGATTTCATCCGGGGTACAGCGACAGCTGTTGACATAAGCCTTATATTTAAGGCATACCCTATAGATGCTGTCGTCGTCAGCAAGCTCACGGCTTCCGATCATGATGCCCGCTTCCTGTCTGGACAAGCAAACAATTTGCCCTATGCGATCAAGTAGAACGCCAGAACACGAATCAATATCATTCAGACTTTCAATCTGACCGAGTGCAAGCTCCAATTCTTCATATGCCGGAGAAAATGCCCAGGGGATACCATCTATGACGGACATTTTTTCTATCCGTATGGGGGTGGTTTCGATGATTTCGTAGCTCAAATTTCTTCATCCTCCCCGACGCTTTTTTGCAGAACCCAAGTGCCAGATGCACTTTTTCTATAAATAGATGGCGGCTCGATAACTCTGGCGATGCTTCCCATTGCACAATCGGTTGGCAAGCTTTTAAGATCGTCTTTCGTATCACAAATAAAGTCTCCGAAATAAGATTCGTCACAAGCTTCCAGACGAAATTGCAGTGGGAGCTTTTCAACCATATTGTTGTAAGCAGATATCAAGTTGTCTTCACCACCCTAATGCATTTGGGAGTCAGAATCGGTTGCTGATTGATTTTGACGGGAACAACTCCGTTCAACAGCTCATCATCAGACACATCAGAAATGTCAGGGGTTCTACTGAGCATCCCTCTGATTTCGACAAAATCAACTCCAGAAACAGATTCGAGAATTGGCCTGATGAATTTTTGCAGTCGGATCACCTGACCCGTATGAAGCTGCTCATCAAGGAGAAGGGTCTGAATTCTGGAGACATAATCATCATCCAGTCCATCAGAACTTGTGATCTTAACAGACACAAGCAAGTAGACATCCAGAACGCGAGTAAATTCCACATACTGTTTTTGGCCGTTGGAATCAACAGCGTAGGCATAATGAGATCCATACGCCCGAATACCAGCAGACTTGTTTTCCCAGATTACTTTTGCAACGTCATCGTCGCTTCCGCCCTGAACGATCATTTCAATGCTATGAGGCGGTCTTCCGGCAGAATCGGGTTCATCACCATCGTTTTGGTATCCAGTGGAAAATGTGACCCCATCAACATCGTTGTACAGCAGAGAAGCGATGCTAAGAACCGTTCCGGTTCCGCGCATGGCAACTCGATTTGTGTAGCTGGATCTTGCTTCAGCATCAGTCTGAACAAGTCTTCCCTTTATCGGAGCGATGCAATTGGTGCAAGAGCTCCATCCATCTACTGTAGTAACGATATCTGTTATGGTTCCGTTTGCCAAAACGACGCTTCCATAATCGACGCTCTCAAAGGCAATATTGCTTGTGACCGAGACCACCGTTATGTAGCGGCAGAGCGTGGCGGAAAAGCTATCAGAAGAACCAGAGGACTTGAACCGGATAACGGATCCTCCACTATCATCAGCGATCTTTGAAACGGAGATTCCGTATTTTTTCAGATCGCTAAAATTTTGGAGCACACTAAAAATCTGACTGAAGGCATCGTCATAAGAGGACACCGAAAGATCTTTAGTAACAGATATTGACTCGTCGTAGGCTCCAACCTCGCCAGATGTTGAGCTTCGCACAACGCCAAATGTGAAAGTAATGTCTCCAGAAATGCTCTCAATTGGAGCGATATCAAGGACATTCCAATTTACACTTGAAATCTGAGAGACTTCTGATGCTTGGAACTGCCTTTGAGGAAAAGAGCTTGTCTGAACGATAGCGCCAACGGGAATAGTGGTTCCTTCTCGCCCTGTGCAGGCAAGAGTGTATTTTGTTTTTGACTGTCCAATACGGCTGACTCCGCCAAGCTGCATACAGTTGTCAAGCGCAATCCCTTCGGCAGTATTAGGAAAAAGGTTTTGATATCCGGCTGCGAATATCTCCCAAAGCATTGAAGGCTCATCAGAAAAGATGGTGAAGAGCACATTCATAAAGCTCTGAGGATTCTCGGACGGGTCTATTCCAACTTCTGTTTTGAACCTTTTGCAGGCAGTATCATAGATTTCGTCCAAACGGCGCATGACAAAGCCTTTAGGTGTTATTCCAAGATCCGGCATGAGACAATTCCACCTCGCTCTCTATTTCTTCTTCAGAAGTTTTCGCCGCAAATTTGACTGTCAGTGTTCGCTTCGAGCGATCATTGACCAAGTTGATATAGCTAACGCCGATAATCCCATCAACGCTCAAGATTTGATCTTTGATGAGCTTCTCAATCAAATGCTCACTTGGATTTTTTATGAGGATGGATTCAAAGTACGGGGTTCCGAGCGCTTTGTTGAAGATCCATTCGCCTTTTATCCATCTCAGCTTTATGGATACAGCTTGGCGAACTGAGTCAATGATTTCAAAGTCACCTTTTTCATTGATGAACAAATCTCCTTGCGAGTTGAGGGCAAGATCTTTCAATGCCATAATTGAATCTCCAATCACTGCGGACCGCTTGTCGGGCCGTGCACTCCGGCATGGGTATGAGAGTTCATCACAATGCCGCCAAGTGTCAATGTTCCAGAGATCGTAACATTTCCATTAACCTGAACGGTCCCTTTGACCGCTACATCTCCGGTGATATCAATAGAACTGTCAGTAATTTTGACCGTGGTTCCATTCTTCTTCAGCTCTATGCAGTCTTTTTTTACCGTAATGGTTGCGGTGGGAGCATACATAATGGCAGCATCCTCCGTACCAGATCTTTTTGTCTGTTCTCCAGAAGATCCACATAGGCCGGGAAGCAAAAGAGAATTTGAAAGATCGAACTTAAGATCGGATCCGGTACCCCCTTCGCTAAACAGCGAAATACACCCATCGCCGCTTTTGACGGGAAATGCAAATCCGATTGTGCCGCCTGCTCCACATGGCATAAGTACCTTTGCTCCTGAAAGATTCGGATACGGGATTTTCTCTCCATCGTCAGTTGTAACTTCGAGATCAGGCTTTACTTCAGCGGTGAAGTTATCCGTAATATTTCCGATCTTTCCGGGAGCTGAAGTATGGATGCTTTCATTGATCTTCGATGAGATCAATTCATCCAGTGCTTCATAAACATCTTGTTTGAAGTCTCGATCCTTCACCTCACTTCACCTCCACAATCTGGGCTTTACAGATCCAGTCTCCGCCTTCGGTATCACCATCAAAGGCTATTTTTGACATTCGGTAATTACCGCTATATTTGCGAGATTCCAACTTGATGTAGTCATCAATCAGGATATGGCCGTTCAAAAGGTATTCAATTTCAAGACCCTTTTTTGCCTTTCGCTTAGTTGAGTTCTTTCCCTTATTATTGCTGGTTTGGGATGATTCATAGACAGGCTTTGGAGAACCAATAAGTCCTGTATCGGCGGCAAGGCGATATGCAGCTGTCGTGATCGGCTCATCAAGCGTGCATATCTGGACAATTCCATTCTGAACGCTCCATCGGAGGCCGGACTTGTTGCATATTTTCCCTATGAGCGTTTTTCCGTTTCCAACAAACGCAAAATTTTTGAGATCAGAAAATTTTACGCTGTTGGAATAGCGAACTTCACAGCCGATTTTTTTAGCAGCGTCCTCAACGATTTTCTTTCCGTTTACAGAACCGGAGTAGCTTAGGCTCAAGGTGTTGTCACGGGCGCTTTTGAATCCGTCAACGAACTCAATTTCTGTTTGAGAGTCAGCTCCATCGGGAGACGTAACGCACGATACCAAGGAGCCGCCCATTATTACAGGGAGATCATCTCCATATCCAGCTCGAAGCTCAATGAGACAAGCTTCTTGATCCAGAAGGCGGAGAGTCTCGTCGGAAAGATTCCACAGAGTGATCTTGCCCGTATTCGATGCGGAAGAATCTCCGATTTCACAAGAGAATTGGCATCTAATTGACCTACCTGTTTCAGGATCCGGCTTGCCGATTTCTTTGCCCATCGTACCGTTCTTTCCGATTTGGACACGGTACTGTCGATTGAAGTATTCCATGTAATCATCCGTTCCAGTTTGTGCAGAGCAACTTACATTTGATCCGACGGAAGATAAACCAGCTTTGCTGTGCCAGAAACAAAGTCGTTTCTTCCGATTCTCTCATTGTCCGTAAGAACGCCAATTATGCCAGGAGGACCTACACTTTCAATTTCGTAAAAGTTCCATATCACACCGGACACAAGCTTTGCCATGCCGATAAGCAGATTCATGTCAGCATCGTAAATACTGAGTAGCCAGAATCCTCCGTGTTCATTCCAAGTCGTTCGCAGGTAGTAATACGCGCCATCGAAGCTAACACGCATAATAGAATCGTTTCTGTCAGGGACAGATATTTCATAATACTGCATGTCTTCTCCTTACTTGAATAAGCCGAGCGCTTTTGCTCCAGAGCACAAAATACTAGATTTTGTCCCTTGACTTTTCTTTGTCCCTTGACTTTTCCCGGATGATGTAGAGGTGGTTTTACGCTGTCCTGATCCTGTGTTCTGTCCAGATTTTCCGCCACGGGCATAGTTGATAGAAATAGCAGCGGTATCACTTTGTGCAACAGTGACCTGTTTCAAGGTAAGAGAAATGTAGACGCTGCTTCCGTTTTCGGCCTTTCTTGGCAGTGTCAGGCTTTCGATGCACATGTTCTCATATACATCGCTGCCAGCGGAAAAAGTGAGGGTTTTCTTTTCTTTCCACAGCTTTCGGAATTCATCGCACAGCGTTTCAACACGAGATTGCGACGGGGAGTGAATGTTCGCCCATGTCACGGGAGTGTTGCTTATAACCGCTTCAACATCAAGTGTTAATGCCTTGAGGCAGATGTTATCGCTAACAGAATAACCAGCTTCGGTGGCGTACTCAGGAATATCTGCATCCATAGTTTCAGATCTTGAGACGACAGCATCGAATTCGAGCGTTCCGAGAGTGGCAGGCTTGGCAGCAGTCATTCCGTGTCACCTCCCGTAATTCAAAGCATGTGAAAGCTGAATGGCAGAATTGTTGCCTTGAGCATAGGCCTCCCGTTGGAGCTTATCCGCAGCATCCCGTTCAGACACATGGAAGGTATACTGCTGATTGTTCTCCTGCTTTATAGTGGTGTTCGTAGTGTTGTTGGACACGGGAGCTGTTGCGGCGGTCCTTCCAGATACACCTTGTCCACCAGCCAAGAAATCACTGACACCTTTTCGTCCAGAGCCATTTCCAGAGGATGTGCTTCCACCACCCATTGGCTTAGGATCATCCTGATCCTTCCCGGTGACTTTGTTCAAGATGTCCTTAGCTCCACTCCAAAGATCTTTTGCCCACTTGATTTTGTCTCCGAACCAGTCGAAAAATCCGGTCAGATAGTCCCAGATTTCCTTGGCACTTTCCTTCATTGGTTCCCATGTCTCGCCAAAGCAAATCTCGCCAAGTCTATTCAATACATCAAGGAAATCTTGCCACAGCTCTTTGCATCCAGTAAGGAACTGAGTCCAGTCACCAGTTTGAAATCCAGTGATAAGGCCGGCCAAAAGATCAAACAAATGTTCTCCGAGGGTAATGATGTCAGCGGTCAAATCAACAAAGCCTTGCCAAATCCATTGAAGGACGGCGAGCACAGTGTCTTTATGTTCTTGCCACCATGAGCCAATAGAGGAGAGTGTATCTTGGCACCATTGCTTTGCATTATCAAAGAATGTGCTGATTTTTTCTCGCAGAGCATCAACATCAACACCAGCGTCTTTAAGCAATCGGCCCAAAACGCTGTCCCCGCCTTGGAAAAAGGTCCAGATATCTTCAAGCACAAGGAACAGAAGCAACCACTTAGCTGCAGCAAGCGCCGTCTGAATGTTAAAGCTTTTCAGAAAATTCACGGCCGTAAGAAGGAATGCCGTGATTTTCTGGGCGTTCATCGCGAGGAATATGGCTGCAGCAGAGAACGCAATAAGTTTCAACACCTTATCGGTTCCTTCTAGCTTGTCGCCAAGGATTTTTAGCCAGCTTGTGATTTTCTGGGCTTTGGACATCAACCTATCACTGACATCCACGAGAAATCGCGCAATTTTATCAGTGATCTTATAGGTGGAGCCCAGATCTTCAAACCAGAAACCCCAACTATTTCGAATATGCTTTGTAGCATCCGTAATCGTCAGATCCAGATTGTTGAACTTTTTCTGGATATCTTCTTCAGCTGCAAAGAAGGCACTCTTTATCGTTTTGGCGGTGAGTGTGCCTGCCGCAGCCATTGATTCAAGCTGCTTCTTGCTCTTTCCGAGGGACTTTTCAAGAACGCTCAGAACTTCAGGAGAAAGCGAAGCAAAACTCGTTTTGTCAATATTTCCGGTAGACGCCATCTTTGTCATGGCAGTCATGGTTGCATTCGTGTTTCCAGATTTGCCGGAAGCTTTTTCAAGCTTTGCCACAATAGATGCAAACCGCGTTGCATCATCAACTGGGAAGATTTTTGAACTGTTGCTCGTCAGGCTGGTAACATAGCCGGCCATATCGCTGTAAGACTCACGGCATGAGTTTGCCGCAGCCAGAATTTTCTTCTGGATTTCTGCTTGCTCTCCCAATCCTTCTGTAGCCCCACGGATTTGGTCATTGGCGCCTTTGAACTCCTCTGTAATGTTCTTTAACCATGACAAAGAAAATCCAATACCAAGGACTCCAAGCGTTTTAGCGGCAAAGCTCCTTACACTTTTCAGGGTTGCTTGCGTCTGCTGAACGCTCTTAGGGTCAACCTTGGTCTGTATAAGGCTGACGAACTTACTGATAATCGTTTCTGCCAAAGCTACTCACCTCCCTTCTCCGATTGACGTTCGTACTCGATTCTTTGCTGATCTTGGCGCATTTCAAGCAGATCATAGAGCATGAGAGCTTCATCCAACGTATAAACGTACTTCAGCTCCTGCATGGATGCAGAATGATCCATGATGAGCGCATACATACGCCATTCCAGGTCGCTTAGGCGTTCGTTGTCAAACTGGCCGTACTCTTTGATTTCTCCGCCAGAAAACGATCGAGCAGGCTTCCAAAGAGGGTGTTGGCATCTCCGAAAAAATTTCCGTAGTTCTGAATCAGCACCTCCGCGCAAAGCTTTAAAGCTCCGGCAAAGTACATACAGAAGATCTCGTCGAAATCGTCCCGTGTGAGCCGCTGAAACTCTCCGCCGGCTTCATTGTCTCTGAAGGAAACATTGTTGTGATCGAGCAGCAGCTCGCGGATAAGATTCGTAAGCTCTTTACCGTTCAGCTTTCCAAGAGAGGTTGCAATCGACTCGGCATCAAGCTTCATGTTATCGGAGACAGCAATGGATGCCTTTTCACTATCGTTAGAAGATAAGGCAACTGTTCCTATGATCGGCAGAACAATGGAAACAACATCACCAAAGATATAGCTTGCATCCATAGCACCGAACGGGCGGATTTTAAAGGAAAAACCGCCGATGTCAACTTCTTTAACGGACATTCGCTTCATTTTCATTGGTAGTTGCCCTCCTGTTACTCACCAAGCTTGCCAATGCAGTGCAGTGTCCACTCCTGATTGTTGCCGGCCTTTCCGTAAGCAATGCCTGCAGGCTTTGTGATCCATGCCTGAGTCGCAGTGAACTTAGGGTTATCGCCGAGATCGGTAATCAGCATAGAGAAAAATCCGCTGTTCGGATTGTTCTTGAGCAGATTGTATCGATTCAGCAGCCACTGGTTCGTTTGAGAGCCGTACAGGAACACCATCTTAACCTCATATCGAGGATCGTTGGAAACATTCACAACGACCTCTCCGTCAGCACCAGCCTCATCAGTGACACCATCACCAAGCTCAGTAATGGTGATGAAGCTGTCCGGGGCGAAACCGCTCGGCATATGGTTGCCAAGAGCGGTAATAACATTATCGGGGCTGTAAACGTGGATATCGTTTCGCATTTAACTTCTCCCTTCTCAATAGTTCAGCACGCCGCTGATCTTTACAGCAATGATAGCGCCAGCAAGCTGTGCGGACCATTTGACACTGGGAAGCCTACGAGACTTGCGCTCAGATGCGTCGAGGTCAGCAGCGCGGGGAACTTCAATGGTGTATGCTGGTACAAGAGCCGAATTGTCTTCAGAAGCAGACGGGGCGGCGATACCGCCAGCTGCAACGCCGGCTTCAAGTGCATCCTTGACGGCGTTATAAACAAGGCCAATGCCCGGGTCAGTGTACGGAATTTTGGGAACGGACACGATCAGGTTCAAGACCTTCTGCTGAATTGTGGCCTTTAGCAAGTCACGGAACCGGATAGTATCGATCCATTCTCCGCCAGAGACCTTGCCGCCCTGAACAATAGCCATATTCCCAATTCTGATGTAGTAGGAAATGTTACGCTCTTCGAGCTTTGTCGTGTCAGAAGAAGACAGGCTCTGCGCGGAAATAGCATTCAGGGTCTTGAAAGACCACTGCTCAGAACCGGGGTCATAGGCCAAGAACTTTGCGGCAAATGCGACATTGATACAGTCGTTTTCAGCAGATGCGTGAATAACAGCTGTTCGCATCATAGAGTCTGTGACAGGAGATGCGGAGATGCCGGTGGTTTCACAAACGCAAAGTTTTTCATTGGCTTCAACCCAGTCAGCAATGGACTGGTAGAAGTCTTCCTTGATTCCTGCAGGGCATACGCAATACCAGCCAGGAACACCCATGGCACGTTCGAGAGTGACATCGACCTTTTCTGTCGAGCCAGAAATCAGTTTCTGTACCGCGACCATGACCATTGTGGGCTTCGGCGTTTGGGAAAAAGCCTTTGAGGCTGCGATATAGATAGGATCTTCGGTATCGAATCCAGCCTCTTTGAGTTCCTGAGTGCTGGAGTATCCAGCAATATCGGGAGTGCTCCGTCCCCCGGGATTCTTGGGAAGCGGACCAATAAGCAGGATGGTATCGTATCCTCCATCGATGGAAACCGCTTCAGAAATAGCAATATCGCACTGTACGATCTTGTCGATATTCATACGTAATCGCTCCTTTATTCATTAACCTTTGGGATGATTTCAGCTTCGTTGAACCAACCCGCTTGCATATTTGTGAGCTTTTCGGATGCGGCACTCGGATGATCTGCAGAATAGACGCCATCTGCCGGATGGAGCGCAGCATATTCATCTGTAGATTCAATAAAATCAACGGAGTAGGAACACTTTGCTCGTTCAACGCTGGGTGCAGCATTGTAAACAGGTTCGGGGTCTCCGGCGACCGAGATTGCAATGTTGACAGCTCTGGACTGATCTGCAACGTAATCACTCCTCAGAAACTGAATTGACCTATCGAGATCATCTACAACAGTAGAGGCAGAAACGCTCATGCTTCCATCAGAGTGGGTCACTTTGCTTGATGCGACAAGCTCAGCAGTAAACGGAATGGTTTTGTACCATGCTTGCTGAAGAATGCCGTCTTCGATAGCGGCATTAACTTTGGATGTTTGCACCTTTCCAAAGTCAAGCACGATATATGGAAGCGGTGGTCTTGGAGAGATCCCGGGATACGAATAGATAACGGTGCAGCCGGGGTACAGATCAGAAAAGAGTTTTCTTATGTACTCCCTACATGCTGATGCTATCACCTTTTTCACCTCCGGTCGGTTCGCCATCGATAGCTTCAAACTGGGAAACCCAGTGCTTGAGTATTGTGTTCCCCCAGTACACTGAACTTTTGCAGATATACCATCGCCCCATCATTTCAAGACGGTCGCCAGTTTCCTGATTGTCTGGCTCGGCAGGGTGAAGTGCTTCATCGCTGTACACTGTAAGAGATCCAGTTGGATATCTGCCGGCAGGATCATCTTGATTTGTGCGAGTGGTTCCTTGAACATCAAGATGCAGCGTAATATCTTCATACGGAGCAGCAGCATAGCCGTTTGTCCACTCTGTTTTTCCGTACCGTCTTACCTTGTACGGCTTTTTGAAGAAAACCATAGCAGTTACTGCTCCTCCTTATTCTTGACTACGAAATGGCAGGACTGGCGCATATGACCTGTATCGATCAGGGGTTGAGCACTTCCCTTTTTCTTGATGGTGGAAGGAGCATTCGGAACCCACTTTCCATCAACAATTTCTTTCTGTATGATGCCAACGGCAGCAGCTCCGATAATCGAGGCTGTTTCTTGTCCAGATGCCGCAGATGAAAGGGCACTTTGCGCAATTTGTTGAACTTGATCCTTATGCGTATTAAGCGCGTCCATGAACGGTCTAGCTGGTATAGCAACGGAACCATTTTCAGATACAGTTCCGAAGTGGTTCCAGTAGGCGATAGCTGCGAGTGGAGTCTTTCCATCATCAGCAATCTGATCTTCGTGATAGCCGACCTCGATGGTGAGTCCGTTCAGCTCTTCGAGTCTTGCGATAGCAACAGCGCCTTCTGGAGTCAGATTAAGTCCGAGAGCGTTTGCAATCTCACCCATGAAGTCCTCCTTACTGGTTTTCTCCACTGCATCGAATAGGAATAATTACAAGCCGACGGAGAGACAGATACTGCAGGCCATAGGCGGTGAGCGTGAGCTCTGCATCCGTAGCGAGGTTTGAACTCTGTCCAGCTCCAAAGCTAACACTGGTTCCACCTTCAGATACGCTGCTGATGGAAAACCCAACGCCAATGGCGCCAATTTCTCCGAGGGGGTTCTGACCATTGCCGGACATCTTCAGCTTGTGACACACCAGATAAGCAATAGCCTGTTCATAGAGATCTCCAAACTGCTTTTTGCTGACCATCGGTTTGACCAGCTCGATCCATTTCAAAATGGTATCTTCATCAACTTCGCTAAACTCCGCTCCGATGAGCCGAATAATCTCGATGGCGGGCATGAAATTCCTCCGTTACTCCTGTGGAGCTTCCTCAGCAGCAGGCTTGCGGCCACGGCGCTTAACGGTTGCCGCCTCGTCAGCAACGTTTTCATCTGCTGTATTAGGTTCAGAGGTGTGCTCAGGCTCTTCACCGATGACAGCCACAAACCCCATTTCCTTGAATGCCTCGATGGCGGGCAGAGTGGCAATTTCTGCATCGATCTTCATATTGTCACCAGGCATGAGAACAGTAGAGCCAACATTGATAATCTTCGTGCCAATATTAGAGAGAATCATAGTCTCGTCCTTTCACTTTCATAAAAAACAAAGAGGTTGCCCTCATGGACAACCTCTTCGAGAATCTTATAGTCGTTAAAGATCAGTTCACGGAAACGCCAACGGCGATCAGAGCGGACAGCGGGTAGTAGAAAATGACACCGGCGGTACGAGCCTCACAGGGAATGACGGTTTCCAGGCCCTTGACCTGCAGCGGGTACTGCATAAAGGGCATGGGGTTCTCCAGAGACATCTTGCGCTTGTCATTCTTGAACAGGAACGCAACGCCCTTGCCGCCAGTGGCGGCCTTTGCATAGGGGTTGGTATCAACGGAGTCAGCATCCAGCTCTGCGGCGGAAACGATATCCTTCAGGTAGGGAGCGTTCTCCAGCAGGAAAGCCTTGACGGTGGTAGCGGTATCGGGAATGCGGCGGGTGCTGATATCCATGTAGACATCAGAAGGCACGCACAGAGTATCAGGACGCTCAACGTTCTTGGTGACGCGGGCGACCTGCTTCTGCATACCGTTGACATCGGCCAGAATCTCATCGGCAGTCTTACTTGCCCAGTCAGCCTTGTTTCCAGCACCATTTCCGATGGTGTACAGAGGGACATTCTGACCAGTAGACAGAACACCCATCAGGCCGGAGTTTTCATCACCAGCCCATGCAATGCGGTTGGTCAGGTTGTCGATCTGGTAGCGAGCAGACTCAGCCTTGCGGGAGTCCAGAGACTTGCCGGCCATGCGGGATGCACGCATCTCCTGTGCGGAGTAGCCATAGCTGTCGCCGATGGACTTCACCTGAGCATAGCTGGGCTTGCCGGTCACATCAGCACGGGGCAGGTCGGTGCTGTAGTTGTCGATGACCTTTGCCAGACCGGTCTTGTCGTAGGTGTAGTAGGTGACGGTCTCTGCGCCAGGATCAGTCTCGTTGCTGACCGGGAAAAGGTTCAGAGCCGTGAACTCCGGGTACTCAACGTCGTAGGACTCAGCCTTGACGTGATCCAGCTCGCGGGCAAAAAAGACGGAAGCGTCATCAGCGCTGTCGAAGCGAGTACCCTCGGAGGCCATGACGGCTGCGGGAATGGCAGAGTTGCGCAGAGCCTTTGCTTCATCCTTGTTGTAAGAAGCTTTCTTAATAGCCATTGTGATTTTCTCCTTTCTGTTTAAGCCTGTGCCTGATCGAACAGCTCGACGGCGGCGACCTTGGTGCTGAGATCAGCTGCGCCAAGGAAGCGTCCCTTGACAGCCACAGCTTTGGGAGTGGTAGCAGATGCAGCGTTGGTAAACATGCCGGCATTTTCGCCATCGGTCAGCAGATACAGTGCATCACCATACTTGACCGTCACACCATCTGCAACGCGAGCATAGATGCGACCATAACGCATGACACCAACGGATGCGCCCTTACGGATGGACAGGTCACCGTCCATATTGTACTCAGTGGTACGGTTGTTTGTGGTGATGCCTTCAAACTTGGCAGCGGTGGAATCGGTGGCAGGCAGCTTAATGCCAACGCCGGGCTTCTCTCCGCGGACAACGCCGATGCCGAACTTCAGCTTGCCGTTATCCTCATCGTTCAGGAAGCTGTCAATGGCATAGGGAGCCAGATCGACAATGCCGCCAGCAGAGCCGATCGGGGTAGAAAATCCGTAATTGATCTGTGCGCTCATGTTACTTTACCTCCTTGTTCATACGGCGCTCGATCATGCGAGCGCGTGCTGCATCAGCAGAAGTCATCTTGGTGGTGCGAGAAGCAAAGTCGCGGGAATCGCCGTTGAACATCTGCTTCTTCTGATAGGCAATGCCCTTCTTTGCAGGAGCATTGATTGCAGCCATTGCGCAGCTGAACGCGCCGTTGATGTAGGCATCGCTCTTGCCATCCAGACGAATGCCGGGGTTGACTGCGCGAATGACGGTCTTCTTGGCCTTTGACAGCTTCATGTTCTCAAGGCCCTTGATGCCGAGCTTGGATCCTGCGATGCCGAGCTGGACGCGCTGGCGAACGATGGCATCGATAGAGTCCATATTGGAAGTGGGTTCCTTGACGACAGCGCTGCCGACATCTCCCTCGTTCGTGGAAGGCACCTCATCGTCGTCCTCATCGGCATTGACTTCCTCTTCATCATCCTCGTCGGAGTTGAGATCCTCATCCTCGTCCTCGTCCTCATCGCCGTTGACCGCAGCCAGTGCAGATGCGGGCTTGTTCTCCTCGTCATCGGCGTCGGTGTTGGGATCCTCGGGATCGCATTCCTCTCCATCGGTGGCGGAAGTCTTCATGTCGCGCTCGGCCAGCAGGGTGTCGATGATGTCAAACAGGATATCCATGTCGCTATCCTGCTGGGCAATAACGCCCATTGCGGCATCCTTATCTTTCGGGTCGCCTTCCTCATCGCGACGATCGCGGCGGTCCTTGACAGCCTGAACTGCGTTCTTCTGGTCGTCAGCGCCAGTTGGAGCAGTCTCATCTCCGTCGGTCTCGACAGCAGCAGGCTTTTTGTTCTCTGCTTCTGCAGGAGCAACGTCATCTGCATCCTTCTGACCCTCGATGCGCTCTGCGCGGCGCTTCTTGTAGTCGGCGATTGCCTTCTGCAGCTCTTCGGGGCTCAGAACACCGTCGGCGCGAGAGCCGAACTTTTTGATCTTCTTGCTCATGGTGGTTTTTACTCCTTTCGTAGTGCGGTCACGGCTATCGATGTTAAGCCGTGCTTGGTCGCCAGCTCTCGCTTGAAGAACCAGCGCAAGGTGATTGATGGTAATATCTCGCTGAATAGCGTCATACGGCTTGCCTTCCCACACGCCCGGCGTTTCATCGAGCGTGAGGTTATAGCCGAGCGACAGCTCCTTCAACCCAACAGATTTCATCTCATCCGTATCATGGATGATGATTTCGGCTCGGACGTCATCCTTGTCCTGGTATCCTTCAGACAGGATTGTTCCGATTGCCTCTTCGCCAACGTTATCCTTGGTGATAAGCCCGGCATCATGAGTCACGATGATAGGCTTACCCTTATAGGACTTGAGGCTTTCAGGCTTAAAAACCTCTTCAGGAATTCGCAGTTCCCTGCGAGTGGTTCCGTCAGGGTTCGTGTATTCGAAGATTCCGATGCTTGTCAGAATCGGGTGGTCGATCAGATAACCTTCCTCAGTGAAATAGGTGGAATTCACAGGAGAGCTATCGAGCCGGTAGACCCTAGAAAGCTTGGGCGGTGCATTTTCGGTATTTCTTGTCATTCCTCGCCCTCACATTTCTTTACGTCGTTGAGATCTCCGGGGGCAAATACGCTCCCCTCTCCATCCATGTTCTCCTCGTTCTCAACGGAGACAAGCTCCGTGAGCATCAGCGTGAGAATCTGGATGTGCTCGAGTTCGTCAAACCGAATGTTCCCATAAGATTCAACGAGCTTCTCGTTAGTCTGCTCAAAAGCATCCATAGCCGATGTGATCGTTTGAACCTTCTCGCACGACTTGATAAGTTGTGCGCAGATACTACCTACAGCCGCAGAATTTTGCATAAACAACACCTTTCATTCAATCAAGTGATGGCACGACTATAGCCGTTATTCCTTCAGCTTGTAGTACTTGCTCGTGCCCTTCAGAGTCTGACCAATAATCTCAGCAATCTGCGAGCTTCCGTTAGCCCTTTCTCCGTTGACTTCCCAGTAATCCTCCTTCTCTTTGAAGATGTCTCCGAAATAAGACGTTTTGGAAACAATACCGCTCGTCTTTTCAATGACAACCGGGCGCCCGGAATTGCTGACAATTCCTTCGATTTTAGCTCCAACTGGGGCTTTCTCGAGAATTTCATTTCTTTCGTTCCACTTGATGCCACCAAAAGAACGAATTCCTTCGGTCTTTTTGCTTCCGCTAAAGGTCGGCTTTCGGGACGAAGTTTCTTTATCTGAAGTTTTTTTCTGCGGAGCGGATGCCTGTTCTTCACTGGCTTTCGATGCTTTTTCTTCACTTTCTTCAAACTTCAGAGCGTTTTCGGATTTGAACAAGTCGGCGTTATTTACAACCATGTTCGTATTGGCAGGAAACTTTTTATTCGGAAACGAAGCGATTGTATACTCGAATGTATCGTCTCCTGTTTTGGTGTAGGAGTTTCCGTTTGAGGTGAATTTCGAGCCGATAGGTGCATCCGTAACGCATTTTCTAATTGCTTTGCCAACATCTGCGTAGTTCTTCGACTTATACGCTTTTGATATCTCATTGTTGTAAGTCTTGGCTTTTGGTGCTTTACTGCTGGGAGCAGATGCGCTTTTAGAGCCTTCTCCGCCAGATGAACCGCCAACCTTTCCAGGACGCCCTCCATGTCCGAAATTACCGGACCCCGGGCCTCCATCCTCGCTAACAACAACCGGCAAACCGTCTTTTCGAAAAATAACAAGCTTTCGGCTGTCCATCGCTTTCCTTCGAAGCATCTGTCTCTCTCGAATATCTTGTATTGTGTTTTTCATGTAAAAAGTTCCTTTCTATGATCTACCAGTTGAGCTTCTTGGTATTCTGACCAGTGATCGCGATCTCGACCTCAAGTCTGCCACCCCTTCAGTCTATTCCATCGCATTTTCCGTATCGGTTCTGTCGGAACGTCTTTTCCCAGCCGAGGTACTTATCCCTCTCAACAACAGCTGCTTCGCAGAACTTTTTGCATCCTTTTCGAGTGCGTTTGCAGATGCAGACCGTGTTCCCGTTCTCAATGTCAATGAAAACTTCGATCTTTTCTTTGGTTTCCATTGAAATCAGCTCTCCTTTTCACCATCAGTCTGCATAGGGACGTCTATGGTTTCCCAGTCGAAAACGGGGATCGCTACGCATCTACACATGTAGTCCTCCCCGGGGTGGCATCTTCGTCCAGTGTACTTGATTCCGTTCTTGGTCTTATACCATCCTTCAGGTGGGTCGTCCCAGCTGAACACTTTTCCTTCGAAGGACTTGTGGCAGTCCCGGACTCGGGAGTCTTTGGACGTTGACCACCTATATCGCTTACAGCCGGCATCCTCTTGCTGAAGTCGGGTGATTTGAGAATTCAGGGTGGACAGCTGATCCCTAGCAAGCATTTGTGCCTGATGCTTGGATGTTTGGTACTCGTCCTGAATCTCCTTCGAGATGTCTCTGACGCTTGCACCACTTTGAAAACCCTTATAGACAATCTGCTGCATTGACCCGAGAGAGTCATTCGGAAGGCTCTTAATCTTCAAGACATTGTCGTCAACCCATTTCTGAACAGCTTGCCGATAGAAGTCTCCGTTGTAGTAATCGTCCATAAGGTCGATGCCGAGAGTTTGCTTGCAGGCCCGTTTCCACTGCCTATATGAGCTCTTTCTTGCGACGCGAGCGACTTTGCCAACGAGGTTCTGCAGCCCATACTTTGCAAGTTTCCGTTCAAGCTCTTCAGCCATTCTTTGGAATTCCCGGCGGGTTTTGTCGAAAACATCATGGATGTCATCTTCTCGGATGCTTGCATCGAGATCTGCCTTGTATGCTTTCATGATAGCTGGCATGTGCTTCTTGACAGTATCGTCGAGGATTTTCATGTAGCCGTTTGTAACTCGGGCATACTCTCGTTCGGCAGATTCCGGGTATAATGGTTTGGTTTTGCACTTGATGGTCTTTTTGCCGCGGAATTTGGCCTGTGTGGCCTGTTTGACAGCTTCTTGGTGAATTTTATTGTTCACAGAGATGTCCCCTTTCCCGGCCTTTTATTTAGATTTGGTGAAGTGTTCATAAAAGAAGCCCTGCACCTTTTTACGAGTACAGAGCTTTATGGCACACAGCTGATTGCTTACAGCGCATCCGACAGACAATGGGCGGAGGCGTTATGGACAAACTTGCTCCCATTGCCAGCTTCTGTTGGAAACCGTAACGCGCAAACAAAAACGTTGCGATGATCCATGTGCCATTCGACGTGCCGATTACGGTGTACGGCTATTGGAGCTAACGGCGGGACTTGAACCCGCAACCTGACGATTACAAGACGTCTGCTCTTCCGGTTGAGCTACACTAGCAAAAAAGCAGGACCATCAAAAAGATGGCCCTGCTCACAGGTGCTTATGGAATTGTAGCAGATCAGAACTCTTCAACAAACCGATCGTAGATTTCACGGAGGCGAGGATCCAAATATCCGATGGCCTTATCTGCGATGTTTACGGGAACACCATAGTAGGCTCCGGCAATAGATCCAGTAATACAGGCCAGTGTGTCGCTGTCCCCGCCAATGGAAATCGCGTTGCGGATTGAATCCTCAAAATCAGTGGATTCAAGGAAAGCGACAATAGCCTGTGGAACTGTTTCCTGGCAGGACTCATTGAACCGATAGCTGTCACGGATACCGTGAAGGGTGAAGTCTAGGTCATAGTAGTGATCGGCAAATCGCAGGATCTTTCGGAAGTCATATCCATGAAGCGCAAGGTAAATGCATCCAGCAGTAGCCTGTGCGCCCTTGATGCCTTCAGGGTGATTATGGGTGACTTCTGCAGTGATTCTTGCGAAGTCGAGAGCTTCAGAGAGCGTATTCGCAGCGTATGCTGCAGCACTTACGCGCATCGCAGCGCCATTCCCAAAGCTGTTATACGGCTGTGGGTTATCAGAGTACATCCAGCTATAAAATCTTCCTCCGTATCCGCAATCCGGATACGGTCTTCCGATTTCCTGCATGGACTTCATGAGGTTTTCGTAAAGGAATTCGTAGTACGGAGCACTCTTGGTGAACGCATCGCAAACCGCCAGAGTCATTATGCTGTCATCGGTTGCGAAGCATTTCTGACCGTGATGATCCCCAAACAGAACGAAGTCCTTGGACTTGATATTGTCGAACTCATATACAGATCCGACGATATCGCCAACGATTCCTCCGATGATTCGATTGGTGTTCTTCAATCCTGCCACCTGTTCCCTTTCAAGTCACTCTTCTTCGTCGTCTGGCGTGTTCTCGTCAATGAAATACGGACACTCAGCGCCGTTGAAAAGAATCTCCGTCGGCTTAAATTGGAAGGCTTCACACACACCAAGTGTGGCCCCGTCGATTTCTCCGTCCAGTCGGTCCTTCTCTCGCAGCATGCACTTTGAACATTGGATTTTATTCTTGTCAGGCCGTACCCACGACAGTTCTTCATTGTCCCATTTCGCCATTTTATCCCTCCTAGAACATGATGTTTTTTACAAACGTATCGTAACAGATACATTCTGTTTTGTCAAATAACAACAAACATTTCAGAATATTGCAAGAATCACCAATTGAGCTCCTTGTATTCTTGTCCGGTGACAGCCACTTCGATACTGTATTTCTTTTTGTCCTCATCGTAGTAGGCTTTTGTGCATTGGAAATGAGACCCTCTTTGCAAGATAGTCTCCATTTCGGAGGAAAAATAGGTCTGATCGCTTTCGCCGTTCCAGTTCTTGGCATCCGGGTTGCTTCCATACTTTGAGAACGGCTCTGCGTATAGAGCCTCAGACCCCTTCGGAACGAAAATCTTCATGTTGACATCGGTTACGTCTCCATATCCAGTGCCAGCAGTTGTACCGCACGACATAAAGCCGTCGTCAGAGCCGGACATTCCAACAATAGAACCAATGTCATTCTTCTGTATTTTTCCCCAGTCAATACCAAACATCTTAGGAACAGCCTCCAAGCCAACTCCTCGATACAGCCACATATCCTCTTGAGTTTTGCTCTTAGCTATGGCGGTCGTGATGTCAGAGGCCTTGGACTGGTTCTGCACAGTTCCATGACCACTTCTCAGGGAGTGGTTGATGTCCATAAAAAAGCCGCCGGTATAATCATAAAGTGACTTTTTCTGACCATCAGTAAGCGTTTTCCACACCTCTCCGGTTTTCTTTCGGAGGTCTTTGTCGGCTTGCTTTGGCTGTGAATAGGCTTTTGCTTCAGCCATTCTGGACGGGGAAACATCAAAGGACTGCTTGAGCTTGTTGTAGTTCGTGCTCGCCTCATTCGGAATGAACACTCGAACAGGAGTGTCTTTGTCGCAAGCGTCTGTCACATCATCCGGGTTCATTTCGGCACCGTCTTCGCCGATGAACATGCCATGCTTGGCGTTATAGACCATAGAGTACGGTCCAAACACAAGATCGGCAACAATCTTAGTCTTGTCCGGGAGATTGTGAAATTCCCCCTTGCCGGCAAAGTGCGTTGTGGCAAGTTTCTTCTGCTTCTTTGAGAATGAGGTGTAGGATCCGCCCTCTTCGGAAATCCGGTTGTGCACGCCTCCGCCGGGGGCCGATCCACCGAGCTTCCCTTTTCGGCCTTCATGGCCCCAGTTGCCAGAGCCTTTTCCTCCGTCATACTTGGCAAACCTTTCTCCGACCACAAGCACAGGGATCTTATCGATACCAGCTTGCATGGCAGCAGCGGCTCGATGCCGTCCTTCCTGCTGACCAGACATGAAATTGAGATACGGCATGTCAAACTTTGTGCCATTCTTCATCATATCGGCATACTTCTTAACGTTGGACTCATCGATAGCAGCCAGAGTGGACTCAATGGTAGCATCTTCAAAGACCTGATAGGCGCATCTTTGAAGATATTCCGCCGGGGACATCTCTGCAATTCGGCCTCCGTTCCTTTCTCCGTTGATGTAGTCATCATAGGCGGACGTTCCGGTGGTCTTAGTGGTAAAGCCCTCATAATCATCGGAGGAGGCATCAGCAGGCGGTTGGAAATGGATGCCCTTCACCTGCTTGTCATGCTCTTTTTTCTTGATCTCGCGAAGCTTGTCGCCAGTCTCGGTCTGCTCATGGTCATATTCCTGTGAATCCTTGAAGGCTTTGTCCATCTCAGACTTGATCTTCTTGCCTTTTTCTGTGTAGGTCATGGGACGATGGCCAATGAGATCTTCGAAGATGTCGTTATCATCCCATTCAGATTCAGGCTTCGGAGCGGACTCTGCTTTGAGATCTTCCTTGAGGTCGCTATATTTCTTCCATGCATCGTCATGCTTTCTGATGGCTCCGCGGTAGGCTTCAACAGCCTTCTTGTAGGATGGAGAGTTGAAGTAGCTGTCTTTCGGAATCATGCTTCTAAATGCAAGGTTTCCGCCGGACATTCCTGCGGACGATCCATTGGAATTTCTTACGATATTCGCAACATTTGCAGCAAATGCAAGTCGGCCATCCGGTCCATCTCCATCCGCAATTGCGTACCCAATCGCATTGGCAAAACGCTCAGCTTCTTTAGCATCGCTGTCCGCGCCGAAGTATGATTTTACGTTTTTCGAAAGGCCTGCTTCTTGGTTGAGCTTCGCTGACCATTCGACAACATCCATTCCATCAGGCTTTGTGGAGTCAGCATAGGCGTGAGCAAACTCATGCATAATTTGCTCTCCATTAGCCATGTAGCTGATATACAAATGTCCCTCGTCTGGAACATCACCTTCCCCTTTTGCGCGATAGCTGTACTGCGCCTGTGCATCAATATCATGGTCATAGATGTGAACCGCTTTAAGCGCTTTAAGCCCACCGAGATCCTTGTACTGCTCAATAGCGGCAATCACATAATCAGCCTGCTCCTTGATGGACGGGATCTCTCTATCCATCGCTTTCTTGAGTGGTTCATAAGACGTTTCAAGCTTGATTCCTTGATTTTCAAGATATTTCTTGAGGTCATTAGCGGTTTTCACCGTTTTAATAGCCCCTTCAATTCTGGTTCTTGCCGGCTTTGTGAGATACATATCTTTCACGTCACCAGTTACTTCAAAGTGACCAGAGCCCTTCTGAAAGCTACTTTTGGAAATCGGACCGCTTGTGCTAGGGGCGCTTCCGCCCACTTGCCCCGGAACGCCCTCGTGCCCATAGTTCCCAGACCCTGGGCCACCATCGAGATCAATCTCGTCATCATAGACCATCCGTTCGGAAAAATCGTCGGGTCTGTATCTGTGGATGCTATCATCGCAAGAATCCATGTGAATAGGTTCTTTCTGGCGAAGAGTCACATGAGTTTCAAGGATTGGAAATTTAACAAAACCGTCGTCAACTGTTGCCCCTCTGTTGGCCTTCAGCGAATCGATTGTTTCACTTGTGAAACGATCGATCTGAGTCATAACAACTCTCTGAGGCTTGGAATCAACACTGACAACCTCATATTCTCCGCAGGTAAGGAGTTCAGCTTGCTTATACGGTGACAGCTTTGATACATCTACGGCATGAGCACCCGGTTGAACAGTGTAATAGATGATATCACCGGACTTATCTTTGGCAATCTTATCAATAGCCGCTTTGTCCTTTGAGAACGAAGTAGGAGCAACTATGGATATTGTTTCTCCGGGTTTTGGCGGAGTGTATACTCCCTGGTTTCCAGAGTCTGCAGTTTTCATCAGGCTTCTGTCCTGAGCAACTCGGTACAGCTCTCCGTCAAACGGATCGGAGCAATTCACAGCCTTTGTCAAGTTCGCCATGCCTTCCGTTACACTTGCACTGGAAACGGAAAGATTTTGTCCCTTGTACATGTCTTTGCATAAATACAAAGAATCGGTAAGTCGATCTCCGAGGATTGCATCGTTAGATGGGTCATATCCGTTGCTGATGAATTTTTCAGTCGCTTTTCGCTGATATACATATTCTCCCTGTGTATACGCAGAAATGTTATCAACAACAGCCTTGAACTGTGGGTCATCAATAGCAAGTTTTGCGATTTTTGCCTTGCTTGCTTTGTTCAAAGTGTCAGCATACTTTTTTGCGGTAGCATCATCAACTTCAGTGATTTTATAATTCCCAGATGCAAGTCGCTCTCTTTCCTTTCTGCAAGATTCGTATGCTCTAGTAAAACTTTGTGCTTCTTCTGTTTCGGGTTCACCAACTTCAATGTTGGCTTCCTTATACATGACCTTGTCAGAGGTCAGATTTGTGACGTATACACCGCAATTCTCGACGAGCTTGTCAACTGATTTGACAATATCGTTTCCGCCTTTTTTGCTCCGAACGTAGAATCCATCTGAAACTTTATAGATTTCATAATCATCTTTTCCGGCAACGCCGTTCATCTTTACGGAAAAGCGAGTTCCTATCTTTGCATCATCGAACACGCCATTCATCTTAGATGAAAGCTCGCTGTTTTTGAGCCCTCCAAAGTTGTGCGACTCGGCGCTTCCTCCTACTTTTCCTGGCCTTCCTTCGTGTCCAAAATTGCCAGATCCTTGACCTCCATCGGCATTCATAGCCTTTTCCAGATGAGAATTCAGTTTCTCGCCAGTTACGCCTTCCGCTGGGTCTGTATAGAAGATGCCGGTTTCAAGGCAGTCCATCAGGATGTTCAGGCCGTCTGCGAACGGGCCGAACAAGGATTCGGCCTTTTCGTTCAATTCCTCAATGGTACTGAACTTGGCGCCGGTCATCTCGAGATCTTCGCAGTTCGGAGTGCCGTAGTATTCGGTGCACAGGAACAGGTACGGCTTCAGGCCGGTATCTTTTTCTTTAGGCCCTTGTCCAAGGCACATAAGGCTTTTGGGCGTAATACCGAATTCTTCTTTGGTCTCTCGGAATGCAGCCTGTTCCGGAGTTTCACCTTCTTCAATGTGACCGCCGGGGCCACAGACAAGGCCGTAGCCAAAATCGTTGTGCCGAGTACCATTCAGGACTCTGCCCCCATTGACCACAATAACGCCCACCGAGCCTTTTTGATCTTCGGAGTGAGAATTGTTGTCATCGGTACGAAGTGAGTCCTCCCGGTCTTTTGCCTTGTTTTGGCGCGATTGTGCAGCTTTGGCCTTTTCTTCAGGGTCCATGTCGGAAGGCTTTTTCGTCGCAGCAGGGGCGGATGCAGGGGCATCACCTTCAGTGCCTTCCTTGTTTTCATGAGGATCGGAGCTAACCTTAGTCTCCATGGTGGCAGGATCTTTTGCATTGTTTCCAACAGCAGAGAGAGTCTTTTCGTTCAGGAGCTGACCAGGTCCGGCTTTTTCATCATTTCCAGTAGGTTGAGAATCAGGAGTAGCAGGCTGTCCATCATCAGGCGTTTGCTCTTGGCTCTCATCATTGCTTGGCATTCCAGCTTCGAGTTCCTCTTCAGTATACTCATCAAGCATATTCTCGACATCAAAGTCATCGCTATCTGCAAGCTTGGAACGAACCTCGCTGGGATCAATGGCTTCCATACCGACATAGATCTGGGCAGTCTGCGCCTTGATCTGCTCGGTCTGGGCCTTCTGCTGATCCAGAGTTGCTTGGTCGGAATCGCTGACAGACCACAGAGGATTGAACTGAACCTTCAGCTTTGGGACTTCATCAACCTCTCCGGTTGCAAGGCCGGCTTGAAAAACAACAGACAGTAGATATCGGAGATTACTCCGCAGCATCCTTTTCTGAATGCGCTCAACGTAGTTGTAGTAGTTCTCCATGCTGGTGTCATCAGTGCTGCTCATTCCGCTGATGGTCTGCCCAAACAGAATGATCTGTGGAATATTGGACAGGGCAGCGAGCATATTGCAGGATGCACTGATAACGTCAGTGATACCGTTGTACTGGAACGTCTTGAAGTCATAGTCTTCGCCATCGGCATCGATGACAAGGCTGTTGAGGATTCCTCGTGCAGTGTCGATAACCTGCAGACGTTTGAGAATGCGGTCTTCGCCCTGTTCTGTAGCCAACTCAGCCGCGAGATCCTTCATCTTATAGATGGGCTGCACAGACCGTTCCAGCAACTTGGGTGCGCTGCGGTGTGCAATGTCCGCATCCCGGATGGCCTTGTTCAGCCTGATGTACTCCGGGATTCCCCAAAACTGGTAGATGGAGTTAGTTGCATTTTCAGGCAGGACGCCGTTTTGGAAAACAAGGCATCTGCTGTCGTGTACTCGGAATGATCCATACTTGCTATAGACATCATAGTATTCGGGCATACCAAGCCGACTGCCGCGAACTCGGAATGGATCCTGCGGATCGTAGTTGAACACGCTACTGTAGTCAGGGCTAATGAGCGATCTGTCGTACACTCGGATATCGTCAATGGATTGAATGTTCTTCCAATCGAGAGGTTCCTCGAGCCCACGACCATCGTTCACAAGCATAATGGCAATGGAGCCGCCGAACAGTCTTGCCCACTTAACGGCGGTCATGGCGTTCTCTTCCCAGTTGAGTTCGTCGAGAGCTTCGCTGTAGAAGTCAGCCAGCTTTCCGTCCTCTACGTCTTCGATGGTAAAGCCGTGCTTGATGGCTTCCTCTGCCGGCATATCGATGATTTTGGAAAACAGGCCGTTGTTTTCATAGTGCATTTCAAGCACATCGTCAGCAACCGGCGCATCCGGTACGAAGTTGTACTGCTCGGACGAATCTTTCGATGTGCCATACCGGTTAACCATGTTGACGTATCCGTCAGCACGGTACGGTCGCACAGCCTTGCCAGTCTGACGCTGAATCAGATGCGCATAGTGCTTGATGCGATCCTCTTGTGTCATCTTATCCACGCTTATATCTCCTTCCGGTATGGTAATCAAATCAGGTTGCTGAGGTTGAATGCGCATCTGGATTCGATCTCTGCAAAAGCATTTGCGGAAGCATCGACCATATCCTTGAACTTTCCATCTGGGAAGTTTTCAAGCTGAAGCAGGTACTCTTCATTCCACTCGCCGTATACAATGTCGAAGTTTCCAGCCTGCCATTGTGCAGCCATTGGCTCCGCTCTTGCCTCTTTGGTTCCGCTTTCTGCCACAGTCGTAACATCAAAGCCGGCCAAGAACTTTATGTAGGACTCCGCCTGTTCCTTACCGGCCTGTCCGGGATCCTGTGGCAATCGAACTCGGACTCGCTTATAGGCAGCTCTATCAGACTGTGCAGTGAGCTTGATGGTCTTTCGGACATCAGATGCGGACATCTGCTTGTTGACCACGTTGGCAATGACATATCGTCCATTCTTCCGCTTTCCCATAAGGACGCCAGCAGTATATGCCGGGTCTCCCTTGTCGTCCTTTTCCGTAGCAGCCAAGTCCCAGCATCTTACCCACTGGATGACATCCGCAGGGACACTATTGAGAATCTCTCCAAGCTGTGATCTCTTGAAGTAAAGACCAGCAGCGGCCTTGATCTTCCAGTTTCCATAAAGAAGGCGCTCTCTCTCGATCTGAGACAGCGCCTTTAGGTTTGCAAGGTAGCCCGGGTTCACCTTCATAAGTTCCTTGTTGTCGCTCAACTTAGACATTATGAACGTGACAGACCTCGGCTCACTTTTCTCCTCTTCTGTGGTGAGATTGAATCTTTTCCAGAGCTCTTGCCGGGTATTAGCCCAGTAGAGCACTTCATCCCGGCGGATAAACCATCGAATCTTCCCACTCCGTTCAGGGATTGGGTATCCGGTATCCTGATCGATCCACCACTCAATGAACTTTGCCACCCATGAATTCGCATCAGGGTTGCATGTAGCCCTGACAAATGGCTCAACACCACAGGCAGATCGGTTACGGGACAACATATAGAAGAACGTTTTCTCGGTAAAATGAGTTAGCTCGTCAAATCCCAATTCGCAGATCTGAGAGCCTTGCCATTTATGGACGTCCTCGTCCTTCTCGATATGAGCGAACGTGACTTTTGATAAAACCTCGCCTTTGTCATTGCAGAACAGCCATTGCCCTCGAGCGAATTTCGGGCAAGCCCCCCTGACATCTTGGTAGATCTGCATGGATTCATCCCACAGACCGCCCTGTGCAAATATCTGGTTGAAGTTCTTTCGGAATATGGTGCAGCCAAACCCGGGCACGTTCTTGTACCGAAGGGCAGACATGAGCAATCCAAAGCTTTTCCCTCCGCCGGCTGCTCCTAGCCGCCATAGATACAAATGCTCGCGGGGGTAGACATGAACCGTGTCTGAGGTCCTTCCTGCGGCTTCAGGATCTGTGGCATACTCATCACCCCTTCCGAACGGAATTTGGAAAATTATTCCTCAGTCTTGCCGCTCTCTTGGTCTTTTTCCTCAAGATCCTCGAACTTTTCTACCTGCGGCATGTAGATTACGACATCGCTGTGGCCTTCCTCGTCATTCATGTTGAGCGCGGCGCTGGATCCATCCGGCCCATTGCCGAGAGCTTCCACCTTAGCGTTGACTTCCTTATCCCGGCGGGCATCGGATGCAATGCTCTCGCGCTCTCTGCGGATTTCTTCGGGATCGTATCCTCCCATCTTCATGAGGGTGAGGTATGCATCCAGATTGCCGCTCAAAGCCATTGAAAAAAGCCTGGCGCTAAGGGCGTTCATGTTGGTCAGCTCTTCCGTAGCAACGCCAAACTCCTTGAGGTTTGCTTCCCAGCCCTTCTTTGCAGACAGCTGAAGCATGTACCGGATAGACTCTCTGGCATCCTTCTTGTTCCGTTTGGACTCGCCGGATTTGATCCCGCCCTTCCGACCATTCTCTCTTGCCTTTTCGGACCCCTTGGTGTATTGATTTTCCTTCAGTTGAGGGGAAAGTTTTCTTCGCGTTTTCTTCGCGCTTTTAAGCGCCGTTTCGGGAGCGTCATTCCGTTCCTTGTTTTCGTCCACTAGTTTCACCAACCTTTTTCAAAAATTACAGCCCCTACGCATTGGTCGTAGAGGCTGTTTCTGAGCGTTTTTTATCTTCTTAGATTGATTTTATTCCATACAGCCGTTGCACGGTTTCTATGGCTTTTTGTGAGATTTCATAGGGCATCTTCCCTATCTGCCTGTAAAAGTCCGGCCATACCATACATTCATATCCCCGCTTCATAGTGTCGGAGTCTTCCTTGGATATGCCAAAATGGAAATCCTTGGCAATTCTCAAGGCTTCCTTGTATCTTCCCTCCGCCACCAACCTCCGGACCTTATCGGACTTTCTTTCAGGCTCACTCCTCATAGGGGATTACCTCCACGGGATTCACTGGATGCGTTTTTGCGAATTCCCGGATGGGCTTCATCCCCACCTCATCGAGAACTCCCATCTCCACGTCCTGCTCGTAGGTGTACAGCCAGCTTGCTTCATCGAAGTATGCCGGCTGGAGAGGTGTAAGAGCTGCCTGCTCACTAACGGTCATATCCCAGTCAGTTTTCCCCGCTTTCTTTCCCTTCAGGGTGTGGCAGTCATATACCCACTCAGGGATTTCACCATTCACGAGCCTTGCCCGCTCAATGGAAGGAATGTCCCACTGCGACCAGTCGATAAGCTCATCGAACTTGACAATCTTGTTTGATAATACGGAGTCGAACCGGTCATCTTCGTAGTAGCACAGCAGCATGACCGCCTTCGCCACGAAGATGTTGTCCTTATCGAGAGGTGCTCTCCTCTTGTTGACAACTTCATCGCAGATCCGCAGGGCGTCAATCTCACTATAGAGATCCAGCGCATTGGTCAGGGTGTAATCGAGCAGTGTCTCCCAAAACTTCTCTCGGCAATTTTCCCGGAAGAAGTTGGTGTGATAGCCGATCATATCCATGTCGCGGTGTTTCATAGCCTTCTGGAGAGCAAGGCCATTGTATGCCACTGCGGCTTCTCCCTCGCTGAGTTCACAGAACAGATCGCAGTAGTCAATGTCAGCTTCTTTGAATCCGTTTTCTTCGATAGAGAGCTGATCGCATCCATCAGGATTGATCTTCCCGGCAATACGATCATGGATTCTATTCAACTGCAAATGAAAACCGTACATCTCAGATTCCGAAAACTCGAAGTTGCGCGGCTTTCTGTTTGCAAGGACGAAATTGCAGGCAAAGTAGCAGGCATCCCGGCTTTTCTTTGCTCTGCACATCAGAGCGAGTGCATCACTGAGGTTCTGGTCGCTGGGATGCACTTCATCACATTTCCTCAGCTCGACGAGTTCTTTTGATAATACGCCAAAACAGTCTTCCGATGCGGTGACAAAAAGGCGATTCCACATTGTACTGCGGTATCGCCCCTTGAGTTGTTTTGCTGCGAAGCTTGCATGATTGTAGTCGGATCGTCTGATGGATTTCTGAATCAGGCTGAGCATGTCAAACATGTTGTAGCCATTTTCTGTGTACGGATATGCCATATTTAACCTCCTGATGTGGTTTTTATATAACTATATCGTAACACAACCATTCCATTTGTAAAGTATTTTTGACGTATCACCGAGAATTATCTCGCCATTCTTCAGGAATCGCAAATCCAACATTAAAAATGTAGTCAATAACGGATAAGTTCTCGATGAACTCCCTACCGACTTGCCTGTAATGGAGTGGATGATAATCGGAATACTTCACATTGATCCCATGCCAAGTGAACAGCTCTTCATCGTTGTATGCTCTTCCTCCCTCTCCTGACAGGTACTCACTTCCCCCGAGGGTGATGCATTGGTAGAGGTTTCTTTCGTTCTTCTTGAGATCCGTGGGAACAGATTCGCTGGCAACGACAATTTTGCACGTCATCCCGAATCTATCTGCGATTTCGCGGATGAGGCCAATGTTCAGGTCTGACAGGCGGGTTGGCATGTTTTGAAAATGCCTTTCCAAGAGCTCATATCCTTCTTCAAAATGCGGAGCCTTTGCATAAGCGCACTTCATGGTCTTGAGCATCTTGCCAGCCCAATCCATGTCGTTGCATATCTCAACCTTGTTGATCGGATCTCCAAAGTTGTATTTGACCGGCACGGTAATCCTGTGCTTAGACCCAGTCACTTTGATAAAGTTGGCGTTGTGGAGTCCATCCCTAGAATACTGCACATCGTCATCCAAGACAAACACGTCGGAACGGTACATCTTGTAGAACACGCCCATGTATGGAAGGAAGTTTGGCTGATGGCCGGAGAACACTCTTACATCGGTCATCGCGGAACCCTCACATAGATCTTGTTGGTCTTCAGGTCGTAGTCGAAATACTTGCCCCACTTCGTTTTCATAAGTTCGAAGCTGGCAATCATGCTCTCTCGGCTCTTCTTTGAGTTGCCGCCTTTGTTTTTGTCAGCTCCACCGCCGGGACATAAATACTTGGGTTTGAGAATAATCCGGTTTACCAGAAGTTCCTGCATAACGACATCGGTATCGCAGCAGTATCCGATTTCAGCATTGAACCTTCCCTTGAGCTTCTTCCTGTTAATCCAGTTGATTCCGCCGGTAGTCCCCTTGAACGTGAACTCAGCATCGTATCCCCAAGGCACGTTCGTGGCATCATCACATCCCCACCCGATGTTGAGGTCGATCATAAGCTGCCCGATTCGCTCTATCTCAGAAGTGATAATCTCAGGATCTGTGATGGCTTCACTCTTCTCGAGACGGTAGTAGAATCTCGGAACATCATCGCCGATAATACAGAAGTAGTCCTCCTCCGCATTATCGATGATCCAGTTCCACACCTTCGGCACGCTATCGATTAGATCGTCCTGAACAGCAATGATGTTTTCCGCCGGGATGGTCTTGAGGTAATCCTCATATTCGCTCTGGCGAATAACGACCTTGTAGTATTCCAGAAGCTTATGTGTGGTAATAGTATCAGACCTCTTATAGCTCGGAATATAGATTCCGAAAATTTCAGGCTTTTCCATGTCCCACCTCTACGTTTACCATAGTTCTTCGGCATCTCGAGCCGGAATGCCAGAAACGCGGAGCCAGTCCGGCACATCCTCCATAACCACAGAGCCAGCCTCCACTGTGGCGTTCGCACCCACGTTGTTCCCGCTGACGACCGTTGCGTTGTACCCAATATAGCTATTGTCTCCTACATGAACCGCGCCACAGATGTTGCTTCCCATGCAGATATTGCAGTTGTTGCCAATAACGCTGTCGGTGGCAAGTACAGCTTTGCAGTTGATAATGTTGTGGTTGCCAATCGTGGCCGAGGCATACACGCTTACGAACTTGTAGATGTAGTTGCCAGTTCCGATCTTGGCTCCGGGTTCGATATCAGCGGTGGGATCAATCAGGTTTGCGCACTCAAGGCCGAGCAGATTGATCTGCTCAATGAACTTTTTTCTGACCGCAAGATCCCCAACAGCAACGATGTACTTATGATCCATGAAATCCGGAATATCTTCGATCTTGCTATACACCCGGATGTCTTCCACTGGGTCAGTGATGAAATCATCGACGAAGGCAACCGTTTGATAACCGTTGATGGGAGCCAGTCTATGGCAGTTTCTTCCCTGCTGGCCGGCACCAAGGATAACGAGAGTATTGTTACTCATCTTCGCCACCGCCATCCCTTGCCTTGATGTCAGAATCATCAAGAAGTTCTTCAGGAAGCTCATCGTAAGGAATGACCTTCGCCTTCATCTTGTGATACCAGACCGCACGCGCATTGATCTTGCGCTTGGAAATCCGAACTTTCTTGCCTTCGATGCCAAGTGCTCTCACCAGATTGTTGTAATCCAGCTCGTTGTTGCATACGATCATGACATAATCGTACTTTTCGTAGTGGATAAGCTCCATCTCAGGGATCTCGCGCTCTTCGATCTGCTTCTTCTCCTCGGCCTCAACGCTGAAGTCCATGACGAGTTCAGAAGTCCAGTCAGCCAACAAGTCAAGGTCCCATTCACCAGAGTGTGTGTTGTCCTTGATGTTGATCGCCTTGAGCTCGGATTGAGAATATCCGATGAGCCGTTTGCAATCAATCATGGCATCTTCGCCATAAAGCTTCTTGACAACTTTCAACCGCTGGTTTCCGCCGATGACGTTGTTCTTTTCGTCGATGAGGAAAATCCCGAAATCTCCGAAGGTGCTCATGCTCTGCTCGAGCTCCTCCATTTTTTTGTTGCTGATCTTTCTGGGATTCCCGAAGCCGGTTTTGATATCTCCGGCTCTCATCTTGCAAACTTCAATTCGTTTTTCCATGTTGACTGTCCCTTTTCATGTTCAATTACAGTGTTTCTCTTACAAGTTGGAACGCCTCAGCGTAAGGGATGCAGACGGTAGATCCCCGGTATTTTGCAAGAGCTTCAACGGCGCCCGCGGAACGAGCGCCCGGCCACTGTTCAGCTTGCGATCTGTATATAAGAACAGCGTCGAGCTTCTTTCCGATTGTGTCGGTGATATCCTCATATACATTCGGGCTAAATGCATTTTCTGGAGTAGGAGTATCCCATCCTGTCTCAGACGGAACCTCATAGCTGAGAATGCGAACAGGCTTCTTGAACCGTTTCGGCCTCAAAGCAACCATCGCAGCAGCAGAGATAGCCTTATGGTCATTGTGGATGTCACCATGATGAGGAATGAAAATCTCATCTGGACGTGTTTCGCAAACCACATTCTCGAGCCTTCCCACGATATCAGTCATAGGCAGACTATCAAGCTCTGCAGCAGGAAGATCCAGAAATATGGTTTCTGAGACACCAAGGTATGTGTGAGCCTTTCTGGCTTCATCGCGTCCAGCTTTGATAATCTTTTGATCGAACATAGGGTGTACGCCCTTTGTACAGATGCACACGGTAACTTCATCACCGACAGCAGCCCTTTTTGCTATCGTTCCGCCAACACCAAGAATCTCGTCATCAGGGTGAGGCGCGATAACAAGAACTTTCATCGTCTTTTTCTCTCCTTCGGAATGGCAGGTACACCAGCAACGAAAGAATTCTCAGGGACATTCTTCAGGACAACAGCGCCAGCTGCGACAGTAGAGCCGTTTCCAATAGTTCGTTCGCTCACAATGGACGCCTGACATCCTATGTAGCAGTTGTTCCCGACATGGACGCTTCCGCATAGGTTGCATCCCATTGAGATGTTATTGTTGGTGCCCACCACCGTATCCGTGGCGAGAACTGCCTTACAGTTGATAATGTTGTGGCTTCCGATCTTTGCAGATGCGTAGATGATCGCAAGCTTGCAGATGTAGTTTCCTGTACCGAGCTGCGCTCCATCTTCGATATAGGCGGCTTTGTCGATCAAATTGACAGATTCAAGTTTCTGAGAGTAGATCTGGTCAACGAACTTCCGTCTTGCCTTGACATCCCCAATGGCAACGAAATATTTGTATTTTCGGAAGTCCGGGATATCATAGATGGTTTGATAAACGGGGACATCCTCTACCAATCCTGTGGCAAAGTCATCAATGAATGCTGCAACATCATAACCGTTTTCAATGGCAAGGCGCTTACATACGCGCCCCTGCTGGCCGGCACCGAAAATCACCAGCTGTTCTTTGCTTTCCATGAACGACCTCCAGATTGCTTTTATGGCCGAGGATACAGGGCTCGAACCTGCGATCGCTTATTCAGCACTGACGGAGTCAAATTCCGCTGCCTTACCAGCTTGGCGAATCCTCGATGTGCCGTGTTTCCACGGCTTTAAGTTAAACTTTCTTCCCGGTCTGGTCGTCATACGGCCAGTATGTGAAGATGTCGTCGAATACGACCGGGATCTTTTTCTGCAGCTCGAGAAGCAATGGGCACATAAGCTCACGCATCTGCGGGTGAGCCGCAACAGGTGTGCGCAATTTGAAAATGTTGCGCCACTCTCTGAAGTTGGCCGTAACCACGATCTCGGTCTTCAGGCACAGCGGCAACACACAGCGAGCCTGTTCGGGACGCATGCCATCGTTGAGCATGCTCATGTACTGCTTTTCAGACTCAATGCATACATCAAACCATCTATGCCACTTCTGAAGATCATCTACCGGAGCATTATCGTATGCATCGGGAATCCAGTATGGTTTGATAAAAGTCAGCTCCCCGTCAAACTTCTCCTTTGAGTAGTTGCAGTACCGGGTGCTCTCCTGCGCAAAGCTCGCAATTCGGTGCCGCACCAGCTCATTGGCCACGCCGCGATCGCAGGTGAACAGCACACTAAGCTGAGAATGCTCCAGCATGGCTTCGTGCCCATTCTTGACAAGAAAACTAACCAGCTTTCTCGCCGATGAGCCGTCAGGGGCTATCTTATCCTCGTTCTTATAGCAGACTCGTGCTACACGTTCAATTCGCTGCAGCTCTTCGATGCCGTCTTTTGAGATCTCAGTAAGGATTTGATAACTGGGTCTTTCAACTTTCATAAAATGGCCTTCCTTCATTTTTATTTTCATGGCGCAGCCGGCAGGATTCGAACCCGCGCGTGTTACCCACCTAGCTGTTTTCAAAACAGCCCTCTTAAACCAGACTTGAGTACGACTGCATAAAGAAAGAGAGCTGAACGTCTTCAGCTCTCTTGCATTTGACCCGTGCTTGTACCTAACACGAGCCTTGTTGCCTACTATGTGTCTCCAGACCGCGTATGTTGCGCACCACACATGATCTTTCAATACTTTCGGTCTTGGCGTGGTCGGAATCGAACCGACGACTTCTTCTGGCGGAGACCTTTTGGACTCACGCGTGCTCTACCTTCTGAGCTACACGCCCTTATAAAAGTGGAAGACTATCAGCTGGTATCAGCAGCAATGGGAATGATAATCTTCCGCTTGACTTGACATCCGCTTTCAAACCGAGTTGCAGGTCGGCCCCTAGAGTATCTACAACCTCCGCCTCCAGTCTCAGCCTTTGCTGAACGGTTGATACGATTGGAGTGGATTCCGTTGCCTTTAGCCGAAATCGATCGCACTTTCGGACAGATGAGACGGACGTATACAAGGTCAGTGCCTTTCACATAATATAGCTCCAGCATCTCATCCACCCCTTTCGCGCGGATTTCCGGTATTGAACCGGGCCTCGCATTTAAGGCATCCATTATCCGCATATAAAGCGCTCGGCTTGCAGCCTGCCGCTCCACCGTGATGGAGAGCCGAGCATGGCAGTGTGAAGGTTGGTCAATTCATGGCCTGCATTACGCAGGTGGAGCAGCTGACGGGGATCGAACCCGCAACACTCGGATTGGAAATCCGATGCTCTGCCAATTGAACTACAGCTGCATGAATGTTCCCGGCAAAATGTCGGGAACATGTCGGATCGGTTTCCTGCTGTTGCCGATCGGAAATTGCAAGATACTGTTTGCCTCTTGCTCATTCTTGACAGGATACAGGATACCATAGGTTGATGATGTACTACAATGACTTTTTATGCGATTATATGATTTTTTATGCAAAATGCACGAAAACGAATATTTGCAGTATCAGATTCAGCTCTTGCGTTTCATAACCATTTTGGCAGCTCTTTGAACCTGATGTGTAATGGAGCGTTTTCCTCGTCAAACGAAATGCGAAGGCTTCCCATCACAATTTCATCATCAACCGGAAGTGATCCAGACATCGGATCCAGCGCATTCTGGATGGCCTCTTCATAAGAATCAGCATGAACGATCATCTTCCCTCGCTTTGTATATTCGATAGGAACTTCGTAGAGCCCTCGCCTTTTTTCAGAGAGCCCATATATCTTTTCTGTCATTTCTTTTCCTCCAGCTTCTTGTTGATGAGTTTGACGACATCATCGGCGGTAAGCCGTCCAACAACACCTCTGTTTCCGATAAGCCATTTGCCCGCGACTTCCAAAAGGCCATTTCTTCCGCCGTATGAAAATTTATTGCAGATCGCGTAAAACAGGTACTTTGTTCCGAATCTTACACCGTAAGCGATTACCATATCGCCACCACCCATAGGCCGAATGACGTTCTCGTGGCTGATGTTCATTTCGGTGAGAGCGGCATCTAGCTTTTCTATTTCAGTCATTGTCGGCCTCCTTTGCTGGCGTAGGCATCTCAGTCCACGCAACAACCTCGCATTCAAAGTTCTTGCAGCAGCCTGTCCATTTGCCATCTGTCGTGTTCGACACTGTCACGATTCTGGTTTTGTCCGGAAGCTCGATAGTTACAAGCACCTTGTTGGACACGGTCTCAAACATTCCGGGCAGCCATTTCTTGGTGCCCTTGAACTTGGCAAACATCGATTCGTGCTCAGGAGGCTTCCCGGTGTGCCAGTTAAGGCAGCTTGCAGGGTCAACAGCAGGGGCACGCCAAATCATCTCCGCAATGACATCAGCGGTGCCGCTGTGATGACCAAGAGCAGAGCCATTCTGCAAACCCATGCTTGAGACCTTGTCGTACAGGTCATCTGCAAGAATCAGCTTTTTCATTTTGCTCATGATCGAAAACCTCCAGTTTGGGCTCCGGCAACGGATACCAGCAATAAAATTTTTCCGGGTGCTCCGCAACTGTGTATGCGAGCCACCTCTCAATATGGGTATCGTTCTTGTGGATTGCCAAAACGTAACCGCTTCGATCAACATCCGCCTCGGTTGGCTTCTTGTCTGGTGTGTTCCATATGTATTTCGGTGTCAGTGTTGAAGCTTTGATAATAGAACTAGCGGGTACAGCATAAAACATAGCCCCGTCCTCGCCTTTACAGTAGACAGACTGCTTCAGCAGCTCATTGGCATCTACAGGCCTAACCTCATTCACCACCGTCCTGCGTCTCCTCTCCAATATTCCATCCAAATTCACAACCGTCCTGCGCCTCCTCTCCAATCTTCCATCCAACAAGGTCGCAAATGCAGAACCATCCTTTTTTGCACCGGTGAATGATAAAGCGCCCCGGGAGAGAAGTTCCGTGGAATGCCGCGGTCGTGGTATATTCAACTTCCTTGGACATGTCTTTGATTGCCCAACTTACAGACTGCGTCACTTCCACTTTTTCATTAAAGATTGACCCACAGTTACGGCACTTGAAAAGGCCGACAATTTTTTCATTCATCGCAGAGAATCTCCTTTAGCTTTAGCATCCTTTGGCTCAAATGGGATCATGGAAATGAAGTCTCCACGGTGGAGCCGAATCGTAGCGGCGAGTGACGGTTTTGGAAATATGCTCGCCTCTTCGAGCATAAGGCTAACAGCCTCTTTTGCCATAGACATGGCATCTTCCATGTTCTCTCCCTGAGTGAAGCAGCCTTCAATATCAGGGACGGAAACGGAATAGCCTGTTGTTTCCGGGTGAAAGATAGCCGGGTAAAAAATGGTTTTCATGCGATCCTCCTTATTCGTAGTGTTCAACGGTATCAGAATACGCCGTATAGCTTGCAACAACTTTCTCGAAACGGTATTTCGTGAGAGCATTCGGATATTTCTCGCGATCCACTTCACTCATAAACATATCAAGAGGGCGGTCCCACACGATGCCGTTTGGATCTCGATAGATCACGCTGAAAGAATCGGGGCTTTCGCTGCATCGGCTGACCGCAACGATCTCAACCAACTTTCCAACCTTGAAGTGCATCCAGTGCTCACCCGGCTTTGGAATAGGCCGATCGTACTCTGCGACGCTCTTCTGCTTTTGAAAATGTTTCTCGCAGTGCGACAAATCGCAGTTCTTGACGCTCAGATCATCCAGATCATCCTCTTGCAGCACAGCCTCCTCGACATGTACATGCTGCAGGAATTGGAAAGACTGATCGTCAGCCCAGTCGTAAAGGCTATCCTTAACCTGATCTTTTGAGTACGGATCAATTGAATCGACCGCGTACCCGGAAAATTTGAAAATCTTTGCTTCGTTCATCTTTATTCCTCCTAGAGCTACATTCCTTTGAGCCATTTTGCCGGATCCTCGATCTTTTCTCCCGTATTGCTGTCCATAACTACAGGATCCTTATGAGCGTAGCCAACATCCCAACCAGGCTGATAAAAAGCAAGATGCATTTTGCCTTTTGAATCCTTGACTACAATCTCCGTACATTCCGGCGGTTTGTATTTTTCGATATCGCACCATCCAATGAAAAAATCGCACATTCTATCCACTACGATATTCGGTCCGGGAGACCTTCGTGCGCAATGGCCAGCTTTGCATTCCTCACATACAAAATATGGCATAAATTGAACCTCCGATTACAGATTTAATTTGAAGAGAGCATGTCGATCATCCTCTCGAGAACCTCAATGGCACCCTGCTTTCTGTATTCTTCACAATCTGTATATGTCTTTATCGACTCGTATTCGGTGAGGAGTGCAACAATATCAATCCCTCGAAATGTAGTGAGGTCTTCAGAAAGGCCAATGAGCATGTCAGCTCCACAGTCCTTGACAATTCCCTTCCGTTGCTTATAGATATCTTTTGAATCCATAAGCCTCTTTGCCTCAGCTTTTTTCTCCAATCCAGCTTTCTTGAATCCCTCAGAAATGGAAATCGCATCAACTAATTTGATTTTCTCCATGAGACAAGCCTCCATAGAACCTATTTTTTATATGCTCGCAGCTCCAATGCCTGCATTGCGCCTTCCTTTGTTTTATAGATGCCGGTTTTGCTTTCACAGTTAAGGCATTCTACAAAGTATCTCCACATTCAAGCCTTCGCTCCTCTATCGTTTAGCATGATATGAGGATACTCCGATGCGCAAAATGGGCATGGTTTTAATTCATGTTCTTCCATCACAACTTTCCTTAGAACTTAGTTTTTATCAGCTCCGACAACCTCTCTCAGAGCCAGAATGCCCATAGAACACGCTTCATACTTTTCTACATCATTCGGATCGAAGAGATTGCACCCAGCCCGGATGTCAGAAAGGGTATGAATTGAATCCCAGATTTCCTTTTTAGTGTAGTTCCCGGCAACTTTCGTCATAATGAAAACCTCCTAAATCTCAGCTTTTATCGACTTAGTGATTGTCTGGCCCACCGGCAACAAAATCTGCAATCATGTTAATTAAATCATACAGGGGACCTTCAATATCATACGAGTCAGTCAAATGTTCTTCAAGATATTTCCAAACAACCTTTGCTTGCTCTGTAGTAACTTTTTCTTTTCCACCAATCGCTCTGTTTAACGCATCGGCAATATCTTTATAGAAAGCAGCATAAGTCTCTTCGCGAGCTTTCATTTTAGCTTGATTAAGCCTTTTCACTTCGTCCTGATATTTCTGATTGTTCTTAGAAACCTGTTCACGATTCCATTTTACGGATTTATCTTCGTCAAACACATATCCCTCTTTTACAAGAGACATTCCTACTGGCTTACACGACATATTCCTTACTTTATTCAGTCGCTCAACATAATAGTCACTCATATCGGTTTCCTCTTTTTTAATTATTGACGTAATACCGTTATAAAATTTCATTTGAAAATCTTACGGAACTTAACTTTTATCGGATTTTGAGCTTCTCGGATTTGAATTCAAAGATCATTTTTCTGTAGTCGCTATAGCACCCAGAGCACAAGTCTCCAGTGTCTTTTCGCCATCCCCATCCGTGTAGTAGCGCCCTGCTTGTGTCATCCACTCGGATCTCGCACCCACAACGGTCGCACACTACATTCATATACCTGCCGTTTGCTTTTTTATCCACAAGCTCCTCCTAAAGATTATCTCCTGCCATTATTGAAAATGGGACGTCTTACCTTCCGCTTTTTCCTCAAAACAGTTACAGATCTCAGGGGCTTTGTGATAGAATTCTCTCATAAAGCCAGCTCCGCACACATATTTAAAGTAGTCATCCGTCCTTTTGCAGATCAGATGTTTGCATCTATCACAAAGCGGTCTTGGCTTAACGCTTTGATAAAGCATGAAGATCGCAGCGCCTGCGGCCGCGATCTGCGAAATCTTCAGAATGACATCAAGCATCTTCTTTCTTCCTCCAGCAGCGACATTCATCATCGAGATCGGTAAAGTCAGCTACATGCTCAGATTTGTAGTAGCAGCACACTCCCTCATACTCCGCATAATACTTGCAGCTTCCGCATGTAGGAGAGACTCTTCTCTCGCAATTGTGGGCAGTGCAGAGAATTGGAGTCTCTTTGTCTGCAGGTGTGATAATACTGATATCGCACTTTTCAGGGACGCACAGAAAAGTCATTTGAAATCCTCCGTTTTTTCTTGGAACACATCAAAAAGTTTTTGGTGGGTTCCCAGTCCTCTACGACGACTTCGAGATATTTGTCGCACAAAAAGTCACCTTCGCCAATGTACTGGCAATAGTCGCAGGTGCCAGGATCGCATGTTTTTCCTTTCTTTTTCATAACAACGCTGTACCTCCTTAAATAGGTTTCATTGGCGTGTCAAGCCGAGAAAACGAGATAATCATGAACTCATCGTAGTCTTTGCGGGTGGATGGCTCTTCATCGAAAGTCATTTTTGCTTGAGATTCAAGCCACTTGATGTCATCAAAAGATTCGATCATGCAATCGCAATCAATGATAAACGTGGCAGTCGTGCTCATGTAGGGGTATTTCACGGTCGCTCCAACAAAATACTTCATTTTTGCTCATCCTTTCGTTCTACGAGAACGAGATCATTTCGTTCGCACGCATAGCTTTTTGACAAGCCATTTCTCATATCAAAGTCTGCGATAATATAGTCATCAGGATCGGCTCGGAGAACCGTTCCAGCCGTTTTCAAAATCTTCGAGTAAACCACATCACCAATGCGGAGCTGTTCATCGATGTCTTCGTTAGCCATGTACTTTTCAGACTGTTTGAGCTTACAAAGAAGCTCGTTGTTTTCCTTCTTCAGCCGCTCATTGTCTGCTGTGAGGATTCGCACCGGACTTTCAAGCCGATCTTCATATGTCAGGACATCCCAGAGTGTCGTTTGCTTGAGGTGATCTACAATTGAAAAATAGTCATCAATCAGGCTTTTCAGCTCGTCCCTGCAGAACATGCCGTAGTTGTCTGTTTCTCTGACGTTGCTTGCCAGAGTATCCAGTGCATTGTAGGCGTCATTCCTTGAGTGTTCCATAGCCGTTGCCTCCAATCATTTTAGCTTTCTGGTCGCGCATCAATATGCTTACTTCAAAAGCGCATTTCTCGCAAACGTCTGTGCCATACCGGCTAAGGTCGATGTCGTGGAATGGAAATCCAAAATCTAGCTTCCCAAGCCGATATCTCTCTACTTCATGGCCCAAAATGTTCATCTCTGTAACCTTTGGAATCTCCTTGCCGCAACGATCACAGAAAATCTTCTCGATCCGCATTTGTCACGCCCTCACAGATTCGCTTCCCCCCGTCGGGGGATAGCACTGCAACCCGGTTCTTGTTGATATCCCATACTTCGAACTGGTCAAAGCTTCCGCCAGCCGGCTTTGCCTGAGCCGTCCGAAGCAAGTACCTTGCATACCTTTCTGCATTTGGAAAACTTGAGCAGTCCGTAAAATGAGTGTAACTGCCATCGTCCTTGTTGTAACCAAGAACCGTGAAATAATTGGGATGCATCATTACTTTCCCTTCCTGCCGTACTTGTTCTTCAGAAACGCCTTGTAGTTCTCAATGGCATCACGAGCTTCTCTCAGGGTGGAATCGTGATCTTCCCTGAATTTCCTTACCGCTTTGATAACCTCGCCATACTCACAAAGCTCCTGCCACGATCTGGTGTCAGGAGTCTTTTTCCATTCGCCTTCTTCGATCAGAAAGCCGTTCTCAACAAGGAGATGAATGCCCTCTTCACCGATCATATCGCCAAGCGCCTCAGTATCATCTTCGGAAACGATCATTCCGGTAATGCAAGAGCGGAACTTCGGTGAGATGGTGGTGTAGCGATCAAGAGTAACGCCGGTCTTGCCGTTCAAGAAGCAGAACGAATAAAACATAATGAAAACCTTCCTTCACGTTTGACTTATTATTTGCTCAAAAAGTGAGCTGAATAGACCAATAGTCCCTGTCATTTCCGGTGTAGATCAGAGAATCCGAAACTTCTGTGTGCCGATCGCACTCATGATAGATTTCGGGACCATGGCTCTGAAGCCATCCAGGTTCCACACCGAACTCTTTGATAATCTCGCTTTCGTGGATAATCGCGACACGAGACGAAGCCTTCTCTTTCCCCTTCGCAATAACCCATTCAACGATTTCCTTGACGCTCGAATTTTTCATTATCCATCTCTCCTTTTTGGGGTAGTATTCAAAAAAATGGTGGGCCAGGCAGGACTTGAACCCGCGACCAAGCAGTTATGAGCTGCCGGCTCTGACCGACTGAGCTACTAGCCCGTATTGATAATCAGTCGTTATAAAACGCATCTCGGCTATTTTTCCGGTAGACGGCCACGACTGTTTCGATATACTGTGGATCCTTCCGTTTCATTTCCTTGTACGTCTCAACAGCTCCTCTCCAAGTGCTTCCGAACATCCACCTGAAAGCTTCAGAAAATTCTCTCTGCGTAGGCATTTCATTTCCTCCAGACTATATGTGTTGACAATCGATGCGGAGATGATCCGCTGGTCGGATATGTCAGATTCGAACTGACGGCCTCCAGATCCCAAATCTGGCGCGCTACCGTCTGCGCCAATACCCGATAAAGCCGGGTGCTCCCGGCATGGATTGGAACTTCACCACCAAATAGGCAATTTGTATGGATACTTCGGATCTCTCGGCGGTTTTCCGTTCATAAGACGCTCCTCCTTTTTATTGATAAACAGCCATCACGCTGTCCGTACGAGTCCTGCGGCAGCGGCAAGCTTGATCCCAATAGTGCCAAACTCGGAGCAGTCAGGGGCATCGTAGTTGACTGTGTAGGAGAAGGCATACCCTTCCTTGAGATCCTCTCGATCGGAATCCCAGTCATCCTTGCAGTCGCTTACAAACAGGTAGCTGTCCATCATGCCGATGCTTGTGTAAGCTCGAACGACAGTGTAGACAAGGCAGTTGTGCGCTTGCTCAAACTTTCTAAGGGCATCAAGTTCATCGCCTTCTACCCAGTAGTACGCTCCAAAGGGAGGATCACTCCGGCTAACATAGCCCCCCTGCTTGAACTGCTTGATGGTCTCCGGGAAGATTCCGAGCATCTTCATGCGGTTGATGGCTTCCGTCTTCTTTTCTTCAAAGCTGATGTTCATATTCTTTTCCTCCGCGATCATTCAGATACTTTGATAGCATCAAGCATAGACAAGGTGGATTTCAGATTGATAATCTCGTTCTTAAGTCTTGAAAGATCCTCAGCGTAGCTGAGAATCTGATCGGCGAACGCAACAGGATCACTGTCAATGCAGTTCCTGATGCTTTCAACGTCGCGATTCATCATACCGCGCTTCATTGCGATATCGATATTGATAGTTTCCTTGAAAGCGTCAATCTTGGTCATCCAAACAGCCTCCTTTTCGGTAATCATAGTTCAACAACAGCGTATCCGTGTACGTTCCCGGTTCCGAAGATCTTCGCAAGGTTGCAAAGTTCATCGATCGCCTGATTTCTGGTGTCAAAGCCAAACGTCTCAATCTCCTTCGGGGTCGGATGTGTTGAGGCAAAATGCTCCTTTCCGAAGTACCCGGGAACATAAGTGCAATCGGGAAGCTCAACGTTCTTGACAGCGAAATACTTCTTCATTTTGGCCTTCATTGTATTTCCTCCGTTTGTTGTGGGTTTGTTTTTACAACGTTATCGTACCACAACTACCGTCCATGTCAAATAAATTGCGTTAATTCGCAATTTCCGAAGTCTTCTCGGACGGATTCATTGTTCCTTCCTCTTCGATCATCGCAATGTGCAGGAGTGCAGAGCCGTGTATTTTGAACACTCGTCGAAGATAGCTATCTTGCTTTCGCTCATAGTCAGGTTTCATACCAAACATGATCCGGGCAACATCGCTCCACCCGTTGCAATCAAAATACCGAATCTGGATAACTTCTCTTTCATCTGAAAGTTTCAGCTGCTCGAGTTCTTCCTTGATAGCGGCCTTTTCGACCTTCTGCGACATTATTGCTTCATTGATAGCATTTTCTAGGTCTTCCTTATGCTCAAGATCACGCGCCATTCTGTCACTTCCGGCTCCGGCAGCTTTAGGCATATCGGACATCCTCTGGGATTCTATGCTTTTCATTTTGGAAATCAAAGTTTCAAGCCGTTCGACCTTGACGTCGATTTCCCGCTCTTTATCGCGGTATGCGTTGAGCCGATTCTTTACGGCATCAACGTCATACCGTCTTTCTTTTATCTCGATTTCCGGGCTTCTCACTTTGATTTCCTCCTACATCGTCATCACTCTATCCTTTAGCAGGGGCAGATAATGGAATGAAAATGTCCCAACAGAGAGGTTTACTTGCTGCCAGTGCTTCCAAACCCGCCACGGTCAGGGTTCCCGAGGTCATCAACGGGTTCAAACACGATCGCTTCGGACTGGTCAACAAGCCGGAACTGGCACAGCCGTGTTCCCTTCGGAATCTCAGTGTGCCGGATGGCAACAGCAGGGAATCCCCAGATGTCATTGTTGCCGCAATAGCTGTTCTCAATGATGCCAATGCTGTTCGCCATGATGACACCATAGTTCTTGCAGGCAGAAGAGCGTGGGACCACGACGGCATACTTTCCTTTGGGCAACTGCATGGACACGCCAAGAGAGATGATCTTAAACTCCAGCGGTTCGAGGGTTGCATCTTCTGCGGTGTAAAGATCGACCCACTCGCCGTAAGACGCGGGAAGCGGGTTTCCGTGGGTATTGATAATGACTTTCATACTAAAACCTCCTTAGTCAACTGTTTTCATCTCATAAGACACAATAGGTTCGGCCACATAGCAGTTAAGATCGCACGCCACCTTAACCGCATTTTTGGGACTCTGGCCGAGGTAAAGAGCTGCAGTTGCAAAGTACATGCCGGCTCCGATCGCAACGTAGTCTTTCACTCGATTCACAAACGTTTCCTCGATTTCAAAAAGACGCCCTTGGTAAGCAATAACGTAATCATTCTCAATTTCGGCGTCTCCTCCGAAATCCTTTTTCCATTTAAGAAATTCGACCATGTACGCAAGAACATCTCTCTCAGTGGCAGATTCTGGCTTGTGGGTCTTTGCAAATTGCCACATTAAAGAAGCCTCTCTCGCAGTCCCACAAGCTCCAATAATCATATCGTTGATGCATTCAAGCTTTGAAAAAAAGCCAGATCTCTTCATGTCGCCTTGGACAATGATAGAATCCGCTGCCACTTCGATGTGGTCGGTATATACCTTTGCTGCTACTACGCTCATATATCTTGTCTATTCCTTTCATTTGTCTGGCGCATCAGGTTGATACATCCAATGGGTCACGCCGTCAAAAGACGTTCCGAAGCTTGCAGAGCCTTCGGCGAACATCCATTCGTCTGCCGGATCACCTTTGACATGAAAGGCAATGCCCGTCCATCCATCATTGGTTACAACATACACCTCAACGCTACAATCTTTGGCCAAAGGATCCACGTCATCTTTAGGCATTTCCTTGTTGACATCGTGCCATCTAAGCCTATCGGCTCTCTTGAGGAGCCTTATGGTATCTTCCCTATCCTTTTCGGTTTCGCAATGAATGATGATGTCAAACTCATCATTGTACTTTTTGAGATTTCCATCATTACCCAATTGCAGTAAAATTTCATCTTTCATAGAAAAAGAGCGCCCGTCAAGCCAGATAGCACAGCTCTTGTTCAAATTTCAGGGCATCTCCATTCCGATAACCTCTTCGATTTCTTCAACGTCCTCGGGTGAAAATGTCAAAGAAGCTCCTCCGAAGTCATATTTTCCAGCCTTCCAGTCGCATTGGAACTTTTCAAAATTGTCTTTGTACCGCGGGAACGGATGAGTCTGCTCGGCGAAGTATACGCCGCGCATCACCTTCTCATCATCAGCAGCTGACCAACTATCAAGATGATAGCTTTCTCTCCGATCCCAGTCCCACAGCGACAGGACAACTTCCGCGCCGTCAAACTCTTCATACATTTTCTGAAGGTTTTCAAAGTCCCGGTAAGTCAGCCCCTGCCCTTTGAACATCTCTCGGATTTGCTCTATGCTCTTTCCGCCAGTACGCAGACTGCAACGAATCATTTTACGGGCAAGACTCATTTTTCACACCTCGCTAGAATGGCAGGTCATCTGTATCGTCAATGACAGCGAAATCGTCAGCCGCTGTTGCATCCTCTGCGGGCGCAGGATCCGCAGCGTCATAGCTCGTGTTAGAGGATGCGTTTTGATAATCATTGCCTCCGCCAGAGCCGTTGTTCTTGGGGCCAGCGAAGTTAATGTTGTTTGCAACGACCTCTACTGCTGTACGCTTGTTGCCATTCTTGTCTTGATAGTTTCGGGTCTGAAGACTGCCTTCAATGGCAATCAGACTACCTTTCTGGAAATACTTGCTTACAAAGGATGCCTGATTTCGCCAAGCGACAATATCGATGAAATCTGCCTGACGCTGCTCTCCTTGGCGTACAAAATTACGATCACAAGCGATACGAAAACTGCATACATCAGTACCGCTCTGCGTGGTTCTGAGCTCAGGGTCAGCAACCAGCCGACCCATAATCGCCACTACATTCAGCATTTTCTTGCTCCTTTTTTCTCTTCAGCCTATAGATCTTGCAGAGATCCTTGTCCAACCTTACGCCCCGATCGATGTGGTACTTCCGGTTGAAGGTGATCTGGCCGATCTGGTGCGCTTCTGTGTGGTGGATTCTACATAATGGTAAAACTTCCATTCCTTCGTGGATGATGTCTTCTCTGTCTCGTCCGGTGCCGACATGCTCAACGTGGTGCAGATCACTCTGCTTTCCGCATACGCAGCATTTCTTAGCGGCCAAACAGGCATAGATGTAATCCTGTGTGTCGTCTACAAAATCCAGCAGAGGGAAGCTACAGGGCAGATCCCAGTCGATGATGAAATGTACAAGGAATCTTTGAAACGCGCACACAAGGCTCATCGGAGCATCGCTCAAAGAGAACATCTGGTCAGCAGTGGACTCCATATCTTCAACCAAGAACTTCAACTTGAGGTATTCTTTGGCGGGGTCGAGTCCCATTCCCGTGTAGTTTGCAATCTCTCTAATGAGCTTGTAACACGTTCTTCTTTGCTTGTCAGACAGTGGCCGAGAGTCTATCAACTGGACATTGCACTTTGAGTAGCCTCGCTTTGTCATGGTGAACCAATCATCATAAGGCGCTCGGATGATAATCTCTCGGGTTCTGTCGTCATAACCTACTATCGTTCCTTTTACAACATCGATGGGGCTTTTCATGTAGCTTCCCTCTTTTTACGGATTTTTATGGCCTACTTAGTCTTCCGGCTCGTCGTAAGTGTAATCACCATCTTCGGGGTCATCCTCGGAAGCATCGGTGGATGCTGCGGGAAGCTTACGAGGGCCTACCTCAGATGCCGCCGGGATTGCCTTCTGGCGATCAGTGTCGTCATCCACAACATCATTGTAGTCAGCATCAACGAAGGAAGGCTCGACATGCTCAATCTGTCCATCAAACATATTGGTCTGGCCGTCATCGATGCGGCGCATGACATACTTGCCATCCTCGTAGACGAGCTCATAGTCTCCAGTAAGAGCGCCGGACTTGCGGTCCTTGACCTGCATGACAGAGCTGATGTCATGCTTGAAGGACGGACGGGTGATGTCCTGATTGCCGTTCGGAGTGCCAACGCTGACCTTGTCCAGCGTGATGCCAAGCTTCAGGGTGATGGTGGCGTTGTCAGCGTTCTTCATCTCCATGTTTCCGATCGTACGTGCCAGCACGCCGTCGAAGTCCTCCTTCATGGCTGCAAAGGTGTCGCTCTTCAGGCTCAGGATCATTTCGTTGTTGGTCATTTCAGTTTCCTCCTAAAATATCAAAGGGTGTTCATACGGATATACTTGTTGCGACATGACTCGCAGCATGTATCAACAAATCGGTTGTTCACCTTGGTGAAAAGCCAGCCTTTTTTCTTCAGGTCGGCTTTCTCTCGGTAGGACTTGGCTTCTTCCTCCGAGGTGAACGGGTATCGCTCTTCCTTGTTACAGCAATCGCAGGAGTAGACAATATCGCCCTCCCAGTAGCCGTCAAACTCAAGTTCTCTGCTCATGTTTTTCTCCTTTTCATTTCCGGTTTTCTGCGTTTAATTTCCGATTGGTAATCGCGTGGCATAGTCAATGGGATGTCCCGGATTGTGACAACCACCCGGGGAGAGTCGTCATAGAATTTTCGCACCTGCATATCCGCAATCTGAGAGTCGTCATAAAATGCAACTCCATTGATGGAGTCCAGCACCACCTTAGCCACGTTGTCGATGTCAGGCTTTACGACAGGCCTTATGATGTGCTCTCTCATCAACTTTGCGCGTTTCTTGCTCGAGCTGGACGGTATCTTGAAATACGCAGTGATTCGGACATCAAGAGGAATCTTTGGGTCAAACCGAATTCCTCTGCACTGGCTCTGGTACGCATACTTCACAAGCGTCTCGTAGTTTGCAGTTTTTTCCGGTGTGTAGGTATTCACATGCCCGCACACCGTAGAAAACTTTGGTCTTCCTTTTCCGATGGGCTGTCCAAAAACGGTAAACTTAACTGTCACTGGGCGTACCTCCGATTTCATCGATACTCTCGTTGTACGAATATTTGATAAAGTATTCGTAGCTTCTACCGTTTTTCTTCCTCCGAATCGGAGACACACTGTATCCGTTCTTATACAGGATGGCAACGACAGTCATACGATCCGCTTCATTTGAGATGCGAAGGACTCCTTCTTTCTCACGTTCATTCATTGGGTTTATCTCCTTTTACTTGCCAAGCAGATCTTCAATCTCCTTGAAACGTCTGGATGCTTCTTTTTTTCTCCAGCTCGGTCCTGTGAACTGCATCGGATAGCAGGACTCGAAGATTCGATCATAAATTCGGCTGTAGCGGATATCTTGCTCGTCCTTCATCTGCTCGATAGTAAGATTCGTAGTCAGAATCATCGGAAGTCTTTTCCGATATCGGCTATCCACAATGTTGTAAACCTTTTCTAACGTGTAATCAGTTCCACGCTCAGCTCCAAGGTCATCGAAAATAACAAGTTGTGCAGAATTGAGGTTTGATAATATTGTGGACTCCTGACCGGTGGATTGAATGATCTCCAATAGCTTGACAAAAGATGTCATGACAACAGGAACGCCTTTTCCCATAAGACTGTTGGCTATACAGGCTGCAGCATAGCTCTTTCCTGTTCCAACTCCACCCCAAAAAAGCAGTCCTTGATTGTTATCAACCATTTTCTGAAACCGATCGGCGTAGCTGATGCACAGTTTTCGATTTCGCTCATTATATGGATTGCTCCGAAATCCGTCAAAGGATGCATTTGCAAGCTTTTCATCCATCAGACTGGCCGCTTTCAACCTTTTAAGCCTTTCGGCATTTTGCGCATCGGCCCTATCTTTCAAGCCTTTTTCGCGATCAGAGATATCGCATCTGCACTGAATCGGAACAATCAGCTGGCTTTTATGATCCTTGTCTTCAGGAGTCGGATTGGAAATCATCATAATCTTCTGTCGTAGACTCTTACAGCGGCCACATACAAGAAGCCCCTGACTATTCCTATAGTCTCCCGGCCTCTCCTTCTGCATTTTCATGCATCTTTCAGCCGCTGCTTTCATCATCTGATAGCTTGTTTCGTACATTACGGCTCACCCCATTCCGCAAACGGATCTGCAGTATTCGGTTCTTGGCATTCTGCCGGTGAAGTGGGTTTCTTCTTGATGTAGTCCGTGAACGGCAAGCTATCGCTCAGGAATGTCTTCGGATGTTTGATGTAGTTCTGCTCAGTGTGAAGCCTATTGCACTCCCCGGCATAAGCAGTAGCGGCTTCGATAAGTTCCTCGTCCGAAAATCCATCTTTTCTTCGAGCGGAATACTTTTTGTAGGCATTCCCCTTGTCGATTTTTCTTGGGTACGCCTTCCAGAAAGATTCAAAGCCTTCAGAATACTTGGATACCGGCTTTTCATCCTTCGGAAGGAAACTCATGTTCTCGGCCTCTTCGGTGGCTTCTGTCGTTTGATAATCGGCAGTTTCGCGTGTTTGCTCCGGTTCATCTGCGGTTCCACGCTTTTTAAGCCGTTCCTTCTTCTTTCTCCTTGCATCGCTCTCTCTCCGCTCGTTTGCCTTGTACCACAACGCCTGCCATTGATCCCAGTCGTGGATGACGAGGTCTTTCTCGTTTTCAACGTCAATCCACCCGTTTTCTATGAGCAAATCAACGACATTCGGGATTTTTGCAACCAACTTCATGCTGAACGCGTCAAGGATATCCGTTTTGTCCGCGCTTATGATTCTGCCAAACTTGTCGGCGTTCTTGAGTCCCCACATCCAGAGGGACACCAATGTTCCAAGGGCCTCTTCCTTGGTGCATCCGATTGACTTAGCAAGCTCTCGCAGCTTCCTCCCGTCAACCGTATCATGCACACTGACCCATGCCATTGAGCATCACCCGCCTCTCCTTTTGATAATAGCGATCATTCGCTGGCTTCATCGGCGGCAGTCTCCTCACTGGCGACAGCAGCTTTTCTGTCATCAACCATCTTCATGAGCCTTTCGGTAGCTTCGACATACTGGCTTTCAGTCATTCCCGTTGTCGATTCAAGTCCCATACTCTCGATGATTTTCTTGACAACCGCATTGCCTTCTTCCTTGCCGAACTGTTTTTGGGCGGCTTTGAAAAGAGCCTGTCGCTGTTCCTGAGAGATGACGGGATCAGCATCGACAACCTCGGTCGCCGGTGCATTTGAGCTTTCCGTGTTCTTCACCTCGCGGAAATTTACGGGAATCGCTCCAGAAGCGACCATTTCATCCTCGCTGTACAGGCCCTCGTAGTCTTTCGGGAACGCATCGCGGACGCACTGAGAGACGGCTACCTTGTCGATCATGGTCGCCGGCTTTGTCTTCCAGTTCGCCTGGCCCTTGTTGTACTCCTCAAGGGAAACCTCCTTGTATGCGGTACGTTCCTTGCCGTTCCGCATGAAATAGACCTTACACCATCCGCCGATAAGCTTCTCTCCCGGGTAAAGGCAGCAGCCTTCTTTCTGCACGATCTGCTCTCCGCGCAGAACGGTGATGCCGTCTTCCTTATAAAGGTAGTCGGGATTGCTGAATGCCCGGCGCAGATAAGCATCCTTACCGATAACCATCTGCGCAGGATCACTGCCAAACTTGATGCAGTACACTTCGCCGGAGGCCAACGGGTTCAGCTTCTGCATCTTGCAGGTATTCATAAAGAACACCAGCTCCTGATCAGTCACTCGATCGGCCTGTCCTCTGACAAGGTAGCGCTTAACGAAGTTCAGATCCAGATCAACTCTCGTGCCCATAACGTCATAACTGACGCTCAGAGCGTTGCTTTCGGCCTTGCTCAGTGCATTGTTTGCCATAACAATAACCTCCTTTAAATTCAACCACGGGCGCTAATTTGCGTGGTTTCTTCATAAATAACACCGGGAATCCGAATGGTTCCCTTAGATGCTTTGATAATCCGCAGAATCGCTTTTTCATCGACCGGGCGGATAACCATGCCGTTAATCTCAACGGGGACATGGGAAGCGTCAACGCCAACAATCTTCCACGTCTTGCTCTTGGACACACCCTTGACCTTAACATCCGGGGCACTGACGCTTCCGCCAATGGACACGTCATCCATAACTTCAGCTTCAGCCATAGCGCTGCTGGCGGCCTCGGTGTCCCCAGATGCCTCTGCGGCAGTAGCTTCCGAAAGTTTCTTTTCAAGCTCAGCCTCGGCAAGCTTGCGCAGCGCTTCTTCCTGAGCCTTTCGCTTTCGCTCCTGCTCGTCAGAGTAGGTCGTCATTTTGCTTTTCAGGATATCCTCTGCAGATTTCAGAGGATCAATCATATCCTTCTTGCGAGAAAGAACCCGATCATAGGCGTCCTTCGCGGATACTCGAAGCGGCTCCCAGTATTCCGTGACCTTCTTCTGCGTAGCCTTGATCTCTTTGAGCATCTCGGCGGCACAAACATAATCCGTGTCGTTCAAAACGGCCATCCGCTGCACTCTCAACTCGATCATCGAAGCCTCCCGATCAAGTTCGGTTTCCGCAGCAATAGCGGGCTTGGCGCATTCCAAAGCGCTTGTTCCTGCAACGATTTTTTCCATAAGTAGCCAACCTTTCTTTTTGATAATATGTTTTTCGTCTAAAAAATCTGTTGTTTTAGACGAACCGGATACTATTTAGATGATTCGATGTAGTCATACACCGTCTTCAACGCCCCGAACACAGTCCAGCGTTTAGCGTCAGATGCTTGGAACTTCATTTCAGCGAATTTTCCATTTTTCTTGAGATGAAGTATCATCTTCTGCTGAACATCGATTCCATGACTTGCCAAGGCCTTTGCATACGCCTCCAACTGGACGCCGCAGTTCATTTCGATGAGTTTGCTTGTGGTTTTGTAATCGATAAGCGTAAGCTTTCCATCGATCCATGCGATCAGATCAGCAGTTCCGGCATACCGCATGATCTTGTGGTATAGCCTAACCTCAGACCCAACCACTTGCGGATCATTGATGTTCCACCATTCAAGAAACGCATCGAAGTAGCCCCTGTACTCTGGGTCGATATCATCGATTTGAAATTTAATCCAGTTCTCGGCAGCATTGTGAACCGCAGTTCCCTTATCTGCAGCCTTTTGTAGCGTAAGCTCGCTGATTCCGCTATATTCCGCGTTGCTCAAAGGCTTCATGATCGTAGTCACGCTCGGAATCTCGGCCCCGTTGAGTTTGTAGACGTGTTTGCTATCATCAAACTCAAGTTCTTTAAAATCAGGTACGATAATGTCGCTCATGAGATTTCCTCCAACACTTTTCTCCATTCATCGCTCTTTCTGAGAACGCTTTCGCTGTATGGGCACGAAATCATTCCTTTGTCGAAGAATTTTTTCTTGGCGCCGGATTCGCCGTTGTTATAAGCCGTGAGAGCCATGTTCCATTCCCCGTATTTCTCAAACAGCTCTCCAAGCATCCAGATTCCAGCCTGAAGGTTCTGCTCTGGATCTCTAAGATCCGTCACTCCAATTTTGGAGAACAGTCTGTCTCCGTTGACTTGATTTATTTGCATAAGACCGACGCAGGATCCGTTTTCAACATCAGACTGAAACCTGCTTTCTTGGTAGACAACGGCAAGCGCGATCTCATACGGAACGGCGCAATCCCCGCAGAATGTTTGCATCCGTTCCTGAAGGTTTCGAGAAAGCGGGATTCTCTCACTGATAACACACAGCTCGAGTTCGCATTCTTCATCTGCAGGATCGGATACGGCAACCACTTTCTCGGTGTCGAGAAGTTCGTGTGAGCGAAAATTCCATGTCTCTGCAGCGGACGCATTAGAGGATGCCATCAACGCGGAAATGATCGCTACGGCAATCCCTGTCTTGCAGATTCTTTTCATGCGGTGGTCCTCCCCGTTTCCGTTATAGGCGAGCAGAATACCGAAATATCGATATGTCCGATTTTGTTAATCGCTCTGCTGAGTTCTTCGTCGGTAGTGATCTGATAATCATTCTTCAGAATCTCTTGAAGCATTGCAGCAAGACTCGCTCTTTCATCCATCGTAGTCACCTAGCGCCATGAGTCCAACGGTTTTTAATTCGGATATGGTTTTGGCAAGACCATCGAGGTATTTGATAACTTCGGCCAAATTAGGTTTTTCGTCATCACTAATGATCCCGTCGGCCGCTATGTCGATGAGTCTTTCCTTAACATCACGCAGATCGTCTACTCGGAGATTCTTTAAAAGCTTGACCGTAACACGTTCAATCCCAAGAACCTCATCTGATATCGGCAGTCTTCCGCCTATCGGGCATTCGTTGAGGCAATAGTGATTAAGCAGGTACGGAGCCCTGTACAGATCAGCCATCAAGACAGCCTTATCGACGGGCATACATTTTGATAGCCCAAGCTCCGCATCGGATACTGCGGAAACGGACATTCCTAGCCGTTCGGCAGCGCCTTCTCGACTCAACAGCCTCTCGTCATACTTTGCAGCCTCTAATCTGGCTTTACACCATGGATTTTCAGCAGCTTTCGTGGCTCTACGTCCCATTTTTTTGATCCTCGGTTCGTTGTATAATTTATGGCAGGAAGGGCGGAAGCGTCTTTCCGCAACAGCTGTTGTCGTTTCCGTTTGGTAACTCCCCTCCGAAAAAAATCTGGTTAACTTGATCCATGGACAATCCAAGGATCTTCGCAACCATGACCTTTTCGCCGTCAGAGAACCGGATGTCTCCAGCTTCCTTCTTCTGATAGCTGCTCTCGGAGATTCCGAGCGCATCAGCCATCTGCTTTTGACTGAATCCAAACGCGCTTCTCGCGCCTCGGATCCATCGAAGGTTTTTTGCAAAAGGTTCCATCTCATCACCTCCATGCTTTTCGGTTCGGATTATGTTCCGTACGGTAATTATAGTTTACCATTCGGAAAAAGTCAATAAGTTTTCGATGTTTTTAGTAATTTTTGTTGCTAAAAAAGTAATTTTGTTATAAGATGATAATGAAACACCATAATCAAGGACAAGGAGTGTACACATTATGGCTCTAACTCTTGACTTAACCACCTTCAGAGAACGTCTCCGGTGGCTCATAGATAGCCGCGGATTTACAATTGCGCGGCTGGCAGACGAACTTGACGTGAGCGTCCCTGCGCTTTCGAGGTATCTCACGGGAACCAGAAACCCGGATCTTTCTTACGTTGTTCGCATTGCGGAGTATTTCGAAGTCTCCGTAGACTGGCTTCTCGGCTTGGATCATGACCTAACAACATCTTTCCCAGAGGATGTTTCCGAAATCGCTTCCCTGTACTCCATAGCAAGCGCGGATGATCGCCGCGTAGTTCACGCCGTTCTTGACAGGTACAAGAAGGTGATGCAGAATGATGTTCACTGAGAGCCCTCCTTCTGCCCGCCTAACGGAAGATTTGATTCTGTCAAGGAAAATTATCGACGCGAGCAAAAAGCCCTCAAAATCCTCTCAGAACCTTTCTCCGTTGACTTGTGTCGGCCAATGGATTTCATTGGCATCAAGCTCCTGCGGCAGGGTTGATATAGAGGCAATATTTGTCACGCCCTCCGGTCATGTCGTGATAATCCTGTCAAGCAACATTTCGGATGTGGATCAGTCTTCGCTCATTTCGGAGCTATCAACTTGGGACTGCAAAACTCTTGATCGGATAGCCGCAGATTTCGCATTGAGCTCTTTGGGCCAAGCATTCACCGTTTGCGATCTTCTCGCAAAGCACGGTCGGATAACTTTCGACCAGAGCAGTGACGTTGAGGAAAGCATAACAGATTGTCTGCATTCCGGTTCATTCTCACTGTTCTACTTCGATGATAAAAAACAGTAAGCAAAAGCAGGATGTCACATGGCATCCTGCTTTATAAATATATAGCTTACGGTATATGGTTACGGTTAAGGTTACGGTTACGGTATATGTCTGGATTTGACTTGGAAAACCACCGTGACAATCCGTTGGACAGTCCTAAGCACTTTATGCGCAGGAGGCAAAAATGACAGCAATATCAGAAAAACTAAATTCAAAAAAAGTGGCAATCTACATTCGTGTTTCTACGAGATACCAAGTTGATAAAGACTCTCTTCAGGTTCAACGCAGGGAGCTGATCGCGTACTCTGAGATGATCCTCGGGACATCGGATTATGTAATTTTTGAGGATGCAGGCTACTCGGCAAAGAACACGGACCGCCCGGATTACCAGCGTATGATGGATCGTCTTCGCACCGGTGAGTTTTCTCACCTTCTTGTTTGGAAAATCGACCGGATCAGCAGAAATCTTCTCGATTTCGCAGAGATGTACTCGGAACTGAAAAAACTCGGAATTGCATTCGTTAGCAAAAATGAACAGTTCGACACGAGCAACGCCGTTGGTGAGGCAATGCTGAAAATCATTCTGGTTTTCGCGGAACTTGAGCGGCAAATGACTTCAGAGCGCGTCACAGCAGTCATGCTTTCCAGAGCGAATAACGGCCAATGGAACGGAGGGCGTATTCCATATGGCTACGATTACGACAAAAAGACGAAGCAGTTCTCAGTGAATGCCAAAGAAGCGGACATCGTGAAAAAAATTTATCTTTTATACGATCAGTACCGGTCGCTAATCTATGTTTGTAGGCATTTAAACAATCTTGGCATAAAAACACGAGCTGGCAACGAATGGAACGTTCCCGGAGTACACAAAATCCTTACAAGTCCATTTTATATCGGTGCCTATCAGTATAATGTCCACAACGACAGGAAGGGCAACAAGAAAAACAAGGAAGATGAGTGGGTAACAATCGAAAATCACCATCAGCCAATAGTGTCGAAAACAGATTTCGACAGAATTTCAAAAGCCTTATCGGACAATTGCCTCGGCGGAGTTTCCAAAAACAAAACATACCTCAGGAAGAACATTCACACATTCGCAGGCATTATGAGGTGTGGAATCTGCGGAACTAGCATGACCGCGAGTTTGGACAGCCCACATGCTGACGGTTGGAGTCCGTCAATCTATACTTGCCGCAAAAGGCGTGAAAATACCGCCATCTGCTCAAACAAAATGGTGTCGGATTCAACGTTCGGAGGGGTCATAGTAAACTTCATTGCAAACATCATCAGAGCAAAAGATACCGTTACCGATCAAACGACATTGTCCAGCCTTGAGAATATTCTGCTGAAAAATCTTTCGTCGTCCGGAATAACAGGTATCGAGCGTCCGGGGCTTGAAGCATTGAAGCAAGCCATCATATCAGGTAAGACCGGCATAGAGTACAATCCTCCTATAGCAGAAAGCGGCCTGTCGAACACTTCAAGTGAAAAAAGCTTACTAGAGAGTAAGCATCGTAGCAAAGAATCAGCTTTATCAAGGTTGAAGTCATTGTATCTGTACAGTGACAGCGGAATGTCCGAGAGAGAGTACGCTTCCGAGCGGAATAAAATCATATCCGAACTTCAGGATATAGAGAAAAGGCTCGGAGAAATTCGTTCCGAAGATCAAGAAACAATGATTTCTAGCGAGGACTTCATAAGCCGAGCAAGCTATTTCGTGATGGTGGAGAATCTCATAGGCGATTCCAAGATCGACTACAAAAAGTTTTCGCAAACTGTGGACAAGTCGATTCAGAAGTCGTTTTTCACGTCCATCATAGCGGAAATAGACATCGTAAACGGAAAAGTCACTTCAGTGGTGTTTAAAAACGCAATCACGGTTCGCTTCAAGTATGAATAACAAAAGCGCCCAGATCCAGTAATCAGATCAGGGCGCTTTCTATTGCCTTGTTCGTGAATAATCACACACAAGTCATCAATAATCATTCATTTCTTGGGGACGATTGAAAAATTTCCTTTTTCTGGAATATCGTATACATCGGGTACATAAAATTTGCAAAGTCGTAAAAATCGCTCAAAAACGGTCATTCATGCACAAAAATTCAATTCAACGGAAACTCCGAATATTCCCTGTTCTGGAGCCAACTATTAAATTTCGGCAATCAGTCATCACCTTTATCCAATAAACATCGCATCGCCAAAAGAGAAAAATCTATAACGTTCCTCCACAGCCACCTTATAGGCTGCCATGGTCTTCTCGTAGCCATACAGGGCCGACACCAGCATGATAAGGGTGCTTTCCGGCAGGTGGA
>OGYX01000061.1_pt1 | contig 66783 bp, 81 predicted proteins | sample 1576601 | NCBI WGS metagenome assembly OGYX01 (sample SAMEA3541561, study PRJEB24748) | human gut metagenome | biome: human gut; feature: human-associated habitat; material: faeces | place: China | collected 2012 | reverse complement strand
GAATTCTTAAGCATGGGATTAGACGAATTATCCGTATCCCCTGCAATGGTACTTCTGCTCAGAAAGAAGATCAGAGAGAGCAAATAGTTGCGGTATACAGCTACTATGAACAGTAATAGCGAATAAGAGTTAGAAATCAGAGAGAAAGTAATGTGTTTACTTTCTCTCTTTTTTTTGCTAAAATATTCTCTGCTACAAGAAAATTGTACGAGGATATTTTAAGGAGTGAGAGGGAATATCCGAGACAGACAGCAGGAGGAAAACAATATGTTGGAAAAGGTGTTTAAGCTTAAAGAAAATCACACCGACGTCAAAACTGAGATTCTTGCAGGTATTACGACATTTATGACGATGGCGTATATCCTGGCAGTCAATCCAAGCATTCTTTCCGCAGCGGGTATGGATCAGGGGGCAGTCTTTACTGCAACAGCACTTGCATCACTGATCGGTACGCTGTGTATGGCAGCATTCGCAAATTATCCATTTGCACTTGCACCTGGTATGGGACTGAATGCTTACTTTGCTTATACTGTAGTAATCGGTATGAACTACTCATGGCAGACTGCACTGACTGCAGTATTTGCAGAGGGTATTATCTTCATTATTCTTTCCCTGACGAATGTCAGAGAAGCGATCTTCAATGCGATCCCAACTTGTCTTAAGACAGCAGTCAGCGTTGGTATCGGATTATTTATTGCATTTCTTGGACTTCAGAATGCCAATATCGTTGTCGGAGGATCTACTCTGGTACAGCTCTTCTCTGTAGATGCATATAATCAGGCAAATGGAGTGGAAGCAAGCTTCAATAACGTTGGAATTACTGTACTTCTTGCAATCATAGGTGTGCTGATCACAGCAATCATGGTGATTAAGAACATCAAAGGAAATATCCTTTGGGGTATCTTGATCACATGGATACTTGGAATCATCTGCCAGATAGCAGGTCTTTATGTACCGAATCCGGAGATCGGATTCTACAGTCTGCTTCCGGATTTCAGTTCCGGACTTGCAATTCCAAGCCTTGCACCGGTATTTGGAAAGCTTGATTTTAAGAATGTATTTTCACTGGAATTCGTTGTTGTAGTATTTGCATTCCTTTTCGTAGATCTTTTTGATACACTCGGAACTCTGATCGGTGTATCTACAAAGGCAGGCATGCTTGACAAAGACGGAAAGCTTCCGAGAATTAAAGGGGCACTGATGGCAGATGCAGTTGCAACTACAGTTGGAGCAGTACTCGGAACTTCTACAACAACAACATTCGTAGAGAGTGCTTCTGGTGTAACAGAAGGAGGACGTACAGGTTTAACATCCCTGACAACAGCGATCCTGTTTGGAATTTCCCTTTTCTTATCACCAATCTTTCTTGCAATTCCGTCCTTTGCGACAGCTCCGGCACTGATCATCGTCGGCTTCTATATGCTGAGCAATGTGGCAGGAATTAACTTCAGTGATTACAGCGAAGGAATTCCGTGCTTTATCTGTATCGCGGCAATGCCATTCTGCTACAGTATTTCAGAAGGTATTTCCATGGGAGTGATTTCTTATGTAGTAATCAACGTACTTACAGGAAAAGCAAAAGAAAAGAAGATCAGTGTACTGATGTATGTACTGGTAATACTGTTTATCCTGAAATATATTTTCTTATAAGATGATGATACCAGGGTCAAAAAGGTCAGAAAGCCGATGCAAGCTTGCTTAGCAATGGAGCAATCTGATTACATCAGTGAGCGGCAAAATTTATTTTTGACACTCACATCATAAGATAAAAAGAATATGGGGATATGTGAAAGCACAGGGACTGTCCGGTAATGGATAGGATTCTGTGCTTTTTGCGTGTCAGAATCGGTGCCGGGTGAGATACTTTGGATTGACTAGCACCCGTACAAATTGCTATAATGGAAAAAGACAAAACAGAGAATCACAGGGGAAAATATATGAATTTACTGACAATGGAACATGTATCCAAAGCCTATACGGATCGTGTGCTTCTGGATGATGTGGGATTTGGAATCAACAAAAATGAAAAAATCGGTGTGATCGGAGTCAACGGAATGGGTAAATCCACTTTGCTGAAAATCGTTGCCGGAATCGAAGAAAGTGATGCCGGAACGATCAGCATGGGGAATCAGGTGAAGATCTGCTATCTTCCGCAGACGCCGGTATTTGAAGCAGGAACAACAATTCTTCGCGCGGCAACAGAAGGAAATTATGATGAGCTGAACCGCTGGACGATCGAGGCAGAAGCAAAGTCTATGCTGAATCAGCTTGGATTTACCGATTATGATGAAAAGATTGAGCATATGTCCGGCGGACAGAAGAAAAGAGTGGCACTTGTCCGGGCACTTTTAACACCGGCAGACATGCTGGTCCTTGACGAACCGACGAACCATTTGGACAATGAGATGTCCGAATGGCTGGAAGAATATCTGATCCAGTTCCGGGGAGCGATCCTGATGGTTACGCATGACCGTTATTTCCTGGACCGTGTGGTAAATCGTATCGTGGAAGTTGATCATGGGAAATTATATAACTATCCAGGCAATTATTCCGAGTTTGTGCGTCTGAAAGCCGAGCGTCAGAACATGGAGCTTGCCACAGAACGTAAGAGAAAAAGCCTTTTGCGTACGGAGCTGGAATGGCTACACCGCGGCGCAAGGGCGAGAAGTACCAAACAGAAAGCGCATATTGACCGGATTCATGCTATGCAGGAAATGAAAGATATTCAGGAAGAAAAGCGAGTAATGCTGGATTCTGTGGCTTCCCGTATGGGGAATAAAACAATCGAACTTTCCGGAATCTGCAAATCTTATGGAGAAAAGAAGCTGATCGAAGATTTCTCTTATATTTTTCTGAAGAAAGACCGAATCGGAATTATTGGACATAATGGATGTGGAAAATCGACGCTGCTCAAGATTATCAATGGGATCATAAAACCGGATGTCGGAACTATTGAAATTGGACAGACAATCAAGATTGGCTATTTCTCGCAGGAGAATGAATATATGGATGAATCCGAGCGTGTCATTGATTATGTAAAAGAAGCAGGTGAGTACATTGCAACTTCTGACGGGAAGATTACCGCGTCCCAGATGCTGGAACGATTTCTTTTTGACGGGGCAATGCAGTGGTCGAGGATCGACAAGTTATCCGGAGGCGAGAAGCGGAGACTTTATCTACTACGTGTTTTGATGGAAGCACCAAATGTACTGATCCTGGATGAGCCAACCAATGATCTGGATATTCAGACGCTGACAATCCTGGAGGATTATCTGGATCATTTTGATGGTATTATTCTGATTGTATCCCATGACCGGTACTTTCTGGACCGTACCGTCAGTCGTATTTTTGCATTTGAAGGAGGCGGGAAGATCCGCCAGTCAGAAGGCGGATACTCTGATTATTTGATCCGTGTGGAGCTTGAAAAACCGGAAGACGGACAGACAATTGCAGAAAAAATGTCAGGTGCAGTTTCTGCACAGGCCGGTGAGTCTGACAGCAAAAAGACATGGAAGCAGCGGGAGAAAAAGCTGAAATTTTCTTATAAAGAACAGCGGGAATACGAGACGATTGATGAGGATATCGCAAAGCTGGAAGAGAAGATCGAAAAGCTGGATCGGGAGATGGTTAAGAATGCCACCAATTCCGTGAAGTTGTCCGAACTTATGAAAGAGAAGGAAGAAACAGAGACAACACTGGAAGAAAAGATGGACAGATGGGTGTACTTGAATGATCTTGCTGAGCAGATAGAAAACCAGTAAAGTGATTGACAGATTTACAGATGATAAAGTATAGGTAGTGAGAATCATATCAATGTATTCAAAGGAGGAGAGGCATATGATGTGGAATAGAGCAGAACTTAAAATGAGAGGTAATATGGCATTTAAGAAGAATTATGTGTCAGCCGTTGTAGTTGCGCTTCTGATGGGAATCTTTGGCACAGTCTCTGGCGAATCCAGTGCAAGACGGGTAAGTGAGAATTCAGATATATATAGTGGAAATTTATTTAATGTGGGAATGATTACCGGATTGCTTGCAGGAATCGCAACGGTAGTAATACTGATTGTCCTTGTGGCAAAAGTATTTGTAGGTAATCTCCTGAAAATGGGTGGATACCGGTTCTTTATCCTGAACCAGACTGCACAGCCGGGAATCGGAACATTGCTTGACGGTTTCCGTTCCGGACATTATGTTAATATTGTTCTTACCATGTTTTTAAGAGATTTATTTACTGCACTTTGGAGTCTGCTTTTGGTGGTACCTGGAATCGTTAAGCATTATGAATATCTGATGGTACCATATATTATTGCTGAGAATCCGGCAATGGATTACAAAGAAGCATTCCAGATCAGTAAACAGATGATGGATGGAGAAAAAATGGAAGCATTTATCATGGATCTGTCATTCCTTGGATGGTATCTGCTGAGTGCGGTTACCTGTGGACTTCTTGCAATTTTTTATGTAAATCCGTATGTACAGGCATCCTTTGCGGAGATGTACACATTCAATAAGCAGAAGGCTTATCAGGAGGGATATATCCGGTAAGAGTTTCAGAAGGATAACTTTTAAAATGTAAGAATAGAGCGCAGACGCTGGCTTAAAATGAAGCGTCTGCGCTTTTATTTAGTGGGCGGCCTTCTCCGCAAAGGTAGTCGTAACTAGTTCTTCATAAGGAACACGCTCTTTCAGTTCACCGGAGTTTTCCAGAATATCCTGCAGCAGATTGAAGCTTTCTTCGTTGAAGATCAGATCCGATTTCCAGGTGTCTTGTTCGTAGTAACGGCTGACAATGGTTGTAATTGTAGCGAGATCGGTTTCCTTGAACTGCGGTGCAATGACTTTTGCAATCTCTTCCGGAGTATGGGACTGAACGAAATCCATTCCTTTTTGCAGGGCATTGGTGAATTTCTGGATGATGTTCGGATTAGCATTCAGATAACTTGTTTTGGCACTATAGGCGGTGTATGGGACATAGCCGGAATCAACGCCGAGAGAAGCAACGACATAACCGGAATTTTCCGCTTCAAGGGCAGTAGCGCTCGGTTCAAATTCGATGGTATAGTCTGCCTGCCCACCGGAAAATGCAGCAGCGGTTGAACCGAAATCAATACTCTGGTTGATAGAAAGATCCTTCTGTGGATTAATTCCGTTTTTTTTCAAAATATATTCAAAGACCATTTCCGGCATGCCACCTTTTCTTCCGCCAAGAACGTCTTTTCCTTTCAGATCATCCCATGAAAAATCCGGCATTTCTTCACGTGCGACCAGAAAGTTTCCGGCGCGCTGCGTAAGCTGCGCGAAGTTTTTGATGACATCATTTGCACCCTCCTGGTAAGTATAAATCGAAGATTCACTTCCCATAAAGCCAATATCTGCCTCACCGGAGAGGACGGCGGTCATAACTTTATCCGCCCCAAACGGAGTCAACCAGTTAGTACAAGACGCTATAAGAAATCAACAGAGTCAACGGTATGATCAGTATTCAGGTGAATCTCCCGGATAATGGAGTGCCAGAAAGCTCTGCGGTTTTCTTGGGTTAAATTGTAGTACATTGTTCTAAAGTCTGTATTCAGCAGCTCTTCCAGATAAGCATAATCGGGTTCTAATTCCGGAGCCGCATTTAACAGTTCATTCAGTTCGTTTTCAATCCGATCATATTCTTTGCTGTAATAATCCCATTCGATTCTTCCTTTCTGGAAGAGAAGATTTAATCGTTCCAATTCTTTTTGAAGCTTTTCCGGAGTCTGAACTTTCTTCTTTTTTTCTTGATCCTTTTCAATTTTTTCACATTTTATTTTGAATTTATTGTATTCGTATTCCAGATGATCAATCAGGTATCGTTCTATAAGATTCTGACTAACCATATGTCTGTAAGAACATTTATGATCAATAAAAGCTTTGTTGCATCGGTAATAGCAGTATACTTTTTTGGCACCGGTTTTCCTGTTGATAATGGACGAACCGCCTCTTGCGCTAAGCCTGCGTCCACAGATCGGACAATTTATCATGCCACTGAAAAGATAAATTCGGCCAGAAGGAGCACGCTTAACATTTGCGTTCTGTATTTCCTGCAGATTGTTCCATTCAGATTCTGTCAGGTAAGCAGGGCAGTATGGAATCCCGCGATAGGTTCCTTTGTAAAATTCACTCGACAGCAGTGTTCGCATATTCGCCCATGTAAAATCCGGATCATAATTTTCCTGAATATAACGCATAGAAAGCCCTTTTGCATGGTGCTTAAAGAAAAAACGATAAAAAGCATTTACAGTGTCTTCTCGATCTGGATCTTTTACCATACGTTTTACACCATCAATGATTCCAGATTTGTAGCCGTACCCCATATTCACATCACCGAAGATCAGTTTTCCCTGTCGGATAGATGCTTCGTTTACGAATTTGATACGTTCGCTGGTGGTATCGACCTCATTCTGACCGATAGATAGAACTACATTCAGCTGCAGTCGACCGTCTCTGGTTTCCATATTGATTCCGGGTTCACTGGTGCTGATCCAATGGACGTTATTATCGTCCAAGACTTCCTGTACCTTGTAAAAATCAGACAGGTTACGGAACCATCTGTCAATCCGCCAGAAGATGATCACATCAATTTTTCCGGCTTTTACATCTTCGAGGAGTGAATGGATAGCTTTTCTCTTTTTTAATTCTTTACGGGCGGTTTTACCTTCATCCGCATAAACTCCAACAATAGTCATGTTGTGCTCTTTGGCGTAATTGGTCAGGTACTGCTTTTGTGCTTCCAGGGATTTACCGTGCATCATCTGTTCAGCGGTAGACACACGGATGTAAATGGCGCAGCGTTCAATTTTACTTGGCATATTATATCACCTTTCTCTTCAATATACGTAAAAATGAGTATAAAAATAACAGCCAGCAGAAGAACATGAGTTCTGCTTGCGGTGGCTGCCCGAAGATGATACACTATATTTTGAACGTACTGGTGTATCCTTCGGGGCATTAGTCTTGAGCCGTTCCTGTTGGTAGCAGGAGCGGTTCTTTTGAATTTAATTTAAAAAGTCATTTTTATTTATTTTTTTGTTTATATATTTCTCATATTGAGGATATATAGTCGATAAATTTTCTGATAAGATGGAGTTGAACTTTTCTAATTGATTTAATTTTCCTTTTTCTGTTTTTAAAGTAATAGCATGATCAATGGCTTTTTGGTATTCAGTGTCTATATAATCATGTGCAGCTCGTTCTCGTTTTTCCCGAATTCTATCAGATTGAAAACGCATATCGGATGTGCGGTAAGTTACATACTTTTCAAAATCTAATACAGTATTTGAGGATTGAATTAAAGAAAGCTTATCTTTTTGCGCAAGTTCTTTTTTCTCAGAAATCATATCATAATATTTTTTTAAGTCTTTATACTGACTTGCGAGAAGGTTTTTCGTATAATCCAAGGCTTGCGAATAATCATCTATCTGAGCTGTGGGGTCATAGTATTTTTTTAGTATTGAAATCCAATTTGCCAGATCTTTGTCAGATATATAATCATTTGTGGATGTTCGATGCTTGTAATCACAAAATAGATATAAGGCAATTGCGAGTATAATCGCTCCAATTATTTTGGAAAATAAGAAAATAATAATGCCTATAATTCCAACAATGACAGATTCTGAAAGAGCAGGTTTCGCATTCACTAATATGTTGTAATCAAGTTTTTGCTTTGTAACAGCTTTTTCCTGATGTATTGATGTTTTGGCAGCTGAATTTATATGTTTTTTTGTATTTTTACTAGAGCCATTCTTGTTTTTGTTAGAAGAAGTTCCAGAAACAGTCTTAACAACATCATTTACACCAAAAGTTGTTTTATTATAGACTTTATTATAGGCTGCCTTTTTGGGATCCTTTATCCATCCCATACCTTTCTTACCATATCCAGGAATTACGGCCTTTTTAACTGCGCGTTTAGCTTTGCCTGTAGTTCTGGCTTTGAATGATTTTTTGATGCTAGGTTTCCTCATTCCTATTTTCATTTTAAATTTCCTCATTCTTTATCATTTTAAATTCCATTATTTTTTCATCATACCCGGCAATTCGAGCAATCTGTGCTTTACTTAATCCAGGATTTTCATATATCAAATCATCGGGAATCAGAAGCTCTGCTGCGAATGTGTTTGCTTCAATTTCCATTTTAGAAGTCAGCAGAAGAGTTTTGTTCCGGATAAAATAACAATTTTCTTTCCGGTGCATAATTGAATGCGCCAGTTCGTGAGCCATGACAAGTATTCGTTCATGGTCTTCCAGATCCTCATTTAAAAATACACATTTGTGGTTCTTCAGGAACATGTAGCATCCCGATCGGCTTCCCATAGGTCCAGTCTGGACCTCTACATTTAGGTATTCTGCCAGTTCAAAAGGATCCCTGGTTTCAAATTTTTTGACGTAGCGGGCAACTAAGCGCTTAACATCATGTGCTTTCAAGATCTACCACCTACTTTTTATTCTTGTTCGGATTGTATTTTTCTTTGTTAATAGGTTTCAATCGGCGCATCATCAGTTCAATCTGTCCAAGGAGCAGTTCGACATCCTCTTCTGGAATAGGTTCTCCGTCATAAGAGAGAGGACCGTCTGAACCGTTTAATAATTTGTTCCGGATGTTTTCCATGTCTTTTGCAATATCTCTTTCGTCTTTCGAGGTGAGTGCATACGGATCAACTTCCTTTTCTTCGCCGGTCATCAGGTAGTTAACCGATACATTAAAGTAATCAGCGATTTTTTGCAATCGTTCAGCTGAAGTCTGACCGTTGCGTAATTTTCCTATGGATCCGCGACCAAAACCTAATTCTTTTTCCAACGCTGTGACAGCAATAGAATGTTGCTTGCACAAATTCTTTATAGTTTCGTAAGTAGACATATTTCCTCCTAAAAAATAGAAAAAATTCTACTTTTACGCTTGACAACGTAGAAAATAAGCTATATAATCCAAATATAAAGTAGAAAATCTTCTACGAAATACAAGGGAAGTAGAAAATTATATGTAATTGATTTGTGATTATCTTGATTATAGAATATTTTCTATCGTAAGTCAATGGAAAAGTAGAAGATTTTCTCTTTGTTTAATAGAAAAGTAGGAGGTGTTCAAAAGTGCTGTATGAGAAGATACAGGAAATTTGTGATTCAAAAGGAATTACAGTCAGTGGGCTTGAAAAAGACTTAGGTTTTTCAAATTCAACGATCCGAAAATGGAAGAATTCTAGTCCGTCAATTGAAAATTTAAAAAAAGTAGCAGATTACTTCGGCGTAACCGTGGATTATTTTCTGGAAAAGTAAGGAGGGGTGAGATGGTCGATGGAATCACGGTTACAGAACGAAAATATGTTAATCAAGCTGACGGCCAAGCGACAATTTCTTTTCAATTGCCTTACCGCGATTGGTTGAAACTAGAAAATTCAAATGAGTGGCATCGAGTGGAAGCAAAGATTCTGGAAATTCAAAATAGACATATCCAGAAGTGCCACCAAGACCAGTTATGAAAATAGGAAACGGTAAGGTGTAGTGCTCATGCTGAGAAGTGATTTCTCCGTTGTGTCTTGACGTTTCGGTTAGAGCAACGATTGGGACTTTTTCGCAAGGATACCAAGTGGAGTCTAGTTGTACCGAAATATCCGTTATTGAAATAGGGAGACTGGATTTATTTTCAAACAACATATAAACCAATAGAAAGTTAGTATTATTTGAAAATCTACGTCCTGCAATTTTGATATCAATATTTTTTCGGTTTTTAGTGATACTGAATAGCCAAGAAAGTAAGGTTCCTATGGAACCAAAAATGGATAAGGCTAAAGTGATGTTATCTTTGGTGAGCAACGATTTAATTGAATACATAAACAAATTCCTTTCATCATTTGTTAGGAAGATTATACCAGACAACAGTAGGACAAATCAACAAGTACAACCAGCACCGCATAAACTTCAATAGAAAGTAGGTGGTAAGCATGAAACCCGATATCGAAAAAATCATACAGGTGATGATTTCTTTATTGGAAGAACAGGAAAAAGTGAAAATTACATATACCATTGAGAAAACCGCGTAAGCGGTACCAGTTGGACAAGTTGGACAAGTAAAGGAGGGATAAGAGATGTTCTGTAAGGCGGCGAAGGTATTAAGCAAAACAGCGATTGCTTTTGGATTTATGTGTATGGTTGGTGGATGTTCGGTAGAACAACAGGAGCTGTTTTACCTGTATGAAGCTCTTGGACTTGCAGTGTTTGCGGTTGGAGCGTATGCGCTGGAATACTTCCGGATGTTGGAATATCGGAACAGGAAAAGAAAGATAAGGGAGGCGAAGGAACGTGTCAGAAGAGAGGCAGCGTAAGAGCATGAGAACGTCAGAGTTTGATAAGGTGATCATCAAACTGCAGTCGCTGGAAAGGGTTGACGGTACATCCGAGTATTACAAGAATAATGCGATCGCATACTTGTCGGATCTGGCAAATCATTTGGATAGGATAGGCGTAAAGACAATAAAAATGCGCCCGGAAGTTGCAGCTTCCAGTGGCGCACATAACAAAAAACTCAACTAAATTATAGGAAAATCGGAGGAAAAAGTCAATGATCAAAGTTGAAAATGGAGTATGTGAAATCAAAATATCAGAGGGAGTGCCTGGTATGATGACAGATCTATCAATTGCTGTCCGGAGCGTTAAAAGGATACTGATGGAAGGGTGCGATCACAGCGAAACCGAGGCGAAAAAAGTGATTGACCGGGCGGTGGAACTTGGCCTTGCAACAGATGAAGAAGTCACACAGGAAGCAATGGCGGCAATGGGTAAAGTGATGATGCTTCTGAAAAATCCGCCACTTTAGATGGAGATGTGTACCTAAAAGGTTATAAAACAGGAGAATCAAGTGGATGAATGATAAGAATTATGAGATTAAAGAGACGATCCTTTCTTTGCCGAAGGAAAATGAAACGGATGTCTATCACAAAGAGTTAAATACAATCAGCTGGTACGGAAAGCCGGATAAGCTGGATATCAGGGGATGGTCGGATGACCACTCAAAAATGACAAAAGGGATCAGCCTTTCAAAGGATGAATTCATAGAGATCGCCCATGCAGGGCTTGAAAAATTAGGAGGTAAAGAATAATGGCACAGATTGAACTTAAGTTTGAAAGTTTTGAGGAACTGGTGGATTTTTCAAAGAAAATACTTGGCGTGGCAGAAGAACAGGCGCATCCGGTATATAAGGAAAGTAAGGTTACATACGGAACTCAGAGTGCAACACCAACCCAGCAGACGCCTGCAGCTGCACCGCCTGTACAGCCAGTGGCAGCGTCAACAGTCCCGGTACAGGCCCCACCAGTACAGACTGCAGCACCCGTACAGGCTGCACCGGTAGCGCCGGTTGTACCTACTGTAGAGCATACCTATACCCTGGATGATCTGGCAAACGCTGCAATGACTCTGATGGACAAGGGAATGCAGACACAGCTTCAAAACCTGCTTGCCGGATATGGTGTGGAAGCTCTGCCGGCACTTCCAAAGAACCAGTATGGTAACTTTGCAACGGCACTTCGTGGAATGGGGGCAAATATCTAATGGGACATGCAGAAAGAAGCCATGCACTTTTAGGTCCATCCGGCGCGCACCGCTGGATGGAGTGCCCGCCGAGTGCAAGACTGGAAGAACAGTTTCCAGATACTACTTCAGAAGCGGCCAGAGAAGGAACATTAGCCCATGAGCTGGCAGAAATAAAGGTCAGACATTACTTCTATACACCGGACTTCGGAAAACGGAAGTACACTACAAGGCTGAATAAATTGAAGAAAGAAGATCTCTGGCAGGATGAGATGGATCGGTACACGGATGAATATCTGGATTACATAAAAGGGGCAGCACTCAATCTGAAATCTGCGCCGTATGTTGCGATTGAGCAGAAGCTGGATCTGACTACATGGATCCCGGAAGGATTCGGAACTGCAGACTGCGTGATGGTTTACGGGGATACGATCCATGTCTTTGATTTCAAGTATGGAAAAGGCGTGCAGGTGGATGCAGAGCAGAATCCGCAGATGATGATTTATGCATTGGGTGCTTATGCGGCATATAAGATTCTGTATCCGGTCAAGAAAATCTGCATGACGATCATACAGCCACGGATTGATCATATTTCCGAATGGTCCTGTACAGTGGATGAACTACTGGCGTTCGGTGAAGTGGTTAAGGAAAAAGCGGCACTTGCTATTGAAGGAAAAGGGGACTATCACCCAGGGAAAAAAGCTTGTAGGTTCTGCAGGGCGAAAGCACAGTGCAGAGCAAGATCTGATTTTAATGTAAAGAAAGCATTTGGAATTGGAGAACTACCACCACTGATCAGTACGGAAGAAGCCGGAAAAAGACTTATTGAACTGCGGGATGTAGTTAAGTATCAGAAAGACCTGCAGGAATGGTGTTTAAGTGAATGCCTTGCGGGAAAAGAAGTTCCTGGATGGAAAGCCGTTGAGGGACGGAGCGTAAGAGACTGGACGGATATGGATGCAGCTTTTGATAAGTTGATCAGTACGGGAGTCACATTGGAAGAAATGCTTTATGAAAAGAAACCATTAACCCTGGCGCAGGTAGAAAAGATGATCGGAAAGAAAGACTTTCAGGAAGCAGTCGGGGAATTCATCGAGAAGAAAGCAGGAAAACCAACACTGGTGGAGGAATCCGATAAGAGGGAAGCAATTACAAACAAAGTGACAGCCGCACAGGTATTTAAGGAGGAAAACTAACATGGATAATTTATGTAACGTAACAACTGGAAAAGTAAGATTCTCATATGTACATCTCTATAAACCATATGCTTATCAGCAGGGACAGGAAGAAAAATATCAGGCAACTGTTCTGGTCCCGAAAAGTGATGTAGATACTAAAGCGAGAATCGATGCTGCCATCGAAGCAGCGAAGCAGAAAGGCACGGCAGAGAAATGGAACGGCGTATGCCCGCCAATCGTTTCCAATCCGGTTTATGACGGGGACGGGGTAAGACCTTCGGATGGAATGGCATTTGGTCCGGAGTGTAAAGGACACTGGGTATTTACCGCATCTGCAAAGGCAGATTACCCGCCTGAGATCGTTGATTCAATGGGAAATCCGATCATCAACCAGTCGGAAGTTTATAGCGGGATGTATGGTCGAGTCAACGTAACTTTTTTCCCGTATATGTTTGGTGGAAAGAAAGGAATCGGATGCGGACTTGGTCCGGTGCAGAAACTGGAGGACGGGGAAGCACTCGGTGGAAGCGCACCAAAAGCATCCGCAGTGTTTGGAACAGGTGTACAGCCAACCGATGGAGTCGGGACTGGGAGAGTCAATCCGATCACAGGATTACCGTGGTAAGGGAGAGGGCAAAAAGCCCTCTTCAGCTATCAGAAGGAGAACAACATGAAACAGTTGAGCATCGACATTGAAACAAGGAGCAGCATTGATATTGGAAAAGCTGGACTGTACCGGTATGCACAGTCAGATGATTTTAAGATACTTTTGTTTGCATACCGGTTTAAGGATGATGCTGTTCAGATTGTTGATCTGGAACAGGGAGAGAAAATACCGGATGAAGTCGTTGCAGCACTAAAGGATCCAGAAACAGTTAAGCACGCATATAACGCAGCATTTGAATGGTATTGTCTGAATCGTGTGGGGTACGTGACACCATTGGAACAGTGGAGATGTACTATGATTCACGGACTTTATTGTGGGTATACCGCAGGACTTGATGCTATGGGAAAGGCGATCGGACTTCCGCAGGATAAAAGAAAGCTGGCAACCGGAAAAGCTTTGATCCGGTATTTTTGCGTACCATGTAAACCTACAAAGAGTAATGGAAACAGGACATGGAATCTTCCGAGACATGCACCGGAGAAGTGGGAGTTATTCAAAGAATACTGCAGACAGGACGTTGTGACTGAGAGCGAGATCCTCCGGAGACTGGATGCTTTCTCGGTACCGGATGAAGAAGAAAAATTATGGCAGATGGATATCCGCATGAATGCATTCGGGGTAAAGGTAGATACTGCATTGATCGATGGCGCGCTGCAGGTCAACGAACAAAGTACCGCTCTTCTCGAAAATGAAGCAAGGAAGTTAACGGGATTGGAAAATCCGAACAGCTCCGCGCAGCTTCTTAACTGGGTGCATGAAAATGGAGTGGAAATGGAAAACCTGCAGAAAGCAACCGTATCCGAAAAATTATCTGCAGAGCTACCGGAAAATGTAAGGCGGGCGCTTGAGATCAGACAGCAGTTGGGGAAGACATCCATTAAAAAGTATGTGGCTATGGATACTGCAAAAGGTCCGGATGACAGGGTTCGTGGACTGACGCAGTATTACGGCGCCAACCGGACCGGGCGCTGGGCGGGGCGTCTGGTGCAGATGCAGAATCTTCCAAGAAATTATATCAAGACACTGGATTATGCGAGGAAACTCGTAAAAGAACGAAACTATGCCGGTATTAAGCTTTTGTATGGAAATGTGCCGGATACTTTATCGCAGTTGATCCGGACTGCATTTATTCCGTCAGAAGGAAATAAGTTTGTAGTTGCTGATTTTTCTGCAATTGAAGCCAGAGTGATTGCCTGGCTTGCTGGAGAGACATGGGTAAATGAAGTATTTGCCACTCATGGAAAGATTTATGAGGCAACAGCTTCCCAGATGTTCCATGTACCGATTGAAAAAATAGCAAAAGGAAACCCGGAGTACGCCCTGCGACAGAAAGGGAAAGTAGCGACACTTGCATTGGGATATCAGGGCGGATCCAATGCACTGATTGCAATGGGAGCGCTGAATATGGGACTGACAGAGGAAGAACTTCCGGATATTGTACAGCGGTGGAGAACAGCGAACCCACGAATCCGGGATCTGTGGTATGCAGTAGAGGAAGCTGCTCTTGCGGTTATGCAGACAGCGCAGCCACAGGCAATCTATAACCTGATTTTTAATCTGGAGAGCGATATTGTTTATGGTCAAAGTTTCCTGACGGTACAGCTCCCAAGTGGGAGAAAATTATACTATCCAAGACCATTTTTGAAAGAAAATCAGTTTGGAAAAATGGCAATCCATTATTACACCGTGGGACAGCAGAGCAGAAAATGGGAAGTGACTTCTACCTATGGTGGAAAAATGACAGAGAATATTGTCCAGGCAATTGCGAGAGACTGCCTGGCAGAGACATTAAGAAGAATAGATGCAAAGGGGCTGCAGGTTGTGTTCCACGTGCATGATGAAGTGATCATTGATGCGCCGGCGGAAACTACCGTGGAAGAGATCTGTGATCTGATGGCAGAACCGATTGCGTGGGCGCCGGGGCTTATCCTGAAAGGTGCCGGTTTTGAAGGTAATTATTACATGAAAGATTAGCAGGAGGTCAGAAATTGGAAAATAACAGAAAGATGCTGATCAGTACAGCAGGGACCAGAAAAACCAAACACTGGCCGAGAACGGAAATTACATGGACTGAGTTCACCGAAAAATTAAGAACACCAACCCGGAGTACAGAGACACTGGAAGAGTATTTAAGCTATGCCAAGGTAAAGCAGGACGAGCTGAAGGATGTTGGTGGATTTGTCGGAGGTACATTTGCCGGGGATATCCGGAAAGCAGCATACGTGGAAGGAAGAGATCTGCTGACGCTGGATTTGGATAATATCCCAGCGGGAAAGACAGAGGACATTCTGAAACGTGTGGCAGGACTTGGATGCAATGCTGCAGTCTACAGCACAAGAAAGCACAGCAGCTATGCGCCAAGACTGAGGGTGATTGTGCCGTTAGACCGGACAGCTTCGGCAGATGAGTATGAGCCTGCAGTAAGAAAGTTGGCATCTCTGATCGGAATCGAGTTTTGTGATCCGACAACCTTTGACGTGGCACGGCTGATGTATTGGCCAAGCTGCTGTAAAAACAGCGAGTATGTATGTGAAGTATACGACCGCCCGTTTTGTAGCCTGCAGGGACTTCTGGGAATGTATGGCGACTGGACAGATATTGTACAGTGGCCAAGAGTACCAGGAGCAGAAGCAATTGAGAAGCGCAGACTGGCAAAACAGGAAAATCCAACAGAAAAGAAGGGGATCATCGGAGCATTCTGCAGAACCTACAGTATCACGCAGGCGATGGAGAAATTTATTCCAGGATTATATGAACCTACAGATATGGAAGGAAGATATACCTATACAGGTGGAACAACGGTAGGAGGGGCAATCGTTTATGATGGGGATCTGTTTTTATACAGTCACCATGCAACCGATCCATGCTCCGGTCTTCTGGTGAATGCATTCGATCTGGTCCGTTTACATAAATTTGGAGATCAGGATCAGGAAGCGAAAGAGGGAACACCAAACAGTAAGCTTCCATCTTTTATAGCAATGACAAAGTTTGCCAGCAATGATAAAACGGTATCCGGGCTGATGGCAAAAGAAGCCTTTGAGAAGGCACAGGATTCCTATGATACAAAAGAAACTGATCCGGAGAAACCAGATCTTGCGTGGCTGGACCGTCTTGCAAGGGATGGGAATGGCAAATTCTCAAAAACGATCAACAATGCGGTACTGGTATTGGAGAATGATCCTTTATTAAAAGGGAAGATCGTTACGGATGAATTTGCAAGCTGTGGACTCATTCTGGGACGAGTTCCATGGAGCAAAGAAGACGGAAAGCGCAGATGGAAAGATGAAGATGACGCCGGATTTTATAATTATATGGAATTATTCTACGGCATTACCGGCAGGGATAAGCTGGACAGCGCGCTCCTGATCGTGAGTAGTAAGAACAAAATCAATGATGTGAAAGAATATTTGAAAAGTCTTACCTGGGATGGGGTAAGGCGGGTAAATACACTGCTTTCCGATTATCTGGGGGCAGAAAATAATCTTTATACGCAGGCGGTTATACGGAAATCTCTGTGTGCTGCAGTTGCGAGGGCTGTGATCGGAGCAGTGAAATATGATTACATGCCAATCTTTACAGGTCCGCAGGGTATCGGAAAAAGCACCTTTTTGAGCATTCTTGGAAAGGAATGGTTTTCGGATTCTCTGACTTCATTTGAAGGAAAAGAATCCGCGGAGCTGATCCAGGGTACATGGATCAATGAAGTAGGGGAACTGACCGCCATGACCAAACAGGAAACCAATGCGGTAAAACAGTTCCTCAGTAAGACAGACGACATTTACCGTGCGGCATATGGGCGCAGGACGAATAAATATCCGAGACGCTGTGTATTCTTCGGAACCAGCAATGAAGAGGAATTTTTAAAGGATATGACTGGAAACCGCCGGTTCTGGCCAGTGGATGTGGGTGTACATCCGGCTAAGAAATCCGTGTGGAATGATCTGCCCGGAGAAGTGGATCAGATATGGGCGGAAACCTATATGTACTGGAAACTGGGAGAGCCCTTGTATATGTCAAAAGAAGAGGAAGAAATGGCGTTGGAGATGCAGGAAAGCCACAGGGAGTCTTCCGGAAAAGAAGGGATTATCCGGGAGTTTCTGGAACGGAAAATACCGGATAACTGGGACTCACTGAGCCTGCTTCAGAGGAAACAGTTTTGGAATGGGAATCTCCATCTGGAAGAAAAAACGGAGCTTGTAGATAGGGATAAAGTATGTTCATTAGAAATATGGACAGAGTGTTTTGGCGGTGATGCAAGATATATGAAACGGACAGACAGCAGGGAAATCAACCAGATACTCAGCGGGATTAAAGGATGGAAACCAAATCGGTCGAAGCGCAGATATGGTCCACACGGAATCCAAAAAGGGTTTGAACGCGTTGCCAGAAGTGTTGACATACTTGAAAAATAACGGCAACTTAACGGCAACACGGCAACGGGCAAAAAATAGGGGTGTTGCCAGTGTTGCATAAGAAAATAGAAAAGGCAACAGACAAAGCAACGCTGAAAGCCTGATAAATAAAGGGTTTTCTATAATACGTTACCAATGTTGCCATAATTTATATATGAATAAAAAAATAAATAATAAAAATCGTACATGACGTATATAACGTACATAATACAGGGGTCCATATACATGTGTACGTGAGGAACAGTAACACAGGAGGCAGAAATGAATTGCGAGAAATGGTTGGAAATATTGTTGCAGACAGAGGGAACAGTACTCTGCGATGATGTAAGGGAACGGGCGTTAAAAAATGGATTTACCCGCAAAGAGTTAAAGACCGCAAGAAAGAATCTGGGAGTAAAAACATTTCACCAAACGGCTGATGGAGAATCTACGGAGAACTGGTTTTGGTATTTGGAGGTGTGATAAATGCTTGAACGCGAGGTTGAGAAAAAACTGGTGGACGGTGTCCGGAGAATGGGCGGCAGGGCGTATAAGTTCGTCAGTCCGGGGAATGATGGCGTGCCGGACCGGATCGTGGTTCTGCCGGATACGGCACCAATGTTTGTGGAACTGAAAACGGAATCGGGAAAATTATCCAGTCTGCAGAAAGTGCAGATCACAAGACTGGAAAAACTTGGCCAGAATGTGAGAGTGCTGTATGGAGCGAAGGATGTAGAAAATTTTTTGGAGGAGATGTGGAATGGAATTTAAACCGCATGCATACCAGGCACACTGCATCGAAAAAATTTTAGAGATTAACAAGATCGGGCTGTTCCTGGATATGGGACTTGGAAAGACCGTCACAACACTGACGGCAGTAAAAGAATTAAAATACAACCGGTTCCTGGTGAGGAAGGTGCTTGTGATTGCGCCGAAGAAAGTGGCAGAAGGAACCTGGACAAAAGAAAAAGACAAATGGGAGCATACAAAGATGCTTCGGGTATCCCAGGTTTTGGGGAGCCAGATAAAACGGATCCGGGCACTGAATACACCAGCAGACATTTATATCATCAACCGGGAAAACGTATGCTGGCTGGTGGATTATTACAAACAGGCATGGCCGTTTGACATGGTGATCGTGGATGAGTCCTCATCCTTCAAAAGCCACAAAGCGAAAAGGTTCAAAGCACTGGCAAGTATGAGTGGTCACATTAACCGGATGGTGGAACTTACCGGAACACCTTCACCGAACGGACTGGAAGATCTCTGGAGCCAGATCTTTTTACTGGACGGCGGTGAAAGACTTGGCCGAAGATATACCCAGTTCCGGGAGCGGTATTTTGATCCGGGAGACAGAGGACAGAATGTGATTTATAACTACAAGGCAAAACCAGGAACGGAAGAGAGCATTCTGGAAAAGATCTCGGATATCTGCATCAGCATGAAAGCGGAAGACTACCTGCAGCTTCCGGATATCATTTACCATCAGATCCCGGTCACATTGGACGTGAAAGCGGAAAAGGCATACCGTGAACTGGAAAGAAAGATGGTTTTGGCTCTTCCGGAAGACGAAGAGGAGATAAGTGTTACCAGTGCTGCAGCGTTGAGCAATAAATTACTACAGCTGTCAAACGGGGCGATTTATGACGAGGATCATGAAGTACATGAAATCCACGGATGCAAGATAGAGGCATTCCTTGAACTGATTGAGAGCCTGAATGGAAAATCCGTCCTTGTGTTTTATAATTTTCAGCATGACCGGGTACGGATTCTGAAAGCACTGGAAAAGTTAAAACTCCGGGTGAGGGAGCTGAGGTCAACTGAGGACGAGGATGCGTGGAACCAGCATGAGGTGGACGTTTTACTGACGCATCCGGCAAGCAGTGCTTACGGATTGAACCTACAGCAGGGTGGAAACCATGTGATCTGGTTTGGCCTTACCTGGAACTATGAATTATATACACAGGCAAATAAAAGACTGCATAGACAAGGGCAGGAAGAAAAAGTGATCATTCATCATCTGGTGTGCAGTGGAACCCGTGATGAGGACGTCATGCTAGCACTGGAGAAGAAAGAGGATGTCCAGAACTGGGTAATGGAAAGCCTGAAAGCAAGAATCCGGAAGATCCGTCAGGAGGGGATAATGTGATTGAATTAACGGACAAGAAAAAAAAGAGTCTATTGGAGAAGTACAAGGAAAGGCATAGGGGATGTGCCATTTGTCCCGGGTGTAAAGAATATATCCGGGAGAGTGATGAACTGGCAGATGTTGAATACATAAAAACAAAACGCGGGACAGAAGTATTTTTGCATCGGGGATGTTTTGAAAAAGTCTGGAGGTAAGAGATAATGAAATCGAGTGATACAGGGAATATTGCAGAATTGATTGAGATGCTTCGGCAGGATGCGGTAGAAAAATACAAGGAAGATCATGGATGGATTCCTACAACAGAACGTCTCCCAGATCAACGGGAATTTATTGAGGCTTATGTCCGGCATGCATATGCAGCGGAGTTTCTGGTCACGATCGAGGGAGCTGATAAGGCAACAACGCTGTATTATTCCCAGACAGGTGTCTGGTTCGATGAACAGAGAGAACAGTATAAGGTTGTGGCGTGGATGCCGCTTCCGGAAGTGTTCAGAGGATAGAAGGTGATAATTTGCAGGAGAAACGAAGCAGAAAAGAGCAGCGGAGAGATAGACAGCAGCATTACGAGGAACTGGAAAGCCGGCATGATGCAAAGGCGTTGGAGAGATTCAAAAGACCGGCTTACCAGAGCGTAAGCGTTGCGGAATATCTGGCGAAGAAGTATGACATTACAGCGGAGGTGGATACCAGTGGACAAGGGCATTTTGATTGAGTACGCAGATATGAAAGAAGAGATTAAGGATCTGCGCCGGAGAATTGAAAAAATCCAGAAAGAATTGGATAAACTGCATGGACAAATTGTTGTGGATTCGGTATCATGTGGTAAGAAGGGCAAGAAGCCACTTGGCACGGTTAAGATCACTGGCAGACCGGTTGGTGTGATCTCCAGAAAAGAGCAGTTGTTGAAGAAGAGAACCAGAAGGCTTGAAGAGCTGGAAGAAGAACTGCTGGAAATGACAATCCAGGTGGAAGAGTACATAGAATCCATTGAGAAGAGTGAACTGCGGATTATCTTCCGACTGTATTTTCTGGATGATTTATCGTATCCAAAGGTTGCAGATCAGATGAACAAAATGTTCCCGAAACGCCGAATCCGGTATACAGATGAGAACGTCCGTAAAAAAATTCAAAGATATTTTGAAAATGTCCCACAATGTCCGGATAAAAAGTGATAGAGTATAAACTGGAATTGATGAAATGTAACAAGGTAAGACATTTTTGATGGTTCCTCCGATCGAAAGTATTTAAAACCATGAAGAGACACCTGGTATTGCTGGGTGTCTTTTTCGTTGCGTAATGTCGAAAAAAGATGTATTATGGGAGTAGGTTTTAGATATGGGAGGAAGGCAATATGAAACTTGTTGGATTAACGGCTTATGGAATTGAGATTCGTAATGAAGAACATAATAATTTTGAACTGCATAATATTTATGGAGTGTCTTTATTGGATCATTTTTACGGCATAGCCAATGCTGCAATTGATGAATATAACCGGGACAGGACAACAGAGAATATTTTTGCTTACAATGATGTGGATTTTCAAACGGTTAGGAATGATGCAGAACAAGATGTCTACCAGATTCTATATCTAAGAATCAAGACTGGAGATTATGGAGAGGAATCAGAGATTGTAAATAGTGAGACTGGAGAGATTACACACAATAAAAGCGTAGAAGAAGCTGATGTTTTACCGTTTGGCTGCTGTGTGATCGTACCATGCGGTGAATACACAGAAGGCATTGTTTTAGTTCAATCGTTAGGTAGAAATGGGATTACGGGTATAATAAAGAAAAAGTTCAATGAATATGTAAGACAATTGGACGGACAGCTGAGAGCAGTTTTAAATCCAATAGTTCCAAGAGGCTATATGGAAAGGCTATTGGCGCATGGAGTGCTTAAATCAATAAGATTAATAAGTTATGGAATTCCGGATGATGCTGCTGATAGATATGGAGTTGACAGAGGAACTTCGAAAGTTATAAGAGAAAGAGTAATTCGAAAACCTATTGGGTTTGTACATAATAAATACAATCAAATCATGGAATGTGTAAGAGGTGAAAGAGCATATAATTCTATTGTTGAATTAGATGATTTTGAAATTGATGATTTTAAAATGGAATTTTCAGTTGGAAAAAGGGACAAGACAATTAGTTTGAAAGGTTTAAATCAGTTAGTTGTCAATGAGGATATAACTAATTTAGTTGTTATTGAAAACGGACATCCAACATTCGAGAGTTTATGCATGGTGATGCAAGAAACCGGAGAAGAGTATTTGAGAGCAAAGGGAGCAATTGAGTAGAAATGAGATGATTTTATGGTAAAAGTAATATTTAACAATGTAACATCTCCGTATGGGTTGCTGCTGATAGCAGTAATTGTTTTAGCGGTAGGGCGTGTGGTATTTAAAAAGAAATATCTTAATTGTTATGAGATTATAAACAGGCATCTAGAATGTTTCAAAGCGTCTGACAACAGATATTCAAAGGTATCATTATTTTTGTATTTTGGAGTTCCAGTTTTAGTTTCTATAGCACTTGTGAGGATAAGGAATATAGATGATGATGTGGTTAATATAATTACGGTAATTATTTCCATTTTAACGTCGATGTTATTTACTATGTTAACTTTGGTATTGGATATGCGAAAAAGAATAATTAGCGATAAAGATTACAACGCTAACAAAGCAGCAATATCAGCGAAGCTTTTGAAAGAAACCTATTATTCTATTATGTACGAAATACTCAATAGCATAATTATATTGATTATATGTTTTGTGGAATTATTTTCAAAAAGCTATTCTCGGATTAGTAGCTTGATGATTTATTATCTTGTATTCACATTATTGATGAATTTGTTTATGGTTTTAAAGAGAATTTTTAAAGTTATTGATAATGATATAAATAATGACGTGTAGTAAAAGCACCCTCCGGGGTGCTTTTCTAATGCGCAAAATAAACCAGAATTGAAGGTGGTGAAGTGGCAGGATATGAAAACATAAGAGATGCAAACAATAAGAGAACCCCGGAAGAGCGCCGGGAATTGGCAAAAAAGGCAGGAAAAGCAAGTGGTCAGGCAAGACGCAGGAAGGCAGATTTCCGGAAGACATTAAACCTGCTGCTCACTGCAGAAATAGATAATGAAGAATGGAAGCCGGTTTTGGAGTCACTTGGTGTTGAGTGTACTCTGGAATCGGCTTTGCTTATGGCGCAGATCAAGGAAGCAATGGCAGGAAATACAAAGGCTGCGTATTTTGTGGCACAGTATGCCGGACAGAATGCACAGACTGCTGCAGACGATGCAGAGCAGAAACGCCGGACAGAGCGAATGGCAGCGGATACCGAGAAAATCCGCAGAAGTTCAGGTCATGGCGAGCATGAGGATGAAGGAGTAGAGATTATCAATGACGCACCAGAAGAAACAGGTCCGGATATCGGAGATCATAATTCCGAAGTATCTGCAGATATTTAACAACCGGAGTATCAAGCACATCATCCTGACTTCTGGGAGAGCGGGAACAAAGTCCAGTTATGCTTCCATCCGGTCAGATTACCAGCTTGTATCAGATGCCAACGGTTCCGTTGTTGTGCTGCGTAAGCATCATAACAAGCTCCGAAAGACGGTATACAAAGAAATGCTGCGGGGAATCAGCCGGTTGCAGATACCGAAAAACAAGTTCCGTATTACGAAATCCCCGATGGAAATTACCTACAAAAAATACGGGACAACAATGTACTTCGCCGGATCAGACGGTATTGATGATACGAAAGGTATTATCGATGAGGATAAGCCGATCAAGCTGGTTGTCCTGGATGAACTGACAGAGTTCTTTGATGATGGTGAAGGCGAAGATGAGCTGACCAACATTGAAGCAACGTTCGTCCGTGGAAATAAAGGTGGATTCCAGATGATCTATCTGTACAACCCGCCAAAGAACCCGAACGCTCCGATCAACCTGTGGTGCAAGAAAATGGAAAAGCGTGAAGACTGCATCCATATTCACACGGATTACCTGGATGTGCCGGTGGACTGGCTTGGTCCTGATCTGATTGCATCGGCGGAGATGATGAAGAAAGCAGATCCGAAGATGTACCGGTGGGTATGGCTCGGCGAAGCGATTGGCGTGGATGAGCTGATCTATTATATGTTTTCAGATCGGCACAGACAAAAGCCGGATCCGGACAGAAGATATGACCGGATTTACATCGGTGGTGACTATGGTCAGCAGAATGCAACAACATTTGAAGCATTTGGTTTAGATACTTACCGGAAGAAATTTCCGGGACTTGGAGAGTATTATCACAGTGGACGGGAATCTGGAAGACAGAAGAGCCCGTCTGAATATGCAAGAGATCTGGTTGAGTTCATGGATGAGTTACATGAACAGTATGAAAACCGGATCTTTTATATTTTTCTGGATCCGTCTGCAAAAGGTCTGGCAGAAGAGGTTAGAAGAGCCACCAGAACCGGACTGGATTATCAGGTGTTTCTCCGGGATGCGGAAAATGATGTGGCTCTTGGCATCAGCCGGGTACAGAAAGCACTAGTATTCGATATTATGTCAATTTCCCCGAAGCAGGAATATGCGGTGCAGGAATTTGGAACATACGAGTATGATAAGAAATCCATTGAAAAGGGAAAAGAAGTGCCGGTGAAGGAAGCGGATCACTGCATGGATGCCATACGCTATGTGGTTATGGGCGCCTGGAGCAAGATCAAACATTGGCTACCTAAAGATGAAACGCCGGAAGAAATAGACATATGCGATATCAGCAGCAGGGAGGTGAGAGAAGAGGATGAATATCTTTAATTATTTCAGGAAAAAAGGAATCGATACGGTAGATGCTTCGTTCTACCGGAAGATTGATGAGTGGATCAGCTGGTACAATTCCAATGTTCGGCAGTTTACGTTCTACAAGGTGAATACAGGACGAGGTACAAGTAAACGATGCCGTAGGAAGAGCATGGGAATGGCAAAGAAACTGTCAGAGGATATTGCAGATCTGCTCCTTAATGAGAGAGTTATGATCACACTGGAAGATGAAACGACACAGGAATTTGTGCAGAAGGTTCTGGATAACAATCACTTCCTGGTTATGGGAAACGACTACCAGGAACGGAAAGCGTATTCCGGGACCGTGGCATATATCCCTTATCTGTACAATGCGATTGTGCGGGAAGATGGAACGATATCTGCAGGTGAGATTGGAATCAACTATGTGGATGCCAAGAACATTTATCCGGTCAGCTGGAATAACGGGGAGGTTACGGAGTGCATTTTTACGTTCGTGCATACAGTTCGTCAGAAGAAATACGTGCAGATTCAGTTTCACAGGATTGAATCAAAAGGAATGTATGTGATTGAAAACAGCGTCCTGGAATGCGCAAAAGGCAGTGTGGAAGGTCGTGAGCTGACAGAACAGGAATGGAAACAGCTGAAACCATTTGCAAATCTGGCATCCAGAACAGAGACAGGATCCACAGAACCGCAGTTTGTTATCGACAGGCTGAATATCACAAACAATGCGGGCGAATGTAATCCAATGGGAATTGCGATTTTTGCAAACGCCATAGATACCTTAAAAAAACTGGACACGGAGTTTGATTCCTACTGCAATGAGTTCGATCTGGGAAGAAAAAGAATCTTTGTTGCTCCGGAAATGCTGACGAATGAGGACGGATCCCCAACCTTTGATCCGGATGATGGTGTCTTCTATTCGCTTCCGGAAGATTACGATAAGAGCCAGACCGGTCTGATCAAGGAAGTGGACATGAGCCTCCGGGTAGAACAGCACAGCAAGGCAATCAATGATGATCTGAATTATCTGTCTCTGAAATGCGGATTCGGTACGGAAAGATACCGGTTTGACGGAGCAGGAGCGAAGACAGCAACTGAGATCATTTCGGAGAACTCAGATATGTACCGTATGCTGAAGAAGCATGAGATAATCTTGGAAGATGTCATAAAGCGGCTGGTCAGAATCATTATCCGGCTCGGTATTGTGACAGGAAATACACTGGACCAGAACACAGATATTGTGATTGACTTTGATGATTCTATCATTGAGGATAAGGGCGCAGAGCGTCAGCAGGACCGTCAGGACGTCAGCATGGGAGTGATGCGGCATGAAGAGTACCGTGCAAAATGGTACGGTGAAACAGTGAAACAGGCAAGGCAGAATTTACCGGAGCAGAATCAGGTGATGGAGTAGGATGCGAAAAGAATACAAAGATCAGGTTGCCGATAAGATTGCAGCGCGGTACATAGGTCTGGAAGAACAGATCCTGCAGGACATTGCCCGGCGGATCAAAAAGACCGGTGAGATCACCAGTACAGCAGACTGGCAGATCAATAGACTTCGGATTCTGGGATATTCTTCCGAGGATATCGAAAGAGAGATCAAGAAAACACTGGATGCGTCTTATCCGGAAATGTTTGAGCTGTATGATAAGGTGATCGACTGGGAATACGTCCGGAATAAGGACATTTACGAACAGATCAATGCAGAGTTTATCCCATATGAGGAGAACAGGCAGCTCAAGCAGATCACAGATGCTATTATCCGGCAGAGTCTGGAAGATCTGGAGAATGTAACTAAGTCAATTGGCTTTTATCTGGATTATAACGGCAGAAAGGTTTTAACACCGCTGTCACAGGTTTATACCAATTATCTAGACAATGCCTGTTTTGATATTGTGACAGGAGCATTTGACTATGATAGCGTATTACGCCGAGTGGTCACACAGCTGACAAACAGTGGACTTCGGAAGATTGAGTACGGCTCCGGATATGCAAGCCGGGTAGAAGTGGCTGCCAGAAGAGCTGTGATGACTGGTGTGGCGAATCTTACCGGAGAAATAGCAGACTACAATGCCAAGAAGCTCGGAACAGAGTATTTTGAGGTTGAGTGGCATGCCGGGGCCCGTCCTACTCATGCGGTATGGCAAGGTCAGGTCTGGACGAAAGAGCAGTTGTATTCAGTCTGTGGACTTGGTACAGTGACAGGACTTCTGGGAGCTAACTGCTACCACACATACTATCCGTTCTTTCCGGGAATATCGGAACGCAACTGGTCGGATGACTGGCTCGAAGAACAGAACCGGAAGGAAAGCAAACCAAAAGAGTTCCGTGGCAAAGAGTATGCTCTGTACGAGGCAAAGCAAAGACAGCGCCAGATGGAGACAGCAATGCGGGCACAGCGAGAAAAGGTGCAGATGCTTCAGAACGGCGGTGCTGATCGGCAGGAGGTTATGCTCCAAAAAGCCAAATATCAGGGACAGCTTAATGAATATGCAGCATTTTCTCGGAAAATGGGATTGAAAGAGGAGAGAGAGCGGATTTATATTGATGGACGAGGAAGAATTGCCACTAATAATAAAACGCAGAATAAGCTATTCCCACCAGAGATGATACAGAACGCCTCAAAAGATGTTGCACAGTACAAGCGGTACAAAGAAGTTCTGGGAGATTCCGTTGGAACGCTTGCCAAGTTCGGTCAGGTGAAATATAATGATAGTAAGGAATGGGAAAAGGTTCAAAGCAAATTTTTCACATATCTTGAGATTGACAAGAAAGATTGGTCAGAAGAATTTAAGAACACGTCTAAACAGGCGTATGATAGATTTGCAAAAGAAAATGTTGTAATGTCTGTACATGCACTTAGTCGACTTCCTCGATTGAATAAACCTGGCTTACCGGAAGTGTCAGAAGAAATGCTGATAAAAATTATTAAAGGTACACCTAATTATACAGAGGGAGAAGATAAACAAATCTATTTCATTCATGAATTACAGTTATTAGTTGTTAGAAATAAAAAAACTGGAGATATCGTATCTGTTGTAAGAAGAAGGGCTCCAAAGGAGGCATGGGGAAATGTTTGAGAAGGTAATGAATTATATCAAAGATTTTTTGGAAAATACCCCAGAGGATATCTATGATTTTTCTTGTGAACTGGAAGGAATGTTAATTATTCATTATGACGAAATGTATAAGGAACAGCCAAGGGCTACAAGAATATTGAATGAAGAAATGCCTGATATTTGCGCATCTGGAGAACCGGGAATGAAACCAGAAGAGATTGAAAAATTTAAACGTGAGTTGGAAATTGAATACAACAAAGCGTTAAAAGCAGTTGTGTAGTTACCACCAGTTGATAAGACCGGTGGTATTTTTATACTCATTTTTAGGAGAAACAGCAATGAAAAATAAAGCAGTAGCAGTATTAACGGCTATCAGCATATTGATAGCAGGTTTAACTGGATGCCAGACCGCCACGAAAAGTTATGGTGGAAAGACAACGATAAAGCTTGAGCCAAATCAGAAACTGGAAGAAATTACCTGGAAAGATAATTCTTTATGGTACCTTACAAGACCAATGACTAATGAGGATATTGCTGAAACCCATACATTCCAACAGCAGTCAAATTTTGGAGTCTTTGAAGGAACAGTAACCATCATAGAGTCAAAGGAGTAAAGAATTTATGATAACAATCAAAATAACAGATCGCAGCATCCGTATGAACGGTCATGCCTGCCAGAAGAGTCCGGATGGGATTGACCGGGTGTGCGCTGCAGTATCAGCGCTAACCTGTAATCTGATCAATTCCCTGAAAGATCTGACAGGTGACAGAATCCGTGCGGAAACAGCCAGTGGGATGACTGTGATCGAATGGGAAGATCTGTCAGATGGTGGGAAACTTCTGGTGGATTCATGGTTCCTGGGGATTGCAGTAATTGACCAGGAATATAATTGCATACAATTTGAGTAAATGAGCATCCAGTGAGGGTGCTTTTTATTATGTCCAAAACATGAAGACAGAAAAAGCTCTGGAAAAACACTCATATTTGGAGGTAAGCATGAGAAAAAGAATGTTTTTACAGCTCTTTGAAGACGGCGGCGGGGCTGGCTCTGGTGGACAGGGTGGAAACGCTGGAGCAGGTAACGGCAACCAGGGAAATGCCGGTGGAACAGGAAACCAGGGATCGTACAGTTTTGCGCAGGCAGAAGAGATTGCCAATGCGAGAGCAGACAGAGCTGAAAAAGCGGCACTTCGTTCTTATTTTCAGCAGCATGGAATGACAGAACAGCAGGTGAATCAGGCAATTGCCGATTATAAGGAACAGCAGAAAAAGAATCAGCCGAATGTGACACAGCTGCAGCAGGATCTGGAAAATTCTAGAAATGAAGTCCAGCAGATGAAGAACGAGAAGTTCTTATCCGGAAAAGGTGTCAAGACCGATGATCTGGACTATGTGACTTACAAGGTTTCCAAAATGGTAGATGATAAAACGACATTTGAAAAGGCAGCAGAGAAGTTCCTGAAGGAGAATCCAAGATATGCAGGTGGTAGTTCTTACCGTATTGCAGATTCTTCAGCAGGTAATGCTTCCAATGGTGCTGGTGGAAACATGAACGCTTCCATCAATGACCGGATCAGAGCTGCCGCACGAAGATAATGGAGGTAGAGTAAATGCAGAATAAAAGAATGAATTTAAGATTGTTTGAAGATGATGTAAACATCATTGATCGTACTGGAGCGGAGACTCTGATTCCGACTCAGGAATCCAATGAGATCATTCAGGGAACGATCGCTCAGTCAGCCGTCCTGTCAAGAGGTCGTAAATTGGCGAACATGACAAGCAGACAGTACAAAATGCCGGTACTAGATATGCTGCCGATTGCATATTTCGTAAACGGTGATACCGGACAGAAGAAAACTACAAAGCAGGCATGGGACAAGAAGTTCATCACTGCCGAAGAGATTGCGGTTATTGTTCCAATTCCGGAAGCAGTTTTGGATGATTCTGAGTATGACATCTGGGGAGAAGTAAAACCGAGAGTAACAGAAGCTTTTGGCAAGGTTATTGATTCGGCTGTGCTGTTCGGAGAGAATAAGCCGTCTACATGGAGAGACGATGTAGTAGCTACAGCAACAAAAGCAAATGCAGTGGTTACATTAGGATCCGCAGACAGTCTGTATGACAAGATCATGGCAGAGGACGGAGTGATCGCAAAGGTTGAGGACTGCGGATACTTCGTAAACGGTCACATGGCGGACATTTCCATGAGGGCGAAACTCAGAGGTCTGAAAAATGCAAATGGAGATCCACTGTTCAAACAGGATTTACAGGGAACCACACAGTATGCGCTTGACGGATCTCCGATGAACTTCCCGAACAACGGTGCGTTTGACAAATCAAAGGCGCTTATGATTTCCGGAGATTTCTCACAGCTCGTATATTCTATCCGTCAGGATATTACATTCAAACTCTTCACAGAGGGTGTTGTACAGAACACAGACGGAACTATCGCATACAACCTGATGCAGAATGACATGGTCGCTCTTCGTGCTGTAATGCGTCTCGGATGGGAAATTCCGAATCCAATCAACGCTCTTAAGGCAGACAAAACAAAGAGATGCCCGTTTGCAGTCATGAAAGCCGGCGAGTAAGGGAAGGTGATGATCCATGCAGACAACGTATGGATATTATGTAGGTGAATATGCTGGTGACGTCATCCCGGAACAGGACTTCAAGAAAGCCAAGAAACAGGCAGAGGCTTATATCCGGCATTTGACGTACACAAGAGGAGATATCTTCGTGGAAGAAAATGAAGCGGTGAACGATGCAGTCTGTGCTGTAGCGGAGGTATATTATAAATACAATGCACAGCAACAGGCTGGTACCGCGCCTGTTAAGTCGGAAAACAATGACGGGTACAGTGTAACCTACGTCACAGAACAAAGTGACGGAAAAACAGCGGAAGAGGTAGTGAAGAAGAAAGCATACGATGCAGCATATCCATATCTTCTTCCTACCGGATGGCTGTCGAGGAAGGTGGCGATGCAGTGTGATCACAAATGCAGATGTGACAGTTTATAACAGAATAAGCGGTGATTCCACACATTACGATACCTGGATTCGAACCGTTCTGCATGGTGTCCACGTCCATGTGGACCATAAGACTGCAGTTATGGATAATGGGCTGAAAAGTGCGGAAGTTTACAAAATTCGGATTCCTGCGGATATTCCGGAAGCAGGGCAGTATCTTCCGCCGGATCAGTTCGCCTGCTGTGGCGGTTATGGATACTGGACCATACAGAATGATGATCAGATTGTCCTGGGAGAGTGCCAGATTGAGATTGAAAGACCTGCAGATCTGAAAGCCGTGTTCCGGAAGCACTGCAAGGTGACAAGCTGGTCGGACAACCGGTTTGGTACGACTCCGCACTGGCGGATCGGAGGCGAGTAAGATGGCAGGAAAGAAAGAATTCCGGATCACAACTCCGAGAGGCAGTGTATTTACGGTGACTGGTAAGAATGGTTCTACCACGGCACGGCTGGAATGGGCTCCGGGATTCGCACAGAAAAAAGCGGAGGGATTTTCAAGGGCGCAGGCATTTGTGGATTCCGAGTGTCTACGCTACATGAATCCATTGACACCGAGAAGAACCGGGATGCTGATTAAGTCCGGGACGCTTGGTACGGTGGTTGGTTCCGGATCCATTGAATATCTTGCCCCGTATGCCCGCCGGCAGTATTACGAGCATAAAACTAAGGCAAGATGGTTTGAAACAATGAAAGCGAGCCACAAAGATGCCATAAGAGAAGGAGCTGAGAAACTTGCCGGACAGTAAACGGAAACCGATTATTGATAGTATCCGGGAGTATGTAAGGACTTATCCAGATATCAATAACCGGAAGATCAATATTGATTATCTTGGTGATGGAATGGAATATTCCATTGATCCAATCGGCGTAGATCCTATCTATAAGAGATATGTGGATGGGGACTGCCTGAAGCAGTTCCAGTTCGCTCTGACAAGTAAGGAAGCCTACGATGGGGATGCAAGAACAGGCATTGCCAACAGTGGCTTTTATCAGGACTTTGAAGAGTGGACGGAACAGAACAATTTAAATGATATCGTACCTCAGCTGGACGGTCACAATGCTATTAGGGTGGAAGTGATGCAGTCCGGCTATTTATTTAGCGCGGAAGCTGATCTCGGACGGTATCAGATGATATGCAGAGTAATTTACAGATAGGAGGAGTTATATGGACCCAGAAAAGATGTTAGTAGGCCGACATAAGAAAGTAGCTTTTATGGATGCTGACGGTAAAGGAACAACATATACGAGAATGACTGGTTTTACATCACTATCAGAGGGCAAAAACTCTATTGAGTACAGCCGTCAGTATGTGGACGAAGCATCAGAAAGATCGGATGTAGTAGGCTATTCACCAGCCATCGACTACGAACTGGACAGATATACGAATGATCCGGTGCATGAAAAGATCGCAACAATTACAGATGATGAGATTGTTGGAACAGATGCACAGGTTAGCATTGTAGTAGTTGACCTCTTCGACCAGAAGACGTCCGAAACAACTTGTACAGCGCGTAAAAGATTGTGGAGTGTGATTCCGGACACAGAAGGTGACGGAACGGACGCGCTGATCTACAAAGGAAGTTTTAAAGCAGCAGGAGAAATTGTGAAAGGCACAGCTACCACCACAGACGGGTGGAAGACTTGTACTTTTTCAGAAGCATAGAATATAACAGGAGAGTGAGCCAATGAGCCTTTGGAAATTTGGAGATTTTGAAGCAGACGTGGATTTCACGGATGCAGATTTTTTAGATGCAATCGAGGATGCGAAAGCAGCAATGCATGAAGCGGAGCAGAATGTTCCGGTAGTCGGAAAGAACAGTGATATCATCCGCGCACAGTGTGCTTGCTTTTATGTATTCTTCGATACCCTGTTTGGCGAGGGAGCAGGGGAGCGGATCCTTTGCGGAAAGAACAGCATCAAGCTGTGTAACGAAGCGGCTGAATCATTGTTAGACTTTGAAACAGCAGAAGCAAAGAAACTGGACGATAAATATGATAAGTATGTACCAAATCAAAATACAACGCAGCAGTTCCCGCATCCGCAGCCACAGCCAAATGGAAGCCGTCAGCAGAGAAGAAACTACCAGAAACAGTATGGTAAGGGAAAATATTCCAATACCGGAAGGTAGCAGAGCATGAATATTTTATATGAGCAGTTTCCGGAAGAAGTCAAGGTGAACGGGGAGCACTACCCGATCGTGACAGATTTCCGTGAATGGATCCGTTTTACGGAGCTGGTTGAAGACGACTCGGTTCCGTGGCGGATCAAATGTGGACTTCTGTTGCAGTGGTATCTGGATCAGGTTCCGGAAGATATTGAAGCTGCAATTTATGCACTCGGAGATTTCCTGATGTGCAAAAGGATGTACCAGGATGATCTGGAAGATAAAGAGGAAGAGCAGCAGAAAAGAGGGAAGCCGGTATTTTCTTTTTCGGAAGATGCCGGCTGCATTTATGCAGCGTTCCGGGAGGCATATGGAATTGACCTGCAGCAGATTGAATATATGCACTGGTGGGAGTTCCGGAGCCTGTTTGACTGGTTGCCGGATGGTACAGAGATTAAACAACGGATCATGTACCGTTCGATTGATCCTGGAACAATCCGGGACAAGGACGAACGTAAACGGATCAAGAAGATCCAGAGAGCTGTTGCACTGAAAAAGAAACAGCGAAAGCTTGATGATTATGAGATTGGAGATATGTTCTCATGATGGAAATTAAAATACCGACACGGCGTGAGTGGTATCCGTGTCCGTACTGCGGTCAGCATCTGCTTGTTTACGCAGATACTGCAGTGTGCAGCGGACTGTATGTAAAATGCCGCAAATGCCGACGGGAGGTGGAGATAAAAATTAAGAATTAAGCACTTGTGAGCCCCTGAGCCGTGCTATCAGAAAGGATGATAGTATGGCAGATGGATATTTGAATTTTGATACCAAAATCAATGAGAGTGGGTTCAATGAAGGCATAAATAAGCTTGGAAGTCTTGGAAAAAGTGGCTTATCTGTAGTCAGCAAGGCAATGACCGGAGTTGTTGCAGCTGTAGGAACTGGAGCAGCGGCGATTGTAAAGTCTTCTCTTGGTGTAGTCGCCAATATGGAGCAGCAGGTCGGTGGTGTAGAGACACTATTTAAAGATAGTGCCAAGACAGTGATCAGAAACGCAAACAATGCGTTCAAAACAGCACAGCTTTCTGCTAATGATTACATGTCAACGGTTACAAGCTTTTCAGCATCATTACTACAGGGCTTAGGAGGAGATACTGCAAAGGCTGCAGAGATAGCAGATATGGCGATCATTGATATGGCAGACAATGCCAATAAGATGGGTACGAATATGCAGGATATCCAGAATGCCTATCAGGGCTTTGCAAAGCAGAATTACACAATGTTGGATAACCTTAAATTAGGTTACGGCGGTACACAGTCGGAAATGATCCGATTGATCAATGATTCCGGTATCTTAAATGAAAAAATAGAAGATCTGGATAATGTAACGTTTGACCAGATGATTCAGGCAATTCACAAAGTCCAGCAAAATCTCGGAATCACAGGAACTTCCGCAAAAGAAGCCTCTACAACGATTGAAGGTTCTGTTAATTCTGCTAAAGCCGCCTGGGAAAATTTTGAAGCCGGTGTAATCAGTGCGAACGACCTGGTTGACACATTCTGGACAGCGGCAAAGAATATCTTAAATAATCTTGGTCAAATGATCCCGCGTCTGGGAAAGACCGGAATGGATGTGGTGGAATCCTTATCCGGAAAAATCGGTGAAGCGGTTCCGCAATTAAAGGGACTTACAGATAGTGTCGGAAAATTAGCAGATAGGTTAAAGAACATGAGCACGGATGAGCTCATGAATCTTGGCAAGACTGCAGCAGTGCTTGCAGGAGCCGGACCGGTGATCTCATTATTCGAATCACAGATCGGTAATGTACAGTCAGCTGTTGAGGGATTTAGTGGAATTACAACAGGTGTTTTGTCTGAGCTTGGAAAGCTTCCGAAGGGATTCAAAAGTGCAACAAAATCGGCTGCGAATTTCCGGAAAGATTTTACGGGTAGCCTGAAAGGGCTCGGCAGCGCTGTTACAGGACCGTTTCAGGTACTGACTCCGAAATTGTCAGCTACTGTCGGAAAAATCGGCAAGGTCGCTTCCAGTGTTCCGGGAAAAATTGGTGGGGCGGTCGGCAAAATCGGTTCTGCAATCGCATCAAAAATCCCCAGAATTACAAGCGCGTTTTCACTACTTGGAGATACTGCTGGTTATCTGGGAGCATGGGGCGGACAGGTTGGTTCTGCTTTGCAGGGAGTTCTTGGAACAGTAGCCGGCTTTATTCCGTCATTTGTAGGGTTGATGAATTTCGGTGCAGTTGCAGCCGTTGTGGTAGCCGGTCTTGGACTGGTTTACAGTCAGTTCGGTACACAGATTGACCAGATCCTGCTTCTGGCGCAGACCAAAGGACCGGAGATTATATCTAACTTTGGAGCAGGAATCACAGCAGCACTTCCGGGACTGATTTCATCTGGTGCAACCCTGATCCTGGGATTGATGAATGCGATTACAGCAAATCTACCATCGCTCATTTCCGTAGGCGCAAGCATCATAGCAACGTTAGTAAGCAGCCTGGGCGCACAACTTCCGCAGTTAATTCCGGTAGCGGTACAGATGATCCTGACTCTGGTTGAGTCGCTGATCAGTAATCTTCCGCAGTTAATAACTTCCGGATTACAGTTAATGGAAGGCTTGGCACAGGGAATTGCAAACGCGATTCCGCAGGTGGCAGCGAAAGCACCGGTTATTATCGGCAAGCTGGCATCTACGATTATTACGAACCTGCCGAAGATTATACAGACTGGTGTGAAGATCATCACACAGCTCGCAGTCGGACTGGTTCAGGGCATTCCGGCATTACTTGGTAAGATCCCATCCATGATCAGCCAGATCAAGAATGCATTTACCAGTGTAAACTGGGGCAGTGTCGGTATGAATATTATCCGGGGAATTGCAAGTGGATTAACAAGTGCGGCAAAAAGCCTGGCAGAAGCAGCTGCAAACGCGGCGGATAATGCACTCAATTGGGTGAAATCAAAACTTGGTATTCATTCGCCATCGAGAGTATTCCGGGACCAGGTTGGTAAGATGATGGCTCTTGGTATGGGAATCGGATTTGAGAAGAATATTCCGGTCGGATCCATGAATGCCGGAGTACAAAAAGCAGTTCAGAGCCTGCAGAGAAGTGTGCAGCTTACAACATCCGTTAATCCGGATAAAACGGTAGGCGGAATAAAGAATAATCCGATCTTTAAGGATCAAGGATTTGATTACGACAGATTTGAACGTATCCAGAGGAAGATTGCAAAAGAAAATGGCAATAAGCCGATATTCCTTGACAGCAAGCGAATAGACAGGCCATTACCGAAAGGAGCAGTACCACAGGTATGATTGTATATTATGAAAATATGAATGGCGAAAAGCTGAATCTTCTTAAAGCTCCTTTTCGTACAACGAAGACTGACTGGTTCAATGCGGACTGGTCAGAATCTTCAGAGGGATATGAAAAAACAGTTACGGTTGATGTATTTGGAAAACGTGAGGAGTTCCGGCAGAACATGGAACAACTGTACCGTATTCTTGCTGTCGATGCGGAAAATAATAGCTACGGAAAGCTTTATGTCAATGGTGCTTATCTACGGTGCAGGGTCCTTAAATCTGTAAAAGAGGGATGGAAAGGATATGTATATTCCGAAGTGGAGCTCACATTCGAAGCTCCGGAGCTTGTGTGGGTTACAGAAACAACGATGCAGTTCTTTCCGCAGTCGAGCGAGCCGAAAACATCTGGAATAGATTACCCTTACGATTACCCGTTTGAATATGCAAGAGGAGACGATGGTACAACAACATGGTATGTTGATCATATTATTCCAAGCGAGTATCAGATGCTTATTTATGGTCCATGCACAAATCCGAAGATTACGATCAACAAATATCCTTATGAGTTTAATGTGAGCCTCGGAAAAAATGAGTATTTAGTTATTGACAGTCAGGCAAGGATCATCAGGAAGTATCTGCAGAACGGAACCACAGAGAATGTATTTGAACAGAGAGCGTTCGAACATACGGTATTTGAAAAGATACCATCAGGAATGCTCGATATTAACTGGTCCGGTACTTACGGATTTGACCTGACGCTGTATTTGAACAGGAGGGAGCCACCATGGTAGAAGATATTATCTTGGCAAACAGTGACCGAAAAGAGCTTGGAGTGATTCAGAACTCCAATATTACAGTAGATGTGAACGGAGAGTATGAATTTTCTGTACAGATTGCAAGATCTAATTGGTACGCAGATCTTGATTTAGCTTCTTATGTGTATATTATCGGCACAGAATACGGCGGGATTGTCGGAGAAGTATTGACAGATACAACTCTTGATTATGTGGAATTAAAAGGACTCACTTGGAGAGGTAGACTGCAGTATAAAGTGATCGAACCGCCTTCCGGATCTGATTACAAGACAGTATCCGGAGAATTAAATCAGGTCATGAAGACTTTGATCGAACCGGAATTTGATGGCTTATTCAAAGTATCAACTGCGAATACCGGAGTATCCGTGAAAAATTATCAGTTCGATCGCTACTGCACATTACTTGGCGGTCTTACCAAGATGCTTAAAAGCGTTGGGTATAGGTTACAGATCAGGCTAGTAAAAGAACAGGGCAATCCATGTTACATTCTGATAGAAGCCGTCAAGATTACAGATTATTCTTCACGGATTGAGCTGTCGCAGGACAGTCAATTGAATTTCACAATGGATGATAAGCGGAACGGCGTGAACCACTTGGTTGTGACCGGAAAAGGCGAACTTCAAGAGAGAAATGTGATCCACCTATACGTCCAGGTAGATGGCAGTATTGGAAAGACGCAATACTATAAAGGTCTGGATGAAATATCTGCAGTCTACGAAAATACTTCAACCGAGACCGCAGAGCTGGAAAAATCTGCCACAGAAAAACTGCAAGATCTTATGAACAAAATGACATTCCAGATGGATGTTGCAAAGCTCGGCATCAAAGTTGAAATCGGAGATATTGTAGGTGGCAGAGATTATCTGACAGGAATGTATATGTCGAAGCCGGTCAAGAACATTATCTACGAGATTACAAACGGCGAGGAAACGATAACTTATAAATTGGAAGGAGAGTCATAAATGGACATCATTACAGGCTACACAGGCAAGGCACATGTCACGGCAGAGCAGGACAGAGATATCAATATCGGTATTTTCGGAAAAGGCTCTTGCGTCTTGCAGACCGGACAGCAACTTAATGCGGTGGTCATCTCAAACAATGAGATCCGGATCACGGACGGAGTACTCATCCATCAAGGCTGTGCTGCATCGATCAAAAAGAATACGACAAATTCTGTCACAATCGTAAATGGTTCGCAAGGAATGAAACGTATTGACCTTATCGTGGCGAGATACACCAAGAGTACCAGCTCAAAGGTTGAGGCGGTAGAGATTAAGGTTATCCAGGGCACACCAAGTGAAAGCAATCCGGCGGTACCTCCTTATACGTCTGGAGATATTCAGGGTGGTGACCTGACGGCAGATATGCCACTGTATCAGGTTGAGATCAACGGACTTACCATTGCGGATGTTAAGAGATTGTTTGCGGTCCGGAGATCCGCAGCGGAATTCGACACCGAAGTAGACAGCGCAAAAAGCATCTTGTCCAACAGAGAGGCGATATTTATCAATACCACTGCGCAGGGTGCAGATTCCGACGCTTATAAGACTGCAACGCTTGACCTGGACCAACTGAAAGCCGGAATTACTTATGCATTTGCGCTGAATGTGGTATCAACCATCAACGGAGAACAATACAGCCAGGAAGTATCTTGCAAGCTAAATGAAGTCGACATGGGATGCAATGGCAACTATTATAAATTATCCTCAACATTTTTTGGCAAATGTCAGAACAGCGATAAATTGTATGTATCTGCCTTTAAAAATGGCGGATCGTGGACTGGTGTGACAATTAGAGGAATCTTTATTCCGGTAGATTAGGAGGTGGACTATGGCAGAGATTAAATATCTGGAAATCAACGCGGATGATCGCAGTATTATCATTCCGGCAGGAGAAAACCTTTTGGGCGTTGAAAATGACAATGAGGGTGCAAGAAAGTATTTTAGATGCCCGAAAATCGTTGGAGACAACATTGATCTGACGAAATCGGACGTCTATATCAATGTGCAGAATGCATCTGGCGGAAAGTCCGGAAAAGACAGATACACTGTCCAGAACATGACGGCTTCCGGAGACAATGTAACTTTTGAGTGGGTGCTGGAAAGAAAAGTCACCTCGCACAAAGGCAGTGTTAGATTTGCAGTCTGCGTAAGGGAGAAAGGCACGGAAAGAGAGTGGCATACCACTTTTGCTACCGGAAATGCATTGGAGGGAGAGGAACTCTTCGAGCCGGCAGAACTGGAAGCAAGAGGACAGGATTTTATCGGGATATTGACGTCTGATGCGAATGCGGATGCGAACAGCATTGAATCCGGGAAAAGTGCCTATGTGAATGGAAAGAAAATTGAAGGGGCACTGACAAGTAAAAACGAACTGTCTGTGAACGTCACAAAGACGGAGCTTGCATTTAAACAGTCACTTGCCCCTGGAACCGGAGTCGTTTACACTCCGGTAGTTAAACACACCGGCACAATCAAGTTGGCCAACCAGAATAATCCGGTACTACTCAAAGGCAATGTCGAAAAGACTTTCAGTTGCGTCGAAGATATCTCTAATTACGGAAATGCCGGAAGTGGTGATGTGAGAGTTGGCAAGACGTTCACTTCTGAAGCTGGTGTAAAAGAGACCGGAACACTGGTAGTCAGCGAGGTCAAGTACGGAACAATAACCGGAAAAGGAATGAACAGCTTGGCAATCACAACGGGACTTAGTGATGTAACGAGATTTGTGCTGGTGAGAAAATTTCCGAGTAGTAATGCTAAACACGGAATCTTGGCGCTGGTGTATAAGGACGGAAAATTAAGCGGAATAGCTGGCTTTATCGGAGTAGGCTACAACTCGGTGGATAACCACAGTATTGGTACGGTCGCAATAAATAGAGGAACCATAACTTACACGCCAAAAGCCGATGAAGATATGTCCGCTCTCACAGAGGGCGATACCTACGACTGGATCGCAATAAACGAATAGGAGGATTCAACATGAAAAGAAAAAGAAGAAAATTAGCAGCTATCATCTGCGCACTTACACTGGCACTTTCCAGTGCTGTACCGGTGTCGGCATGTACGCCACCACTTAAACCGCCATCCGTAGAGATTCCAGATATCAATTTCGAGCCAGATGATACCTTGAAAGAAGCCTTCAACAACGCCGCAAAAAAGTGGCTTGAGAAATGCATCCTCGGTACTCCGACAGTGGAGTATGCATCGTATTACAAGAGTCCATCAAGGTATTTTAACTACAGTTACGTGGCAATCAAGTGGTCAGAGGTCGAAAATGCTACGTCCTACAAAGTGCGTATCACAAAGTCTGATGGAGCATGGAAAGAATACGATACGACTTATACAGCATTTTACTCTACCAATTACACAGATGATTTTATCGCAGATGGTATGGACGGAGCTGCGGTAATGGTCAGAGCTTACGGTGATAATGATACATTCGGCTGTTGGTCAGATGATACTAATATTGCGAGATTTGGATATTAGGAGGAACTACCATGATTTACGCAGAAGTAGAGGAGCAGTAGTATGAACAATATCGTATCTGTAAAATTAGATTCCAGATATGCATCCACGCTGGGGGTATGGCAGTATGATTACGGTCAGGTGCTCCGGATCACAGGTCCGGAACTTCCACCGGCAGTGGAAGTGCAGTTTTCGCTGGACGAGAAATCAGGAGAGACATTATCCAGAGTCGGCACGACAGTGGATGGAGTTACAGAAGTAAAGATTCCGGATGAATTACTGACACACAGTGCGACAAGCAATTACCGGATCTATGCTTATATCTATCTGACAGATGAGACTTCCGGGAACACCAAATATGAAATTACAATCCCGGTCAGGGTACGTAGTAAGCCAACCTCTCCGGCAGAAGATCCAGAGACGGATCCGGATCTCTTTAGGGAGACAATAGTAGCGGTCAATGCATCTGCTGAACGAGCGAAGATGGCAGGGCAGAATGCAAAGGAAAGTGCGACAGAAGCCGGTAAGTATGCTGCTAGTGCATCGGAGAGTGCAGTTACAGCAGAAAAGACCAAGGAAGATGCTCTTAGGAAAGTCGGAGAGAAAAAGCGGGAAGCAATCGAAGCTATCCAGAATCAGGAAGAAACCTCTGTAGGCAAGATTACTACTCACACTGATGGCGAAATCCAACGAATTCAAAATCAGGCTACAGATTCTAAGGCAGGGCTTGAGCAGACCATTACAAATGCTGGTGTTTCCAAGGAAGAACTGGATGAGTCTATTCAGACTGCTAGTGACACTAAGACAGCACTGGACAAGTCGGTGGAGCTGGCGGGAACTGCAAAGACAGAGTTGGATACGTCCATCCGGGAAGCAGGAACTGCCAAGACTGCATTAGATGAGTCTACAGAGACGGCAGGAACGGTTCAGGAGACTCTGAGTGAGACTGTGAATCAAGCGGTTGCATTGGACACTTCTCTTAGTGAGAAGATTGAAACTGGGACACAACTCAAGACAGACCTTGTAGCATCTGGCGAAAAAGCAGTCCAAGATATTCGGGCAGCCGGAAGTGAGCAACTGGGTAAGATGCAGGCAGTAGCAGAAGCGTTCACAGCCGATCGGGAGCAGATTGCGACCAATAAAGAGGATATTGGTTCACTAAAGGAAGATACTGCTGTGCTGCAGAAGCGCCAGAATATCCTTGTTGGCAGCGAGCCAGGCAACCCTATCGCCGTTAATGACGCTTTTGCCACGTCGCTGTGCGGTCTGACTGTCTACGGCAAAAGTACACAGGACGGCACACCCACGCCGGATGCATCTGTGCCTATCGTGAGCGCTGGTGACGGCGGGAGCGTGACAGTGAAGGTGACAGGGAAGAATCTGTTTCCAGTGGTGACGGAAGCCAATGTGTCAAAGCTTAATAAGCCAACTGGTGGCGTGCGATATGGGTATGTATTTCACGTTCCGGTGGAGAGCAGTGTTACTGTATCTGGAAATGCCAATATTTACACGAACTGCTTTGTTGGAGATTTTGATATAAAAACACAAACATATACACAGAAAGCACAACTCATATCGGAAAAAGGTGGTACATATGCAACAACGTTGCAAAGTGGATGGTATGCTGTATATGTAGCTAATGATTATTTGCCGGCGACACTAATTAAATTAAATGGCGCAAAAGTCCAGCTAGAAATTGGAACAGAAGCTACCGTATACGAACCCTACCGTGAGCAGCTCCTCACCCTGCCCACCCACAACGGCTTACCTGGCATCCCTGTAACGTCCGGCGGCAACTACACTGACCCGCAGGGCCAGCAGTGGGTGTGTGACGAGGTGGATTTGGAGAGAGGGGTGAAGGTGCAGAGGGTAACAACAATGGTTTTTTCTGACAGCTCAGGGTTTACCGCAGAACCGACCGATAACGGCATACGTTTTAGACGTGAAGTTAAAAATTTAAAAAAAACTGATATATATACTGCTGATGCAAATGCGTTTTGCTCCGCTTTAGCACTTGGAAAAAGTGGTAGTACATGGTCTGTACCTGATGTTTTTACGATTAACAACATGGTTTTATACGTTAGATTTAAAAACATCACATCTCTGGGCGAGTTACAGCAATATCTACAACAAACGCCTATGTCACTAACTGCAATTCTCGTTACCCCCATCGAAACCCCGCTCACCCCTGCCGAACTCTCCGCATACAAAGCCCTCACCGCTTACGGCCCTGACACTGTGGTGCAGGCCAGCGATGGCGCTGGCATCAAGCTGGACTACCAGCGGGACGTAAATCTCGTCGTCAAAAATCTTGAGGATGCCATTGCATCCATGACTACTACCTAAAGGAGGTATACATTATGGCTATCAAAAGTAAAGCACGGCACGACCTGACATTGCGCAGCATCAAGCGCGAAATTGTTGCAGGCAGAGATGTGGCCTATTGGCTTGACAAGGCTTACAGTCATCTGGACAGTGGATTGCTGACTGAAGAGGACATTGCCGAGGTGGAAGCCCTGGCACAGGCGTATTATGATGCGCTGGATGCCGAGGACAGCAAAACAGACGAGCCTACCGAGGATGCCGAAACAGTTAGTTAAATGGGGCCTTGATTACTTGTTAAAAAACCACTAAATACAAATACAGGAATAACCAATAAAAAACAAGAAAAGGAATATCCATAAGTTCTGAATATTCCTTATGAGGAAGCTGGAGAGGATTCCATGGAAGAAAACCGATACAGAATAAGTATTGGAAAGTGCCCTCCTTTGCCGTATAATAGCGGTGAAAGGGGGAGTTGTCCTATGGGAATTTTTAGAGATGATTGGCAAGAACTTACGGAATCAAGAAATGTTGGCTCGATATATTTGACCCATTTAATCCGTGGGCGAAGCGATAAATATTCTTACAATACATTGTTAAAAATACTAGAAAGTGGATTTTTGAGAGCTTCATTTTCAAGAAGAAATAATTACGATACCGTAAAAGGGAACCAAAAGGTTGTATGTTTTCAAGATACTTCTTTTGATGCAATGCAAGAAATAATCGCAGGTGAGAAATGGCTCGATCGTGAACAGGGATATCGTGAGTTTGGAATCCAAATGCCGAAAGAGATTTTGTTCTATAACGGTGCAAGACCAGTGATTTACGATAAAGCCAATGAAATTATGGAATTGATAGATGAGAGCATCTATTGGAGAGTTGTAAATCTTGATTTGAATATTGCTACTTGGCAATATGTAGATTGGACACACGAACATGAGTGGAGAATCCCGGGAGATGTAATGTTGGAAAGTGGAGATTTCAGAGTTATTGTGAAAACAGAAGAATATAAAAAACGTCTTATACATGAACCGGGAATGAAAAAATTGATTAAGAAGCCAAAGAACATCATAGTTTTTGAAAATGAGGTATCGAAAAACATCGAACTCTCCTGAAAATATCTTAACCATTACATTATTTGATAAAATGAAATAAAAAATTCAAGTGAGGTAATGAAATGGAGAAATGTGAATTTTGTAGCAGAAAGGTACTCTTTGGCAAAAAGGATATGAGCAATCTGTTGGGCGCACGTCCGGTTGTACTTGCTAAAGGAGATCCGGTAAAGCGGTTGGAGCTGTGGCTGTTTGGCGGCGAAGTGGACGAACAAAGTGTACTGCATATTGGGGTATCTGATTACGGCGGTGAAGAAAACATGATGGAAATGAATATACCGATTAACTACTGTCCGAGATGCGGCAAGAAATTATAACAGAATAACAGACAAAAGGCAGACTCTTCGGAGCTGTCTTTTTTAATGGAGAAAATATGGATATCAGAGCGAGACCGAGAGGTTTTATTTTTGTACGCAAAATTAAGGAGGAAACATGGAAATTGTAATTGCGTTTGCGGCAGGTGCAATCATAGGAATTGGAATTATGTGCCTACTACAGATTAACAGATGAAAGTGAGAACAGAATGAAAGAACTACTTTTTCAGACCTACACGATAGTGCTTCCGATACTATTAGGATATATCGTGTGGCTGTTAAAAAATCAGAAGAAAGACAGGGATGCAAACAGCAAAGGTACGATGCTTTTACTTAGAGTCCAGTTGATTGAATACCATGATAAGTATATGAGACTTGGCTCAATCCCATCGTATGCTTACGAGAATTTCTGTGAAATGTATAATGCGTATCACAAACTCGGTGGCAATGGAATGATTACAAAGATGATGCATGAAATTGAAGAATTGCACCTAAGAGGAAAAGGAGAATAGAATCATGGAACAGATTATTAATTATGTGAGACCAGAGCTTGTTGTCGTGGCAGTTGTCCTGTATTTTATCGGAATCGGACTAAAAAAATCTGAAACCGTAGCGGACAAATACATTCCGGCAATCCTTGGAGTTGTTGGAGTTGTAATTTGCGGAATCTATGTTGTTGCAACTTGTGACCTTAAAGGTACACAAAATATCGCAATGGCAATTTTCACAGCGATTGTTCAGGGTATTCTGGTTGCGGGACTTAGCAATTATGTAAACCAGGTATTTAAACAGTTAAATAAAGCTGAGTAGACAGCACAAAGACGGAAAGGAGAGATACTATGGCACATTTATTTATTATCGCTGGTCATGGCGCCGGTGATTGCGGAGCAGTAGGATATGGATATACGGAGGCAGAGCGTGTACGTGCGCTCGCTTCCAGATTATCCGCTTTAGGTGGTAACGATGTAACTGTAGCCGATATGAACCGGAACTGGTACGCAGACAATGGAATCATGAGCCTTAATATTCCGAAAGATTGGCAGATTCTGGAATTACACATGGACAGCAATGTTCCGTCTGTAAAAGGCGGTCATGTAATTATTGAGGAGGGTTATAGTCCAGACAAATACGACACGGCACTGGCTAACTTTATCAGTTCATTCTTTCCAGGACGTGCCGAAAAAATCAAACCGAGAGATGACCTTGCAAATCCATGGAGAGCAGCACAGAGGGGCTACAGCTACAGACTACTGGAAAATGGCTTCATTACCAATTCTGGCGATCTGAACAAATTCAACGGTCAGATGGATGATCTGGCAAGAGGTATCCTTAATACATTCGGCATCGCTACGGCATCTCCGGCAAAAGAGGATTCTGACGGCAAGGTAACATCTGGAGGAACATCTCAGGACTCCGTACAGCATTACGGCAAGGTATCCTACCAGTCACATATCCGTGATATCGGATGGGCGTGCTGGCAGTCTGATGGTCGTATGTCAGGAACGACAGGACAGAACCGGAGAATCGAAGCGTTCCGACTTATTCCTGTCGGAGAAACAGACGTAGTAGTGCATATCAAGGATGTAGGCGATAAGGAATACAAGAATATCACTAGAAATACTTTGATTGGTACAATGGGGCAGAAAAAACGTATCGAAGCAATTAAGATTACAGGCAAAGACACAAATTATGCTTACAGAGTACACCAGAAAAATATCGGTTGGAGTGCATGGACATTTAACGGTAATTGGTGTGGAGTGAAAGGAAAGAAACTACAGATTGAAGCAATCGAGATAACAAAAGCGAAATTCCTTGCTACTCCATTTGTACAAAACAAAGGTTGGCTACAAGAATCTGTATGCAACAACGTTATCGGAATAACAGGACATAATTTACGTTTAGAAGCGTTTAAAATCAATCCTTTAGGCATGGATATTGGTGTTAAAGCACATATACAGGATAAAGGTTGGGTTGATTATGGAACGATAAACAAAGATACTGTTATCGGCACAACAAACGAAAATAAACGTATAGAATGCTTATGTTTGAAGGGTGACTTTGAATATAGAGTACATATTCAAAACAGTGGCTGGACTGATTGGACAAAAGCTGATGGAGTAGCAACACTCGGAACTGTCGGACAGGAACTTAGAATTGAGGCTATTCAGTTTAGATAAACGGATAGTTGAGAAGCTATTCAACCCGAATTTAATTTACACAGGACAGAGATTACGGGTGAAATAATAAATAATTGTCTTGTACTAACTAATCTACCCCAAAACCAGTAACAAGAGTCAAATTAATTCCTTCATCCGCAAAATACCCATTTTCAATCGCAACGTATTGCGGGACATAGAAGATAGAATGGGCGACTTCGTTCAGTGTCACAGAGACAAGAGAAGAATTGGTGTCATGACTGGCTTGGGAAGTGACGGTTTCAGCTTTAGGATTCGTAGCATTATCATCGGCAGGTGCAGAGCTGCAGGCTGATAAAAGGCCGACAGTTATAGCAGAAACAAAAAGTAAGGATATAAAATTTTTTTTCATAAGTCCTCCTGGGTGGTATAACATTCTCATTTAAGATATGCAAAAAATGTGAAATTGGTGTTTTTATCTGATAGCCAATCGCTCTCCGCTGAAGATTTTGAAACTCCAGAACAACTTGCAACTAAAAGTCCCTAATTTTATCATATAATTTATCCGAGTAATATGGCAGATAAATAATAGCAAAAGTATAAGCCATATGTTTTGCTTCGGTTAAGTCATTTGTCCTTTTTTCACCATAATATTTGCTCATAAGTGGCTGACTTCCATCACCTACGCTCTGCAATATCAGGTTGATGATCACCAGTGAAATATTAGGAGTCAGAGCAAGTCCGAAAGGAGCGAGTCCTGCCTTAAAAATTGATTTGCATAGAGAACCGAATTCATCAGCATTTGCACAAATTTCCAGTTTCTTTTTTACCACAAAATGCACAAGAACCGAAAACGGTTTGTTGATTAATTTGTCCCAAGAGAGTAAACTGAAACATAAGACATTTGGTGTGTGTATTTGAGAAAAACTGATAAAATAATGGAGGTGCGGTTATGGGATTCTGGATTTTTATGCTTATAATGGATTTACTGATTCCGTTTACAATGATCGGTTTCGGAAAAATGTTTTTGAAAAAAGCACCGGATCAGATCAATTATGTGTTTGGTTACAGAACATCAATGTCAATGAAGAATCAGGACACCTGGGTATTTGCACATCATTATTGCGGAAAGATCTGGTATATCTGTGGACTTATTCTTTTGGTGGTATCTTTAATTGTGTTACTTCTGGTTATGGGAAAGTCTAATGATGCCATAGGAAATGTCGGTGGAATTTTGTGTGTATTTCAGATGATTCCACTGGTGGGTTCGATCATACCGACGGAGATTGCACTCAGGAAAAATTTTGATAAATATGGAAATAAAAGATAAATCAGGAGGATGCCATGAAAATAGCAGTATTTTTCCCAGGCATTGGTTATCATTGTGATAAGCCACTTTTGTACTATGCAAGAAAACTGGTTCAGGAATATGGATATGAAAAGATAGTCATGCAGGAGTATTCCTATAATGGCAAAAATATACGCGGCGATAAAAAGAAAATGCAAGAGGCATTTGAGTGCTTGTATGCGCAGGCAGAAAAGAAGCTTGAAGAAATCGCATTTGACGAGTACAGTGAAGTTTTATTTATTTCCAAAAGCGTAGGAACCATTATTGCATCCGCTTATGCTGAGAAATATAAGATAAAATGCTGCCAGATTTTGTATACCCCGCTTGAACAGACTTTTATGTTTGAACATGATGATGCAATTGCATTTATTGGAACTGCGGATCCGTGGAGCGATGTAAAAAAAGTAATTGCATGTTCAAAGAATCAGGCAGTTCCGATTTATGTGTATGAGGATGCCAATCATTCATTGGAAAAAGAAAATATTTTACAAAACATTGATATCCTGAAAAACGTAATGGAAAAGACACAGAAGTATTTGCGGTAGCTATTCCAGAAAAGCGAACCCATTTGCACTGGAGGTGTCGAATAAATCCCGTGCAATCCGGATAACGTCGTGTGCATAGGATGGAAGATATCCTCCATGGCGGTGTGCCACTGGGAAGGGAAGTTGAATAGGAAAAGCCTATTTTTTACCAGGAAGATCAGAAAAAACTGATAGAGTAAAAAAATCAGGTTGTGGAGGAGAAGATGAGATTAAGGAATATCCTGATTGTCGTAAAAGACATTGAAAAATCAAAGAAATTCTATCATGATCTGTTTGGTCTGGATATCATTCTGGACAATGATGGAAACGTTATTCTGACAGAAGGACTTGTTTTACAGGACGAAAAAGTCTGGAAGGATGTTACAGGAAAAGAAGTTGTCCCGGAGAATAATTCCTGTGAACTTTATTTTGAAGAGCGGAATATTGAAGCGTTTACTGAAAAATTAGAAAAACTGTATCCGGAAACCAAATATGTCACCAGGCTGATGACGTACAGTTGGGGACAGAAAGTGATCCGTTTTTATGATCTGGACGGCAATCTGATTGAAGTCAGGACACCGATGCGGGGATAAAGAGAAAATAACATACATCAGGAGGACAACAAAATGGCAGCGGTACTTTTACGTGCAGCATCTCTGGCGTTTGTCATGGTTCTTGGAATTTTATTGAAAAAGACAGGAATCGTCGGCAATCCGGCAAGGGTACTCCGAAAGGTTGAAAAATAGAAAATTTACGAGGTGAGAGAAGATGAAGATAAAATCAGTTGCAGTTTTAGGTGCGGGAGCAGTAGGCTCTTATGTGATCTGGGGCCTTTCTGAAAAATCAGATATCCGGCTTGGAGTAATCGCTGAAGGAGAAAGAGCAGAACGTCTGAAAAAGAACGGATGTGCGATCAATGGCAAGACTTACCATCCGGAGGTGTGGACTCCGGATGAGGCACATGATGTGGATCTGATGGTGATTGCTTTGAAATACGGTTCACTGGAAGGTGCTTTGGAGAGTATACAAAAAGTAACAGGCGAGCATACAGTGATCATGAGTCTGATGAACGGTATTGACAGCGAAGAGATCATTGGCAGAACAGTGGGAATGGAGCATGTGTTACCGGCACTGATCAAAGTGGCTTCACATAAAGAGGAAGACGGTTATCATTTTGATCCACCGACCACACTTGGAATCATTTTCGGAGAACCGTCCGCGCCGTTCGACAGCGAGCGGGTGAAAGCAGTGGAAGAGTTATTTGCAGATACCGGGATTCATTTCCGCTCCACAGAGTATATTCAGGAAGAGATCTGGTGCAAGTTTTGCTTGAATGTGTGCAGCAATCTGCCGCAGGCGATTCTGGGAGCAGGCGTTGGATGTTACCGTGACAGCGTGCACATGAAAGCAATCAGTGACGGATTAAAAAGAGAGCTGGAAGCAGTCGCACAGGCAAAAGGAATCGATATGAGCAAGACCGAAAGCTCGTCCGGACGTGGAAGTGCGGTTCCACCGTCAGCCAGATATTCCACCTTGCAGGATCTGGATGCCGGATGCCACACGGAAATCGATATGTTCTCCGGCGCACTTGTTCGGATGGGAAAAGAGCTTGGAATCCCGATGCCGTATAATGAATACACCTATCATATGATCAAGGCGCTGGAAGAGAAAAACGATGGTAAATTTGATTATACCGGGAAGGAAGAACTGACCTGGTCAAAATAGAAAATATAGAGCGGGTATGTTATGCTGAAATCAGCATAAATTAAAATGTGCGATTTCGGGAGGAGATGTAAGATCAGATTTTCGTAAAAAGAACAACATAAAATGAAAAAAAGAAAGAGAGAGAAAGCATGAACGAATTATATGAAGCAATTGAAAAGAAAATCAAATCATCCGGATATCCGAGACTGATTTCCGGAGAGGATGTATACGATGATATCTGTGATCAGATTGAAGGAAAGGAAAATGGAGAATATATTTTACTTTCCAAATTTGATGATGATGTCGTGTTTGAATATCATATCACGATTCAGGATGATGATTTTAATCTTGGAATCCTGACCATGAAGACACCGGAAGGCGTATTTGAAGTAGATTTTGATGAGGAATAGAAGATGAAGATTACCGTTTATCTTGGTGCAAATGAAGGAAATGTTTTCCGAACGTCTGGAATTTTTCCAGAATAATTTTTATTCTTATGGCGAATATGCCATGGTTGGAACAAAGGGCTATTGCTATGAAGGAAAAGATACGATCGAACATTTTGAAAAGCTGCGCAGCCGGGAAATTGAGCGCCTGCGGGTTTCTTTGGAGATGGCGAAAAAGGCAGGATACCAGAAATTTACCGGGATGATTTTTGTAGAAAATGAGACAAAGGATGTTCTATGCTTTTTCATGTTATAGTAGTAGTTACCAGCGTAAATATAAGGAACGGTTTCGGACAAAAAGAGCGAAACCGTTCCTTATTTGGTTGATAGAAGTCACTCACATTTCTCCGGATCAATTTTTGGCGGCCGATAATGATAGACTTCTTCGTAGGATTCCAGCTCTGCTCTGTTTGTGGGACCGACAGGAATCAGACCGGTGCAGTCCTGCGCAGATGCTGCATTAGACAGATAATCGTAGGAATCGATGATCTTCTGATTGGATTTTTTGCGGGATGAAATATCAGAATGTTTCTCTTTTTTCATGGGGACCTCCTTATTTGATATGGCACAGGCAGAAAAAAGTGAAAATCTTAAAAACTGCCGGCAGGATAAGATAAGTATGTGCTGATAGGTAGAAAGTATGTATGAAAAAAACGGTTTCTGTCTCATTTGGGTTTGAAAACTATGTGAGATAGAAAGAAAGCCGTCTGTTAAACGCATCAGGGCAAAAAATACTTGCATTCTGAGTTTAAGAAGACCATAATAGCAAAGGGATTTTTTTGAAATTATTTGAAATCAGGAATGAAGTAAGAGAGAAGCAGAGGAAAAAGGGAGTTAAAAGAAAATGGAACAAAAGCATATGTTCACAAATAAAATGATTGCAAATCTTCTAATACCGGTCGTTCTGGAACAGCTTCTGAACTCCATCATGGGAACAGCGGACACAATGATGGTAAGCAATGTGGGATCTGCGGCGATTTCAGCAGTATCGCTGGTGGATTCGATCAATGTGCTGGTGATCCAGGCGTTTTCTGCGCTGGCGGCAGGAGGCGCGATCGTCTGTGCACAGTATATCGGACAGAAGAATGTGAAGCGGGCAAATGAATCCGCAAGGCAGGTGCTGTTTATTATTACGGCAATTTCGGTTGTGATCAGCCTGATTTGTCTTGTTTTCCAAAAGCCGATGCTGCGTCTGATCTTTGGATCAGTGGAGGCGGAGGTCATGCGTGCGTCGGAAATTTATTTCTTTTACACGGCACTGTCCTTTCCGTTTATCGCAGCTTATGATTCGGCAGCATCGATTTTCAGGGCACAGGATAATACGAAAGGTCCGATGCTCATTTCCATGATATCCAATGTGATGAACATTGCAGGAAATGCAATGCTGATCTGGGGATTTCATATGGGTGTTGCAGGGGCAGCACTTGCAACTCTGATTTCACGTGTTTTCTGTGCAGTTGTAGTTCTGGCCCAGCTGCGTCAGGACAGGCAGCCGATCGTGGTGCGTGATTATCTGAAAATCCGTCCAGACTTCCGGATGATCCGGAGAATTCTAAGTATCGGTATCCCGTCAGGGGTAGAGAACAGTATGTTCCAGCTTGGAAAGCTTGCGATTCAGTCCTCCGTATCAACGCTCGGCACAGTGGCAATCGCGGCACAGGCAATGACGAGTATTCTGGAAAATCTGAATGGAATTGCAGCAATCGGAGTTGGCGTTGGGTTGATGACGATTGTTGGACAGTGTATTGGGGCTGGCAGAAAAGATGAAGCGGTTTACTATATCAAAAAGCTTTGTATGATTGCGGAAGTGATTCTGATCATCAGCTGTCTGAGTGTATTTGTGCTGACAAAACCGATCACGATCCTTGGTGGTATGGAAAAAGAAAGTGCGGATATGTGTATCCATATGACGATGTGGATCACGATTGTAAAGCCATTGGTATGGATTATGGCATTTATCCCGGGCTATGGTATGCGCGCAGCCGGGGATGTGAAATTTTCAATGCTCACATCTTGCACAACGATGTGGCTGTGCCGTTTTTGCCTCAGCGTATTTATGATCCGGGTAGTTGGTGTCGGAGCGATGGGCGTGTGGATCGGAATGTTTTCAGACTGGACACTCCGTGGGATTGTTTTTTCGTGGAGATTCCACAGCAGAAAGTGGCTGAAGCATCAGGTGATTTAAAATTCTTACATAGATTTTACATGGCAGATCCTTTGGATTTTACATACCTTTGTTAAGATTCTGTTAAAGGTAAGGAATTTGGAAAGGAAGATGTAAAATGAGAAAGCTGTGGGATTTCTGGAAGAATAAAAAATATGGAAAAAAGAGTATGACAGGATGGTTTCTGCTGACGAATGCATTATTGTGTGGGGTTATAGGTGCAGCACTTTGGGGAGTTGTCAGTCTGGTGGCGTTAAAAGGAATATCCTGGCTGATCATATTTGCAGGATATGCGATTGTTTTCCCGGGATTCCTCGGAGGTGTACTTTTTGCAATGAATGCGGAAACAACGATGGATGAATTAGAGATAAAATAAACTGACAGAGAAGCGGAAATATCAGAAATGGTATTTCCGCTTTTTTCGATACAAATGATGAGAATTGCGAGAGTGCAAAGCACGTAGCAATCTGGTATCAAAGGGGTCAAAATACCTTTTGCCACAACATTAAATGATGTGAATGTCAAAAGTGAATTTTGATTCTTACATCATGCAAATACAAATTTACAATTTTTACAGATTGTATAGAAAGAAAATACGGAAAAGACTGGTTATTATAGAGCTGATTTGGTAAAATAAAGACAATAATAAGAAGCAGGTGATGAAATATGGACAGTCAGAAGAAAGATCCGCTCTATAAAAGTTTTGGATACGCATTTGAAGGGATTGGTACCTGTATCAAAAAAGAGCGGAATATGAAGATTCACTGTGCGGCAGCGATTCTGGTAGTGATTGCCGGAGTGATATTGAAGATCTCATCGCTGGAATGGTGCATCTGCCTGACACTTTTTGGGTTTATCATGGCGCTAGAGCTGGTCAATACCGCAGTAGAAGCGGTGGTCGATCTGGTGACGGAAGAGCGGAAGCCACTTGCAAAGATTGCAAAAGATACAGCAGCAGGTGCGGTTCTGATTGCAGCAATTATGGCAGCGATCGCCGGGATTATTATTTTTCTGCCAAAGGGACTTACATTCCTTGGGTTTTAAAGCAGATTGAAATTGTGAAAGGAGATAGACGTTATGGGAAGTTTAGGAGATGGAGTTAAGAAAGTATTACTTGCAGGGATTGGTACAGCAGCAGTAACTGCAGAAAAGTCAAAAGAGGTTCTGGATAAGATGGCAGAACGTGGAGAAGCAGCTGTAGAACAGGGAAAAGTTCTGAATCAGGAACTTCGCCACAATATCAAGAAGACTGTAAAAGAAAATGTCAATGTTTCTGTTAAGACATCTTCACCGGAAGAACTGGACGAGCTGCTTGATAAGATGACACCGGAGCAGATTGAACAGCTCAAAGAAAGAATTTATGAGCGTGAAGCAGCAGTTTCTGAAGAAGAAACAGAAAAAGTAGAAGAAGCTGTAGAACAGGCAGGAGAGACGGCTGAAACTGTTGAAACAGAGACGGCAGAGGAAGCAGCAAAAGAAGTTGAAGCAATCGAATCTGGCAACGAGGGCATGAATGAGTAACAAAAACCAGCCAAAAGAGTCAAATAAATATGGTTCCAGACTGCGGGAGATGACAGCAGTCCTCAGAAAACATGGGATTACCGGTGGACTTACCCCGGAAAAGCTCCGGCTGATCCTGGAGGATCTGGGGCCGACTTATATTAAGCTTGGTCAGATCATGTCACTGCATTCCGACATTCTTCCGAAAAGCTATTGTGAAGAACTGATGCGGCTTCATTCCGAGGTGACACCGATGCCATTTGAACAGGTAGCAGAAGTGATCCGCAAGTCCTACGGTTATGAGTGGAACGAAGTGTTCCAGAGCATTGATGTGCATCCACTGGGATCGGCATCGATCGCACAGGTCCACCGGGCGGTTCTGAAGACTGGGGAAGATGTTGTCGTCAAAGTTCAGAGGCAGGGCATCTATAAGGTAATGTCCAGAGATATCAGTCTGCTCCACAAAGCGGCAAAGCTGGTCCCGCCAGGTACGATCAAGGACATGGTGGATATTAACATGGTTCTGGACGAGCTCTGGACTGTCACCCAGCAGGAGATGAATTTTCTTCTGGAGGCAGCCAGTATGGAAGAATTTGCCCAGCGCAATCAGGATGTGGCTTTTGTTACAACGCCTCGGCTCTATCGCGAATATACGACCAACCATGTGCTAGTGATGGAATATATTGATGGATTTGCAATCAACGATAAAGAAAATCTGCTGGCAAATGGCTATGATCTGAATGAGATTGGAACAAAACTTGTAGATAATTACATTCGCCAGGTTATGGAGGATGGTTTTTTTCATGCTGATCCGCATCCGGGCAATGTACGTATCCGTGATGGAAAGATTGTCTGGATCGATATGGGAATGATGGGAAGACTTACCGAGCGTGACCGGGAACAGATCAGCAATGCAGTCAAAGGTGTGGCAGAGAATGACATCGGTCTGATCCAGGAAGCGGTGATGGCACTTGGCGAGTTCCGCGGAAAGCCGGATCAGAGCAAGCTGTATGAAGATATCAATAATCTGATGGCAAAATATGGAACGATTGATATGGGTGATATCGATATTGCGGAAGTTATGCAGGATCTGATGGAAGTGATGAAGGAAAATAAAATTTCCATGCCTCATGGACTTACTATGCTTGCAAGAGGACTCGCCAATATGGAAGGTGTGCTTGCCGAGATCAGTCCGCAGATCAACATGGTTGAGATTGCGGCGGCACGGATGAAGGAGAGCTTTCTGACGAAGGAACAGTGGAAAAAAGAGATAAAGAATGATGCAAAAAGACTGTATCGTTCTCTTCACAAGGCAATGGATATTCCTTCCCTTGCAGCAGACATCCTGCAGGGGCATATGAAAGGACAGACCAGAGTCAATCTGGATCTTCATACTTCGGATGAGCTTTCCGGGTTGCTAAGGAGGTTGGTGCGGAATATTGTAATGGGGCTGTGGGTGATGGCACTTCTGATCAGTTCCAGCATTATCTGTACAACCAATATGCAGCCAAGGTTGTGGGGAATTCCGGCAATCGGTGCGTTTGGATATCTGATGGCATTTGCTATTGTAATGTATGTTTTTATCAAACATATCTTTTCAAAAAAATAAATAAACAGGGGGAAAAGAGATGCGGAAGGAGTTTTATACAGGGCATCTTTTTGATGTATATCGTTATTTTGGAGCGCATAAAGAGGGTGAAAATTTTATTTTCCGTGTGTTTGCGCCATCGGCAAAAGGAGTGTGCGTATTTGGAGAGTTCAGTAACTGGACAGAGATCCCGATGTATCAGGAGGGACAGAGCGGTGTATATGTGTCAGAGCCAATTCCGGCGAAGACTGGTCAGCTGTATAAGTACTGCATTTACACAGCAAATGGAGGAAGGGTAGAGCACTGTGATCCATATGGCTTCCAGATGGAATTAAGACCAGGAGATTGCTCAATCTTAACGGATCTTTATAGTTATAAATTTAAGGATGAAAAATGGATGAAGAACCGGACAGTCGGATTTGACAGTCCGGTCAATATCTACGAGATCCATGCAGGATCCTGGAGAAAAAAAGGAGAAGGGAAGACCGACTGGTATACTTATATTGAGCTTGCAAAGCTTCTGATTCCTTATGTAAAAAAGAATCATTATACTCATATTGAGATGATGCCGCTTTCCGAGCATCCTTTTGACGGATCCTGGGGATATCAGAATACCGGATTTTTTGCGCCGACCGCACGTTATGGAACACCGGATGAGCTGAAAAAATTTGTGGATGAGTGTCACCAGGCAGGAATTGGTGTGATCATGGATTTTGTTCCGGTACATTTTGCAGTCGATTATTATGGACTGAAAGAATTTGACGGAACCTGTCTGTATGAATATCCAAATGCGGCAGTAGGTGAAAGCGAATGGGGAAGCTGTAATTTCATGCATTCCAGAGGGGAAGTACGATGTTTCTTACAGTCGGCAGCAAATTACTGGCTGAGTGAGTTCCATTTTGACGGAATCCGTATGGATGCAGTCAGCCGTCTGATCTACTGGCAGGGTGACGAGGCCAGGGGTGTTAACGGAACGACACTGGATTTTCTGAAGGTGATGAACCAGGGACTAAAGTCCCTTCATCCGACAGCCATGCTGATCGCAGAAGATTCCACCAATTTTCCAGGTGTTACCAAACCGGTTGACCAGGGAGGACTTGGTTTTGATTACAAGTGGGATCTTGGTTTCATGCACGATACACTGGAATATTTCCAGAGTGCACCAGAATACAGAAGCAGAGATTATCATAAGCTGACATTTTCGATGATGTATTATTATAATGAGCGTTTTTTGCTGGAATACTGTCATGACGAAGTGGTACATGGAAAGGCAACGATTCTCCAGAAGATGAACGGAGAATATGAGGATAAGTTCCCGCAGGCAAGAGCTATGTATCTGTATATGATGGCGCATCCTGGTAAGAAGCTGAATTTCATGGGAAATGAATTCGGTCAGCTTCGCGAGTGGGATGAAAGCCGCGAGCAGGACTGGGATATCCTAAAATATCCGCTCCATGATGCATTTCACCGTTATATGATCGAACTGAACCGTATCGGTCAGGAAAATGATGCATTCTGGCATGATTATGATCCGGAGAATTTCAAATGGCTGGACTGCCATCAGGAAGAACGCTGTATCTATGCGATCAAAAGAAAAGGAAAAAATAAGAACTTTATCGCGATATTCAACTTCTCAGACGAAGAACAGGAAGATTACGAACTGGATACCGAAGAAGAAGGAAAACTCAGTGTGATACTGGATACGGACTGGGACGAATATGGAGGAAATACAAAAAAGAAAAAGACATTGCCGGCAAAAGCAAAAAAAGGGACGCATGTGACGCTGGACCTGCCGCCGTTTTCGGGGATTTTGCTGATGAGTTAGGTGATGGGGGAAGGGACGCCTGGGGCAGAACGATATTTCTGCTTTCGGGCGCGCTTTCGCTCCGCAAAAAACGCAGCGGTACTAAGTTCGGTGATACCGCAAGCGTTATCCCCTCACTAAGTGCCGGCGTTTTTTGAGGGCCCGCCAGCAGAATTATCGTTCTGCCCCGGGCTGTGCTATGACACCAGAACCGCATCGGCGAAGGGGGGAAGACGGCACCATACTAAGCGCACAAAAAACTAATACCAGGGGGGACGGCATACGCTGCGCATCGCCTGGATGTGGTGTCTGACGGGAAGTGGTGGCAATGGATTTGCAGAAGTACTGGAGGTATATTGATAAGGTATAAAGTTTACGTTCCTGAGCAACCTATCCCACTGAAATTAGAATAGTATTTTCCCAGTGCGGCAGCGAAGCGCCTCCGCACAACTTGTACTGGAGCGACAAACGCAAGCACCCATGCATTCGGAATGAACCCCATCGGAAACGTCGGTACTTAGTGAGAGGATGTCGTCAGACATCATCGAACTTAGTATCCGCTACGTTTGCGGACTAAGCGCGAGCGGGGGTGAATCCGAATCCATGGGTGCGTAACTTTGTCAACCACCTACAACTTACAAACCTCCCTGTCGTAAGTCATCAGCCCGTTTATTTCATCTTCGATGTCGGAGAGTTGTGTATATACTGCTCCGCACAATCCTTGTTCTTTGAGGGGGTCGATTTCTTCAGACATAAGTTTATGATAGGCTGCCTGGAATTCTTCCTGTGAAGAGCAGATTTTATATCCGTATGTCTTGCCGGAGCAGGTATGTCCTTTAACCTGGCAGGTGTAGCCTCCGTATTCGGAGATGATGAAAGCGCGGTCAGATGGAGTTACGAACTGCTTTGCAAAGTAGTTATGTTCACTTTTGAAATCTCCCTGCCGTCTGTCAAACCAGCCACTGGCGGAATCGATGAGCCGGGTGTCATCCAGTTCGCGGAATAAGGCAGTGAGCTTTTTTGAATCAAACTGTCCCCAGCCTTCATTGAAGATTACCCAGGTGCTGATGCATGGGAATGCTTTTAGGGCAGTGACAGTTTCTTTGCATTCACGGATGAATTCTTCTCTGCCATGTACATTTTTCCTGCCGAAGAGAGGATGAATCCGGTCACTGGTGTGAAGCTTGAATTTTGGAAAGAGTGCAGGCAGCCAGGTCATGAACGGAGCATTGTAGGTGCCACCGTTTACCATGTCCTGCCAGACGATCATTCCAAGGCGGTCGCAATGATAATACCATCTTGCAGTTTCAACTTTTACATGCTTACGGATCATGTTGAAGCCGAGATTTTTCATGGTCTGGATATCATAGATCAGCGCTTCATCAGATGGCGCAGTGTAAAGCCCGTCCGGCCAGTATCCCTGATCCAGGACTCCATTCAGAAAAAGTGGTTCATGGTTCAGGCAGAAGCGGGGAAGTCCTTTTTTATCCGGTTCGATGGTAAAGGTACGCATTGCAAAATAGCCGGTGACTTTATCTTCGCCTGCTTGTATCTCAATTGTATAAAGATAAGGATCATCAGGATTCCAGGGATGCATATTGTTGACGTCACAGTAGCAGGAGTAACAGCAAAGAGAGTCAGACTGATTGGTGCAGATCCCTTTGGAAATCAGGCGACCGTCCATGTCTCTGACGTGACAGACAACCGCTTCGGCATCGCTGCATCCGGAAATCGGATGATTTAAAAGAAGGGATACGTGTACCGTCTCTTTTTCATATAAAGGGGTGAGTTCCAGTTTTTTGACATAGACAGCCGGAACCCATTCCATCCATACTGTCTGCCAGATTCCACTCTGGGCGGTGTAGAACATTCCGCCACGCTTTAATTTCTGTTTTCCAACACTGTGATAAGAAGTGTCGGAACGGTCTTCAATGTGTACAGTCAGAGTGTTGCAACCCTCCTGCAGAGCATCTGTGATATCAGCAGAAAATGGAAGATATCCGCCGATATGTGAGACAACTACTTTTCCATTTACCAGAACTTTCGCATACTGATCGACTGCACCAAAATGCAAGATGCACCGGGATCCGTCGGAAGGAAGGCACTTGACTGACAGCAGACGCTCACAGAGCATTTTTTCGTGCGGCTTTAACTGGAAACCGGCACCGGAAAGAGGGGCTTCCGGAGAAAAAGGAACGAGAAGAGTTCCTTCTTTGGTTATGGTATTTTTTTCTGAAAGAACTGTGTAATTCCATTCTCCATTCAGGTTGATATATTGATCGCGGATCATTTGCGGACGTGGATATTCTTCCAGTATGTGCTGCGGATCAAGAGCTTTTCCCCAACGGGTAGTCAGTGTCTGATGGGAAGCTTTTCTGGGAAAGATCCGTACACTTGCAAGTGCTGCTAAAAGATTCATAAAAAAACCTCTTTCGTTAAATATTCTTATAGTCTATTGTACCATGTGACAACAAAAACACCGCACATTTTATAGAAATTTTAGAAATGAAAACAGTGGGGAAAAACGGATTGTAAAAAAGAAAGAATCAGTTTATCATAAGAATATAAGAAAAGATGAGCTGTGAGAACACAGACAAAGAGCAGGCAGGAGGAAATACCGATGAAAATAGTTTTAGATACACATGCACATACCATTGTCAGCGGACATGCATACAATACGATACGTGAGATGGCACAGATGGCGAAAGAGAAAGGACTGGAGGCATTTGCATTGACTGAACATGCACCGCAGATGCCGGGAACCTGTCATGAGTTCTATTTCCAGAATCTGCATATCGTACCGCGTGAAATGTACGGCGTGAGACTGTTCATGGGTGTGGAACTGAATATTATGAATGAAAAGGGAGAGGTTGACCTTCCGGAGAGCACACTTTGCCAGATGGATATTGCAATTGCAAGTATTCATGGACCTTGTTATAAAGGCGAGCGGACGGAAGAGGCAATCACGGCGGCATACCTTGCGGCAATGGAGAATCCGCTGATTCACATTATTGGACATCCGGATGACGGAAGATATCCGGTGGATTATGAACAGCTGGCCAAAAAAGCAAAAGAGACAGGGACCATTTTGGAGGTAAATAACGGTTCGTTAAGACCTGGCGGATTCCGCGTGGATACCAGGAAAAATGATTTAAAAATGCTGGAATACTGTAAGAAATACGAAGTTCCGGTTACGATGGGAAGCGACGCACACATGGATGTAGATCTTGCAGATTACAGTTATGCGCTTCCGGTGATCGAGGAGAGTCATTTTCCGGAAGAACTGATCGTTAATACTTCTGCAGAGCTTCTGAAATCATGTATTCGGTATAAACGGAATATGTGGAAACAGAAAAAAGTGAATTGTTAATACGTCACTTACGTTAAAAAAGCCTGGATGAAAGATAGAGAAAAGACTTGATATCTAGTTTTTAATACTATATAATATCTATATTGAGGTGAAAAAGAATGACGATAAATACGGAAGATTTATTAAACAGTATCCTGGAAAGTGTCGGCAGAATTGATTATATTCATCCGGTAGATATTCCGAATATAGATTTATATATGGATCAGGTAACAACTTTTATGGAGGAACAGCTCAGTTCGACGAAGCGTTATGAGGATGATAAGATCCTGACGAAAACGATGATCAATAATTATGCGAAAAACAATCTGCTTCCGCCTCCGAACAAGAAAAAGTATTCCAAAGAGCACCTTCTGGTTTTGATTTTTGTCTATTATTTTAAGAACCTGCTCTCGATCAAAGATATTGAGATCTTGTTAAAGCCACTGACAGACAAATATTTTGCTGTGAATTCGGAATTTGACATGGAAAGTATCTATGAAGAAGTCTGTAAGATGGAAAAAAGCAGGATCGGAGAGCTGCAGGATAGTATTCGTAAGGCGTATGAGACTGCTGAGCATTCTTTTGTATGTGTGGATGATGAAGAAAGAGAACAGCTTCAGAAGTTTGCCTTTATCTGTAATCTCAGTTTTGATGTGTATGTGAAAAAGCAACTGATTGAAAAAATGGTGGACGAACTTCCAAAGCCGGATAAGAAAAAATAAAAGCGTTAGCTTTTTTGAGAAGAATAAAAAAGGAACGGATTTCAGATTTTGAAATTCGTTCCTTTTGGCTATTATCTGTTTGGCAATAGCTGTTACTACCAACTCCTGCCGATGTCTGTAAAATTAAGATTCAGATTCTTCAGCCCCCGCCTGAAGTCTCTCAAATACCATATCGTATCCATCATTACCATAATTAAGAGAGCGGTTTACGCGGCTGATTGTTGCTGTGGAAGCACCAGTCTTTTCTGCAATCTCCAGGTATGTTTTCTGATCACGTAGCATCTTAGCTACTTCAAAACGCTGTGAAAGCGATAAAAGCTCATTGATCGTGCAGACATCTTCAAAGAATGTGTAGCATTCTTCTCTGCTTTTCAGACTGAGAACGGCATCAAATAAAGAATCGACCGCTTCTGTTCTGATTTTTCTACTCATTATATTATCCCTCCATGACAAATAATCAATAAGAGTGTGACATAAACTGCCCCACTCATTCATACAATGACATATTAGCACATTAAAATTTTAAAGTCCAGATATTTTGCAAAATTTTACAGATAAGAAAAAAGGAGCTGGATTTTTCTATTTTTACGACGAAAAATAGGGACGAGAGATTCTTTGACACCCCACTTTTTTTATAATATAATGATGCAATAGAGCCTCGAGAGAGGAGAAGAAAGAGGAACAAAAATATGAGTATTTATGATACATTAAATGACAGACAGCAGGAGGCCGTTTTCTATACAGAGGGCCCGCTTCTGATCCTTGCCGGAGCAGGATCCGGTAAGACACGTGTCCTTACACACAGGATTGCCTGGCTGATCGATCAGATAGGTGTGAACCCATGGAATATCCTGGCGATCACATTTACGAACAAGGCAGCCGGGGAGATGCGTGAGAGAGTGGATCAGATTGTTGGATTCGGTTCGGAGAGTATCTGGGTGAGCACCTTCCATTCAATGTGTGTGCGGATCCTGCGCAGATATATTGACCGGCTTGGGTATGATACAAATTTTACGATTTATGATGCAGATGATCAGAAGACACTGATCAAGGATGTGTGTAAATATTTGCAGATTGATACGAAAATGTTTAAGGAACGGTCGCTTCTTAGTGCGATTTCTTCTGCAAAAGATGAGCTTGTCACACCGGAAGAGATGACACTTCGTGCGGAAGGGGATTGGGCGAAAAAGAAGATTGCACAGGTTTATACCGAGTATGAAAAGCAGCTGAAAGCTAACAATGCACTCGATTTTGACGATCTGCTTTTAAAGACGGTACAGCTTCTTCAGACACAGCCGGACGTGCTGGAGTATTATCAGGAAAGATTCCGTTATATCATGGTGGATGAGTATCAGGATACGAATACGGTACAGTTTAAGCTGGTAAGCCTTCTTGCCGGTAAGTATCAGAATCTGTGTGTAGTTGGTGATGACGACCAGTCGATCTACAAATTCAGGGGTGCGAATATCATGAATATCCTGAATTTTGAAAAAGAATATCCGAATGCGAAAGTGATCAAGCTAGAACAGAATTACCGTTCCACATCCACAATCCTGAACGCCGCAAATGAAGTGATCCGTCACAATACAGGACGAAAAGAGAAGTCGCTCTGGACCGAGAATGGTGAGGGGGAGAAGATTCAGTTCCGTCAGTTTGATTCTGCTTACGATGAGGCGGATTATATTGTCAGTGATATCAAAGACAAGGTGAACAGTGGAAAAAGAGAATATAAGGATTTCGCTATTTTATACAGAACCAATGCGCAGTCACGTATATTCGAGGAAAAGATGGTGGTATCCAATGTTCCGTATAAGATCGTTGGTGGAGTAAACTTCTATGCAAGACGCGAAATAAAGGATCTGCTGGCATATTTAAAAACAGTAGATAATGGAAAAGATGATCTGGCAGTACGGAGGATCATCAATGTACCGAAGAGGGGAATCGGACTGACAACTATCGGAAGGGTGCAGGATTATGCAACGGAACGGGAGATCAGTTTCTATGAAGCAATCCTGGCTGCAGGATCAGTTCCGGGAATCGGACGTGCGCTTGGTAAAATCGAATCCTTTGCAGCCCTGATTGAGCATTTTAAAGCCGAAGGCGAACGCATGAGTGTAGCGGAATTGATGGATGAGATTATCGATGCAACTGGATATGTAGAAGAACTGCAGGCAGATTCTGATGAAGAAGCAGAAAGCCGTCTGGAAAATATTGAAGAGCTCCGGAATAAAATTGTTGCATACGAGGAGTCCTGTGAAGCAGAAGATGAAAAATCGACACTTTCCGGTTTTTTAGAGCAAGTGGCATTGGTTGCAGATATCGACAGTCTTGATGAGGAGACGGACTATGTGGTGCTGATGACTTTACATAGTGCGAAAGGCCTGGAATTTCCACACGTCTATCTCGCCGGCCTGGAAGATGGGATTTTCCCAAGCTATATGACGATCACGGCAGATGATCCGGCAGAATTGGAAGAAGAGAGAAGACTCTGCTATGTGGGAATTACCCGTGCAAAGGAGAATCTGACGCTGACCTGTGCAAGACGACGGATGGTACACGGTGAGACACAGTATAATAAGATGTCCAGATTCTTAAAAGAGATTCCGTTGAGTCTGCTTTCTACCGGTGCCCTGTTCAAAAAAGAGCAGACAGAGGAGGAACCAAAGGTATCTGCTTACCGTCAGGCAAAGCAGGCATTTGCGACAAAAGCGTTCGCAGCGACAAAGCCTGCACAGCAGTTTACTGTGACCAAGGGAAAAGGTCCGGGATATGATGTGGGGGACAGAGTGCGTCATATTAAGTTTGGGGAAGGTCTGGTGACACAGATCACAGAAGGCGGACGAGACTATGAAGTGACTGTGGACTTTGATACGGCGGGCACGAAGAAGATGTTTGCCATGTTTGCAAAACTGCAGAAAATTGACTAAAATTGCACTATGTGCCTAAGAAACACATTCTTTTTCGGAAAATCTGTGCAATATGGTGGAAATTATGCATGGATTTGTGGTATACTAGCTATAAACAATGAGTGAGCCGAAGCAGAGAGTGACGGCAGAAAGGGCGTGTATGGAGATGAACAGAATCGAAGAATTACTTGCAACAACGAAACTCAACGATATGATGCATAAGAAAGATGATGATCAGAAGACAACTGTTCTCTGGATTCTTGCAATTATCGGTGCGGTAGCAGCAGTTGCAGCAATTGCATATGCAGTATATTGTTTCTTTACTCCGGATTATCTGGAAGACTTTGAAGAAGATTTTGACGATGATTTCGACAATGATTTCTTCAGTGATGAAGATGAAGTACAGTAATATTAAGAAAGCAGCGAAGGCAGGAATTGTCAAAGATTCCTGCCTTTTCTATGTGAGGGTATATAGATAGATGAAAAAAGGACAGATATTAGAAGGATATATAGAAAGGGTAGATTTCCCGAATAAAGGATTTGCCGTGGTAGAGGGCGAAGAAAAAAAAGTGATCGTGAAGAATACCGTTCCGGAACAAAAGGTGCGTTTCGCGGTGAATAAGATACGAAAAGGTCAGGCAGAGGGACGGCTTCTGGAAATTCTGGAGCATTCACCGGAAGAATGTCAGCCGGCATGTCCGCATTTTGGAGTCTGTGGCGGATGCGCTTATCAGAATCTGCCGTATGAAAAGCAGGTGGAGATGAAGGAAGCGCAGATCCATGCAATGATGGATGCGGCGGTTGATGGTGATTATATCTGGGAGGGTGTTAAAGAAAGCCCGGTCAGAGAGGCATATCGCAATAAAATGGAATTTTCTTTTGGAGACGAATATAAGGACGGACCTCTTGCACTTGGCATGCATAAAAGAGGCAGCTTTCACGATATTGTAAATGTTACAGAATGCAAGATTGTGGATGAGGATTTCAGACGAATTATAAAGGCTGTTCTGGAGTTTGCGACAGATACAGGTCTTCCGTATTATCACAGAATGCGCCATACTGGATTTTTTCGTCATCTTCTTGTGAGAAAGGCAGTTCGCACCGGAGAAATTCTGATTGATCTGGTAACAACATCGGAGGCACAGCTAGATGAAGCCAGACTGGTGGAAAAGCTTACCGGTCTTTCTTATGATGGGAAGCTTGCCGGAATTCTTCATACAACCAACAACAGCCTTGCGGATGTGGTAAAAGATGAAGGAACCAAAATTTTATATGGACAGGATTATTTCTATGAGGAACTTCTGGGACTGAAGTTCAAGATCACACCATTTTCTTTCTTCCAGACTAATTCCCTTGGCGCGGAAGTGCTTTATGAGGCAGCAAGATCTTATATCGGTGAGACGAAAGATAAGGTAATCTTTGATCTCTACAGTGGAACCGGAACGATTGCACAGATTCTTGCACCAGTGGCAAAAAAAGTAGTAGGTGTGGAGATCGTTGAAGAGGCTGTAGAGGCTGCAAAAGAAAATGCTGCTTTAAATGGACTCGATAACTGTACCTTCTGGGCTGGAGATGTGTTGAAAGTAATCGATGATCTGGGTGAAGTACCGGATCTGATCGTATTGGATCCACCAAGAGACGGTGTGCATCCGAAAGCACTGGAAAAGATCATTGATTTTGGTGTGGAAAGAATGGTTTATATTGCCTGCAAGCCGACCAGCCTGGCAAGAGATCTGGAGATGTTGCAGGGAAGAGGATATCAGGTAGAACGGATTGGGTGTGTGGATCTTTTCCCGAGCACTTATCATATAGAAACTTGTGTTTTATTGTCCAAACTAGGATAAAAGCTGGCAGATTGGTAAATGGTATTCGTAATATTGCAGAAGAGATTGTGTTAAAAGAATTGGTGTATATTTAAAGCATGGAAAGCTCCTTCGGGAGTTTTTGGCTGTTTATAAGATAAATTCTGTCGGAGATTTATTATAAAACATTACTTTACAAGAAGAATAAAAAAGCATATAATTCTTTTATAATATATTTAATAAAAGAGGGTAAGAAAACGGAAAATAAAGATAAAAAAAATATAACAAGAAAAAAAATAATTAATTATGTGCTAAACAATCATGTTACATCCAAGGCGGGAATCGCAAAAGAGTTAAACTTGAGTATGCCGACTGTGTTAGCAAATGTGAATGACTTGTTAGAAAAAAGGGTGTTGGAAGAAACTGGGGAATATGCCTCAACCGGTGGAAGGAAGGCAAAAAGTATAGGGATTAATAAGTCATACTGTCATGCAATGGGAATTTTGA
>OGYX01000059.1_pt1 | contig 69941 bp, 57 predicted proteins | sample 1576601 | NCBI WGS metagenome assembly OGYX01 (sample SAMEA3541561, study PRJEB24748) | human gut metagenome | biome: human gut; feature: human-associated habitat; material: faeces | place: China | collected 2012 | reverse complement strand
GGGTAAAAATGAATCGCGGGGCACGCGAGGATAGCTTGTAGATACTTGGCTCAGTGGAGCCATTGAGCAAGAAGCCTTCACTTCAAAATCTGTGATTTAAGTGGTGGGAGCATGTCACAGAGATATTTAGTGTATACAAAAGATTTGAGTAAAGAACAGGATATTAGTTGCATTCCTGTTTATATGGTTCCATTTTTATAGGAAAAATATTATAATCCCTGAAATTCTTTTACAGTTGCTATCGCCAGTACAATGACTCCAATTGCACATACAATATATACAATTCCGACTGCGATGGAGCTTTTCTTTGCGCGTTTCCATTTTACGACTGCAAGGTACATGGCGCTTAAGACATCTGCCAGGAAGAAGAGCTGCAGGATACCATGTAGAATTGCAGTTCCAAGGTTGATTTTTCCGGCTTTATAAGTCATGCGGATTACCTGAAGGGCATAAAATGAGCCTGGAAGGATTGTGAGCCAGAATCCGATGACAGTGAAAAATATCATAACACTCATGACTGGGAGCATAAGTGGTATAATCAGACCTCCGGTCATGAATGTCAGTGCCGCACCGGCGAAAAAATATAGTGTGAACAGCAAAATAAAGTCGTATAGGAAAAACGCAACAAGCCCGTACTTATGTATGAGCATGCGGTTTATAAGAGCAGTGGAATCACCTTCCTCATAGGAAGAAAAAGATTTCCAGATATTTAGGATTCCAAGAATATAAAGAGCCACAATGTAAATAATAGCAGGCAGATTTGAAAGAAAAAATCCTAATTCCGTAGTGAGAGCGGAGGCATCATATGGAATTGCATCGAGTACATGGTTTTTGAATATAAGATCCGGAAGAGCAAGTACCGGAATCAGAGATAATATAATTACATATGCAATTGCCAGTTTATCAGCAGATTTTTTCATGTGCATCGGCTCCTTTCGGGAGATTTTCATTGTTTTCTATATTCGATTATAATTTTTTTGGGGCGGATTGTCCAGAAGATTGAGCTGACCGCTGACAGATAATTGGCAGCATGCCAGTAGGCATTCATTTTTTTAGTAATTTCTAAGATAACAGTTGTTTCTCAAGACACATTTTGTCGTCTATATTGTACCTCTTTCTTTCAAATCATTCTTGAAATTTTTTACCAGTATCATCATAGCATAGTAAAAATAAGACGTAAAATAGCAGTTTTGCTTTGAAATCATAACATTCTGATATGAATGCTTGCGTGTTGAAAAATAGGACTGCAGAACAACATACATTGGGTAAACCAATGGACACATAGATTATTAATGCATCATAGAAAACTATAGTGTTAGCCAATTAGAACTAGTATAGATAAAACAGATATAGATAGAAGCAATATAGATAGAAAAAATATGCAAAATATCAATTGGACAACATTGGATTTAAAGTGCAATATATAGGTGTAGTACGCTATTTTATAGGGTAAACAAAAACGATGATTTGGAGGAAGAAGAATGAAAAAACGATTAATTGGTATTTTGTTGTGTGGAGCGCTTGTTTTATCTATGGTAGCATGCGGTAGCAAAGAAGGGACGAAAAAGGAAGAAGCTAAAACGGAAGAGACAACTAAAGGAAACAGTGGGGAAGCAACTGATAAAAAGTATGGTCTTGATATGGATTCAATCGTAGTGGCAATTTCTTCAGGATATGAACCATTCTGTTTCGACAAGGATAATGAACTTCAAGGATATGATGTTGATATGTGGAAAGAATTTGAAGAAAGAACAGGCATCAAAGTAAAATGGGAACGAGCTGATTTTTCTGGTCTTCTTGGATTACTTGATTCTGGAAAAGCAGATGTAGTAGCTGCTCAGCTTACACCAACACCAGAACGTGAAGAGAAGTATGCTTTTACAGAGCCAGAAACATACTATGGTTCAGTTATTGTCGTTAGCAATGACAACACAGATATCAAGAGCGCAGATGATCTAGCTGGAAAAACTATTGGTGTGGGGGCTGGAAATGAAATGCAGCAAGACATTGAAGCTATGTATCCAAATGGTGAAGTGAAGTTTGAAATTTATCAGTCTGCAACACTTGAAAACATGTTAAAAGATGTTGAAATGGGAAGAATAGATGGTATGTTAGCACAGGATATACAGGCTTACATGGCAATTGAAAAGAGCGGAGTGAAATGTAAAGTTGTAACTCCAGCATTTGAAAGTTCTTGTGGAGCACTTGCTGTTAAGAAAGATAATACAGAATTGTTAGATGGGTTAAATGCATTTATTAAAGAGATTAAAGAAGATGGAACATTAAAAGCTATTTCTGAAAAATGGATTGGTGCAGACGTTTCTGTAGAAAGTAAATAAATTATGGAATATTTAACTCAAGAAGTAATGCCATATGTGGTGAAACTTGTTCCATTATTAATTAATGGAATGAAAATTACGATATTTGTATCTATATTGGCATTTGCTATAAGTATTGTTATGGGCGTAATTTTGGCAATAATTCAACATTATCATGTTGCAATCTTAGACCCCATTGCTAAGGTATACATCTCATATTTTAGAGGTACCCCATTATTAATTCAGTTGTTTTTGTTTTTTTATGGATTACCTATGGTAATGGATATTATGGTCAGATGTCCTAAAATATTAGCTCTAATTATATGTTTAGCAATGAATAGTGCTGCATATATGGCTGAAACAATCAGAGGTGCTATTGAAAGCGTTGATAAAGGGCAATATGAAGCTTGCCTTGGATTTGGAATGACGCATACACAGACAATGACGAGAGTTGTGTTGCCGCAAGCAGCGGTTGCAGCAATTCCACCAATTGTAAACTCAGCAATTGATATTATAAAAATGTCATCACTTGGTATGACAATTGGTATTCAAGATGTAATGGGTGAGGCGCAACTTTCAGCAGCGGTTTCTTATAAAACTTTTGAAACATATATCATAGCAGCGGCATTTTATTGGATATTAGCTTTGATATTAGGAAAGCTTCAGAGAATTGTTGAAAGAAAAATTGGTGTAGCATATCAGAAGTAGTCAGGAGATAGAAATGATAGAAATTAAAAATCTATGGAAAACATTTGGTGATAAATCTGTATTGAAAGGTATAGATTTAAAAATTGAAAAAGGAAAAGTGTTTGCTATCATAGGACCTTCTGGAACAGGAAAATCAACACTTCTTAGATGTCTGAATGTTTTGGAACGGGCTGATAAAGGGTCTATTGTATTAGGAGATAAAGAGATTGATTTTACAAAAATGAGTAAAAGCGATATTCAGACTCTTCGCATGCATATGGCAATGGTATTTCAAAATTCAAACTTATACAGAAATAAAACGGCCGTTGAAAATGTTATTGAGCCATTGATAACTGTAAGAAAAATGAACAAGGGAGAAGCATTACAAATAGCAGATGAACTCCTTGCAAAAGTAGGAATGTCACATAAGAAAAATGCGTATCCTGAAACTTTGTCAGGTGGAGAGAAGCAAAGAGTTGGAATCGCTAGAGCAATGGCTGTGAATGCAGATGTAATCCTTTTGGACGAGCCAACATCTGCTTTGGATCCAGAATTGGTAAATGAAGTTTTAGATGTAATTAAAGATTTGGCAAAACAGCATACAACAATGTTGATTGTTACTCATGAAATGCGATTTGCAAGGGAAGTTGCAGATGAAATTGTATTTATGGAAAATGGTAATATTGTTGAACAAGCTACGCCTGATATATTTTTTACAAATCCTCAGACAGAGCGGGCAAAATCGTTTATACAGGCAAAAGTAGATGACATTTATGACACGGATTTTGATAAAATTGTTGAAAGACGTTATATGAATTCCTACAAATGGAAAGACTTAAAGGCACCAGATATTGATAAAGATATTTATCCTATGTGGGTTGCAGATATGGAATTTAAGTCATCGCCAGCAATTCAGAGACAGATGCAGGAGCGAGTAGAGACGGGGATTTTTGGATATGAGACATTAACACCGAAGTATTTTAAAGTTATTTCAGAATGGCTTGAAAATAGACATTCTTATAAGGTGGATGCAAGTGAAATACTATTTTGTGCAGATACAATGATTGGCATAAGTACATATATTCAAGCTGCGTCAGAAGTATGTGATGAAGTTATGCTGTTAACACCTGTTTATGGCAACTTTTTTAGCACTATTACCGGATGTGGAAGAAAAGTATTGGAATGTCCATTAATAGAAAAAGAGGGTAGATTTACCATTAGTTTAGAGTTAATGGAAGAAAAAGTTTCTGAAAAGACAAAAATATTATTGTTGTGTAATCCGCAAAACCCAACAGGAACAGTTTGGACAAAGGATGAATTAAAAGATATTAGTTTGTTCTGTAAAAAACATGGGATGACTCTTATCTCAGATGAAGTGCATTATGAATTTATATTCAATCAGGCACAGCATACTGTAGCAGCAAGTATTGCAGAGGAAGTTGGTGTTATGGCAGCTACAGTAATTTCTCCAGGTAAAAGCTTTAATGTTCCGATGCTAAGTGGTGCTTCGTTGATAATTAAAGATCAAAAGATGAGAGATAAAATTTCAGCAATAATGGAAAATTTGAAATATCCATTTGCCCATGCTTTTGTTGAGGGAGTTACTATTGCAGCCTACACAAAGAGTGTTGAATGGCTGGAAGCTGTAAAGTATTATATACAGGAAAATAAGAGGATTTTTAAAGAATATTTTGAAACGCATTTTCCTCAGTTGAAAGTTGTAAATAGCGATTCAACATATGTAATGTGGGTGGATTGTAGTGGACTGAATATGTCTGATGCGGAATTGGAAAAGTTTTGGAGAGATGATTGCAAATTGATTCTAAGTCATGGTTCAGAATTTGGCACAGGATACAGTCAGTATAGAAGATTTAATGTTGCTTGTTCAAAACTTAAGCTAGAAGAAATTTTAGAACGAATTTTAAAGCAAATGCAAAAAAATAAGTTGATTTAAATTTGTAAAGTGAAATCAGAAGTATCTGTAATAAGTACTTCTGATTTCTTATCTGGTAATTGGAGTGTGAGATGGACCGAACTCACACATTGACAAAGCCGGAAAATTATGTAATAATTATCATGATTTTGGACTATGAACATATGTAAGTACAGAAGATGTAGTGAAGCAGAGATGAAGTGTCACCGGCTGAGAGCATTTCACGCGAACCTTTTGGAAATTTCAGTATGGGAGTCTTCCGATGAAAAGCATTTGCCTGGCAGATGCGCTAAGTTGGATGTTCGTGTAGCAGATCGAATACACATAAAAGAGTGCAGAGTTATAAGGACTCTGAAATAGGGTGGTACCGCGAGTAACATCGTCCCTTGTTAATCACAAGTGGCGGTGCTTTTTTATTTTCAATAAAAAAAGCCTCCGGCAGGAAGCGCACTGCGGCATATGGAAATATGCCACACTCTCAAAATATGAAATATTTTGAAAGATGGCTCTGAATGGTAAATTTAAATAAAAAAGACGCTGAACTTAAAGTAGTAGAAAGGGGAATTAGAATGAAGGATAAAATCAACAGTATTTTATCAGAAGTGAAAACTAAGATTTCTGAAGCAGCAAATGAAAATGAACTGCAGAATGTGAAGAATGCATATGTTGGAAAACAGGGTGCGTTAAGTATGTTAATGAAGGAGATGCCGAAGCTTGATGCAGCGCTTCGCCCAGAGATGGGAAAGGTGCTCAACCAGGCTAAGAATCAGGTGACAGAGCTGATCAACTCTAAGAGAACAGAGCTGAAGCTGAAAGCTTCTGAGGTTTCACCGGACTTTGACTGTTCTGTACCGGGAATCCTGCCACCGAACGGAGGTCTTCATCCAATCACACAGATGTGCTATGACTTAAATGATGCATTCCGTTCTATGGGGTTTGAGATTTTCCAGGAAGACGATATCACAAGTGAGTTATATGCATTCGATAAATTGAACTTCCCTCCGAATCATCCGGCAAGAGAGAGTATGGATACATACTGGCTGGAGGGTCATGACAGTGGAAGCACGAATGAGAAGCTTTGCCTGAGACCACATTTGACAGGAGGAAGTGTCCGTTACATGCAGACACACAAACCGCCGTATCGTTTTGTATATCCGGGACGTGTATATCGTAATGAGACAACAGACTCCCATCATGAGAGAGCGTTCTTCCAGTACGAGGCTCTGATTGTGGATAAAGATATTAAGTTCACAGACGGAAAAGTTATGATCCAGAGTATTTTAAGTAAAGTGTTCGGAAGAGACGTTCCGGTAAGAATGCGTTCCGGTTTCTTCCCGTTTGTAGAGCCTGGATTTGAGATTGATATGGAGTGTCAGGTATGTGGCGGAAAAGGCTGCAGTGTATGTAAACATGTGGGCTGGATCGAGGTTATGCCGGGAGGATCTCCACATCCAAATGTACTTCGTGCAGCAGGACTGGATCCAGATGAGTACACAGGTTTTTATGTAAATATCGGTCTGGACAGACTGGTCATGATGCGTTACGGCGTGGATGACGTAAGATTGTTCCACAGTGGCGATTTAAGATTCCTGAGACAGTTCAGATAAGCGGAGGAGAATAAAGATGAAATTATCATTATCATGGATTAAAGATTTTGTAAATATCCCTGAAGATATGGATATGAAACAGCTTGCATATGATCTGACTATGGATACTGTTGAGGTTGAGGACGTCGAGTACCTGGCAGACCGTTTTGACCATATGGTAGTAGGTGTGATCGAGGATATCGAGCCACATCCAAATGCAGACAAGCTTCGTGTCTGCAAAGTAGACATCGGTGACGGTGAGATCAAAGACATCGTCTGCGGTGGTATCAATCTGGAAAAAGGTATGCGTGTTGCCGTATCCTGCCCGGGAGCAATTGTCCGCTGGCATGGAGAGGGAGAGCCTGTTGAGATCAAGAAGTCTAAACTTCGCGGCGTAGCTTCCTACGGAATGATCTGTGCATCTGACGAGATTGGACTGGGAGATCTCTTCCCGGCATCTCAGGAAGCAGAGATTCTTGACCTGTCCGCATTTGACGTACCGGCAGGAACAACTCTGGCAGATGCCCTTGATCTGAACGACGTTCTTCTTGAGATTGATAACAAATCAATGACAAACAGACCGGATCTGTGGGGACACTATGGTATCGCCCGCGAGATCGCAGCATTATACAATCTGCCATTAGCTGAGATCAAGCCATTTGATACAGATGTACAGTCTGATTTTAATGTAGAGATTGCTGATCCAGACAGATGTCCAAGATATATCGGAGTAGAAATGTCTGGTGTAAATGTAAAAGAGGCGCCATACCAGATGCAGAATAGAATTTGGAAGGTTGGTATGCGTCCAATCAATGCATTGGTTGACATTACAAACTATGTGATGCTCGCAACTGGTAACCCGACACATGCATTTGACGCAGATAACATTTCTAATCACATCGTTGTAAGACATGCAGCAGAAAATGAGAAGTTACTTCTTCTGAACGACAAAGAGCTTTCTCTTTGTACAGATGACCTTGTAATTACAGATTCCGAGGGACCTGTTGCACTGGCCGGTGTTATGGGTGGAGCAAAGGATTCTATCCTGCCTAAGACAGAGCGTGTCATTCTTGAGGTCGCAAACTTCGAGGCAGCAGGAATCAGAAGAACTGCACTTCGTTATGATAACCGTACAGAAGCTTCTTCAAGATATGAAAAAGCTATCGATCCTGAGAGATGCGACCAGGCACTTGCACTTTCCATGCAGTATTTCAAAGAGCTGTATCCGGAAATGAAAGTGACAGGTTACTGTGATAAATATGTAAAGAAACTCAAGAGAGCTGAGATTGATGTAAACCTTGTATGGCTTGAGAAGAGACTTGGAAAGCATCTGACAAATGATGAGATCCAGGGCAAGCTTGAGAAACTTGGATTTGATGTACAGATCAATGGTGAGGACATGCACGTTATCGCTCCGACATGGCGTTCTACAGGTGACATTTCCATTAAAGATGATGTAATGGAAGAAGTTGCCAGAATGTATGGATACGACAATTTCGAGCCGACATCATTTACAACAACATTTGACAGTGCAATCAATCAGAAAGATCAGGATCTTGTAAGAAATATGAAAGAGTTCCTTGCAATTCGTTGTGGAATGCAGGAAATCTACACATATCCTTGGGTAAATGATGTATATCTGAATGCAATTATGCAGACGACAGAAGGAATGCTTCGTCTTTCAACACCACCGGCACCGGATCTCAGTTACCTGCGTGCTTCTCTGCTTCCGAACATTTGCGAGGCAGTTGCAAAGAATGAGCGTTACTTCAATGATTTTTCAATCTTTGAGGAAGCTCAGGTATTCCATGATGCGAACTATACTTCACCATACGACAAGTCTGAGTTACTTCCAGAGCAGCGCCGCCACATTGCCGGAGCATTTGCAAGCAGTGTGAAAGATGTGAAAGAACTCTTCCAGGAAGCAAAAGGTGTTCTGGAGTATATGCCACGTTATACACATCAGGCAGCATTTGAGTTCAGAAAAGAAGAGAAACCAGTATGGGCTGACAATGTAGTATGGCTCAACATTTACCGTGGAGATGAGAAGATTGGTGATATGGGACTTCTGGCTAAGAAGGCATCTATGGACTGCGGAATCAAGAACTTGTCCGTAATGCTCTTTGAATTAGATGTTCTGAAACTGAAACCACTCATTTCCAGAACCAATAAATTCACTCACCTTGCAGCATATCCGGAGAACGAGTATGACATTTCCATGCTCTTTGACTCCAATGCAGTATGGAGTGATATGCATGAGGCAATTCTCGGCAAGAAGAAAGCCAGCGAGTTCCTTAAGAAAGCAGATTTCGTAGATGAGTACCGTGGAAAACAAATCCCACAGGGCAAGAAATCTGTGACAATCAGACTGACCATCGGATCTAATGAGAAGACACTGACTTCCCAGGAGATTGAAAATGTAGCAAATCAGGTTATGAAGAAGCTGCAGAAGAAGATGGGAGCAGAGCTGAGAACTCAGTAAAAATGTGTTAGATAATTCGACATAATATAATAATCCAGCCAGCTGTCATCAGATATGATGAATTTTTACAAATTTTGCTGCGCTATCTATTAAATCTGTGCGTGCAAACTCGCCAAAGGGCGGCTCAGACAGTGCACTTACAGATTAATGATGCTCGCAAAATGTTGCAAATTCCTCAATTATCTGAGTAACAGTTGGCTGGATTTTGTTATGTGCGATGTTATTGGAGGAGGAAGGGAACCTGGTGCGGCACAGGATGTTATTTGAAGATTAGCATTTCCAACTGGAATATACTATTAATATATGATAAAATATCTATAGATAATCTTTTCTCAGACTATAGGAAGTTGTCGGAGAGGAGAGTATATGTCAAAAAGAACAGGAATTAAAGTACAAAAGAACCGTACAGATGACGAGTTTATCATGCTTCCGACCGTAGATTTTTGTTTCAAAGAACTGATGAGAAATGAAAAGGTGCGAAAAGGAATTATTGCAGCATTGTTGGGAGTAAGATTAGAAGAAATCAAGGAGACCAGACTGTTGCCGACCATACTCAGAAAAGAGTACGAAGACGATAAATATGGAATTTTGGATGTTCGAGTTGAAATGCATGATGGCACGCAGATAGACTTTGAGATGTAGGTGGCAGAATTTGATTTTTGGAAAAAACGGATTGTGTTTTATTTAAGCAAGATGGTCACAGATCAGATTCATAAAGGTGATGATTATGACAAAATTCAGAAATGCATTCATGTCAGTATTCTGGATTTTGTACATTTCCCGGAGGATAACAGGTGCTATCGGAAGATTACATTTTGTGATACAAAAACGGGAGAAATTTATACAGATGTCATGGAGATTCATGTGTTGGAATTGGGGAAATTACCACCGGAAGATCAGAACGAAGAAGGAATCATAAGGTGGATGCGATTTTTCAATGCAAAGAGCCGGAAGGAGTTAAAAGAGATGGCAAAGCAGGACGAGTATTTTGGAGAAGCGTATGAAGAACTGGACAGACTCAGTGCGGACGAGAAGAAACGTCTGGAGTATGAGACGAGATTGAAGTATAAACGGGATAAGTATGCACAGCTCCATTATGCGACGCGGATTGGAAGAGAAGAAGGCGAACGGATTGGAAGAGAAGAAGGTAAGAGTGAAATGATTCGTTCCATGTGGAAGGCAGGGGTTTCGGAAGAACAGATTGCGTCAATTGCACAGAAGACAGTGGAAGAAGTGAGAAAATTGTGTAAATAATTTTGGGACAGGAAGAACTGGCGAGCACAGTTAATATATCTGCAATTCAGGCAAAGCGTGCACTGGCACAGCTGAAAGAAGAGGGGGCTATTGAGCTGAAATGTGGAGAGATTATTATCAAAAATATTGAAGTTGTGAAAAAACATATTTCGGAGACACTGTATACACAGGAAGAGCAGAAGGTGAGTATCTTGCGGTTATACAACATGAATCGAACCGTTTAGTATATACAAAAATAGTCTTGTGATTTTTACTAATGAAGTATCCATACACTTTGGTAGAAATGTATAAAAATTGCACAAAAAACAGCACAATTTACTTGACAATTGTGCAATTTTGAGACTATAGTAAAATATAAACATTCTGATTTAGAGCCATTTTCTAAAATATTTCATATTATAGAAAACAGTTAGAATTTCAACGGATTTTTTGAGAAATCATAAAAAAGTGCGGGTTTTTTAGAGAGTTCTGTGATGATATATGGCTTTGGTCAGACAGATAACAAGAAGGGGGCGGCTTATGAAATCTGTGATTGAAAGACTGGATGATATTGAGAACACTGCGCGCAGTATTGTGGCGAAGGCAGAAGAAGATAAGAGTCAGGTTGAGCAGGAGATTCAGGCGCAGAGAAATCAGTTTGATAAAGAACTGGATGAGAAGACGCAGGCAGAACTTACCAGAATCCGGGAAGATGGAAAGCGGCAGGTCGATGAACTTCTGAAGAGCCAGCGGGAGAAGAATCACGAGACAGTTCAGACATTGGAAAAGGAATATGAGATGGCTCATGCAGTTTATGCAGAAGGTATTTTGCGTCATATAATAGAAGTGTAATATAAGATGCCCGTGGGAGCTTGAAGCAAGGAGCAAACCGCAGGCATCAGAAATTCAGACATTTCAAAAGGAAATATAGCGAGGAAGAGAACAATGGGCAATGTGATGGCATACAGCGGACTTACGACGAAGATCCGCGCAATGCAGGCAAAGCTTCTTACACAGGCTGACTATGAGACTATTTCCGGTTTTACGGATGTTGTGCAGGTGGTGGAATTTCTGAAGACGAAACCGGCCTACGCAGTCTATATGGATCAGTTGGAACTGGCGCATCTTCATCGAGGTGATATTGAGAAGATGTTGTATCAGTCTCTGTATAATGATTACACAAGAATCTTCCGGTTTGCGGGAATCGACCAGAAGAAATTTCTGAAGATTTACTGGAAGAAGTATGAAGTCAGTGTGATCAACTATTGTCTGAGAATCGTATTTAACCATTATGACAAGCCTTATGACCTGGATTATAAGAAGGAATTTTTTGATAAATACTCAAAACTTTCTATTGATAAGTTGATAACTTCCACAAATATCGACGAACTTGTGGATAACTTACGGGGCAGTGAGTATTATGAAGCATTAAAACCAATCCGGGATTCCGGGGCAGCGACATTATTTGACTACGATCAGGCATTGGAGCTTTACTATTTTACTAATTACTGGAGGCGGGGAAGAAAGGTATTCTCCGGAAAATCCAGAGAGCGTTTTTCAAGAGATGTGGGAATCAAAATGGATCTCATGAACATTCAATGGGTGTACCGTGCGAAGCAGTATTATCGTATGCTTCCGGCAGAAATCTATGCACTGACGCTTCCATATCATTTTCATTTAAGTACGGAAGAATTTAAGGCAATCGTGGAAGCACCGAATGCGGAAGAGATGAAAAAGCAGATTGAGAATACTTACTATGGAACACATGTCCACATGAAAGAGGGGCAGTCCATAGAAAAGAGTATCAAAGATATTTTACGGGATCTCTATATATCTGACAGGCAGAAGGATCCTTATTCCGATGCAACGATGCACGCATTTTTATTCTTGAAGGAGCAGGAAATCGACAAGCTGACGACAGCGTTAGAGTGTATCCGTTATGGACTGACCAGACAGGAGATATTGACATACTTGGGAGGTGAGAGCAAGTGATTGTAAAAATGAGATTCTTAAATATCAGCGGTCCGAGAGATGACATCGACCGGGTATGCGAGAAATATCTGTCAAAATATGAGATGCAGATTGAAAATGCGGTGACAGAACTTAAGACGACGGAAAATATCATGCCGTTCGTGGAAGTGAACCCGTACAGAGATCCGCTTGCAAAGGCAGAGCAGTTCGCACAGCTTCTGCCGGAGGACGGGGAAATTCGGGCAGATCTGTCAGGATCAAAGGATGATATGCTGGCGCTGATCCGGGATCTGAATCATGATTATCTGGGACTTGTGGAAGACAGAGAAAGGCTGAAGCTCAAGAAGGAAGAATTGCTTGGAAAGGAAAATGTCCTGAAACCATTTTCTTCGTTGAAAGTGGATGTTCATAAAGCATTGCAGTATCAATATATGCAGGTGCGGTTTGGACGCATTTCTCTTGACTATTACAGACGTCTCGAAAAATATCTGGCCGATAGTTTAAATGCCATATTTTTGGAGGCTGGAAAAGACAAAGGTTTTGTTTATGGCTGTTACATAGCAGCAAATGCAGATATTGCGAAAGTGGATAACACATTCCGGGCACTGCACTTTGAGAGAATTGACGTGACAGATGCTTACATCGGAACTCCTAAAGAAGCGTGTGAGAAGCTGGATCAGGATATTGAAGCAGTGCAAAAAGATATTGACGCAGATGAGGATAAGATTACAGCACTTATGAAACGTAATGCAGCCAAGCTTCTGGGAGCGAGAAAGAGACTGCAGGAGCTTGCGGACAACTTTGATATCCGTAAACTTGCGGCGAGAGTGACCAGTGAGGATGAGAGGGATGAGTTCTATATCTTATGTGGCTGGATGAGTGAAAAGGATGTAGATGCGCTTCTTGCTGAGACCCAGGATGACGATAAGATCAGTATCATGGTCGAAGATGAGCGTGACCAGTATTTTGGTGATCCCCCGACAAAGCTTGAGAACCCGAAGGTATTTAAACCATTTGAAATGTTTATCAAGATGTACGGACTTCCGGCTCACGATGAGATGGACCCGACCATGTTCGTGGCACTGACCTATACATTTATATTCGGAGCCATGTTCGGAGATCTTGGCCAGGGCTTCTGCCTCTTTGCAATTGGCGGAATCCTGTATCTGACAAAGAAGATCAATCTGGCAGGAATTATTTCCATTGCAGGTATTTTTTCCATGTTCTTCGGATTTATGTTCGGAAGCGTATTTGGATTTGAAGATATTATTGAAGCCCGCTGGTTAAGGCCTGTATCGGCAATGACGAATCTGCCGTTTATCGGGCAGCTTAACACCGTATTCGTCGTTGCCATTGCATTTGGTATGGCACTGAATATTCTGGTGATGATCTTCAATATTATCAATTCGGCGAAAGCCCACGATAAGGAAAATATGTTATTCTCCACCAATGGTGTGGCAGGACTTGTATTTTATGGATTCCTGGTACTGACAGTAGTACTTTATATGACCGGACACAAGACTCCGGGAAATGTAATGCTTGTGATTTTCCTTGGAATTCCGGTGCTCCTCTTTGTATTTAAAGAGCCACTTGGAAATCTGGTAGAGAAACGTCATAAGAAAATGGAAGGCGGCAAGGTCATGTTCTTTGTACAGGCATTTTTTGAATTGTTCGAGACCATGTTAAGCTACTTCTCCAATACCATTTCTTATGTGCGTATCGGAGCATTTGCAGTGAGCCATGCGGCAATGATGGAAGTTGTACTGATGCTCTCCGGAGCGAGTGCGGGAAGCACGAACTGGATCATATTTGTCATCGGTAATATCATAGTCTGTGGACTGGAAGGACTGGTAGTTGGTATCCAGGTCCTGCGTCTGGAATATTACGAGATGTTCAGCCGTTTTTATAAAGGAACAGGAAGAGAATTCAAACCATTTCATAAACAGAGCGAGTAGGAGGAAGAAGTCATGACATTAACTGTAAAATTATTACTGGTGGCAGCACTGGTACTTGGAATTATCGTACCATTTGGATATTTCCTTAAGGGAGAGAGAAGTAAGAAACGTTACAAACGTGCACTTGGAGCAAATGTTGTCTTTTATTTTGGAGCATTTGCCATCGCAGCGATCATGTTATTTTCCGGAGATCCGGTATACGCTGCAGAGACAACAGCAGCCGCTTCAAATGCAACTGGATTTGGTTATATCGCAGCCGCACTGTCAACCGGTCTTTCCTGTGTCGGTGGCGGTATTGCCGTAGCAAGTGCAGCAAGTGCCGCTCTTGGAGCAATCAGCGAGGACTCCAGCGCACTTGGTAAGTCACTGATCTTCGTAGGACTGGCAGAAGGTGTGTGTCTGTATGGACTGATCATCTCCTTCATGATCCTCGGTAAATTATAAGATGAAAATGTATCTGATCAGTGATAATGTCGATACTCTGACGGGACTGAGACTGGCGGGCGTAGATGGAGTCGTTGTACATGAAAGAAACGAACTGCGTGAAGAATTAGAAAATGCCATGAATGACAAAGAAGTTGGTGTCATTCTGCTGACTGAGCGGTTCGGACGGGAGTTCCCAGATCTTATCAACGAGATTAAGTTACAGCGGACCATGCCGCTTTTGATCGAGATTCCGGACAGACACGGAACCGGACGTAAAAAAGACTTTATCACATCGTATGTGAATGAGGCTATAGGATTAAAACTATAGGAAGCAGGTGATTGTGTGACAGTAGATGAGAAGATAACAAGACTGCAGGAATCTGCAATGCAGGAGGCAAGAAGCAAAGGGAATGCGATTGTGGAACAGCATAAGAAGGCGCTTACCCATGTCTTTGAGCAACATAAAGCAGAGGCACTGATACAGGCAGACACAAGAATCAAGGCTGAAAAGACCAGCGTGAAGCAGCAGCTTGGTATGGCGAATTCAAAGGCTGCGCTGGAACTTAAGCGAGAGCTTGGAGCTGCCCAGAAGCGTTTGAAAAAGCAGCTTTTTAAAGAAGTCGAAGAAAAACTGTCTGCATATATGAAGACGGAAAAATATCAGGATCTTCTGGTAAAATATATTGAAAAAGCGGTAGCATATTCTGACCGTGGCGAGATGACGATTTATGTTAATCCGACAGACGCAGATAAGAAAGCGTATCTGGAGGAGAAGACAGGATTTACACTGAGTATCAGCAAAGAAGACTTTATTGGTGGAATTCGTGCAGTCATTCCAGAGAGAAATATTCTGGTAGATTATGCATTTAAGGGCGCGCTGGAGAGAGAATATCAGAAGTTCGCATTTGGAGGAGGTATGGGCAGTGGACGCTAAACATACTGGAAAAATATATGGAATTAACGGCCCTGTCATTTATCTGAAAGGCAGGACCGGATTTAAGATGTCCGAGATGGTCTATGTAGGAGAAGAACGTCTGGTAGGAGAGGTTATTTCTCTGGACAAGGACAGGACAACGATTCAGGTCTATGAGGAGACTTCCGGTCTGAAGCCGGGAGAGATTGTGGAGGGTACCGGAGAAGCAGTATCTGTTATACTCGCACCTGGAATTATCAATAATATTTTCGACGGAATTGAACGTCCGCTGGAAAAGGTTGCGCAGGCAAGTAATGGCGCATTTATTACAAGAGGTGTCAGTGTAGATTCTCTGGATCTTGATAAATTGTGGGATACACACATGACGGTTGCAGAAGGTGACGCACTCCAGGGAGGGGCAATCATTGCAGAAGTTCCGGAGACGCATGCAATCGTGCATAAATGTATGATTCCTCCGGATGTGGAAGGAATCGTGGTCAGTGTCGTACCTGACGGACAGTATCATATCAATGATACACTTGTTGTGATTGAGACAACAGAAGGGGAGAGAAAAGAACTTTCCATGATGCAGAAATGGCCGATCCGTGTGCCAAGGCCGGTGCATCACCGTTATTCTGCAAGAGTTCCGCTTGTAACGGGACAGCGTGTCATGGATACCATGTTCCCGTTAGCAAAAGGTGGAACAGCCGCAATCCCTGGTGGATTCGGAACTGGAAAGACGATGAGCCAGCATCAGATCGCAAAATGGTCCGATGCAGACATTATTGTATATATTGGATGTGGAGAGCGTGGAAATGAGATGACACAGGTTCTGGAGGAGTTTTCAGAACTGGTGGATCCAAGATCAGGGAATCCGCTGATGGACAGAACAACGCTGATCGCAAACACATCCAACATGCCGGTAGCTGCTCGTGAAGCATCTATTTACACAGGACTTACACTGGCTGAGTATTATCGTGACATGGGATATGATGTCGCGATTATGGCGGATTCTACGTCTCGTTGGGCAGAGGCTCTTCGTGAGCTGTCCGGACGTCTGGAAGAGATGCCGGCAGAGGAAGGATTTCCGGCTTATCTGGCATCCAGACTTTCTGCATTCTATGAGCGCGCCGGTATGATGCAGACATTAAATGGAGCCGTAGGTTCTGTTACAATCATTGGAGCAGTATCTCCGCAGGGAGGAGACTTCTCCGAGCCGGTCACACAGAATACGAAGCGATTTATCCGCTGCTTCTGGGGACTGGATAAGTCTCTGGCATATGCGAGACATTACCCGGCAATCCACTGGCTGACCAGCTACAGTGAGTATTTACCGGATTTAAGTGCATGGTATGCGGATAATGTATCTCCGAAGTTTGTAGACTATCGAAATCGTCTGATGAACATTTTGAATCAGGAGAACAGTCTCATGGAGATTGTAAAACTGATTGGCAGTGACGTGCTTCCGGATGATCAGAAGCTGACATTGGAGATTGCCCGAGTGATCCGTCTTGGATTCTTGCAGCAGAATGCATTTCACAAAGACGATACGTGTGTATCTCTAAAGAAGCAGTTCGGTATGATGGATATTATTCTGTATCTCTATAAGAAATGCAGAGAACTGGTGGCAAGAGGTATGCCGATGTCTGTTTTGAAGGCAGAGGGTATCTTTGAGAAAGTAATCGCTATTAAATACGATGTGCCAAATGACGAGTTACAATTATTAGATATGTACAAAGTAGATATCGACCGTTTCTACGATACAGTGATTGAGAAAAATGCATAGAAGGAGGTCAAGATCATGGCAATAGAATATCTGGGACTAAGCAGCGTCGAAGGCCCTCTGGTTGTGCTGGAAGGAGTTCAGGACGCATTCTATGATGAAATCGTGGAATTTGTAGTCGATCATAAAACAAAGAAAATGGGGCGTATTGTGGAACTGAATGAGGACAAAGCAATCATTCAGGTATTTGAAGGAACCGAGAATATGTCCCTGGACAATACACATACAAGATTGACGGGACGTCCGATGGAGGTTACTGTATCACCGGAAATGCTTGGAAGAACCTTTAACGGAATCGGACAGCCGATCGATGATATGGGTCCGCTTATTTCTGAAGATAAACGTGATGTCAACGGACTTCCGCTTAATCCGGTCAGACGTGAGTATCCAAGAAACTATATCCAGACAGGAATTTCAGCCATTGATGGTCTGACAACACTGATCCGTGGACAAAAGCTTCCAATTTTCTCAGGAAACGGACTTCCACATGACCAGTTAGCAGCGCAGATTGTAAAACAGGCCTCTCTGGGCGGTGATTCTGATGAAGATTTCGCAATTGTGTTTGGAGCTATGGGAGTGAAGCATGACGTGGCAGATTTCTTCCGCAAGACATTTGATGAGAACGGAGTATCCGACCATGTGTGTATGTTCCTGAACTTGGCAAATGACCCTGTCGTAGAGCGTCTGATCACACCAAAGGTAGCACTGACTGTGGCAGAATATCTGGCGTTTGAGTGTAACATGCATATTCTTGTAATCCTGACAGACATGACTTCTTTTGCAGAGGCACTTCGTGAGGTATCCTCTTCAAGAGGAGAAATTCCGTCACGAAAAGGATATCCAGGTTATCTTTACAGTGAACTGGCAACAATTTATGAGCGTGCCGGAATTGTGGAAGGGGCAAATGGATCGGTGACACAGCTTCCGATCTTGACCATGCCGAATGACGATATCACGCACCCGATTCCTGACCTGACCGGATATATTACGGAAGGTCAGATCGTACTGGACCGCAATCTTTATGGACAGTCAGTTTATCCGCCAATTAATGTATTGCCGTCACTGTCACGTCTGATGAAAGACGGAATCGGAGAAGGCTATACGCGAGACGATCACCAGGCGCTGGCGAACCAGTTATTTGCTTCCTACGCAAAAGTAGGAGAGGCAAGAAACCTGGCCTCCGTTATCGGTGAAGATGAATTGTCACCACTGGATAAGAAATATCTGGAGTTCGGACGCGAATTCGAACAGCGTTATATTGGTCAAGAAACAACAGAGAACCGTACCATTCAAGAGACGCTGGATCTTGGTTGGGAACTGTTAGCACTGCTTCCAAGAGAAGAACTGGATCGAATCGATACAAAACTCATTGATTTCTATTATCCGAAGAAGAATGAAGCGTAAAAATGATTTAGAAGTGCAGGAATCTGGAAAATATGCCAGAAATCTTGCATTATAATTGCTATATTGCAAAAATGGGAAAGGAGGGAGTCTATGGATCCAAGAGAGTTTCCGACCAAGGGAAATCTGATGCTTGCCAAAAACTCGCTGGCACTTGCCAATCAGGGCTATGAACTGATGGACAAAAAACGAAATATACTTCTTAAAGAACTGATGGGACTTATCGATGAGGCAAAAGGCATCCAGGAAGAGATAGATTCCACATTTACCCAGGCATATGTGTGCCTGCAGCGCGCTAATATTGAGATGGGGATCAGCAGGGTACAGGAATTCGCATTCACTGTACCAATTGAAGATTCCATTCGTATACAGACCAGAAGTATTATGGGAACAGAGATTCCACATATCAAATATGATGAAAAGCAGAATGACCTGACTTACTCACTCGGAGATACAGGCGAGTCGCTGGATATCACCAGGGAGGCATTCCGAAAGGTAAAGAATCTGACCATCAAGCTGGCTGAAGTCGAGAACTCAGCATATCGTCTGGCAACGAACATCAAAAAGACACAGAAACGTGCCAATGCTCTGAAGAATATCACTATACCGATGTACACGAATCTGGTCTACAGCATCAATAACGCGCTGGAAGAAAAAGAAAGAGAAGAATTCACAAGACTGAAAGTAATAAAACGAAGACAATAATGAATTTGATGGGGGCGTAGTAAAATGCCAAAATACTACGTCCCTATCAGCGATTAAGGGTGTCCCTAACTGTAATCAGGGGTGCCCTTTTCTTAAGGAATTCTTAGAATTTTTTAACAAAGAATTCATAGTCTAGGAAAGGGTTTCGATGTATAATAAATACCATAAAGGAAAAATTTTCATATTGTATGATAGATTCTAAGATTTGCCAGAAAATGACGGGCAGATATCTTGAAGCTTCAGATACACAGGAGGAATATTTATGGCATTGCGTAAAAAGCATGAGGTTCTGGAAGAACCGCAGGATTATGAGATAGAGCGCCGGGAGACACCGAGATATAACCCGGATCCGGAAGCGGGACTTTCGGCGGCTCAGGTGGAGCAGCACCGTGATGATGGTTGGCGCAATGTGTCAGTCGCACCACCGGCACAGACCACGAAAGAAATTATCCGGGAAAATGTCTGTACTTACTTTAACTTAATTTTTCTTGTATTGGCAATTTTGTTATGTCTTGTCGGCTCATTTCGTGATCTGACATTTCTTCCAGTCATTATTTTTAATACATTAATTGGTATCGTGCAGGAGATTCGTGCGAAAAATGTATTGGAAAAGCTGAACATGTTAAATGCACCGCATGCCAGTGTTGTGCGTGACGGGAAAAAGTCGTTGGTGGATTCAGAAGAACTGGTACTGGATGATATTGTAATATTCAAAGCGGGAAATCAGATCTGTGCCGATGCAATTGTAGTATCCGGCGAAGTGCGAGTCAATGAATCACTGTTGACTGGTGAATCTGATGAGATTACGAAAGCTCCGGGAGCGGAGCTTATGTCCGGAAGTTTTGTGGTAGCGGGAGAGTGCCATGCCCGTCTTGATAAAGTCGGAGTGGATTCTTACATTTCCAAGCTGACCTTGGAAGCGAAGGCTATGAAGAAAGGCGAGCAGTCGGAAATGATCCGCTCACTGGATAAGTTGGTAAAATTTGTCGGTATTGCGTTGATTCCGATTGGTATTACGTTGTTTGTACAAGGATTTTTCTTTAATGATCAGAGCTTCCGAAACAGTATTGTTTCTATGGTGGCAGCAGTTCTTGGTATGATTCCGGAAGGATTATATCTGCTGGCAAGTGTGGCGTTGGCTGTCAGTTCTATGAGACTGGCTCATAAGAAAGTTCTGCTTCACGATATGAAGAGTATTGAGACGCTGGCTCGCGTCAATGTGCTTTGTGTGGATAAGACAGGAACGATCACTGAGAATTCTATGAGTGTCAAAGACATGATCCCGACAAAGGAATATGATGCAGAGAAGATGCCGGAGTTAAATGGTCTTCTGTCTGATTTTGTGGGAGCCATGAGCAGCGATAACAGCACCATGGAGGCGTTGAAGGATTATTTTAAAAAGAAGACGGAACAGTCTGCCTCTAAGGTTGTTCCATTTACTTCTGTGACAAAATACAGTGGAGTCATGTTCGGGGAGAAGTCTTATGTAATCGGAGCTCCGGAGTTCGTGCTCCGCGAGGATTATGATACTTACAAACCGGATATCAGCGAGTATGCAAGAAAAGGGTATCGTGTACTTGTATTTGGCTCTTATGATGCAGCATTAGATGGCGGAAAATTGACAGGAAAGGTTCTGCCGATGGCATATGTCCTTCTGGCAAATCCAATCCGTAAAGAAGCACCGGAGACATTTGCATACTTTGCAGAGCAGGGCGTGGAAGTCAAAGTTATTTCCGGTGATAATCCGCTGACTGTATCAGAGGTCGCGAAAGAAGCCGGTATTGTAAATGCAGAGGAATATGTTGATGCGACGACACTTCAGACAGATGAGGATATTGCAAATGCGATTGCAAAATATACGGTATTTGGGCGTGTGACACCGGGGCAGAAGCGTCAGTTTGTTCAAGCATTGAAAGCTCAGGGAAAGACTGTTGCCATGACCGGTGACGGAGTTAACGATGTGCTGGCACTTAAGGATGCGGACTGCAGTGTGGCTATGGCATCGGGAAGTGATGCGGCATGCCAGGCGGCGCAGGTTGTGTTGTTGGAGTCCAACTTTGCATGTATGCCGTCAGTTGTATTAGAAGGAAGGCGAGTGGTCAACAACATCCAGCGATCAGCCAGCCTGTTCCTGGTAAAGAACATTTTCTCATTCCTGTTATCTCTGTTCTCGGTTGTATTTATGATGAGTTATCCATTAAAGCCGTCACAGATTTCGCTAATCAGCATGTTTACCATCGGAATTCCGGGATTCTTCCTGGCATTCCAGCCGAATAAAGATGTGATCAAAGGACATTTCCTGACAAATGTGGTGTTAAAAGCTCTGCCGGCCGGCCTGACTGACGTACTGGCGGTAGCTGCCATGGCAGTCTTTGGGCAGACATTTGGACTGGGTGAGACAGACATTTCCACAGCAGGAACGATGCTCCTTGCCATTGTAGGATTTATGATTTTGTTCAAAATCTGTGAGCCATTCAACTGGCTGCGTGGCTGTGTATGGGTAGGTTCAGTTATTGGACTTTTAGGCTGTTCCATTTTCCTGCCGAAGCTGTTCGCGATTACCGGAATGTCCACAAAATGCATTATGCTGTTCGTAGTATTTTCTATTGCGACAGAGCCATTGTTCCGGTATCTGACAAAGCTTGTCAGCGGAGTAAGAAAGCTGCATATGAAGATACATAAGAAGCCGGTGGAAGAGTTTTAAGGATATAGAAAAAAGAAATATAAGAAATATAAAAATCCTGCAGATATGTATATGATATTATAATATCTACAGGATTTTTTGTTGCCAAGCATACGACAAAAAGGTCCGGTGGACCTTTTTTAGTCGATTCTTTCATTACTTTACAATGTCCGGATTTTCGAATACGTCCAGCGCGGTAGCTGCCAATGCTTTTGTGGCGGTATGAAGTGTATGGCGTGCCATTTTTCCATGTACATATTTCAGAAATGTTTCGTGATGTGCAAATACTTTCGGTCTTGCACCGGTATCTAACTCGCAGTATACGGTCGGGCATACATGAGATACATTTCCAATGTCACTGGATCCACTTGCTTCTTCATCACTGTCTACGAAATCTGTAACTCCCAGATCATTTAAGTTCTTACGCATCAGGGCGCGAAGTCCATCATGATATACAAGGTCATCATAAGAATTCTCGAAGTTGAAGTATTCCAGTTTTGCACCAGTCATAAGTTCCGCGCCTTTTGCACAATTAATGACTTTCTGAGTCAGTTCCTCCAAGTAAGCGCGGTCTTTTGCACGAATGTAGAATTGGCATGCTGCGTAATCAGGAATAATATTACATGCAGCACCACCGGAAGTTATGATCCCTGCTACACGGGCGTCATTTCTTGTCTGCTGGCGCATTGCATTGATTCCTGCAAACATCAGGTTTACAGCGTCCAGAGCATTGACACCTTTTTCAGGATAAGCGGCTGCATGGGAGGCGGTACCCTGGAAGCGGAATTCAATAGAATCCATAGCCAGAGTCATAATATTCATGTTGTTTTCAGCGCCTAAGTGGAACTGAAGTGCAGCGTCGATATCATCATAACCGCCACGGTTGGCAATATCACATTTACCACCGGTTGTCTCTTCGGCAGGGGCACCGATGACAACAATCGTTCCGTTGATCTGATCTTTGAATTTTGCCAGAGTCAGGGCAGCACCGAGTGTGGAAGCGGCTATCCAGTTATGTCCGCACGCGTGGGCCACCTCGTCCTTGTTCGGACCATATCCCGGAAGCGCATCATACTCCGGAAGCACAGCAACTTTCGGACCCTCACCACAGTAAAGTTCTGCACGAAAAGCAGTATCAAGATCCAGATACGGACAAGTTACCGTAAATCCATGCTCTTTTAATTTCTCAACAAGATACTTACAGGACTTAAATTCCTCACTGCCAAGCTCCGCATGATTAAACACAAACTCACTGATTTCTTCAATCTCAGCAGCAAGATTATCCTCTGCAAGATAAAGTTCTTCTTTATTCATTATACAGTCTCCTTAAAAAATATTTTATATCAGCTTCACATTTCTCTATCAAGACTTACAAAAGCCCTAAAAAGAAAGCTTTGCACAGCCATACTCACACTCATACTTCCGGTTTACCGCAATATAAAAGAGTGAAATAATCTTGAAATGGGTACTCTGACGCGGCCGGTACTTAGGCGGTGTTCTTTAGCGCCTTATGTACCGCTGCCAGCGGAAGGTAGCGAGAGCGTGCCTGGGAAAGATTATTTCACTCTATGCTATTAACGGTAACTAATATCCTATCACTACCGCAGCTCCGAGTAATACGATTGAAGCAGCGAAAATGATCAGGAACAGTGGTGTTACGAATCTATACCATTTGTTAATTGGCAGTCTCATGATTCCGCACATCATAAATACGCTTGTTGGCCAGAAAATGTTAGAGAATCCATCACCAAACTGGTAAGCCAGAACGCTGACCTGACGGCTGACACCAACCATTTCTCCGACTGGGGCAAGGATCGGCATTGTGATCAGAGCCTGTCCGGCACCACTTGGGATAAAGAAGTTGATAATGTTCTGAGCAAATAACATACCCATTGCACTTGCCATACCGCGGAAATGCTGAAGCATGGTAGCGAGCCAGTATACAACGGTATCAATGATCTGTGCATTTTCCATGATAACAGCGATGCTTCGGCTGATACCAACAAGAAGTGCACCATACATCATTTCCTTACTTGCTTCGATAAAAATATCTGCAATCTCACTTGGTGTAAATCTGGATACAAGTCCGGATACAATTGTCATAATAATAAACAGGGTTGCAATTTCGTCGATGTACCAGCCAAGTTTGATCGTTCCGTAAAGAAGCATACCAATTGTAAATACGAATAACAGACAGCTCAGTTTGTGAGTGGTTGTCATCTTGATCTCCATCATTTCCTCACGGGAAGCACATTCGAGCGTCTCAATCTTTTCTCCGTAAAGGTAAGATTTGGTCGGATCCTTCTGGATTCTACGTGCATAGCGCCATACATACCAGATACTGATGCCCATGAATACGACAAAGCAAAGAATACGGTAACCAAGACCGGAGAACATCTTCACGCCTGCAACTTCCTGGGCGATACCAATAGTAAATGGGTTGATGGTTGCAGCGGCAAATCCGACTGCGACACCGAGGTAAATGACACTGCCGCCGACGATGGCATCGTATCCGAGTGCCATGGCGATGGAGATAAACACAGGAATCAGTCCGTAAGTCTCTTCAAACATTCCCATGGTGGAACCGAGAAGTCCGAATAAAATCATACATACCGGAATGATCAGTTCGATGCGGTTACCAACTTTACGAAGTACAGAACCAACCAGTGCGTCAAATGTACCATTTTTTAAAAGTACATATACAAATGCATATGCAAAGATGATAAAGAAAATAATCTGTGCACTGTCTTCAAATCCAATCTGGAAAGATTTGAACATATCAAAAATGCTGCAGCCGATTTTATCGACATGATGAAAACTGTCTGCGACAACAACAGAGTTACCGGAAGCGTCTTCGACACGGTCAAATGTACCGGCTGGAATAATGTTAGCCAGAATTGCAGTGATGACTGTCATTATGAAAATAATGACATACGCATGTGGCATTTTAAAGCGTTTTTTCTTTTCCATTGTAAATTAAAATCCTCCTCAATCATAAGTGCTAAAAAACAGTTTTCATTTTAGCACTATTCGAGGAGGGTTACAATGAATTTTTTTACACAAATATGAATTTTTTTGCAATTTCTTTACACTTTTGCCTGAGTATAATTTCTATAATGTCAGATACTCATCAGAAAGTGCATATTTAGTCTTGAGGAACATTATGATAATCCCACACAGCCTGTAAATATTCTGGTTTAGAAAGCAACAATTTTGTACCTTCTGCCATACATCTGGCTGCATAAAGCATACCTTTATGCCCAATACTCATGCCGGCCTGTTCTCTGGCTGCCCAGTGGTGAAGTGCGGTGCCGTGGCACATAGTAGCAGCGCTGATGGTGATGAGGGGAACGGTATGGCTGACCTGGGAGGCATCGGTTCCAATGGAAAGTGGAACTGGCGTGTCCTCTAGCGGATAAAGTCCTGCAAAATATTTTCCATTGTTCATAAGTCCGGCCTTTTCTGAAATGTCTTTTGCAAAATCCAGTTCTGCATCTGTATATTCAGGTGTCGGGATATGAGTCATAGCTTCATAGTAAACTTCCACTAGCGGACGGTTGACTTTCATTTCCATGCAGCTTCCAACTAATTCGATATCGACAGTTGTTCCGGTCATCATAGCTGCACCTTTTGCACATGCATCCACGCGTTTGCTTGCATCTTCCGTGCGGCTTCTTTTGGTAGAGCGGATAAAATAATTCGTCTTTGCAAAGTCAGGTACAACATTTGCCGGAATACCATTATCCATGTAAGCATAATGCATGCGGACGTCATCTGTTACATGTTCGCGGAGATAATTCACGCCAATATTCATAAGCTCGGCAGCATCTAAGGCGCTGCGACCGCTTTCCGGTGAGCGGGAGGCATGTGCGCTGACTCCGTGAAATGTATAGTTTTTAATGTCCTGCGCCTGCCAGATGTCATTGCTGACACGGTTGCGGTCGAATGGATGCCAGGTCACTGCGATGGACAGGTCATCGAACACATTCTGTTCGTCCATAATAATTTTTCCGGACATGATCTCTTCCGCCGGGCAGCCGTAAACACGAATTACAATCGGTTCACCAGAGGATTCATAATCTGCTTTCAATGCACAGGCAGCTGCGCAGACTGCTGTTCCAAGAAGATTGTGTCCGCATGCGTGTCCGATTTCCGGAAGAGCATCATATTCAGCGAGAAAACCAATGATCGGAACTTCGTTAGAAGATGAAACGTTTTTCCCGGCTGGCTGGATTTTAGTAATATCGATGTCAGAATTGGTCCAGGCCGCAGTAAATGCAGTCTCGATTCCAGCAGTATTCCATTCTATTTGAAATCCCTGTGTTTCCAGGTAATCCGCAAGACATTTTGAAGAGAGTTTTTCTTTGTAAGCTGTTTCCGGATGTTCGAAGATATAGCATGATTTCTGAATAAGTTCATCTCTGTGGTTGTCAAGCCAGTTGGAGATAGTAGGGTATGTTGCGGTTGATGTCATAAGATGCCTCCTGTCGTATTTTTATAGTGGGGAGCTTTTATCCCAATATTTTTACAGATAACAGAACTAGTTGGTTCTGAAGTCAATTTTATACATTTTTCGTAGGATGTCAATTCCGAAGGCGTTCTTGAACGTATAATTTCCGGGGGATACAAATGGTCAGTCTTGATTGAAGTGGCTATGTCGCATATAATGATATTAGAGTCAAAAAAGTTTGAAACAATAGATTTGTGAAATAAAATAGGAGGATATATGTCAGATAGAGAAGAAAAGACCGGAAAAAATGATAACGGAAAGAAAAACAAGGGTGGTAAAAGAAATAAAATAATAGCAATAGAAATGATTATTCTTGTACTGCTGATCATGGCAGCAGTGGCAATTTTTATTCAGAGAGATAAAAGTGTAAAAGAGGCTGCGAAGATTCATAATCAGAAGGCGAAAAAGACAGAGCAGACACCCCAAGCTGCGCAGAAAGAAAATGAGATAGAAGAAGAGACGGAGGGTACGGAAGAAGAGACTGGTGATAGAGACGCGTCAGTTCCTGACCGTAGTAATTTTGCAGTGCAACCGGGAGTTCCAGTCGGAACGACAGAACAGTCCGATGAGAAAATCGTGTATCTGACATTGGATGACGGACCATCAGATAATACACAGGCAGTTCTGGATATTCTGGATAAATATAATGCAAAGGCAACATTTTTTGTGACAGGTGAGATGCCGGAATACAAAGATATGATAAAGGCTGCGTATGACAAGGGACATACAATTGGAATGCATACATATTCACATGATTATGCTAAGGTTTATGCATCGGTTGATGCGTATTTTCAGGATCTGGATCAGATTGGGCAGATGGTACAAGAAGAGATTGGCTATGTACCATGTTTTATCCGTTTTCCGGGTGGATCATCAAATACTGTGTCAAAGAAATATACAGCAGGAATCATGTCCACGCTTGTGCAGGAAGTACAAAACCGTGGATATCAGTATTATGACTGGAATGGAAGTTCCGGCGATGGGTCTGTGAGAACGACCGAAGAACTGGTGGCGCAGGCAACGAGCTTTGATTCTAACAATATCATTTTACTTTGTCATGATTCCCATGGAAAACAGACGACCGTAGAGGCATTGCCACAGATTATAGAACATTATCAGTCACTGGGATATACATTTAAAGCACTGGATCGTGATAGCTTCGTAGCGCATCATGGAGTGAATAACTAATTGAGACATAAATCAGTCATAAATTGTAAATAAGATATTGTAAATAATCTGCGAGATAATCGGTGAATAATCGGTGAATTGTAAATAATCGCACGAGTCAGGGGTTGGGTAATCACAACTTCTGTGCTATAATAAACGATATATGGCATCTGACACATTTCTTTGTATAATAGGAAGGTGCATTTCCTATGCATGGCGTCAGAAGAAAGTATTTTTAAGACAGTAGAAGGAGTATTTGGTATGAATTTAATTGAAATTCGCGAATTATACAAGAACCAGGAAGCATACCTGGATAAAGAAATTACCGTTGGGGGATGGGTAAGAAGTATCCGCGACTCCAAAGCATTTGGCTTTATTGTCATCAATGATGGAACATTTTTTACACCACTTCAGGTCGTATATCATGATGATATGGAGAACTTTGAGGAGATTTCCAAACTCAATGTAGGAGCAGCTGTTGTTGTAACAGGTACACTGGTTGCAACACCACAGGCAAAACAGCCATTTGAGATTCAGGCGAAGACTGTAACAGTAGAAGGCGCTTCCGCGCCGGATTATCCGCTTCAGAAGAAGCGTCACAGCTTTGAGTACCTTCGTACTATCGCACATTTAAGACCGAGAACAAACACATTCCAGGCAGTATTCCGTGTTCGTTCCCTGACGGCATACGCACTTCACAAATTTTTCCAGGAGAGAGGATTCGTGTATGTACATACACCGATCATTACAGGAAGTGATTGTGAAGGAGCCGGAGAGATGTTCCGCGTAACAACGATGGACATGGAAAATGTACCGAAGACAGAGAATGGTGCAGTAGATTATACACAGGATTTCTTCGGAAAAGAGACAAGCCTTACCGTAAGCGGACAGTTAAATGCAGAGACATACGCACAGGCATTTGGAAATGTTTATACATTTGGACCTACATTCCGCGCAGAGAACTCCAACACAACAAGACATGCGGCAGAGTTCTGGATGTTAGAGCCTGAGATGGCATTTGCAGATCTGGAGGACGACATGGACCTTGCAGAAGACATGTTAAAATATGTCATCAATTATGTGATGGAAAACGCACCGGAAGAGATGAACTTCTTCAATTCATTTGTAGACAAAGGGCTGATCGATCGACTGACCAACGTTGCAACATCTGAATTTGCACGAATCACATACACAGATGCAATTGAGATTCTAAAGAAGCACAACGATAAATTCGAGTTCAAAGTATCATGGGGAATCGATCTTCAGACAGAGCACGAGCGCTATCTGACAGAGGAAGTATACAAACGCCCAGTATTTGTAACAGATTATCCGAAAGATATCAAAGCATTCTACATGAAACAGAACCCAGATGGAAAGACCGTGGCAGCAGTCGATTGCCTCGTACCAGGAATTGGTGAGATCATCGGAGGAAGCCAGAGAGAAGACGATTACGAGAAGCTTGCAACACGCATGGAAGAACTCGGAATGAAGACAGAAGATTACGGATTCTACATGGACCTTAGAAAATACGGATCCACAAGACATGCCGGATTCGGACTTGGATTCGAGAGATGCATCATGTATCTGACAGGAATGGGTAATATCCGTGACGTAATACCATTCCCAAGAACAGTAAATAACTGCGAGTTATAACAGAAAAATAGCCCCTGAAATTGTAGAAAATGTTTGACACAATCAGAAAGGGACAGGTTAAAGTTCAATTGGGGACGGGGTTTTTTTGAAAAAACCCCGTCCCCAATTGAAAAAGAGGAGAATTGTATGAATATTTTAGTAGTGGATGATGAGAAAGAGATTGCTGATGTTATCGAGTTATACTTGAAGAATGATCAGTATAATGTGCTGAAATTTTATACGGGTCAGGAAGCGCTTGATTGTATTGCCAGTACGAAGATTGATCTTGCGATTCTGGATATCATGCTTCCGGATGTGGACGGATTCCAGATTTTGAAGCAGATTCGTGAGAAATATACATTTCCTGTGATCATGCTGACAGCGAAGACGGAGTATATGGATAAGATTACGGGTCTGACACTTGGTGCTGATGATTATATTCCAAAGCCTTTCAATCCATTGGAGCTGGTTGCCAGGGTGAAAGCACAGATTCGACGCTATACGCAGTACAATGAGGGTACGAAGGACGAGGGGGATGTGATTGATTTTGGCGGTCTGTTCCTGAACCGGCAGTCTCATGAGTGTACTTACAATGAAGTGCCGCTGACACTGACACCGATTGAGTTTGATATTCTGTGGCTGCTTTGTGAGAACCGAGGCAAGGTTATTAGTTCTGAGGAGTTATTCCACAAGGTTTGGAAGGAAGAATGCTATAAGAACAGCAACAATACGGTCATGGTTCATATCCGGCATCTGCGGGAAAAAATGAATGGACCTACCGGAAAATCTGATTTCATTAAGACTGTATGGGGAGTTGGATATAAGGTTGAAGAATAATTATCGTAAATTAAAATTCAGTATTCTCTTGCAGACGGTGCTTGTTACGGCACTGACAGTTCTGGTGGGTGGATTTTTGCTGAATTATGTGATCGATGGAATTTATAATGACAGTTTCGCCAGGAATTTTGTAAAAATAATGACGAAACTGCAAGTGAGTGAATCGACTGCACGGAGCCTGTATTGGAAATTGATAGGAGATAACAAGACATTTTTCATGGTTGTAGGCTTTTTGCTTTTGTTTGCTCTTTTTTTCTATGTGGCGCTTTCGAAAATGACAAAGTATCTGGACCAGGTGGGAGAGGGAATTGAAAATATTCTGTCGGAATCTACGGAACCGATTCACCTGATCACAGAATTGAAACCGATTGAGATTCGATTAAATGAGATTAAAGCTACCCTGAAACGGCAGGAGTTGGAGTCAGTGGAAGGTGAGAAACGAAAAAATGATCTGGTGTTGTTTCTGGCGCATGATTTAAAGACACCATTGACTTCTATTGTGGCTTACTTAAGTATGCTGGACGGATATCCAAAGATGCCGGAGGAGGAGCGAAAGAAATATATTCATATTGCTCTGGAGAAATCCAATCGTCTCGGTGAATTAATTAATGAGTTTTTTGACATTACAAGGTACAATTTGCAGAATATCGAGCTGGAGTCGGTGAAAATCAACTTGACTATGATGCTGGAGCAGATTGCAGACGAACTTTATGGCGTACTTCAGGAAAAAAAGCTTACTTGTGATGTTGATGTGGAAGAGAATCTGGAAGTTTACGGCGATCCGGACAAGCTTGCCCGTGTCTTTGATAATATTTTGAGAAATGCCATTGCATATTGTTATGAGAATACCAAAATTGAGATTCAGGCCAGAATGAAAAATAATAAAATCGAGATTACATTTACAAACAGCGGAGACCGGATTCCGGGAGATATGCTGCAGACGATTTTTGAAAAATTTTACCGGGTAGATAATTCCAGGTCGACCGGAACCGGAGGAGCAGGACTTGGTCTTGCGATTGCAAAAGAGATTGTGGAACTACATGATGGACAGATCATGGCGAAAAGTGACGATTTACATACGCAATTTATTGTGACACTGCCGTCGGAAAATGAACTGGAAGAAAATGAAGAGGGAAGTAAAAATGAGATTCATACACATCGCAGACATACATTTGGGGGCAGACCCGTACATTGGAAGCTCCCGAAAGGAAAAGCGGGAAAAGGAGATATGGACCAGTCTTGAACGAGTACTCGAAGTCTGTGAAAGTAAGCATGTGGAAATGCTTCTGATCGCAGGCGACTTGTTTCACAGGCAGCCGCTCAGACGGGAACTAAAAGAACTGGATTATCTTTTTTCAAAACTGACCATGACTGAGGTGGTTATCATTGCAGGAAACCATGATTATCTGAAGAGAGATTCTTATTATCGGACGTTTCAGTGGTCAAAAAATGTGCATATGATTCTGGACAGGGAGATTCAATGCGTGGAATTTCCAGCATACAGTCTGGCAATCTATGGCATGAGCTATGATACGAAACAGATTACAGAGGAATGCTATTGTGATGCATTTGCACAGCGGCGACAGCCATATGAGATTTTGCTTGCGCACGGAGGAGATGACAGCCATATTCCAATAAAGAAAGAAAATCTGCTGGGGCTTGGTTATGATTATATTGCAATGGGGCACATCCATAAACCGCAGATTATCTGTCCGGATAAAATTGCTTACGCTGGAGCGTTGGAGCCAATCGATAAAAACGATACTGGAGCGCACGGATACATTTACGGAGAGATTACGACCAAGGGATGCAGGATAAGATTCGTACCATTTGCAATGAGATCTTACATACATCAGACGATCGAAGTAAATCCGTCTATGACAGAGCATGAACTAAAAGAGACAGTTGCGAAAGTTATAGATGAAAAAGGAAAGGAAAATATTTACAAGATTATTCTGGACGGAATGCGTGACCCGGAAATTTCTTACAACGTGGACACGCTGGATCCATATGGAAATGTGATCGAGATTACAGATCAGACACGACCGGCGTATCAGTTCGATAAGTTGAAAGAAGCAAATAAGGGAAATATTCTTGGGGCATTTGTGGCAGAGCTGGAACAGTATCCTGAGAATAGTATGGAACATCAGGTGCTTTGTGAGGGAGTGCGGGCATTGATGGAGACAAGAAGAGGCTAATATGAAAATCAAAGAGTTGAGACTTAAGAACTTTGGAAAGTTTACAAATAAAGAAATTCATTTCTTAGATGGAATGAATGTGATATATGGAGAAAATGAGTCTGGAAAGTCTACCCTTTATACGTTTATCAGAGCCATGCTTTTTGGGTTGGAACGAGGGCGTGGAAGAGCTGCGGCGCAGGATGCATTTTCCAGATATGAACCGTGGGAAAATCCGAATTATTATTGTGGGGAAATGAAATTTGAATCAGGAGATAAGGAATTTCTTCTGTCCAGAAATTTTGACCGGTATGGGAAAAATGAGACGCTTGTCTGTCTGGAAGATGCAGAAGAATTGTCTGTGAAAGATGGAGATCTTCAGATGCTCATGGGTGATTTGAGTCCACAAATTTATGATGATACGATGGCTATGGCACAGATGAGGGTAAAGCCTGGAATGACGCTCTCCGAGGAATTGAAAAATTATGCATCTAATTATTATGCGACCGGAGATGGGGAACTTGATCTGGCGGCAGCTATAGATTATTTGAAAGAGCAGAAAAAAGAAAGTTTGCATGAGATGCAAAAGCAAATGGAAAAACGCCAGGATAAAAGAGAACACATTTCTCAGGAAATGTCTTATGTGTGGCGTGATATTCATAAACTGGAAGAAGAACAGGCACATTTGGAAGAAGAGATTGAGTTTAGAAAAGTGCGGGAGCGAGAATCCAGGCTGTTGCTTAAGCAGGATGAAGAAGAACCCAAACACATGATAGATGAGATACGGCCATCTAAATGGAGAGTACATCCATTGGAAATATTGGCAGCGGTACTGGCAGTGGTTCTGTGTGTATGGCTTTTGAAACGTCCGTGGAATTATCTGGTCGCAATTATTTTAGTATTGCTTTCCAGCATCTATGTGTGGAACCGGATGAAGATCAGTAAAAAAATTGAGAAGACAGAGCCAGAAAAAATTTTGGAGGAGATTACACCTCAAGAGGAGAAGATTCCTACAGACCGTCTGAAATGGGAACTGGAGAGAAATGCGTTGGAGCTTGGGGATAAGCGGGTACGTTATTCCAATCTAAAGGAAGACCTGGAAGAGTTAGACGGGATCAGTGATGAGGAGAGAATTCTGAATGCCCAGGCGGAGGCAAGACAGCTTGCGATTGATAAAATTCAGGAACTTTCTGGAGAGATGCAGAAGAAGCTTCGGGGAAAATTAAATGACCGGGTTTCAGAGATTATGGAATTTATTACAGAAGGGAAATATACCCGATTAAATGTAGAAGAAGGATTAAATATCAGCTTACTGAGTGAAGGGCGCAAAGTAGATATTGCAAGAGTCAGCCAGGGAACAGCAGAGCAGGTATATTTTGCACTTCGAATGGCAGCATCAGAAGTACTGTTAGAAGAAGAACTTCCGGTGATTCTGGATGATACATTTGTAAGTTATGACGAGGAACGGCTGGAAAGTGTGCTGGAATGGCTTGCAAAAAGTGGAAAACAGGTATTATTGTTCACCTGTCAGAAAAGAGAGATGAAGATACTTTCCGAAATGGGAGTTAAAAATTGTAATTATATAAAATTACAGTAGACAAAAAGCAGATGAATGAATGTAAAATTCTTGAACTACATTCATTTATCTGCTTTTTATATCAGCTGGGAGTCAATCCCCCAGCTGATATAGCCTCCGGCAGAATTGCAGAGGTGCGCAGTAGAAGTATGTCATGCAATTGCATGACGCGCACCTCGCAGCAAGAATGCCGAGACATTCTTGAACAGACGCAGCTGTTATAACTGACCGTGAGCTTTCTTGTATTCCTCAACGCATACCTGAATTCTCTCACTAGGATCCAGAATATCACTGATAGATCCGTCGTGGTTCAGAGTATCAATCATAAGAGCAACATATTTACTCATATCACAGTTGATATAATAAGGTCTGGAAAGAAGTTCCGGTGTCTGGTAAATCAGATTCGTTGTTAAGACTCCATCAATCAGACCACTTTCATAGGCTTCATCGAACTTATCCAGTCCATTTGTAAAGAGTCCAAATGTAGCAGCTGCAAAAATACGTTTTGCATTGCGGCTCTTTAACTGTTTTGCAACATCCAGGATGCTGTCTCCGGAAGAAATCATGTCATCCAGAATAATAACATCTTTTCCTTCTACAGAAGAACCAAGGAACTCATGAGCAACGATTGGGTTGCGTCCATTTACCACACGTGTGTAATCACGTCTCTTATAGAACATACCCATATCCAGGTTCAGAACGTTTGCCAGATATACAGCACGCTCTGTAGCACCCTCATCTGGGCTGATCGCCATCATGTGGTCACTGTCGATGATCAAGTCATCGTAGCGATCTAATAATCCTTTTACAAACTGATAAGTTGGACGCACTGTCTCGAATCCGGAAAGCGGGATTGCGTTCTGTACACGAGGGTCGTGTGCATCAAATGTAATAATATTATCAACGCCCATGTGTGTCAGCTCCTGAAGTGCGAGTGCGCAGTCCAGAGACTCACGAGAGCTTCTCTTATGCTGACGGCTTTCATAGAGGAATGGCATGATAACGTTGATACGTTTTGCTTTACCACCGACAGCAGCGATAATTCTCTTTAAGTTTTGATAATGATCATCTGGTGACATATGATTTGTGTTTCCACTCATAGAATATGTCAGGCTGTAGTTGCAGACATCGACCAAAATGTAAAGATCCATACCACGGACAGACTCATCAATCACACCTTTGGCTTCCCCGGAACCAAAACGTGGTACATGAGCATTTACGAGATAAGAATCTCGCTGATATCCACTGAATACTACATCATCCATGAATTTGTGTCCATCTTCACGGCGCCATGTAGTGATGAAATGATCGACTTCCTTTCCCATCGCCTGGCAGCCATCAATTGCGATGATTCCAAGTGTTCCTGCAGGGATGTTGTCAAGATTACGTTCGTTACGGCGTAACATCTTTTGTACCTCCTAGGTTTAATAATTTTTTTTGAATTCTGATATCGTCACCGGTCAGACGGAGCATAGAATAGCTGCTGCTGATACGTGAAAAAATTCGTTCAGAATAAATTGCTTTTATATCTTCGAGCGACAGGTTCGTAGATATGATCGTCGCTTTCTTTCGTAAGATTCGCTCATTAAGTATAACAAATAATTGTGAAACCGTAAAGCTATTCGCGAGCTCTGTGCCAAGATCATCAATAATTAGCAAGTCACAGCTGCAAATATGGGAGAGCGCATCTTCATCAATCTCATCTCTTTTACCAAAAGTATTCTTAGCAAGAAAATCAAAAAGCCCTGCTGCAGAAAAATAAATAACTGAATAAGAGTGATCCATTAATTCCTTTGCAATACAGTGAGTGAGAAATGTCTTTCCAACACCAGTATCTCCATATAAAAGAATATTATGAAATTCACTGGAAAATGTATCAATAAAATGATGACAGACACGAAGTGCGGTTTCAATGGCGTCTCTTGCGGATCTTCCGGTCAGCGGATCAATATGGCTTTTGGAATAGTAGTCCAGAGAAAATGTGCGAAAATTTTCCTGCTCTAAAATTCCTTTCAAGTTCGAGTCGTTATACAGAAGCTCGATAATTGCCTTTTTCATACAGTGGCACTTGCGTGTTCCAATATATCCGGTATCCTGACAGTCTGGACAGTGATAATGCTTTTCAAGATAATCAGATGGAAATCCGTGAGACGTAAGAAGCTTCTGCTTTTCGCCAGTTAGTGTCAGGAGCTTTTCATGAAATGAAGAAAGAGCATCTTCGTCTCCTTCCAGCAGTCTCTTTGCTTTTTCAACACTCAGAGAAGAAATCGTGTCATCAATTGTGCGAAGCTTTGGAATCTTCGCATAAACTTCATCAAAACGAAGACGAAGTTCATGCTCGTTATCCAGTTGTAATTGCTCATAATCGCGCATCAATTGATCGTACTGGGAATTTGATAATGCCATGGACGAAAATGCTCCTTATTATATAGTTTATTGCTGTAACAGCTTGCGCTCAAGATCGCTCATATCATAAGAACGATTCTCGAAGTTGTTGAACTTTGTTGGTGCCGGTGTGATTTTAGCGGCACTTTTTCTTTGAAGTTCTTTTTCACGGCGTTCTTTTTCACGGGCTTCTTTTTCGCGGATAAATCCGGCATCCAGGGTTTCGATATCCTGAATGTTCTTAACACTTTGCTCCAGCCATTTTTTCAGAATAGATTCAGTATAGTCAAAACTTGGCTGATGAATTGCATTCATAGTTCTGGCGCATGCGTTCAGGATCAGATCCAGAGAGAACCCATATTCGGAAGTCCAGCGCTTGATGTATTCCATCTCAGACGGTGCAGGAGCGCGTCCTTTAATGCCGAAAGCTCCGAGAATAGAATAGCAGTTCTTATTGTATGCCATAGAGCTTGCTTTTGCTTCAGAAACCGTCTTAATGTGGCGTTCACACCAGGAAAGAGCAACCTTCTGAATATAGTGCATGCTTGTATGACCGTTCTCTACACAGTACTCGATCAGGTATTCGATAAGATCTGCAGACATATGTAAAGTCTCGTAAAAATATGTAATAGATTCTACGTCAGAATGGGACAGCGTCTTGCCAAGGTACTGCTCTGCAACAAAAAGAAGTTCTTTGAACTCTTTACGAGAGCGGTACTGCTCAATACTGGATACATCTGTAGTTGTCGGTGCCGGCTGAATAGAAGGAGCAGCCGGTTCCGGTGCAGATGGTTCTTCTGTCATACGCGGCTGTGCCGGAATCGCCGGAGTCTCTCCGTCTACAGGCATGTCATAATCCAGTAACCCTTTCTTCTTCCAGTAGTTCAATGCACGGATCACATCTTTTTCTGTAATATCTAATAAATCTGCAATCTTTGAAATTGTCAGAGTTCCTGAAGGCTCATTCAGATGGCGCAAAAGAATAAGGTATACCTTCACGTATTCCCCGTTCGCCTCTGCCATATAATGATCGATAAATTCGTTCTCCAGTACAGTTGTATCACTCTGCACGTGGTTTGTAAGTGTTAATTTTCTCATGCCTTTTCAGGTCCTCCTCAAGTATCATTCGCTTCATTGCACAGCTATTATAGCATCGGAAGTACCATTAAAAAAGAAATTTTTGACGCAAAAATCGGGTTTTTTGTGGATAAAAATCTGTGGAAAATGTGGATAACTATCTTCCAAGAAGCGTTTCCCCAATGTTTACAACGTCTCCGGCTCCCATAGTTATCAACACATCCCCTTTTTGACAATGTGTCAGACAGAAATTTTCTATCTCTTCAAAGCTTGGGAAGTAGTATGCATCGCACCCTTTTGCCTTCAATTCATCTGCAATCTGTTTAGAAGACACTCCGAGAGTATCCGTTTCTCTTGCAGCATAAATGTCTGCCAGGATCACATGATCTGTATGAGAAAGTGCCTCGACGAATTCCGGGAAGAGAGCTTTTGTACGTGTATAAGTATGAGGCTGGAAAATGCACCAGATCTCACGATGCGGATAATGGGTCGCAGCAGTCAGTGTTGCAGCAATCTCTGTCGGATGATGTGCATAGTCATCAATGATCGTTACACCATTAGTCTCGCCTTTGTATTCAAAACGACGGTCTGTACCGTGAAATTCTTTCAGTCCCTTTTTGGCAACGGAAACATTTACATCCAGAAGATCTGCAACAGCAAGTGCGGCAAGTGCGTTGGATACATTATGGTCTCCACTTACAGATAAGGAAATACGATCTACAAATTCACCGTTCTTTACCAGGTCAAAAGATGCCTCACCGAGTTCGTCATGAGTCACATTTGCAGCATGATAAGTTGCGGAAGGATTCGTTCCGTAAGTTACGATTTTGCAGTCAAGATCTCCTGTAATCTCATCCAGACGATCAATGTCACCATTGATAACAAGTGTTCCGTCTTTTGGAAGCAGCTTTGCAAATCTGTGGAAAGAGTTGCGGATATCCTCCAGATCCTTGAAGAAGTCCAGATGATCTTCGTCAATATTCAGAATCACACTGATCTTAGGAAAGAAGCTAAGGAAACTGTTTGTATATTCGCATGCTTCCGTAACAAAAATCTCGGAATTACCGACACGGATATTTCCACCGATTGCTTTTAAGATTCCGCCAACAGAAATAGTCGGATCCATCTCTCCGGCCAGAAGAATGTGTGAAATCATAGAAGTTGTTGTTGTTTTTCCGTGAGTTCCGGAAACTGCGATTGGAATGTCGTAGTTTGTCATAAGCTGTCCGAGAAGTTCAGCACGTGTCAGCATCGGGAGTCCTTTTTGAACTGCAGCCTGATATTCTTCATTGTCTTTATGAATTGCAGCCGTATATACAACTACATCGATACCATCTATAATATTAGAAGCTTTCTGTCCATAGAAAATCTGTGCGCCGGCTTTTTCAAGATGATCTGTCAGAGCAGATTCTTTGTTGTCAGATCCGGAAACAGTAAAGTTCTCTTCTAAAAGTACCTCGGCAAGTCCGCTCATGCTGATACCGCCGATTCCGATAAAATGTACGTGTACTGGCTGGTCAAAATTAATTTTATACATAATTAAGATTCCTTCCTCATATATATAATAATATAGGCAAATTGTGTTGGGAAAAATCCCGTTTGTAGTATCGTTGGATTGCTCTGTGCGGCACACTTTCACAATCCAAATAATAATTCTTTCTAACTTATTATTATATACATATATGAGAAAAAATCCAACCCGCAATTTTTTGTAATATTTTCATAAAAAGCGGAGAAATTATTCAAATGTTTTGTAAAATATGTTCACGAAATGGAACATATATGGTATAATATTTATCACAGACTACTGAGAAGGGGTGAAGACATGAGGAAAAAGGAAATGATAGCAATGCTCCTGGCAGGAGGACAAGGCAGCAGACTTGGTGTTCTGACATCAAAAGTTGCGAAACCGGCTGTTGCATTTGGTGGAAAATACAGAATCATTGATTTTCCGCTAAGTAACTGTATTAATTCAGGAATTGATACTGTAGGTGTATTGACACAGTATCAGCCATTACGTTTGAATTCACATATCGGGATAGGTATCCCATGGGATTTGGATCGAAGCATCGGTGGTGTTTCGATTCTTCCGCCATATGAGAAGAGTACAAGCAGTGAGTGGTATACAGGTACAGCGAATGCCATTTATCAGAATCTGGAATACATGGAATCGTTCCATCCAGATTATGTATTAATTTTATCTGGAGATCACATTTATAAGATGGATTACCAGGTGATGCTTGATTATCATAAGGAGAACAATGCAGATGTTACAATCGCGGCTATGCCGGTTCCGATAGAAGAGGCAAGCCGTTTTGGAATTGTAATCACCGATGATAGCGGTAAGATCACAGAATTTCAGGAGAAACCGCCACAGCCGAAGAGTAATCTGGCATCAATGGGAATCTACATATTTAGCTGGAAAGCATTAAAAGAAGCTCTTGTAGCATTGAAGGACGAGCCTGGATGTGACTTTGGAAAGCATATCATTCCGTATTGTCATGAGAAGGGTGAGCGCCTGTTTGCTTATGAATATAATGGATACTGGAAAGATGTTGGAACACTGGGATCTTACTGGCAGGCTAATATGGAGCTGATCGATATTATACCGGAATTTAACCTTTATGAAGAATTTTGGAAGATTTACACTAACAATGCTATACTTCCGCCTCAGTACATTGCAGAGAATGCTGTGATAGACCGAAGCATTATCGGCAATGGCTGCGAGATTTATGGAGAGGTACATAATTGTGTTATCAGTGCCGGAGTCACAATTGAAGAAGGTGCGGTAGTGAGAGATTCAATCATCATGAGCGATTGTACGATTGGAAAAGGCTGTGTGATCGATAAATCTATCATAGCTGAGAATACGAAGATTGGCGAAGGCGCGATCCTTGGAATTGGCAGTGAAGAACCGAATAAATTAAAACCGGCAGTCTACTCATTTGGACTTGTAACGATCGGAGAGAATTCTGTAATCCCGGATCACGTACAGATTGGTAAGAACACCGCAATCAGTGGAATTACGAACAAAGAAGATTATCCGGACGGAGTACTTGGAAGTGGAGAAACATTAATAAAGGCGGGTGAGATAGCATGAGAGCAGTAGGAATTATTTTAGCAGGCGGTAACAATAACAGGATGAAAGAGCTGACTCACAAAAGAGCAGTAGCAGCAATGCCAATTGCAGGAAGCTATCGATCCATTGATTTTGCACTTAGTAACATGACGAATTCTCATATTCAGAAAGTTGCGGTGTTGACGCAATATAATGCCCGTTCCTTAAATGAACATTTGAATTCTTCAAAATGGTGGAATTTCGGAAGAAAGCAGGGTGGACTGTACGTATTTACACCGACCATTACAAATGATAATGGATACTGGTATCGCGGAACGGCCGATGCCATTTACCAGAATATGGATTTCCTGAAAAAGAGTCATGAACCGTATGTTGTTATAGCATCCGGAGATGCGGTATATAAGATGGATTACAGTAAAGTTCTTCAGTATCATATTGACAAAAAGGCTGACGTTACGGTAGTATGCAAAGAGATGGATCCATCAGATGATGTGAGCCGATTCGGAACCATCCGAATGGATGACGATATGCGTATAACAGAGTTTGAAGAGAAACCGATGGTGACAAAATCAAACATGATTTCAACAGGAATCTATGTGATCAGAAGAAGATTACTGATTGATCTGATTGAGCATGCAGCGGAAGAAGAAAGGTTTGACTTCGTCAATGATGTTCTGATTCGTTATAAGAATCTGAAGAAGATTTATGGTTACAAGATTGATCATTACTGGAGCAATATTGCAACTGTAGATGCTTATTATAAGACTAATATGGACTTCTTGAAGCCGGAAGTAAGAAATTATTTCTTCAAGCAAGATCCGGAAATTTATTCAAAAGTCAGCGACCTGCCTCCTGCAAAATATAACCCAGGCGCGTCTGTCAAGAACAGTCTGGTAGGAAGCGGAAGCATTATCAACGGAACTGTGGAGAATTCCGTAATATTTAAGCAGGTATTTGTGGGAAATAACTGTGTGATCAAAAATTCAATTATTTTAAATGATGTGTATCTTGGGGATAATACTTACATTGAAAACTGCATCGTGGAAAGCCGTGATACAATCAGAGCCAACACACGTCACGTTGGAACAAACGGGATAAAAGTGGTTGTCGAAAAGAACGAGAGGTACGCACTGTAAGATCAGTGCGCCTAGATAGAAAGGGGCAATAACATGCAGATAACAGATGTAAGAGTAAGAAAAGTAGCGAAGGAAGGAAAATTGAAAGCAGTAGTATCAATCACGATGGATGAAGAATTCGTTGTACATGATATTAAAGTTATTGAAGGGGAAAAAGGACTTTTTATTGCTATGCCAAGTAAAAAGGCAGTGGATGGAGAATACAGAGATATTGCTCATCCAATCAATTCCGGAACTCGCGAAAAGATTCAAAGCATCATCCTCGAGAATTACGAAAAAGTATTAGAAGAGGCACCTGAGGAAGCCGTTATCTAGTTTGTGTGAATAGAGGACATACGAACAGAAGCTTAAGGAAAATTGAAAAAAGAAAATGAAACGAAGAAGCGGGATATGTAATTGGAGGCATATCCCGCTTCTTTGTTTCAACTATTTAAAAATATTATTGTGCGAAAATCCGTGTAGATTTGATTTAAATCACGAAATAGTTTTCGAGTTCAGTTCTTTTAAAATCTTATCAGCATTGTAATCAGGTGCCTGACAGAGGGCAATGTCATAGATCTGCTGAATGATATCCAGTGGTTCTTCGAGAATTTCAGAAATCTGAGCAGCAGAGCATTGTTTTTCTATCTTTTTGATAACCAGTTTGATTAAATGAAGTTGTTCGCCTTCGATTCGACCGGTACGTTCGCCTTCGATTCGACCGGCACGTTCGCCTTCGATTCGTCCCTCAAGCCGTCCTTCTTCGCGACTAACTCGCCTCGTCTCTTGAACATCGTAAGCCTGAAAATTATCAAACATCATACTGAATTTCCTCCTTGTGATCTGGTCTGTAACCTCATAAACTTCTTCATCAGGTATATTCAGTTTATGAAGAAGAACTGCAATTACTTTCCCAATGATTTTTAATAGATAATCTGGGGTGTTTTCTGTAAGATGTTCCGTATATTCTTTCGGTATATCTTTTAAGGCATGAAATTCAGAGGAATTTTGAAGCTGATTAATAAGAAAGATTAAAGAGAGTTCATCATTCTTTTCAATCAGATCCTGTTTGGAATATTTGTTTAGCGGAACGACCAGGTAATGAAAACTTGGTATATAATCGCCCAAGACGTTGTTCAAAAAGACACGATCCTTAAAGTTCAACGGTGCAGACCATGTGCTGGTTCCTTCATAATATACAACAGGCAGGATTGGCGGATAAAGAAAAGCTTTGGATTTTGTGATGCCTTTATGTAGCTTTTCCTGTTGCGCAGCATAATCTGTCCAAATAAATACGATATAACGAAGTATCCGGAAGGACATGTCAAAATCATTTTCTGATTGATGTTCAATCAGTGCAATCAGATAGATTTCGGAATCACCTATGCGAATTTTATTCACAGTATCTGAGTCTCTGGATTCCTGAAATAAAGGCAAAAAATGTGAAGAAACATTTTCAATATCTTCGGGCTTTATCTCCTTAAAAAGAGGAATGTCCGTGTAACCTTTTAGAAATTGAGCGCAGAGTACCGGGTCTCCGAATACAATCTTAGCAGCGTTGTCTTTTGTGTGAGAATTGTTTACCCCATTTGAAGTTGTTGTGTTTTGTGTTTCCATAGGTCTCCTCTCTGGACGAATCTGATATGGAAACTATCTGAATATATTTTAACATTTTGAGTATAAAAAAACAATGTATAAAGATTATATGATGAGAAAATGTAATTAAATTCAGAAGTACCGTATCATTTGTCCGGTGAAAGTGTAGCTGTATTAGTGCCGGGAATCACTGAAAGCTGCGGTGAACGAGTAACTTCATCAAAAATCTGAGTAATCTTTGCTGAAAAAGCAAATGAAATTCAGAAATGAAATCATGGCTAAGGATTTCTGTGGGCACTGAAACATAATGAAAATATCATGCCCGAAATTTGATGTAGACGTAGTGTAACATAGTGCTGTAATAAAACGCAATAGAAAAATAAAAATATTTCTAATATAGTCTCCACATACTTGGGAAAAATAAAACTATATCAGAGGTGGCAGCTATCTCACATCTGATATAGTCTGATATATTATGATGTTGGGGTCAAAAGCCCCAACTATGATGCCTACGGATTGTTCCGTGCGTTGCACTCCCACAATCCTCCCCATTATTCGCATATCGTGGGATTGTCATCCCACTTTTAGGCTCATATTGGGGCGGATCCCAAGGTCTTTCATCCACTTATTAGCAAGCTCATGTGGATTTAGACCTTTTGACCCTGGCATCATATATTATACATAATGATCAAGTGAAAATGTCATTGCTTTCTTTGTGACAGGGTGCCTGAACTCCAACTGATATGCACAAAGACACAGTGGTGTGCGCCTCGCGATCAGCTTCGGTGAGTCGGGGTTATACTTCGTGTCACCGATGATCGGGCAGCCCATACCGGAAAGCTGCACACGAATTTGATGATGGCGTCCGGTATCCAGCTTGATTTTTAGCTGGCTGGTCGTGGCAGAAATTGCGGAAGCGATATCAGCAAAAAATGTAGTGTCAGCTAAATTGTAATGAAGCCTTGCTAATTTGGCATCAGCAGTATTTTTCTGACAGATTCTGGAAGTGTTTGTTCTGGCATCTTTTACAAGGTAGTTTTCTAAATCAGCAGATGGTGGTTCTGGCGTTCCCGCAACTAATGCATAGTAATGCTTACCGAAGCCGGAAGTTGTAAGCTGCCGGTTCAGTTCCTTTGCGGCAGCAGGCGTCTTGGCGAAGACGAGAATTCCACTTACCGGCTGGTCCAGTCTGTGAATGACGGCAAGGTATGGATCGCCGGATTTACCAGAAGTCATGCTGATATGATTTTTTAAAAGGCTCACCATGTCCGGGGAGCCGATACGTTTGCTTTGAGTTGCAACTCCGGCAGGTTTGACACAGACCAGAATCTGTGTATCTTCGTATAAAATGTTGATATTATTTGTCATGTCATATTCCTTTGTAATTTCATAAAAAATAGTTCTTAGATCAAAAAATATAAGCATAGGCAAGATTCTGATAGAGTCCTGACCTATGCTTATATTGAAATAAAAACGCAGGGTTGTCAAGAACATAAAAACTATTTTTTTGAAGCATTAATAATATCATCTACAAGAAAAAGAATATGTTCTTGTTGCTTTGGATTTAATTTTATCATTTTAGCTAAAAGCTCATTTGTTGTCGTGGGATTTTCTATAGATATATCAAAAAAATCTTTTGGTTGTATATCTAGATAATCACATATGTAAAAAAATACATTCATGGAGGGAAGAGATTTTTGATTCTCTATTTTATTAATGTAGCTTTCGCATTGTCCAAGAGAAAGACTCATATCACGCGCTGAAACGCCTTTTTGGGTTCGAAGTTCACTCAGGCGTTGGGAAAAGAAATCTAAATAGTCCATATAATATACCTCCTGTTGGAATTATATTCCATTTTTTGAAAAGAACTGGGAGTAAAAAGTACTATTAAATAAAATATAAAGAATGAAAATCGCAATATTTGAAAATGTAGAGAAATAGACAAAACAAATAAATATAGACAGATATTAATATAAACGATTGGAAAGATATTTCAATGAAATGTATACTACATATCAGGAGAATTAAATTCTTTATATGATTACAAATCAAGAATCTAATTCTATAAAAGAGATAGTTGGAGGAAAAAGAAATGAAAAAAAGGTTAATTGCTGTGCTGATGGCAGTTGCTATGGTGGGAACATTAGCCGTAGGCTGTGGTAGCAACAAGGACAACAGCACTGGCAGCAACGACGCAAAGTCGGCAGACGAAAAAGTACTTCATTTGGAAGGTGGAAATCCAGAAACACTGGACAGCTTAACAGGTACAGGTGGTGATTCTGTAGGAGTAATTCGAGAGGTCATGGAAGGTTTAGGACGTTTCGTAAAAAAAGATGGACAAGATGTTCTTGAACCAGCTGGAGCTGAGTCATGGGAGCCATCCGATGATGGTCTTACATGGACATTCCATTTAAGAAATCACAAATGGAGTGACGGGGAAGATGTAACAGCAGAAGATTATGTGTATGCATTTCAGAGAATGTTTGATCCAGATACCGCTTCTTCTGGAGTGGAATTTTTCTTGAGTTTGGAAAATGCACAGGAAATTGTTGATGGAACAAAGAAACCAGAAGATATTGGAGTATCTGCTCCAGATGATAAGACCGTTGTATTTAAACTTACAAAACCAGTACCATATTTTGAAATGATTTTAGGAAGCCCGGTAGCTTTTCCACAGAGAAAAGATATTGTTGAAAAATATGGGGATCAGTACGGTGCAGACAAAGACAGTGTTGTGTATAATGGACCATTTATTGTAGATGAGTGGACACCAGGAAGTAAAGTTATCCTTGCAAAAAATGATACTTATTGGGACAAGGATTCCGTAAAACTTGATAAAGTAGAATTGTTATACATTGATGATGATACATCAGCTATGACAATGTTGAAAAACGGAGAATTGGATGCACATACAGCAAATGCTAAGTGGGAAGATGAGATTATGGCTACGGGTGATTTTGATCTTGTTGAAGCGCCGTTCCCAGCAGGTATGAGAGATATCTTTAATGTAGATACTCCGCTTTTAAAGAGCCCAAAGGTAAGACTTGCACTTACGCTCGCAAAAGACCGAGAAGAACTTAATAATACATTATTCGATGGATATTATGAACCGGCATATGGCTGGATCATGCCGGCGATAACATGCCAAGGAATTAATTTCCGTGAAAAAGCAGGAAATCCGTTGAAAGAAGCGGCAGCACAGTATACGGATTTGGAAGCATTGTTTAAAGAAGGTCTTCAAGAAGAAGGAATTGATCCAAATGAGAAGCCAACTTTAAAAGTATTACTTGGAGATTCTTCTGCTGATACACAGACAGCAGGCGAGCTTTACAAGAATGAGATTGAATCAAAACTTCCAATTACAATTGAACTTGAATCATGTACAGACAATACAGACTTTATGCAGAGAAGAAAAGACGGAAACTTTGAAATGACTTTCTTGCATATGAATGGAGCAGAATATGATGATCCTTCTGTATTCTTGAATATGTACTTGACAGGAGCTGCTGCAAATGAGGGGCATTATAGTAATGCAAAATATGATGAGTTGATAAAAAAAGCAGAGAACTCTACAGATGCTGAAGAAAGATTGAATTTGTTTGTAGAAGCAGAAAAAATTATGTTAGTGGAAGATCCTGCGATTTCACCAACTGTATACTGGAATCAGAATTTCTTTGTAAGTAAAAAAGTGAAGAATCTGACAGCGCCAGCATGGGTTCCACTTGGATTTGAATATAAATATACAGAAGTTGAATAAAGCATAAAAGCTATTCGAAAAGTTATGACAAAAGGGATGTTGCAAGTAAGTGCTTGTGACATCCTTTTTTTAGGAGGTTTGCATGTGTAAATACGTTTTAAAAAGAGTACTTTATATGTTTGCGACCATGTTCGTTATTATAACCCTGACATTTGCAGCGATGAAAGCTATTCCAGGTGACCCAATTGCAGCAAAATATGATAAAGCTTCGCCAGAAGTAAGAGTAAGAATAGAAAAAATTTATGGATTGGATAAATCAAAAACGGAACAATATTTTGTTTATATGAAGAACATAATTCAGGGGAAATGGGGACTTTCTATTGCGCAACCAAGTAAAACAGCAAATAAGATTATTGAAGAAACAGCTCCAGCATCAGCCAGACTTGGCGTAACGGCATTAGTATGGGGATTGCTGATAGGAGTGTTATGTGGAATTATTTCGGGGGCGAAGAGAAATAGTATTTGGGATATTATAATTACGATCATTACGACACTTGGAATTGCAGTACCTAATTTCGTAATCGCATCTGTCCTACAATATACATTTACTTATCGTTTTCCAATATTGCCGCCAATTGGGTGGGAGACACATGGTAGCTGGATTATACTAGATCGTTACATTATTCTTCCGGCAGTGGCGTTGGCTTTTGGATCTATTGCGACTTATTCAAAATATATGAGGGAATCTGTTACGGAAGTTTTAAAGGAAGATTATGTTTTACTGGCAAGAGCAAAGGGATTATCAAAGAATAAAATTATGTTAAAATATGTACTTAGAAATGCTGTTTTACCAATAGTTACGATATCTGCTCAACAGGTAGCAATGCTATTAACTGGTTCAGTAGTAATAGAAAGTATTTTTTCAATTCCGGGAATTGGAAAATATTTTATAAATAGTGTGACGCAGCGAGATTACACTGTGATTATGGCGGTTACAATTTTTTATTCGTTTATCTATATGCTTTCAATGTTTGTCATGGATCTTTTGTATTATAAGGTGGATCCAAGAATTCGACTGGAATAAAGGAGGGCTTGAAATGAATGAAACAGAATTATTTGCACCATATGAAGGTGAATTAGATGATGAAGAGCTTGCTCCGAAAGATGCCGGATATTGGAAAACAGCATGTAAAATATTTTTGAAAAATAAGATGGGCGTGTTTTCTGCAATTGTTTTAATTGTAATGATTATTTTCTGTATGGCGGGTGAAAACTTAAGACCATATGGAGTGCAGGAGCAGAATACGGCAATTAAAAATGAAGCACCATCTAAAGATCATTGGTTTGGAACGGATCAGCTTGGAAGAGATATATTTGTAAGAGTATGCCATGGTGGACAGGTTTCTATAGAAATTGGATTATTTGCGTCGTTGATTGTAAGTTTGATTGGAGTGATATACGGAAGTATCAGTGGATATCTGGGCGGAAGAGCAGATATGATAATGATGCGTCTGGTGGAGGTGTTTAAAGGAATCCCACATCTGGTAATTGTAATATTGCTTAGTATTATTCTAGACGTAAAAGGAATATTACCACTATTGCTTGCAATGACAATTGTTGGATGGGTCAATACAGCTCAAGTGGTCAGAGGACAAGTAAAACAATTAAAAGGGCAGGAATTCATTATGGCTGCGGAATGCCTGGGAGTACCTGCAAGAAGAATTATCAGTCATCATATTATTCCGAATATGATGGGAATGGTAGTTGTAGCAATAACGCTGGATATTCCTACATTTATTTTTGAAGAAGCATTTTTAAGTTTTATAGGACTTGGACTAAAAAATCCGGCAGTCAGTTGGGGAATTCTAATATCTTTGGCACAGCCGAATTTAGTACATTATCCATATCAAGTCGCGTTCCCTGCAATTGCAATCAGCGTGGCTATGGTTGCTCTTAATATTTTTGGAAATGCATGGAAAGAAGCATTTGATCCCAAATTTAGATAGAGGAGGAGAAACATGAGTCTTCTGGAAGTAAAAAACTTGAAAGTGGAATTGAGCACATTGAGAGGAATGGTAAAGGCAGTACGTGATATAGACTTTGAGGTAGAACAAGGAGAAACCGTTGCAATAGTGGGTGAATCTGGTTGTGGTAAAACAATGACCTGCCTGTCTGTTATGAAATTGCTTGACAGTGTCAGAGGAAAAATGGGAGAAGAAACTTCAATTACCTTTGATGGCGAAGAGATAAGCAAATTGACGGAACGAAAAATGAGCCGAATCAGAGGGAATAAGATAGGAATGGTTTTTCAAGACCCAATTAAATCTTTAAATCCTACAGAAAAAATCGGTAATCAGATTGTCGATATTATTTTAGCTCACGAAAAAATTACAAAAAAAGAAGCAGAAGTAAAAGCTGAAAAACTAATTGAAAAAGTTGGAATAGGAGATGCTCCACGTAGAATGAAACAATATCCACATGAGTTGTCTGGTGGAATGCGCCAAAGAGTGGTGATTGCCATGGCAATTGCCTGTAGACCACAATTACTGATTGCGGATGAACCAACTACAGCCCTAGATGTAACGATACAGGCAGAAATTCTGGAACTTCTTCAGGAACTACAGAAAGAATATAAAATGTCTATTCTGATAGTCACCCATAATTTGGGAGTCGTAGCAACGATTGCAGATCGAGTGGTTGTTATGTATGGTGGGAAAATTATGGAAACAGGAACTACTGAGGAAATATTTTATGAACCGAGACATCCGTATACTAAAGCTTTATTGGAAACCATACCAGAGGCAGAGGAGCGTAAAAAGAAATTACCTGTAATACCGGGTACGCCACCAAATCTGATAAATCCACCAAAAGGTTGTCCGTTTATGGCGAGATGTCCGAAACGAATGAATATATGTGGCATGTCTTTTCCTAAGAAAAATGAAAGATGTTATTGTTACTTATATGATGAACGGTGCAAACGAGAATTTGGGAGTGGCTTAAAAGATGAATAAAATATTAGAAGTTGAAAATCTAGATAAATTTTTTAAAGTACCAGGTGGAATTGTTCGGGCTGTAAATCATGTAAATTTTTCAATTTTTGAAGGAGAAACTTTGGGAATTGTAGGGGAGTCTGGTTGCGGAAAAACAACATGTGGACGTACATGCATAGGAATGTATGAAAAATCAGGGGGGTCTGTAAAGTTCCGAGAACAGGAAGTAGAACGATTAAAAAAGACAGATAGAATGGCATTTACAAAACAGGTACAATGTATTTTTCAAGATCCGTTTTCTTCATTAAATCCAAGAATGACAGTGGAAAGAATTCTGGAAGAAGGAATGTTAGTGCATAAAATTGGAGAAAGTCAAGCGGAACGAAGAGAAATGGCTGAAGAGCTACTTCAAAAAGTAGGATTAAAAAAGGAATATGAAGGAAGATATCCGCATGAGTTTTCGGGAGGTCAGAGGCAGAGAATTGGAATAGCAAGAGCATTGTCTGTGAATCCGGAGTTTATATTTTGTGATGAACCGATTTCTGCGTTAGATGTGTCAGTTCAGGCACAGATATTAAATTTGTTGATGGAGCTTCAGGAAGAGAGAAGAATGACATATATGTTTGTTTCACATGATATTTCAATGGTGCATCATATATCAGATAGAATCGCAGTATTTTATATGGGACGTATTGTAGAACTGGCGGATGCAGATGAAATCTGCAGACATCCAGTTCACCCATATACAAAAGCATTACTATCTGCAGTTCCAATTGCAGATCCATGGAAAGCAAAAGATAAAAAGAGAATTATTATGCAGGGAGATATACCCAGTGTGATAAAATGTCATGAAGGGTGCATATTCAAAGACAGATGCAGATATGCAGATGGAAAGTGTGAGTGTTATGACGGAGAGCTAAAAGAAGTTGAGCCGGGGCACTTGGCAGCATGTTGTCATGCAGAGTAGGAGGTAAAAATGGGAGTCATTGTAGATAAAACGAAATGTGTAAATTGTGGACTGTGTGTAGATATTTGTCCGGAAGATATTCTTGTGATGGAAGATGGTGTGAAAGTTGCATATCCGCAGGAATGTAGCTGGTGCGGATCCTGTGAGATAGATTGTCCGGTTCATGCCATAAAAGTGCGTTATTCAGAAGCAGTAGGACCGGTATTTATCAGAAGGGAGGAAGTATAATGAAGTATAGAGTTGAACAGTTAGAGACAGATGTACTTATCGTTGGTGGAGGACTTTCAGGAGCTTTAGCTGCATTAAAAGTAAAAGAAGAAGGTTTGGATTGTGTTGTCCTTGAAAAATCTAATACAAAGCGTAGTGGAAATGCAGGATCTGGAATAGACCATATTTTCAGCTATATTCCTGAGTTACATGAAAAAGTGGGATATAGTATGGAAGAAATGAAAGAAGAACAGGCACAGTTCGATCTTGCAGGATTGGGACTTGGATTCCGGAGCTTGAATGATTTCTTCGTGGAAAACTCATATGATAGAATTATTGGACTAGAAAAATATGGACTCAAATTTCGTTTTGAGGATAGTAATGTACCAGGCGGATACAGGGTGGTTCCACAGTTTCATTCAGTGCCGACAAGCTTTAACTTTGAAGGTCGTGACATAAAGCCGATTCTTACAAAAGAAATGGAAAAGAGTGGCGTAAGAATACATAATCGGGTTTTTGTATATGAACTTTTAAAAGATGAAGGAAAAGTAGTTGGAGCAATCGGAGTCTGTACCCGGGAAAACATTATTTATGTTGTCAGAGCAAAGACAACGATTCTAGCAACTGCAGGTGGAGTTGACCGACTTTGTAAGAGTGCAACGGGAGTTGATTTTGAACGTTTCCATTCCTCTTCTATGAATAATGGAGCAGGAAAAGTGCTGGCGATGAATGCGGGAGCTGATATTATTAATATGGAATATACGCTGGCACAAGGTGGTATGGAATGGCTAAACTGGACAATGAGTGCAGGCTGCCCGGGAGGAACCTACTGGCCGTGTGCTCGTATTATAGATGAAGATGGGAATGTAATTATGGAGAGGGATATTGCATTTTCCCCGGAGGATCCAAATTATAAAGAAAAACATCAAAAACAGTTTGCGCGACATCTGGAGGGAAGAAAAAGAGTATTTGAACATTTGGCTGCTGGGGAATTGTTGTATATGGATATGGCAGAGGCAACAGATGATGAAATTGAATATGTAAAGTGGAGTCTTAGTCATGAGGGGAAATGTAATACACTTTTGGCCAATATGGATGCACAAGGAATATCATTTAAAGATATCAAGATACCCTATTTTTACACAAATATGGTGCAGACATTTGTTTCATGTTCTGGAGTGTACAGTAACGCAAAATGTGAAACAACCGTTGAAAATCTGTATGCAGCAGGAAATGAAATTGCCGGAGTGAGTAATAATTCAGCACCAGAGGCAGTTGTATATGGAATTGAAGCAGGTCTTCAGGCGGCAAAAAAGGCAAAAGAAACGGAATGTGGAGGAAAAGTAGATACAAGTCAGGTAGCACATGTACAACAGTTAGTGGAAGGATTTTATGAAAATGAATTCGGAGATAAGTGGTTAGATATAGAGCATGCAATACAAAATATTATTAATACATTTGGAACAATTCCACATTCAGATATAAAATGCCGAACTGCGTTGAATCAATTAGAAAAAATGGAAAAAGAAATTCATTTACATGCAGAAAATCCGCATGAAATAAACAGATGTTTAGATGTTATGTTTATTTTACAGACAGCTAAAGCAATTTTCTTGGCATGTGAAAATCGAAAAGAAAACTTGGGACCATTTATTAAAAACTTAAATTCAAATGAACCGGATAAAGCGCCAGAAGATGTGGAAATTTATGGATTATACAAGGACGGTGGAACTTATAAATTCCACACGATAAAGGCGGATTTATAGGGCAAATCCCATGAATCAAGATGTTGCAGCATCAAGATGTTATAGAGGCGGCAGTACCACATTTTACTAGAGCGGTGTCTGCCGTTTTCTAATAAAAAGTCATATTTCTCACGTTTGTTGGAACGTTTTGCAGAAGTTCTTGCATTAAATTCCGTTTTCCATTCGTCACTGTTACGCGGAGGTATGTTGATTAATCGTGGATTGTCCTTTGTGGCAACAGTCATTGATATCTTTAGAGGCACAATCACAAACACGATGCTTTCGTTCTCTTGCAGAAGTAACAAAAAGAGTATCATCGCCGGCGAGAGCCAGTGCATGGGGATTAATAAGTCCTTTAGAAACGGACTGCTGTAGGAATTCCTGATTATAAAGGTCAAACAGAGAGCTATAAGGTTGTTCAGAAATGGAGAAAAATATGTCTTATAAATAAGGGCGCGAAGCGTCGCATTTTTCGATGGATTTGTCAAGTGTTTTTGACAAAAAAGTGGGGATTTTAATAAAAAAAGGAATCTGAAAGCCTTTATTTACTGGCTTAAAAATTCCGAGAGATTATTGTAGTAGTAAAGGGAGGTTACTGTAATGAAAAAAACAGTAACCTCTTTTTTGAAAATTTTTACTCCCAGTTCGCTGGCTGTACCGGGTATTTCGCACATTTTCTTGCTGCGCGCATGTAGGCATCGATGTTTTCCAAGGATGTCTGTACCGGGATGTCACAGCCTGGGGCAATGGTAAATCCACATGGATTATCCCAGCATTTGCGGAAGCAGTCGATGACAGCTTGCTCTATAGATTCTGGAGTTCCCTGCAGAATGTCAACTGGAGAGACATTTCCCATAATAGAAAGCTTGTCGCCGACTAGTTCTTTGGCAACAGCAATATCTACTGCGCTGTCGATGCTGACTCCGCGAATTCCCATCTCAGGGAAAGTTTCAAGAAGTCTTGTTGTATCTCCACAGATGTGGAAACCGGCACCGCGGCTTCCCCATTCTTTCCATTTGTCCATGACTTTTACATAGTATGGAATTACAAATTCACGGAACTGTTTTGGTGACAGAAGGGAAGCGGTTGGTTCTGCGAGACCAATTCCAATCTGATTTTCTACAAATTTGCGGCCAACTTCGATAGTAATGTCGGCGGCAAAGTCTAAAAGTTTGTGAAGTCCTTCCGGGTCTTTTCTCATGGATTTGAGAATTTTCTCTGTTCCGGCAAGATTTGCGGCAGTCGTAAATGGTCCCATGAACCCGACTCCTGTGAAAATCTCATCATTTAATTCATCTTGGATAATCTGAACTGTCTCATAGGTAGTCTGTGCATTTGTATCATTTTCAAAACGAATTTTCTCAAGATCCAGTTGATTGATATCGGAAAAATCTTTCACGATATATTCTTTGATGATAGGAATTCCGGTTGGATCATAGGTAGATTCGGCGCCGAATGCAACCGGAATGCCATCCAAACGATAGTTTACACTTAATCCATCCTGACCGAAACGCTTGTAGCTTTCAATAAGCCAGTGGGCGCGAGATTTTGCTTCTACAAAAGCTTCTTGATAAGATACTCCGAAGTTCATACCGATGTATGGAGAAAATAATTTAATCGGCATACGATCTACTGGTTTGCCGGCAAATAAGGCAAATGCCCTTTCTTTTGGTGTCATTTGATCATCTTTGTGCATAAAAAATACCTCTCTTTTTATTAATTTGCTTTGGATGTCAAAACATATAAATCTTAATTAAACTATACGCCAGTTAACTAGATAGAACAAGGAATGAGTGAGAAAAAGAAGATTGAAAAATATGATATACGAAGGAAAATATAGAAGAAAAATATAAATAAGATCGAGATATATTATTTGATAAAAAATATGGTATACTGAACCATATATCAGCAGGGAGTCAATCCCCCAGCTGATATAGCCTCCGGCAGGGCGCACATTGTCCAGTGGACAATGGTTTTGCGCCGACCGAAACGGAGTGTAGACTTGCAGAGGTGCGCAGTAGAAGTATGTCAAGCATTGCATGACGCGCACCTCGCAGCAAGAATGCCGAGGCATTCTTGAACAGATGCGCAGTAGAAGTATGTCATGCAATTGCATGATGTGCAGCTCGCAGCAAGAATGCGTTCGGCATTCTTGAATAATGGGATAAGAGGGATAAGAATGAAAATTGAGAAGAATGTGAAAGATCAGATGACACCAATTGAACGAAAGAAGGCAATTCAAAATGGTGAGAGGGCAGACCGAGTGATGGCGATGCCGTTTACCAGCGAGTTTAAGTGTTATCTGAGTGGGATAAGTATTCGTGATTTTTGGTTCGATGTGGAGAAAATGGCACAGGCAGAGCGAATTGCATTTAACCGTTATGGATATGACCGGATTGTGATCGGACCGAATACAAGAGGAATCGTGGAAGCGCTGGGAGGGAAATTTATCTATCCGGAGAATGGAGTACCTTACGCAGACGAGCCAATGATTTCTGATTATAAAAAGCTGGATGAGATGGAGCCGGTCGAGGCAAAGCGAGATCCTCGAATTGCAGTATTTATAGAAGAAGCGAAAATATTGAGCGAAGAGGCGCAGGGAATTGTACCGATTGAGGCAAGCATTGGCGGACCATTTACAATTACTTCTTCGCTTCGAGGGGTGGAAAAATTGCTTAGAGATTGCCGGAAATATGGAGAGGAAGTTCATCGGCTGATGAGAATTGTAACAGATAGTCAGAAAAGCTGTATTGATATGGCAGCTCAATATGGACTTGGAATTGCCATGGCAGATCCGGTCGCAAATCCAGCATTGATTGGACCGAAAATGTATGAAAAATTCGTTTTCCCATATACAAAAGAGCTGACCGATTACGCATTTGAAAAGACAGGACATAAAGTATCTCTTCATATGTGTGGAGATACAAGAAGTATTTGGAAATATCTGGGGCAATATCAGTTAAATGAATTAAGTCTGGATAATATTATAGATATTAAGCAGGCGGCAGATGAGATTGGCAGTGAAGTACCGATTGCAGGAAATGTAGATCCGGTGAGTATCGTTATGAAAGGAACAAAAGAAGAGATTTTTGCAGATGTGAAACGATGTGTAGAAATTGGAAGTAAGGCAAAGAAGGGATACACACTTGCAACGGGATGTGATATTCCAGAGACAACAGATCCACAGAAGATAGACTGGTTCATGGATGCGGCAAGAGCATGCGGGGAATATAAGGGATAAAATTATTCGTTTTCGCAATAGGCACTATATACTCGTATTAATAAAAATTCAAACAAATGATTATAGATAAAGTGATTATATATCGAAAATAGCAATTTGACGTAAAGACGAGAGATATGCTATTCTGTATATGTAGTTATGAAATATTTTCAAAAGAAAACAGGAGGAAAACACGAAATGAAAAAGAAAATTGTAAGCATGCTATTGGTTGCAGCTATGGTTGCATCAATGGCTGTTGGCTGTGGATCAAAGAATGATTCCGGAAATAGCGACACAAAGTCTGATAAAGGAGAATCCATTACATTTATGGCGCCTGATTGGGCAATCCCATCTGATGACCAACTGGATGAATTTACAAAAGAGACAGGAATTGAGGTTGAAGTATCTGAAGTGGGCTGGGATGATATCCGTGAAAAGCTGGCTACAGCTGCAACAGGAAATAAAAATGTTGCTGATGTAGTAGAAGTGGACTGGTCCTGGGTAGGAGAATTCAAGGCAGCTGGCTGGTTAGAACCACTGAAGATTTCAGATGCAGATAAGGAAGATTTTCTTACCTTAGATACATTTACAGTAGATGATGAGATTTTAGCGCTTCCATATTCTAATGATTACCGTATTGCATATTATAACAAAGACCAGTTTGCTAAAGCCGGAATAAATGAAGCACCAAAAACATATGCAGAAGTTTTGGAAGATGCAAAAGCATTAAAAGCATCTGGTGTTGATTATCCGCTTGCAATGTCTATGAATGCAGAAGAGAAAGCTGCAACAGGATTAATGTGGACAGCATTCCAAATGGACGGAGTTGTATGGAATGATGACGGAACATTTAATAAAGATGCCATTATGGATGCATTAAATTATTATCAGGAAGTTTTAGATGCTGATTTAGTTGCCCCAGAGGACAAGACAGCTTCTGGTATGGAGGCTTATATGCGAATTTGCAGTGGTACAGCAAGTTTCCTTGTAGGACCAACAATGTTTGTATCTAAGACACAAAATCCGGATGATTCAGCGGTAGTAGGACAGGTTGAACCGATTCTTGCTCCAGGTAAAGATGGAACAGCGAAAAAAACAATGGCTCTTCCAGAGGCACTTGGTGTTACTTCTACATCTGAGAATAAAGAAGCTGCTCAAAAATTTGTTGAATGGTATACATCTGCTGATATGCAGAAAGAATTAAATGAAACACTTGGAAGCCTTCCAACACGTAGTTCAGTATTAAAAGAACTGGTTGATGATGGAACAATTGCAAATGCAGGAGCCATGTTAGAAGCATCTGAGTTAATTGCATCTCCATTCCCGAATGGAGTACCAGCTTATTACGCAGAAATGAGCAGTGCAATGTATAACGCAATTAATAAGATGGCGCTTGGAGAATTGACACCGGAGAAAGCCTATGAAGAGATGTCTTCAGGATTAGATCAACTGCTTAAAGAACAATAAAATATAGGAAATACACATATGAAAAAAAAGATTTTACCATATCTTTTACTTGCACCCATGATTTTGATCATGGGTGTATTAGTATTTTATCCCATTATTACAACTTTTGCGTATAGTTTGAAAAGATGGAAACTTACGGAGCCGGGAAATATTCATTATATTGGATTTAAAAATTATATAGATATTTTACAGTCGGATTCATTTAAATATAGTATGCAAAATACTTTATTTATTTTAGTGTTTGTAATTGTTTTTACAACGATAATTGGATATTTAGTTTCAGTATATTTGAATTTGGAATGTAAATGTGCTGGAATGTTACTTGCAATAGCAATTCTGCCATGGGCATTACCGCCATTTGTAAATGGTATTTTATGGAAATTTGTGTTTTTTTCGGGATATGGATTTTTAAATAAAATACTGATTGGTCTGGGGTTTGTAAGTAAGCCGGTTCAATTTCTTGGCTCGCGTTGGCTGTTATTACTGGTTGTTTCGATTGTAGTTGTATGGCGTAGTGTGCCCTTTATGGCATTGGTATGCCTGGCTGGACGCCAGGCAATTCCGGATGCTATTTATGAAGCGGCGAAAATGGATGGAGGAATGCCAAGGAAGGTATTTTGGCATATTACAATGCCACTTATGAAACCATTTTTGGCATTGGGAATTACTTCAACATCAGTAACTGCAATAAATGTTTTTGATGAAATTGTAGCACTTTCGGGCTATGGAGATTTGGGGAAAAATATATTAATGGAGAGTTATTTGACTACATTTTCATTTTTGAATTTTGGAAAAGGTAGCGCAATGACGTACATTGTCTTATTTTTTGCATTACTTTTAGGAATACTCTATCTCCGGAATTTGAACAAGGAGGTGGATTATTAATGAAGTATGTGAAGAAAGCAGGATATATTGTTGCAACGATACTTTTTTTAGTTTTCACACTAGGACCATTTGTTTGGACTTTTGTTATGGCGATTACACCGAAAGCAGAAATGTTCTCAAATGTAGTTAGTTTATTGCCGAGTCATATTACATGGAGTAATTTTCAGAATTTGTTTTCTGGCGGACGAAGAAGTGTTGCATACTTTACAGGTTTAAAAAATTCTCTTCGAGCAGTGATTGTGACGATCTGTATTGGTATGCCAATTGCTTTGGTGAGTGCATATACATTAAGCAGAATGGAGTTTCCGGGAAGGAAAATTATAAAAAATGCCTTACTTATTACGATGGTCATTCCGGTAATGGCAACTATTATTCCTCTGTATAAAATGTTTTCGGCAGGGCATATGCTGGATAATACATTTTGGCTGGGTATGGTTTATGTAAGTTCGTATCTGCCGATGGCAACGTGGATGATTATAAATTATTTTTCGACAATTCCAAAAGAGCTGGAAGAGGCGGCACACATTGATGGCTGCAGTCGAGGAAAAGCATTTTTTAAAATTATATTGCCATTGTCATATCCGATTATTTTGTCAGTGTCACTGATTATGTTCTTGAATACATGGAGCCAGTTTCAGATTCCGCTTATATTAGCTTCATCTATGGATACAAAACCTATGGCGATTGTTGTATCTGAATTTGTGACAAAAGACAGTGTAGAATATGGATTAATTGCAACAGCAGGTATTGTATCGTTGATACCACCTGCAGTAACAGCAATTATTTTCAGAAAGTATTTAATTTCTGGCATGGTAGGAGGTTCTGTAAAAGGATAATTATGACGATACAGGAAGTGATGTTGCGAATAGAAATACCAGAGGAAGTGCGGGAAAATATAGGAAAGTACAGTTTGTCTGAGAAGGAGTTTTATGAATGGAAACATTTATTTGAAAATGATTTTGAAATATTTTTAAATAAATGGCGAGAAACTCAAAAACATTTTCAATGGGTTTTATGGTTCTATCTGAGGCTGGCATGTGAAGTCCATGAAAAGTATAAGGAGAAAGATATCAGCGAAGAGATATTTCATGATACGTTTTCTGATATCACGATTTGGTGTAAAGAATGTTATCGGAAATACAAAGTATATGGACTGGAAGAAGTGGAATGGGTTGCAAAGTCTATTCGAATGGAGTTGTTCCGTCTGGGAAGACTTCAGTTTGAACCACTTATTTTGGATCAGAAGTTGGCACAGAAATATCATTTGTTAACTGGAGAAAAAGTGTTGAATGTGCATATACCGGCTGGAGAAAGACTGGATTATTGTGAATGTCAAAAATCTTTTGAATCAGCTAAGAAATTTTTTAGTAACGAAGATGTGATATTTATTTGTGATTCATGGCTTTTAAGTCCGGAACTGAGAGAGATATTACCAGAGACAAGTAATATTATTCGTTTTCAGAAAATGTATCATATTGTAGAGGTACATTATGATTTCCCACAGGCAGAAGAAAGAGTATTTGGGGAAATTCGAGAGAACAAAGATGCATATCTGGAAGAAAATAGTCTTCAGCGAGGATTGAAGCAATATCTTCTGGCCGGTAAAAAAGTTGGCATTGGCAGGGGAGTAATCAGAAAACAGAAATAAAGACTTTTCTGCTGATAATGAAAAAAATTCAGAAAACAGATAGAAAGCACAAGAGTTTTTTTGATGAGCCACCGAGTTGCTTTCAAAATATTCTGTAAAAAAATCATTTATTTAATTTTTAAATAAATAAAAACTGTTTATTCAAAATTTCTATTTGTGATAAGCAAAAATAACATGTATAATCCATAAGTGATGATTTATAAAAATATAAGTACGATTAATGAAGGAGAAGCACGAAAATGAAAAAGAGAATAGTTAGTGTGCTGTTAGTTGCTGCTATGGCTGTATCTATGTTTACAGGCTGTGGAAGCAAGAGCGACAGCAAAAAATCTGACAGCAAATCTGGCGAGAAGACATTAGAAGTATGGGTACCGCCACTTGATGATGCTACAGAGAAGAACTGGGGAGATCTTTTAAAAGACTGGGAGAAAGAAAATGATTGTAAAGTAAATCTTACAGTTATCCCATGGGACAAGTATGAAGAGACTTATACAACAGCTCTGAACTCAGGAGAAGGTCCGGACGTTGGATATATGTACAACGAGATGTTCCCAACATACATTGATGCAGGTGCAGTAGAGGATATGTCTTCTTACGTTACAGATGAAGATAAGAAAGAGTACAAATATCTTTCTAATGGTAATATGATGGATGGACAGTATGGCTGGCCATTAGTAACGGGAGTTCCATTCGTGTTATACTACAATGAAGATATTTTAAATGCACTTGGAGAGAAAGCACCTGAGACATGGGATGACTTTGCAAGAATCTGTCAGGAAGCTACAAAAGATACTGACGGAGATGGAAAAGTTGACCAGTATGGTTTTGCTTGTGGAATGAATACAAGTGATATCGGAGCCATGCAGATTCTGAATGCATACTACTATAGTGCATTATGGCAGAACGGTGGACAGGTTTATAATGACGACCTGAAATCTGTAAGCTTTGCTGACGAGGCTGGAAAAGCAGCAGTTACATGGTTAAAAGGACTTACATCTTACATGAATGAGGACTTTATGTCACTGTCATGGTCTGATGCATTTTCAAATGTATTCGGTGCCGGAAAAGCAGCATTCGGAATTACACGTTCTTCACAGACAGATGGAACAACATTTGCAGAAACATATCCGGATCTGAACTGGAATTTTGTAACTTCACTGAAGAACAAAGACTTTGGAACATTTGGAGCAACAGATTGTCTGACACTGATGTCTGCATGTGAGGATAAAGACCTTGCTATGGACTTCATCAAATATGTAACAGGTTCTGAGTTCATGACAGCATATCATGCAAAATGCCCAGGAGCTGCACTTACAGAGAGTGAGCCATATGTAGGTGATGAGAAGATGGAGAAAATCTATACAGAGGATAAAGACAAATGGCATGGAATTCAGGCTGGTCCTTGTGGAACACAGATCCTGAACCAGCTTGCAGCTGATTTCCAGGGAATTATGAGCGGAGAGACAAGCGTTGATGAAGGTCTGAAAGAGGCTGAAGATTATGCAAACGGACTGTTAGATGAATATTGGGCAAATAAATAAAAGATAAATGCATAATAGTCGATGCCTGCAAGTTTTGCAGGCATCTTTTTGCACTATTGATGATTGCGCAATAAGATGAAAGGACGATTATGAATAAAAAGAAAATAGCAAATCTGGCACCATATGGTTATATTACGCCGATTACAGTAATCCTGATCGGCTTTGTTATTGTGTCAGTCATCATATCAATTGTACTTAGTTTTACAAGATATAATATCATGACACCGCCAACATTTTATGGATTGAAGAACTATGAGAGGCTAGTAACAGATACAAAGTTTATGAAAGCACTTTTTAACACATTAAAATTAATGGTTATGATCGTGCCGTTACAAATGATTTTATCTCTCATAGTTTCTGTATTTTTGGTTAGCCATCGCCATATGTTAATTGGCAAGATTGCAAATAGTGTTATTTTCATTCCGGTACTTTGTTCCAATGCGGCAACAGGTGTTATCTGGAGAGAATTGCTGAACGGAAAAATTCCGGCAGTAGAAACATTTTTTGGCTTGTTTGGGATCAAGGCATCTATGTTACTTGGAAATGCTAAGACAGCGCTGGCGGTTGTTGCAGCGGTGGCCATTTGGAAAATGTTAGGGTATTATGTAGTTATTTATTCTTCAGGGTTACTTGGGATTTCAGAGTCATTTTATGAAGCTGCAAAAGTAGACGGTGCAGGAACGGTGACAAGATTTTTTCGGATAACATTGCCAATGTTGAAACCGACGATTATATTAGCAGTGTTCTTATCAATTACCTCATCATTGCAGTGCTTTGATTTGATTTACACGATGACGGGGGGCGGACCGAATAATGCATCTACAACATTGGTGATTTATGCATATTCATTGTGCTTTGCAGGTTCCAGCTCCGCGGGATATGCAATGGCAGTTTCCAATATATTATTTGTTGTAATTCTGGTTATAGCAATGTTGCAGCGTGGAATGATGAAGCGTGAAGCATCAGAGATATAGAAAGGGGGAAATATAGGATGAAAAAAGTAATTAATAAGATCTTCATATATATATTTATGTTGATTATTATATTTATCAGTGTGATTCCATTTGTTTATATGGTAATGATGTCTTTTAAATCAACAACGAATGCTTATGATTTTGATTTTTCATTGGAAAAGCTGACACTGATGCAGTATCAGAAAATATTTTCCCTGGCTAATTTTCCAAATTACGTATTTAACAGCGTGTTTGTTGCAGTTGTCGGTGTAATTCTTACGGTAACAGTATGTTCACTGGCAGGGTATGCATTTGCAAAGATGGATTTTAAAGGAAATGATAAGTTGTTCATCTTTTTGATCATGACAATGGTCGTTCCGTCAGAGGTTATTATTATTCCGTTATTTTTGATTATTAAGAATCTGGGTTGGTTAAACACTTTTAAAGCGCTGATCTTGCCATTGCCAACAGCATTTGGCGTATTTATTATGCGGCAGGCCATTCTGGATATTCCGGATGACCTGATCAATGCGGCTAAAATAGATGGCTGCGGACGTTTGCGTATTTTCTTTAAAGTGGTATTGCCAATGGTGAAATCATCTATTATAGCCCTGTCTATTTTTACATTTGTCGGAGCATGGAACAACTTTTTATGGCCGATGGTGTCTTGTTCAAAACAAGAAATGAAGACATTGCCACTGGCGCTTAGTATGATGAAGACTTTGTATAATACAGACGTTGGACTTACGATGGCCTGCGCAGTTATTAACTTCCTGCCTCCATTTATTTTCTATGTACTTATGCAGAGTAAGTTTAAACAGGGAATGACATTGAGCGGAATGAAAGGTTAATAAATTCTTGTGAAAGGGGATAAATATGAATTTTTTTAATCAGAAAGAAATCAAATATGAAATGAAGCCATTGAGCTCTTTGGAAAAGGTATTTCCGGATGAGACTCCAGTGTATCGGATGGAGTGTCAGCTTTTAAGCGGTCTGTGGGGCGAGACGGTGTCTTTTCAAGTAGCGTATACCGGCGATTTTGTTATGCGTGAGCGATTAGATGTGCGCGTAGTTTCTGAGCTTGCAGAGCATGTTCATGTGAGAACGGTGGAAATGGTTCCTGTCGGACGTGCGACAAATGGAATCGTAGATGATAATTATTTGAAGACGACTTCAGGATTATATCCGGATCTTCTTAAAGATTTAAAAGACGGAAAGGTGATTGTGTATTCCAAGCAGTGGCATAGTCTTTGGATAGATGTTGATATTACAAGTGAAATTCCGGCGGGAGAGTATGAGATAGAGCTTCAGCTTATCAAAGAAGGTGAAGTTGTATGTAGTGCAAAACAGAAAGTGACAGTTATCGGAACGGAACTTCCAAAACTGGATATTATGCACACAGAATGGATGCATGCAGATTGCCTGGCGGATTATTATCATGTAGAAGTGTTTTCAGAGGAACACTGGAAGCTTCTGGAAAATTACTTCCAGGAATATGTAAAACGTGATTGTAATATGATGCTGACCCCGTTATTCACTTCGCCGCTTGATACTGCAATTGGACTTGAGAGAACGACTTGTCAGTTGATTGACGTAGAAGTAAAAGATGGAGAGTATGTATTTGGATTTGAGAAGCTGAAGCGCTGGATCGATCTCTGTAAGAAATGTGGAATCGAGTATTTTGAAATGTCACATTTGTTCTCGCAATGGGGAGCAAAATATGCACCGAAGGTTGTTGCAACTGTAAATGGAAAGAAAGAGAAGATTTTTGGCTGGCATACACCGGCAGTCGGGGAATATACAAAATTCCTTGAGAGTTTTCTCCCACAGTTGACAGCAAAGCTAAGAGAATGGGGAATTGCAGATGCGACTTATTTTCACATTTCAGATGAGCCGAGAGAAGAACATTTGGAGTCTTATAAGGCTGCAAAAGAATCCCTTGGAAATATGCTGGACGGATTTCACACATTTGATGCATTATCCAGTTATGAATTTTACCGTCACGGGCTGATTGACAAGCCGGTTCCGGGAAATAATGAAATTGAAGAGTTTCTTGCAAATGGTCTGACGGATATGTGGACTTATTACTGTACAGGACAGTTTTATGAAGTAAGTAACCGTTTTATGTCCATGCCGTCTGCGAGAAATCGTATTTACGGTGTGCAGCTGTATAAATATAAAATTATTGGAGTATTACATTGGGGATATAATTTTTATAACAGCCAGTATTCCATTGAACACATTAATCCATATGAAGTGACAGATGCGGCCGGCGCATTTCCGTCAGGAGATCCATTCCTTGTATATCCAGGTGAAAATGGACAGCCGGAAGAGTCGCTTCGTATGATGGTACATGACGAAGCTATGACAGATCTGCGAGCACTGAAATTACTGGAATCTTTGACAAGTAGAGAGCATGTCATGGAGTTGATTGAAGGAAATCTTCCGGAGCCATTGACATTCAAGCGCTATCCAAAATCCGATATGTATCTGATTCAGTTAAGAGACAGGGTGAATCGTGAGATCAAGGAACTCACGGCTGAACGGAAATAAACCGGAAATAAACCGGAAATAAACAGAGTGTCACTTGGTGAGAGATGGACGTGATTAGAGAGACAGATGTGATTAGAGAGACAGATAAGACGCAACTACCGAAACAAGCAAGTTGAAGCTGTCGAAATAATCAAGTTGAAGCTGCCAAAATGGGAATATAAATTGTTTATAGAGAACATTTATATGAATAAAAAAGCAACAATTTGTTGCAAAATGTCAAAAAATTCCAAAAACATGATATAATAAATCACCAACGTAAAGGGTGATTGAATCACAATCACAAACGGTAATTCAACCGAGAAAAAAGAGAGAAGTTGTTCATTCAAAATCTTCTCTCTTTTTTATGGCATTTATTAACGCGCAGGATTATAACGCGCAGCATTATGTAGTATACATCTTGACAAAGTGCATGGGATAGATTAAAATTATGAGCAAATTGATATACTTTTTGGCGATGAATGGAATTAGTACATGTAAGCTGGCTCAGAGAGGACATTATATGGTGTGAGATGTCTGCTATGAACTGCATGGAACCGGTCCTGGAGCCTCTGCATGAAAATGCAGCGTCTGACCAGCGTTAATGGAGAATGGAGAGAACTGTGCTGTCTGATATTTGCAACATAGCTACAGTTAATTTAGGGTGGTACCGCCGGAGCTTTCGGTCCCTGATATGGGGAGATGAAGAGTCGGCGGTTTTTTATATAATAGATAATTACATTTTTATTAAATTATATAAAAAGTTCCCGGCAGAAAAAGTAACTCCTCGGAAATAAAACATTTCCTGTAAAGATACATTTTTGAAATGGAAATGAACAGAATTTTACAGAAATAAAAGAACAAGAAAAAGGAGAATTGTGATGGCAAAAGATAAGAAATTAGTAAAAAATATCACATCACGTGATGAAGATTTCGCACAGTGGTACACAGATGTTGTGCGTGAAGCTCAGTTATGTGATTATTCAAGTGTAAAAGGATGTTTGAATTACCTTCCAAATGGATTTGCAATCTGGGAGCTTATAAAAGCTGACCTTGACAGAAGATTTAAAGAGACAGGTGTAGAAAATGTATATCTTCCATGCCTGATTCCAGAAACACTTCTTGAGAAAGAAGCAGATCATATCGAAGGATTTGCACCAGAAGTAGCATGGGTAACACACGGTGGAATGGAGAGACTCCAGGAGAGATTTTGCGTAAGACCTACATCTGAGACATTGTTCTGTGACTTATGGGCAAGAACAGTACAGTCTTACAGAGATTTACCAAAAGTATGGAACCAGTGGTGCTCCGTACTTCGCTGGGAGAAGACAACGAGACCGTTCCTTCGTTCCAGAGAATTCTTATGGCAGGAAGGCCACACGATTCATGCAACATATGAAGAGGCTGAACAAAGAACAATCCAGATGTGGCAGATTTACAAAGACTTCTACAAAGAGACAATGGCTGTACCATTTGTAGCAGGTAGAAAAGCAGAGCATGAGAAATTTGCAGGAGCTCAGGATACTTATACAGTAGAAGCACTGATGCACGACGGAAAAGCACTGCAGTCCGCAACAAGCCATTTCTTTGGAAGCGGATTTCCGGAGGCATTTGGAATTCAGTATATCGACAAAGACAATCAGCTTAAGAATGTTTACGAGACATCATGGGGATTGTCCACAAGAAGTATCGGAGCGCTTATCATGGTTCACGGTGACGATGACGGACTTGTTATCCCACCGCACCTTGCACCAGTTGAGTGTCGCGTAATTCCAATTGCTCAGCACAAAGAAGGAGTACTGGAAAAAGCAAATGAATTGCTTGATGAGCTGAAAAAAGCCGGATACAGAGTGAAGATTGATGATTCAGAGAAGAGTCCGGGATGGAAATTCTCAGAGCAGGAGATTCTCGGAATCCCAACACGTATTGAAATCGGACCAAAAGACATTGAAAATAATCAGGTTGTAGTAGTACGTCGAGATACCCGCGAGAAGATTGTTGTGTCCTTAGATGAAATAACAACAAAACTTCGTGAGATTCTTGAAACAATCCAGCAGGATATGTACAATAAGGCAGAAGAGTTCCTGAAAGCACACATCGATACAGCAGTAACGATGGACGAGATGAAAGAAAAATTCGCAGCAAACCGCGGATTCGTAAAAGCATGTTGGTGTGGAGATCCAGTATGTGAAGGCGAAGTGAAATATGAGACAGGCGGAGCCGCTACAAGATGTTTGATCGAAGATGAACCGATGATCTCTGATAAATGTATTTATTGCGGAAAACCAGCAAAACATATGGCATATTGGGGAAAATCTTACTAGAAAGAAACACAATTCAATTGGGGACGGAGTTTTTTTTAAAAAACCTCCGTCCCCAATTGAATTTTATGGTGTTGTGTTCGTAAATTTCTTGCATTATAGAAACAAATATGTTAATTTAATTCTACAACGCAATTCTTGTTATTCATGATATCTCTACATTATTATCAGTATTTGGCGTGTCGCCGAGAATTGCCAACATTTATAGAAGAAAAGTAGATAGGGAGGAGGATGCCTATGCCGAGAAGAGCAAGGCGTGAAAGTGCAACGGGTTTTTATCATATTGTATCCAGAGGTTTGGATCGGGAAAATATTTTCGGTGAAAAACGCGAAAAAACCAGGTTTTTGAATTTGCTTAAAGACAATTTAAAAGATTGTAATATTGAGATCTATGCATATTGTGTTATGTCAAATCATTTTCACCTTTTAGCAAAAGCTGAGAAAGAAATTATGCCAATATTTATGGCAAAAGTGCTGGGAAGATATGCGAAATATTATAATTATAAACATAATCGTACTGGTTATGTATTTGAAAATCGATATAATACGCAGTGTATAGAAGATGAAAGATATTTTTGGAGCTGCTTGCGTTATATTCATATGAATCCAGTAAAAGCAAAAATATGTAGTAACATAATGCAATATGAACATAGCAGTGTGAGGGAATATACTGGGAAAAGAAAGAATAGAGAAGTATTATGTGAAAAAGCATTAAAGTTATATGAGGAAAAATTTAAAGATGGGACATCAATTGGAACTTTTCATCAGGAAAAGGATGAAAATGTGTTTTTAGATACAGAAGAGGAAGAGTATAGGCAGTATGTAGAATTGGCGTGGGAAATACTTTGGAACATGCAAGAACAAAGACAACTTCAAGGATTGGAGATTTTACAGTTTGTAGAAAGTAGAGTGCAATTCGAAAATGCAGTAAAAGAAAAGTTAGGAGTCTCGAAAAGTTATGTAAAGAGGATTAGAAAACAAATTGAAGGTGAACTTCACACAATTCAAAAGGGGACAGGATAAGATTCAATTGGGGACGGAGTTTTTTTGAAAAAAACACGTCCCCAATTGAAAGTGTGTTATAATAATACAGATTAATAAGGAGGCGTATGAGAATGGAAAACCGGAAGATTGTATTACCTGAGAATGTGAAAAAGATTATAGAGACGCTTCAGACACATGGTTATGAGGCTTATGCGGTCGGAGGATGTGTACGGGATTCAGTATTGGGACGAATTCCTCAAGATTGGGATATTACAACTTCTGCGATGCCTCAGGAAACAAAAACATTATTTGATAAGACATTTGATACGGGGATTGAACATGGAACAATTACAGTTCTGCTCGACCATGAAGGATACGAGGTGACAACTTATCGAATTGATGGAAAATACGAAGATAACAGACATCCGAAGGAGGTTACATTTACTAGGTCGTTAAAAGAGGATCTTCTCCGTCGAGATTTTACAATCAATGCGATGGCATATAATGATGCAGATGGACTTGTAGATATTTTTGGTGGAATGGAGGATTTGAAAAAAGGAGTTATTCGCTGTGTGGGAGATGCAACGGCAAGATTTTCGGAAGATGCTTTGCGTATATTAAGAGGAATACGGTTTGCGGCGCAGCTTGGATTTGAAATTGATGACGAGGCGAGAATGGCTATGAAAGAGCTGGCTCCAACGCTTCAGAAAATTAGTGCAGAGCGAATTCAGGTGGAATTGGTAAAAACGTTAGTTTCTGATAGACCGGATATGTTACGGACAGCTTATGAGCTTGGAATTACAAAGCAGTTTTTGCCGGAATTTGATCTTCTTATGAAGACGGAACAGGAGACGCCACATCATATGTACAATGTAGGGGAGCATACATTACATGCATTAATGAGGGTGCGTCCGGATAGAATATTACGTATTACAATGTTGCTTCATGACATGGGGAAACCTGAGTACAAGACTATGGATGAGACGGGACAGGCACATTTTAAAAAACATGCAATTGGTAGTGAGCATATTGCCAAAGAAATTTTAAAAAGATTAAAATTTGATAATGAGACAATCCGAACTGTTGCAAGGCTGGTGCTTTATCATGATTATCGTATGCCGGCAGAAGCGAAAAATGTAAGGAGAGCCATGAATAAGATTGGCGAAGACATTTTCGAATATTATATGGAAGTGAGACGTGCGGATGTGTTAGCACAGAGTACATATTTGCGGGAACGAAAACTAAAAAATCTAGATGATATAGAAACACTGTATGCAAAAATTAAAGAAGCGAAGCAATGTGTTTCATTGAAAGAACTGGCTGTAAGTGGTAGCGATTTGATAGCTATTGGAATTAAGCCAGGAAAAGAAATTGGTGAAATATTGAATCGATTACTGGAAATGGTTATAGAAGATCCGGAATTGAATCAGAAAGAAATTTTACTGAAAAAAGCTACAATTTAAAAAGGGACAGGTTGAAGTTCAAATGGGGACGGGGTTTTTTTGAAAACAATGTCATTAAGTTAAGGATAAAATTGTAATTATTGAGGCTTTGATACTT
>OGYX01000058.1_pt1 | contig 70512 bp, 66 predicted proteins | sample 1576601 | NCBI WGS metagenome assembly OGYX01 (sample SAMEA3541561, study PRJEB24748) | human gut metagenome | biome: human gut; feature: human-associated habitat; material: faeces | place: China | collected 2012 | reverse complement strand
TTCCAAGCTTTATTCCGGTTCGGGTATCCACAGCCTTTCTGAATTAAATCCCAAGTTAAATTTATAATATGATATCTCCGCTTTTCACACCCGTATTCATATCATAAGCTTCAATAATATTTCCGCTGATCACATACAGCGTATCTTCTATATAGATTCCCCGGATTCCCTGAGATGTATTTCCATTGACTTCTTCTTGCAGGATTGTCTCAAATTTCCTGTCTGTCCGGTTGTATGTCAGCAGATAATAGCTTTCCCCATTCTGGCTGTAACCGGATAATCCGATTACGTTTTTCTCCGGATCGGCAAGCACCGATTTATAATCATATGCCGCATGGCTTCCGTACAGATCATCCAGCACAAGTGTAGATTCTTCTTTTACATCTGACCGGTCAGATATATCGAACATTGTTATTTTTACTCCTTCTGCCACGCCGGATTCTTCATCGGTTGACATTCCGATACCGAGCAGTCTGTCTTCTCCATAGAAATGCAGGTATTCGGAAAATCCAGGAATCTTTAATTTACCGAGAATCTTTGGCTTCTCCGGATCGGACAGGTCTACACTGAATAACGGATCGACCTGCTCATATGTCACAAAATATCCGGATTCGCCCATGAACCTTGCAGAATAGATGGTTTCGCCTTTTGCCAGATTTTCGATGCTACTGATCTTATCCAGTTTCTTATCCAGTATCGTCACCAGATTTTCGTCATTATTTGTCGTGAATAATCTTAAATTGCCCTTGTATTCATCCAGCGAAAAGGTATCATTCAGATAACCTTTTACTTTTCCCTGTGCTGCTGCCTTTAATTTTCCCTTATTATAAGAAATTTTTCTAAGTGTTGTCACAGTCTGATTGTCCTGCTGCCACCCTGATTCATAATAGTAAATATTTTTTTTGCTGACATACATCTGACCGCCTTCAGATAGGATCGCTTTATGATCTGCCGTTTCATCCGGTTTACTGATATCCACAGAACTGATCACTTCGTACATCATTCCACAGTTTTCCGGAGGCAGGCAGATACTGCTTTGGCTCATTGCTTTGTCATTCACCATCGGTACATAGGTGACCGGTTTATCTTTAACCACATTACTTCCTGTATAATACTCACTGAACAGATACAGGTATCCGTCTGCCATGCGCGATGAATTGTAAGTACCGCTCTGTGTTACTTCACCTTCTTTTACCGGCTTTTTGATATCACTGATGTCATAGGTGACTGCCGCAGTTTTTGTCTGTTGCCGGACAGCTGTACCGACCTGCTTTTTATTGTCTGCATCTGTACATTCTTTCTGACATACCGCCACCAGTTTCTTCTGGTCTGTATTTATATAAAACTCCTGGATCGCATATTCTTTTTCCAATGTGATCTCACTGTATTTTTTCAGTTGCCCTTTCCCTGCATCTACGATGTCGATCGTCCGGCCATTATCTTCCCGTACATACAGATACGTTCCATCTGTTTTTGCAATATCTCCTTCATCTACACCGGACTGCCGGACATTGGTCTGCGAATACCCGCCATCTGCGTCCACTGCTGCCGCTGATGTCTCATTCCCACTGCCTGTATCCGCTGCTGCCGATGTCTCATTTCCACTTCTTGCATACATTGCAATTCCTTCGTTACCTTGCGACCGTTTGATATATTTATAGATTTCATCATAACTTTCGGCTATCCTGATCTTCCTGCTGCCGCTGATCTTCCTTTCTGCATTATCTGCTGACACCCTTTTAGAGTCTGTCATTCCATGATGCAGGCTTCCATACTGCCACACTATGATTCCCGTTACAACTGCTACACAGGCTGCTGCAAGTCCGATCCGGTATGAATGAAAATGTTTCTTCTGCTTTTTCCCTTTTAGTAACCGTTCTATATTTTCCGGTCTCAGACTGTCCGGTACCTCTGTGTTTTCTGACAATCGTGCAATCTGATCCACCATATCCTGTTCGCAGTATCCGTTCTGCTTTTTTTCCTGTTCATTCTCACGCCGCATACACTTCTCACTCCTTTCTTCCCTGCTCTGTTTTTCCGTAACTGCCCAGCACACATTCCATCTTTTTAAGTGCCCGGCTCCGCTTCGATCGTACCGTGTTCGGATTCAGCCGCATCATTTCCCCGATCTCCTGACTGCAATACCCGCCGAATACGGATAATCCGACTAATATCTGTTCTTCTTCCGATAACACGAAGAATGCTTTCCTGACGTCCATTGCCAGATCATAATCCGGTACAACCGGCTGTTCCGGAAGTTCTTCCTCTCTTCCCGGCTCTTCTTTTAATGCCTTCTTCAATCTCTTCTTACATTTATTCGTCAGAATTGTAAATATCCAGCTGCGGAATGCTTCTTCTTTTTTTAATTTATGTATGTTCTCGTATGCCGCAACAACCGCCTCGCTCACTGCATCCTCCGCTTCCTGTGGATTCTTCATCAGGCACAGTGCGTAATGGTACAGATCACGGTAAACCGTTTCATACATTTCCGAGAACCTTTTTACACTGCATATCATATCGTAACCTCCCTCAGATATGAATCTGTTATTACTATTTTTAATCTTCCGGTAATTATTATAAATCCTATATAAATAAGAGTCATTTCCTACTCACATTGTTGCAGGTATTTTATCATATTATACAAGAATTTTCCTTATTTAGGCAGTGTCTGCATCTCCGAATAAGGAAAAACAGCAGGAAATCCGTGATTTCCTGCTGTATACATAAGTCCGAATGTCAGATCAAAATTTTCCAAAACAAAACGGTACCAAAAATAAAACATATTATCCTCTGTAATAATTGATCAGACATCCTTTCAGGATGATCTCTCTTTCGGCATCGGTCATATCACCAAGCTTCAGCGTGATCTCTTTCAGAGAATCTCCAACCACATAAGCCTTGATCTCGGCATTCTTATCTTCCACTGCTTTTCTGATCTCCGGCACGAAGATATAGTCGCCGTTACGGAAGCTTAAGTTCTCGTGATCTTCCTCCGTAACAAAAGGAAGCATACCCCAGTTGATCAGGTTCGAACGATATCTCTTGGTTGCATATTCGTTCGCAATATTTGCCCAGCCGCCGAGTACTTTCTGACAGGATGCTGCCTGCTCTCTTGCAGAACCATCTCCCGGTTTTACTGCAAAGATCGTGCTTCCGATTCCGAGATTACCTTTTCCTGTCTCCGGATATGTCTCGTGAATCTTATCCATAACCGGTTTCAGTTCATCTAATACTTCTAACGGACACTGTCCTGCTTCAATTGCTTTCTCAGCTTTCTGTACTTCCTTCGCACGGCCTACATAAGCAGGATCTTTTCTGGACAATGCAAATTCTGCAAGTCCCAGAGGGTTGGATCTGTAAGAAGAGGTCTCACCGGATGGAATCAGTTCATCTGTTGTGGTGACCGGATCATGGATCTCAGATACCACTTTCAGAAGTAAGTTTTCCGGAAGTGCTGCCATTGCAGGCCAGTCTTTGATATTTGGTCCGAACTTGATCTCTACCGATGGATCTGCTACACCATGGCTGTCGAAGACACGGTTCGCATAAATGTTCTTATCAAAATGATAAGTCTGTCCTTTATATTCCACATCCAGGTCAGTTGCAGGTGTAAGGAATCCCTTATTCGCTGCTGTTGCTGCGATGGAACGTGCATCCATAAGTGCAACCGATGCGATCTGTCCGCTTTGAAGTTTGGAGCCTTCACGATTCGGGAAGTTTCTGGTTGAGTGACGGATTGAGAATGCGTTGTTTGCAGGGGTATCTCCGGCACCGAAGCATGGTCCGCAGAATGCCGTCTTCACGATCGTTCCTGCTTCCATAAGGTCAGCAACTGCTCCGTTCTTCACAAGTTCCATGTAGATCGGTGTACTTGCAGGATATACACTGAATGTAAACTCATCGGAACCGATATAATGTCCTTTGATGATATCTGCTGCTGCACAGATATTTTCAAATCCGCCGCCGGCACATCCTGCGATGATTCCCTGATCCACATATAACTGCCCATTTACAATCTTATCCTGCAGAGAATAGTCAACTGCTCCGTCGAGACTTACCAGTGCTTTCTGTTCTACATCATGAAGGATGTCTTTTAAGTTGGTTCTCACTTCATCGATCGTGTATACATTAGACGGATGGAATGGCATTGCGATCATTGGTTTGATCTCGCTTAAGTTTACATATACCATACCGTCATAGTAAGCAACATCTCCCGGGTTGAGTTCTTTGTAATCTTCACTTCTTCCATGAATGTCATAGAATTCTTTGATCTTATCATCTGTCTTCCAGATGGATGACAGGCAGGTCGTCTCTGTCGTCATAACATCGATACCGATACGGAAGTCCGCACTTAACTTACTCACACCAGGTCCTACGAATTCCATCACTTTATTGTTAACATAGCCATTGCCGAATGTCGCACCGATGATCGCAAGTGCCACGTCCTGTGGTCCGACACCTTTCATCGGCTCACCATCTAAGTAGATTCCGACTACCCCCGGCATCTTAATATCATATGTCTTATTCAGAAGCTGTTTTACAAGCTCCGGTCCGCCTTCTCCCATAGCCATGGTTCCAAGTGCACCATAACGTGTGTGGCTGTCTGATCCTAAGATCATCTTACCGCCGCCAGCCAGCATCTCACGGGCAAACTGGTGGATGACTGCCTGATGAGGCGGTACATAGACTCCGCCATATTTTTTCGCGCAGGTGAGACCGAACATGTGATCATCTTCGTTGATCGTTCCTCCGACTGCACAAAGAGAGTTATGACAGTTCGTAAGTACATAAGGGATCGGAAATTTTTCAAGCCCTGAAGCCCTGGCTGTCTGAATAATTCCGACGAATGTAATGTCATGAGATGTCAGCTTATCGAATTTGATCTGCAGACGCTCCATATTTCCCGAGGTGTTATGCGCTGCCAGAATGTTATATGCCATTGTATTCTTTGCAGCTTCCTGTGGAGTCACATCTTTACCTGTCTTTGCAGCAACTGCTTCTTTTTCTTCCACAATCTCTGTTCCATTCAGTAAATAGACTCCCTTGTCATATAATTTCAGCATGTTTTGTCCTCCTACTATCGTATTATGTTAAAATGTCTGAGTTCAGACATCTGCTAACCTGATTATTCTTTCATATATTTCATATGATCCGCTACCATCATGGCAATCTTGAATGTCAGTGCATCGTCAAATACACGCACATCCAGTCCTGTTTTCTTCTGAATCTTCTCCAAACGGTACACCAGTGTATTTCTGTGCACATACAGACGCCTTGCAGTCTCTGATATATTCAGGTTATTATCGAAAAATGTATAAACAGTCGTCAGTTCTTCTTCTTCGAAAATATCGGCCTTGCCATCTTCGAATACTTCATTCAGGAACATCTCGCAGAGTGATGCCGGAAGCTGATGGATCAGCCGTCCGATTCCGAGTTCATTGTATGCAAGAATCTTCTTCTCTGTATAAAACACTCTTCCGACTTCCAAAGCCATATCTGCTTCTTTGTATGATCTGGATACATCCTTTAATTCTTCTACAATTGTTCCATATGCCGCTCTTACACTTACCATGGCTTCCATATTCAGCGTCGTGACCAGCTCTTTGGCGATCTGTTCTACCTGCGGATAGCTGTCGGTAGACTGCAGTGACTTCACAAGAATAATATGTTTTTCATCAATTGCCGTTACGAAATCCTTTGTTCCCGTCGCATACAGACCTTTCAGAGTTTCCTGTACCAGGACATCTCCTTCATTCTTCGGTTCGATCACGAATACGACTCTCTTGAGTTCTGCCGGAATCTTCATCTTCTTTGCCTGATTATAGATATCAACCAGAAGCAGATTATCCAGAAGCAGATTCTGAATAAACCGGTTCTTATCCATCCGTTCTTTGTATACATAAAGAAGATTACGAAGCTGACTGGCTCCCATACGTCCTGCCAGTTCCATGCCGTCTGCAGTTCCATGCAGCATCAATACATATACCGGATCACTGTCTTCATAGATGCGGAACATTCCCATCTCATCTAAGATCATCTCTTCCGGTTCTTCTTCGTCATCACGGAAATCCTGGATCTGGATCTCATACCCGGTCAGAGTCTCATTCGTCCTTACGAGACAGAATCCCTGCATATCCCATATTGCACAGTCAAATCCTGTAATCTCCCTGATATCCTGTGCTGTTTTGTGTAATATCTGATTTGATAACACGTATTGTCCTCCATTTCCTATCCGCAATGCTGTTCTTCATGTTCTTTTGCATACTTGTATACATTTTAGTACGCTAACGAACTGCATTACGAATACATTATAGCAGATAATCATGCTTTAACAAAGCAAAATTTTATTGTCTGCTGAAAAAAACGAAAAGACCGGGCGCTTTCTTACGCCCGGTCCTCTTATATTCATCTGTTTTTTACGATAATTGCGGCTCTTATATCAAGCCTTCATTACAGACTAGTTTGTGATTGTAACCTGTGTCTCTTTATCAAAGATATGGATCTTCTCAGCATCCAGAGCAAATTTAACAGTATCACCTGTTCTTGCTGTTGTTCTAGGATCCACTCTTGCTGTCATGCTTGATCCTTCATAATCGAAGTATAAGAATACTTCTGCACCGAGCATCTCATATACACGGATCTTTGCTTCGATTACTGTATTTGGAGAGGCTTCGATGAACATCTGCTCATCGTGCACGTCTTCCGGACGGATTCCGAGAACAACTGTCTTTCCTTCATATCCGCCATCGATCAGCTTCTTAGCTTTTGCCGGTGGAAGCTCGATCTCTGAAGGTCCTGCTACCAGGTATACTTTATTTCCGACTACTTTACATTTCGCATCAACAAAGTTCATCTGTGGTGATCCGATGAATCCGGCAACGAACTGGTTGCATGGATAATCATACAGAGTCTGTGGTGTATCTACCTGCTGAACAATACCTGCGTTCATAACTACGATTCTGGTTCCCAGTGTCATAGCTTCTGTCTGGTCATGTGTTACATAGATGATGGTTGTACCTAATCTCTGGTGCAGTTTAGAAATCTCGATACGCATCTGTCCACGGAGTTTTGCATCCAGGTTTGAAAGAGGCTCGTCCATAAGGAATACCTTTGGATCACGAACGATCGCACGTCCCATAGCAACACGCTGTCTCTGTCCACCGGAAAGAGCTTTTGGTTTACGGTCAAGCAGTGGTTCCAGATCCAGGATCTTAGCTGCCTCACGAACCATTTTGTCGATCTGGTCCTTTGGTACTTTTCTTAACTTCAGACCAAATGCCATGTTGTCATATACTGTCATATGTGGATACAGAGCGTAGTTCTGGAATACCATTGCGATATCTCTGTCTTTTGGCTCTACGTCATTTACTACTTTGTCCCCGATCTTCAGTTCTCCGGAAGTAATATCTTCCAGACCGGCAATCATACGGAGTGTTGTAGATTTACCACATCCGGATGGTCCTACGAAAATGATAAATTCTTTATCTTCAATCTCAAGGTTGAAGTCTTTTACTGCTTCAAATCCATTTGGATAAGTTTTGTTAATGTGTTTTAATGATAAACTTGCCATTGTTATAATCCTCCTGATTTATAATCGTTTTATTTCATTTTGTTACCTGTTTCGTTCTGATAAAAAGTATATAAAAAAAGTTCAACCTGGGTAATGCCCAAGTTGAACAATCTTTTTTTCATTTTCTATACAAGTTGACGAACGGAACGTTATTTAAGGTCAAGGTGTCTGTAACAGTGCCTGATAGACGTCTCTTTTCCCTATGCCTCTGTCCTTTGCCACCTGTTTCATCGCGGATTTCTTATCCATGCCCTGTCCGAGATAGAGTTCCATATGCTCTTCCATGCTCATCTCTTCCCATCTGGCTTTTTCTTCACTCCGGATCTCTTCCCTGCTTTTTCCTTCGATCACCATGACGCATTCTCCCTTCGGCTCCTGTACGTCATAATATGCCAGTGCGTCTTCTATCTTTGTGGCAAATACCGTCTCATGCTTCTTCGTCAGTTCCCGGCAGATACTGATGCGTCTGTTGCCAAGCGTCTCCCGAAGCATCTTCAACGTGCGGACCAGTCTGTGAGGTGCTTCGTAGATCACCATTGTTCTTGTCTCATCTTTCAGTTCATTCAAGACAGCCTGTCTCTCCTTCTTATCCGTCGGAAGAAATGCTTCAAATGCGAATCTTCTCGTTCCAAGCCCGGATATCGTAAGCGCCGTCACACATGCGCAGGCTCCCGGAACAGCTGTAACCGTGATCCCGGCCTCCTGGCACATCTTTACCAGTTCTTCTCCCGGATCAGAGATTCCCGGCATACCCGCATCTGTGATCACTGCGATATCTTCACCATTCTGCAGGCGTTCCACAAGTTTGTGCCCTTTTTCAATCTTATTATATTCATGATAGCTGGTCATCGGTGTCTTAATCTCAAAATGATTCAGAAGCTTGATACTGTTCCTTGTATCTTCTGCCGCGATCAGATCTGCTTCTTTCAAAATCCGCACCGCCCGGAAGGTCATATCTTCCAGATTTCCTATCGGTGTCGCACATAAGTACAATGTTCCTGCCATCTCTTACTCCTCCATCTTATGCTCGCTCTTGTTCATCCCGTACATCTCAAGCAGTTCTTCTGTATAACTTCCATCCTTCTGATATACGATCAGTGGCGGCTCCACCTGCATTCTCGGATTTCCGCCTTTCATACCCTCGATCAGAACCATGTTCGGTTCTTTGTCTATATGCGGATATACCAGCCGCATACGCTTTGGCTCGATTCCATATGCGCACATCTTTGTCATGATCTCCGGAAGCCGGAATGGCCTGTGGACCATGTAAAACCTTCCTTTGACCTTCAATAGTTTCGCACTTTCTCTTAATATATCATCCAGCGTGCAGAGTGCCTCATGTCTGGCAATATACAATGCTGTATTCTGATTCTTCAGTCCGTGGTCTCCAATCATGTACGGGGGATTGGTCGTAATAACTCCAAAAGAGGCGGCTCCGAATATGGATGCTGCCTCCTTGATATCTCCCGTTACAATGTCGATCCTCTCTTCCAGTCCGTTATGGCTGACGCTGCGCCTTGCCATATCTGCGCTCTCCTCCTGGATCTCCAGTCCTGTATAATGCAGGCCCGGATATTTAGCTTCCAGAAGGATCGGAAGAATCCCCGTTCCTGTTCCGAGATCCAGTGCTTTTTCGTGCTTTTTCACATTTGCAAATGTGGACAAAAGCACCGCATCCATTCCAAAACAGAACCGTCCCGGACTCTGGATGATCTCGTATCCTCTGATCTGCAGGTCATCCAGTCTTTCATTCGGAAGTAATTTAGTCATCATTTAACTTTGACGCTCCGTTCTTTTCTTCTAACGCCTTCAGTTCCTTCATCTCTTCTTTGGAAAGTCTTACGTCTTTCTTCTTACGTCTCGGCTTGAATCTCAGTTCTGCTGCCGGATACTCACGGATCTCTTTCTCGTCATTATCCAGTGTTACAACAACCTTCACCAGCTGACGGAGTACGTTAACAGACTGGACATCTCCTCTTAAGCCTTCCGGTGTTGTGACATGATCACCATTTGCCGGAAGATGGCTGTTCAGTTCTTCGTATGTCTCCTCTTCATTCGTCAGACAGCACATCAGTCTTCCGCAGACACCCGAGATCTTCGTCGGATTCAGTGAAAGGTTCTGCTCTTTTGCCATCTTGATCGATACCGGTGCGAACTCGGATAGATACGTATGACAGCAAAGTGGTCTGCCACAGATCCCGATCCCTCCTCGGATCTTCGTCTCATCACGCACACCGATCTGTCTTAACTCGATTCTTGTACGGAATACACTTGCCAGATCCTTTACCAGCTCGCGGAAATCGATTCGTCCGTCTGCAGTAAAATAGAACAGCACCTTATTATTGTCAAATGTATATTCTGCATCGATCAGCTTCATCTCCAGCCCGTGCTTACGGATCTTCTCCAGGCAGATCTTGAATGCTTCTTTTTCTTTTTCTTTGTTCTTTTCTTCTTTTTTCTTATCTTCGTCTGTTGCAAGACGGATCACGGATTTTAACGGCTGTGTGATCTTATCGTCTTCCACTTCCTTCGGTCCGGTAACTACAGAACCAAATTCCACTCCTCTTGCAGTCTCAACGATAACCTTATCGCCCGTCTCTACCTCCAGTTTTCCCGGCGAAAAGAAATAGATCTTTCCGGCGGTTCTGAATCTAACGCCTATTACCTTCGTCATATGATTAGTTCTCCTTTATGGTCAGGAACAAAAGCTCCATAACCAGATCAAAGTTAACATTCGCTTTCAGTCTGGCTTTCGCTTTCTCAAGGCTCTCCAGGATCAGTTCAATTCCTTCATAAGAGCTTTTTCTCGCCTGTTCTTTTATACTCTGTAACTGGTCTTTGAATACGACCTTGCCAATCTCTTTTGTTGCTTTATACAGTAAAACATCTCTGTACCAGATCATGATAATGTCCAGATAATCCGTGATCTCTAATTTATATACAGATATATTCTTAACCGCAGCAACAATCTCACTCAGTTCCATATCATGGATATGCTTCAGGAGCTGTACCGCTTCCTCTCTGATCTCATTAAAATGCTCCGAATTCGCCAGCATGATCGCGCGTCCCACATTTCCCTGGGCAAATGCGGTACACATATCTGCTTTGTAATCCGGTATCTCCAGATTCTCCATCAGATACTTTCTGATCAGTGTATCTTTGATGTTACGCAGCTTCAGCATAACACATCTGGAGTTGATCGTCGGAAGTAACATCTCTGCATTCTCCGTCAGCAGTAAAAATACCGCATATGCCGGCGGCTCCTCGATCGTCTTCAGAATTGCATTTTGTGCCTGCGGTGTCATCAGATCTGCCTGAGGGATAATATATACTTTGTATGGTCCCTGATACGGCTTGATATCCACGGTATTGTTCACCTGTGTACGGATATCATCTACACTGATGCTGTTCGGCTTCTCATGTGTTACACGGATAATATCCGGATGGTTTCCGCTCTCTGCCTGCCTGCAGGAATGACATTTCCCGCAAGGTTCACTGTTCCCGCTCTCACACAAAAGAGTCGTTGCGAACAGATTCGCCAGCATCCTCTTACCGGAACCTCTCTCCCCATTCAGAATATACGCATGCGACACTCTGTTATTCTCCACTGCGCTACTGATATATTTTAATATGTCTTTGTGACCAACCACATCTTTAAAGCTTCCCATCTCGTATTACCTCTATTATCTCTTCCTTACATCGTACTTTATCGTCATTCTGATATCTTCTTGTAATTCCTGCTGCCGCAAGATTCTCTTCTGAGAAATCCTTCTGATCTGCCAGAAATCTTCTGCAGACTTCTTCGTATCCCGGATGTTCCTGCTGCCGTTCTCTTGCAATCGCGCGCATCAGGCGTTCCCCGTCTTCCACTTCGATATAAAGCGGAACCAGATTCTCCTGTCCATAATACGCTTTCATCTTCATATAAGATTCCAGCGTACCGATCATCAGATAATCAGACCCGGTCAGATGAATCTGTCCATCATCTATTGTAGCATATTTCCAGTCACCATACACGGTCTGATAGGTACGAAGTTCAATTATTTTGCCTTCTTCTCCATACTGTTCTAATATTTCATTCGAAACAAAATAATATTCCACGCCGTCTTTTTCACCTTCCCGCATCGGTCTGGTCGTATATAATGTCAGCGTCTTCAGCTCGGGAAGCTCTTTTCTGATCTCTTTATAGACCGTATCCTTACCGGAAGAACTCTTTCCCATCATGTAAAATATCTTACCCATCTATCCATACCTCTATGCTATCTTCTGATTGCAGTCCTTCAATTGAAAAATCGTGTTCCTGATACCAGCAGAGAATCTCCACCGCTTCCTGCGTAATGCGTTCTCCCGGAACGATCAGCGGACTTCCCGGCGGATAGAGATACGCATATTCCAGGGAAATGCATCCGGCGCTGTCCTTGAAATTTCGTTTTTCCATCTTGCCTGGGTTCACCAAATACAGAATGTCTTCTGAATCCTTCTGGTGGTTCTGGTTCTGCATCTTATCTCTGCACTTCACTGCCTTCGCAATCGTCCACACCTTTTCCAGTGACGGCTGTCTTCCGGAAAGCGGGAGATCCGTGTCGGTCATTTGCATCGGTTTCTGCTCCTGCCCGGCATCTTCCTGTCCGGATCCTGACTTTAACTTTGTATCGATCTCAGCATCAATTGCAAGCAATGCATCCCGCAATCTGTCCAACCCTTCCTGCGTATCCCCTACCGTCGTCATTGCCAGGACATAGGTTCCGGCAAGCATCTCCATCTGCAAATGATAATCACGAAGCAGTCTTTCATACAATTCATGACTGGACATCGGGGCATGCTTTACAGAGATCACAAATTTAGACCTGTCATATCTGTCTGTATTCTCCGTCCGGATAATCTTCAGATACTTCAGTTTCTTCAATTCTTCCCGCAGGGTATCGATATGTGCCGCATATTCTTTGAAAATACTGCACTTCTGCAGTTGTGTCTCTTCCAGCAGATGAATACACGCATCGATACTTGCCATCAGTATGTACGACGGACTGCTCGTCTGCAGCATATCCAGATACCGCTTTACTTTCCTGCGGTTCACCCGCTCCCCGTTCACATGCAGCAACGCTGTCTGCGTCAGGGCCGGAAGCGTCTTATGAAGACTGTTGATCACAAGATCTGCGCCATACATATTCGCACTCTCCGGGAAATACGGATCAAAGCCAAAATGTGCTCCATGTGCTTCATCTACGATCAGCAGACATCCCGCTTCATGTACAATCTCTGCAATCTTTTCGATGTCCGACACCACGCCGTCATAGGTCGGTGATACGATCATCACCGCACGGATCTTTGGATATTCTTCCAGTGCTTTCTGCACATCTTCTGCATCGATCTCTGTACTCAGTCCCAGTTCTGTATCAAACTTTGGATAAAGATAGACCGGATCCAGTTCATTCAGATATATCGCATGATACACAGACTTGTGACAATTTCTTGCCACAAGTATGGAATCGCCTTTTTCAGTTGTTCCTAATATTGCACTCAAAATTCCGACGGTACTTCCGTTAACAAGAAAATGTGTCTCATCCGCATGGTACACCTCTGCCGCTCTTTCCTGCGCTTCTTTCAAAATCCCTTCTGCATGATGCAGGTCATCAAAGCCATCGATCTCTGTAATATCGATCCTGTACGGAGAGGTTCCGTCCATCAGATCCAGATTCCTTTTATGACCCGGCATGTGGAATGCGTAGTAGTCGGAATCACTGTAATTCTTTAGTTTATCAAATATATTATACATGCATATATTTTAACAAAATAACATTATATTATCAAGCCATAAACTCCCGCAGAATCTGGCGTATCATCTCGTCCTTTGCAAGCTCCTCCGGTGCATCTTTCTGTTCTTCCGCTTCCGGGCTTTTACTTCCGTCCATACCGGCAAGTCCTGCCGATGCTTTTGCCAGATTTTTTGCGGTATTTTGAGTCCGTTCTCTCCGTCTGTTCTCACGCTGCATATGGACTACACTGTGATCCGGTACCGGGGCAGGTGTCTCTTCTGTTCCGGCTTCCGTCTCCTGTACTTCATCTCTTTGTATTTCGTCTTTTTGTATTTTATTCTTCTGTATTTCTTCTTCCGCCGGTCCGATTTCCTCTTCCGCCGGTCCGTTTTCTATGTTTACACGCACGGTCCGCTCCTTCTGATTCATCTTTTCATACTTGCGGAGACATACATTTTCCAGATAATCAACCATGTAATTCTTCGCCATCTCCATACAGTAATTCTCGTCCGTTGTCAGGTGGAACAGCCACACCAGGATTCCGAGTCCGCAGCCGGCAGCGCCCATCCGCAACGCTTCGTCTCCCATTCCATAGACCTGACAGGTAATTCCCGCTCCCGCAAGTCCGGTTACGATCAGAAGACCGGAACACATCTTTTCCAGTCTCCGGAGCGAATGCAGACGTAATCCACATACTTTGTATTCGTACAGATACTTATCCACAAATACCCCTACATTTTCCACCGTGTCACTGATCATACATGCATGTTCGAATTTCGCCCGGACCAGGCGCATCAACGGATGATTGCTTTTGCTCATACTTCCCGCCGCCTCTACCATACGTTTCATCGTCATACTCACGATACACTTGTCTGCCACTCCAAGTCCGGTCAGCATCCCCATAAGCACAAATAACAACTTCTTGTCCAATAACATTTCCAGCATAATAATAGCCCTCCTTTTTGATATGCATTATACTGTATATCAAAGAGAAGGGCGCTTTATTTCGTTCTTCCTATTCTGCACGGGAAATGCTGCTTTCTGTCACTTTCATGCATATCCTGTAACATTCTGTACTGCGCAGGTCATCTCGTTATCTTAGATCATCGGAAGCAATTCTTTCATAAGCCTTACACTGTGGGCGATTGCTTTCTTTTCGAATGTCGGATAGTCCATTGTCGCACTATTGTCGGCTTTATCCGAAATAGCACGGATAATGACATACGAAACTTTGTTCAGGTAAGCGGCCTGTGCGATTCCGGCACCTTCCATCTCTACACACATCGGGTGGAATAATGACACGATTCTTTCTTTCACTTCCTTATCGGAAATGAACTGGTCCCCGCTCGCCACTCTTCCTGTAAATGTATGAATATCCGGGTTCGCTTTTTCATTCGCTGCTACCGCCTTCTTCACAAGCTCCTTGTCTGCCGGGAATGACAATGTATCCATTCTCGGAATCTGTCCTGCCGGATCACCGAATACAGTCGCATCCATATCATGATGCAGTGCATCCGTGGAAATGACCATGTCGCCAATATCAATCTGTGCATCAAGCGAGCCGGCAATACCGGTGTTGATCAATGTATCTGCTCCGAATTGACTCACCAGAATCTGTGCACAGATTCCTGCATTGACCTTACCGATTCCGCTTCTTACGATTACAACATCTTTTCCGCCGAGTGTTCCCTTGCAGAATACCATACCTGCCATCTCCACGGTCTCTTCGATCTGCATATCTTTCTTCAGTTCTGCAACTTCTTCTTCCATTGCGCCGATAATACCTATCATATATTTATACCCTCCTGTGTTTCACGAATTTATCTACGCCTTATTATAGACGATAGGAAAATGGATTTCAACCGACGAAATGTATGGATAATTTGATGGTTTTCTGTTATAATCGGGAAGTATGGCAGTCAACAGATTTTCTGTCTGTTGATACCGAATCATCTAAAACTATGCAAGAACATTATCAGGAGGTAATAGATATGGATTACAAACCAACCGGAGTCTGTTCTCGTCTCATTCACGTAGAACTTGACGGAGATAAAATTGCTAACGTAGAATTCGTAGGCGGATGTGCCGGTAACACATCCGGAATCAGTAGCCTTGTTAAAGGAATGGATGCACACGAAGTCATCAAGCGCCTGGAAGGAACCAGATGTGGTGAAAGACCGACATCTTGTCCTGACCAGTTATCCAAAGCTTTGAGACAGGCACTTGGCGAATAATAGGCCAGCGGCTGATCTGAATAACGCAGACACAAAAAAGGATACTCGTCCCCCGACCGGGAGACTTGTATCCTTTTTCATTTTGGTGATTTTTTAATTTTGGTTTTTTTCTCTTTTTTTCACACCCTGCTTTTCCCTCGTCAAAACTTCCGTTGACTGGTTACGAATAAATAATTATTAATAGTTACATTGTTTGTTTCATTGTATTTTCTAATTATTATTCGCTCCTACATATTGTGCACTTACTTTTTGATGAATTTATTTATGGTTTTTTTATTGTCGTCTTCTTTTTTATATACATTACCTTATGGTTTGCTTTGTCTGTTTTACCTGTTTCATTCAGCTGTAATCTTCACTTTATCCCAACTACTGTTTGACTGTCATGGTCTGCATGGTTTCTGGTTATTCCGTCCACTTCTTTACTTTAATCTTTTCATCTTTTGATTTGTAATCTTTTTGTTTTGCTCTTTTTTTAGTCTTATGTTCTTATCCTTCTATGCTTTTTAGGATTGTTAGTCGATGTAAATTCCATCAGTGAAGGAACTACTCATATCGCTGTTAGCAACATGTGTGCAACGTACACGGTAATAATAACCACCATCAACGTAAAGCGTTCTGTTGGACATGGCTCTGTTGGTATTCTTATTTTCTTTCTGCCAACCATCATAGTATGACCACTCTGTATCTTCTTCTTTTGCTCGCTCTACCATTACGGCTATCTGCACACTGTCTACTACTTGCGCAGCAATTGTAGTACCACCAGCATAAATCTTACCATCTTCTTCGAGTTTTACACACTTAGAATATCCCGTCAACAAATCTTTTCCTCTGGTGACTTTTTGATCATATCCTATTGATTCTTCTTCATGTGTCAATAACGAGCCATCTATTGATTTAATTTCAGCAGCTCTAACTTCTCGTATAGATGTTATCGACATTCCTCCAATTAACATTGCTGTCAAACATATAGACACTATTTTTTTCTTCATATCTCACCTCCATTCACACTATTTTTTGCCCTCATATATTAATACACATAATTTTTCAAAAACTGTCGCTTTTAGTTTGGAAAAATTAAATTTTTTAAAATTTTCTCAAAATCTTGTTTTTCCATAGTTCCTGTCAACATATATTCAATATTATTATATTCAAATTTTGCTACCCATTTTGGCAAATCCTCCTTATCTATTTTATATTTCGTAACTTTAACTCTGCATCCATTAATATTTTCAAAATGTTCTTCTTCCACAGTATCTTCAAAATCAATTCCCCACGATTCTTCACGATATGGTGCATTAATACAATATACAATTGTTTTTTTATTATAAAGATAAAACAACTCAGCCATCTGTTTATCTTCATAAAATTCTACAGAATCAAAACTCATTCCAGGTAAACAAACAAAAATTTTCACTATATCCGTATTAAACACATCCCCTATCTCCTGATATGCCTTTTCCTCGTCTTCACCTTCTATCATTTTTATCTTATGGCTCGTACTTGATTTCTCACCCTCTCTATCTCCAACATTCTGTTTTACCATCCGCACAATCCTCTCCGGACCTCCCATACTGGTAATCCCCATTGCCAGCACACAGACAATGACTGCTGCCAGTGCGAGATACATTTTCAAAGGCTTCTTTTTACGGCGGACTTTCTTTCTGGAAGCTTCCTCCGGATCATTTTGCCCGATCCCGGCCTTCAGCATCTTGCGTCCCAGCTCCAAAGCCTCGCGGTCTTCTTCGGACAGATGATTGATTGCTTCTTCTCTTTCTTCTGCTTCTTTCCTGGCCTGCTCCATCTCATACGCACGGATCTGTTCTCTTACTCTTGCGAGGACAGCTTCCTTTGTCCCTTCAGGCACGACGAGACTGGTGTCATTTTTCAGAAATTCTTCTTCCTCTCTGGCAATCTCTTCAAATTCTCTGGCAATGCATTCTTTAAATTCGTCTTTCTTATCATTCATTTTGCTACCCTCAAATTTTTGACTGGTCTGTAAATTTCTCCATAGTTTTGCCACTTGACCTATTTCTTTCAGAAAGTATAATATAGATATAATCTTTATTATATTTGATGTATGCAAGAATAATACATATTCAAGTCTGGAGGTAATTATGAAACGTATTATCTTAACCGGTGGCGGTACTGCCGGGCATGTTACACCTAACATTGCTCTTCTGCCACGCCTGAAAGAATTAAACTATGATATTCACTATATAGGTTCTTATAATGGAATTGAAAAAGAACTGATTGAACAGTTCGGTATTCCGTATCACGGAATCTCAACCGGTAAACTCCGCCGCTACTTCAGCGTGCAGAACTTTACGGATCCGTTCCGTGTGATCAAAGGACTCGGCGAAGCCAAAAAACTTGTGAAGATCCTTCATCCTGATGTCATCTTCTCCAAAGGAGGCTTCGTATCCGTTCCTGTTGTTCTTGCCGGTAAAAGCCGTCATGTTCCGACCATTATCCATGAGTCTGACATGACACCGGGACTTGCTAATAAGATTTCCATGCCATCGGCATCAAAAATCTGCTGTAACTTCCCGGAAACCATCGAGCATCTTCCTGCCGGAAAGGCTGTTCTCACAGGCTCTCCGATTCGTCAGGAACTGTTATCCGGTGATAAATATAAGGCATTGGAATTTCTGCACTTCACTCAGGACAAACCAGTGATCATGGTCGTTGGCGGAAGTCTTGGTTCTGTTGCCGTCAACGATGCTGTCCGCAGTGTCCTTCCTGAATTGCTTCAGTCTTTCCAGATAGTTCATCTCTGTGGCAAGGGCAAAATTGATGAATCTTTGAAAGACCTGGAAGGTTATGCTCAGTTCGAATATATCAAAGACGAACTGAAGGACCTCTTCGCTCTGACAGATCTTGTTATTTCAAGAGCCGGAGCCAATGCGATCTGCGAACTTCTTGCACTGCACAAACCGAATCTTCTGATTCCACTCTCCGCAAACGCAAGCCGTGGTGACCAGATCCTGAACGCCCGTTCTTTCGAACGTCAGGGATACAGTGTTGTTCTGGAAGAAGAGGAACTGAATCATGATGTCCTCCTGAAAGCAATCACGGACCTTTATCAGAACCGTGAGACATACATTCAGACAATGAAGAATTCTCCTCAGCAGAATTCCATCGATACCATTATCGATCTGATCGAATCCGTTGCCAGACACTGATCTGCATTTATCTCTGTAATACATAAAAAACAGGTGGTTGTACTTCCACCTGTTTTTTATGTATTGTGTAAGCGGTCATACTCATCTTTGTACCTTTTTATCATCCATTTTCTTGCTCTTTTCAGCATACCTTCCAATGCATATAATGTAACGCCCATCTGCTTAGCGGCTTCCTTCTGCGGCATATCTACATAATATACAAGTGTCACTGCCTGATACCATCTGGCCTTTTTCTGATACAATTCCCGGAATATATCAATTCCGAGTTTGCGGAAACCTTGTTCCTTGAGCATCGCTATCACATACTCTTCTGAACTGTCATCAACCAGAGCGTCCGGATATTCGTCTTCCGACATCGTTATTTCCTCTAACGACACTTCGCGTTTATGGTCTCTTATATAATTCATGGCTCTGTACTTTGCAAGCATCAGCATCCATGCTTTAATCTGCTGCTTGGATTCATTTCCATTCTGTACATATGCCATGAAGAAGGCATCCTGCGCAATTTCTTCTGCTACGTGATGGTTTCCAGAGTATCTGAGTGCCTCCCTGTATACAACGTCAAAATATTCGCTATATGCATCCACAAAGGCACTTTCCCCTGTAAACTCTCTTCCCACTTTACGCTCCTACCTTTTATCTACTTAATCTTTGATAAAACATCTTCTTTTTCTTCTTCTGTCAACTCATGCATCGTCCATCCAAGTCCGACTTTGTCATCTTTATGTCTCGGGATCATGTGCACATGATAATGAAATACTGTCTGTCCGGCAGCTTCACCGTTATTCTGGACAATATTGTAGCCATCGCAGCCCAGTGCTTTTGTGAGCTTTGTGATCATTTTCTTCGCAAGGATCATTGATTTTCCTGCAAGTTCATCATCAATCTCATACAGATTGGCATAATGTTCTTTTGGCAGGATCAGTGCGTGTCCTTTTGCTGCCGGATTGGCATCCAGGATCACCCGGAAATCTTCATCCTCATACACAGTCGCTGTCGGAATGTCTCCATTCGCCAGTTTACAAAAAATACAATTCTCATCCTTCATAATCTTATCCTTCTTTCTTTTAAAATTTATGATTGATTATTTAAACCGCCAATGCTAAACTGATACCTCAGAAAGGGGCGGTAATTATTATGTTATCATCGACAGACCATGACAAATTACAACAGATTATGCAGGAAAATCCTGAAAACGAAGCACTTATAAACCGGCTTTTAACCTCTCATCAGATGGAGATCAGTACCATAAGTCACGAGATCCGTAATCCTCTGACACTGGTTTACAGTACACTCCAGCTTATCGAATCACAACATCCGGAAGTCCTTACATTTTCCCATTGGGCGGAACTTCATCAGGATATCGAATACATGACATTCCTTCTGGAGGATCTGTCTTCTTACAATAACGGAGAACGTCTGGAACTTACCCCGGTAAGTGCAAGTACCTATTTCCGCAGGATTGCTTTATCCTTCGCAGCTTCTATTGTTGATACAGATATCGAATTTGTTTCCCGTATTCCCGAGGATCTCCCGGAAATATCTGCAGATCCCGTAAAGCTCCGTCAGGCAGTTCTGAATCTTCTTCGTAATGCCTGCGATGCACTGAACAAAAAAGCTCCTGATTCCCAGAAGCCGGTCATTACATTCTCTGTCACTTTCCATACAGATTCTCTGCATATCGGGGTCAGGGACAACGGATGCGGCATCGCTCCCGAAGACCAGAAGACTATCTTCGAGCCCTTTGTCACTCACAAACCGGACGGGACCGGTCTTGGACTTGCAATCACCCGCCGGATCATCCAGGCACATCATGGAACGGTCACGCTTAACTCCGTCTTACATAACGGAACCACGTTTACCCTTACGCTTCCGGTACAGTAATACTCCCATCAGGAAGCCGGCTGCCAGACCTCCGATGTGTGCCATATTGTCTACGCCGCCACTGGTAAATCCATAATATAATGTCAGCACAACCATAAACACTAATCCTTTGCCGGATATCTCTCCTATCCTTCCCCGGTTACGGATCGCCACATACAGAAGTGCACCGATAATTCCGAAGATTGCACCGGATGCGCCTGCCGATACTGCCATACTTCCTGTCAGTATGTCCCACCATGCAGACAGGATATTTCCTGCAAGGCCGCTTACAAAATATACGATGAGGAACTTTATCTTTCCTATCTCAAGTTCCAGATTCCACCCCATCGCTACAAGCACAACCATATTATTGAAAAGATGATCGTATCCGAAGTGGAGAAACATACTCGTAAACAGCCGGTAATACTCTCCGTTCTTTATCAGATATGGAACATACATTGCCCCATGCTGTAACATGAATCTTCCATCCTCCGTCATTCCCTGAAATGACAGTACCAGAAAGACTATTACATTCACAACTGCCAGTAATACAGTACATGGTGCTTTTATTGTGTTCTTATTCATCTTCTATCGTCCGTTACCTTTCAATCTATTCATTTTCTGTCTTTATCAGTATAACATAGATTACTTAAATATTACAATTCCTCTTCTTCAATATGCAGTCCGTCCCATTCTCCCCATTTTGTTTTTTTATGTTTAGTCAGGAAACGCTTTACCGGGATCCACAGATTATCTGTCTCACGCATGATCGAGCTTCCCATCTCCTGTTCCGTAATCCAGTCATGTTCTTCCGTATCGTAATAAGATGTCCGCTCTCTTTTTTCTTCCAGCAGTTCATCTATCATTGTTTTTCTTACTGGTTTTTCCATATCTTTTTCTTCTCTTTCCCCACATTCTGCGATTAGTTTCTCCAGACTGTAATTTTCTTCCATCGTTCCCTTATGCAGCAAAAATGCCAGCCGGACACATTCTTCTTCCTCGTAATCCGCAACTTTCACCATGTACTCTGTCAGCACATGGAATTTCTCCCATAGATCCTGCGTTGCCGGCGGATAATAACAGAAAAAGAATTGCCCTTCCTCATAAAATATATATTCCGGTTCCAGTAGAATACAGTGGATATCCAGCAGATATTTTCCGGTTTCTTTCAGCACATTCCCAAACTGGTACATAAATTGCCGTATATCCTCCGCCTTTAACTTTGCTCTTGTATACATTGCCTGCATAGATATCTTTCCGCTTACATCATAATCATAATAACTGCTGCCATTCATGCCTCTTCCTGCCACCTTAAGGAATCCTTCCGGTGAATTGGCTTTCAGCATCTTCATCTGATAGTCCTCTTTATATAATACATGCTCTTCTATCGTTATCTTTCGTTCCATTCTTTCATTCCCCATTTATTTCTTTATCCTGCGGATATCCCGGATATACCGTTCCGGTTCTGTTACCGCTGCCCTGCTTTCTACCGCAAGTGACATCTTCCGTCTTTTCGCCACGGCCGACACACGGATCTCTTCTTTGCTCACGGAACATACCGCTACGGCTCCCGGAAAGAGGATGCACTTTTTCCCGACCCGTTCCTGAAATAAGGCTTTTAATTCCGCTTCCTGTATTCCATCCTTTTCTCTGGCTTTCGTACTTCCGACAACAGCAGTCTCGTATGCTGCTCCCGCAATAATATTCTTGTCATGATAATAAAAACATGCCAGGACGCACCCCATAACAAGAAATAATATCATCGGCATCAGCAGGGACATTTCCACTGTAAAGCTTCCGTTCAGAGCATGTTTCTTATCTATGTTTATGATCCGTTCCATCTCACAGTCCTCCGATACATACGCCAAACAGATAGCCCACTGTCAGAAACGGATAGAATGGGAATGCAAGACTCTTCTTCCGTCTCAGGGTCATGCATCCCAGAGCAAGAATCCCCAGAATAAAAAATGAAGTCGCAAGAACTTCCAGAAGTCCCCATACTCCCAGATAGATTCCAAGTATCAGAATCGCCAGACTGTCCCCGTATCCAATTGCTTCCCGTGTAATCTTACTGATTCCTATAAATATCATACCGATCAGCCCGCCTCCCAGCGATACCATCCAGTCTATATTCTGTGTAACTGCCTGATATAGAACCGTTCCTGCCATACACAATAACAGTACATCTCTCGGAACTTTCCTGATCTTATAATCCATAAACGACAGTCCTGTCAGTATGACCATCGCCACGATGCGGCTTACCGTCCACATTTGGAACATGCCCCCTTTCCCGCTGCCTCCGATACCGGTATCGCATAGATTGTCCGTTTTAATCCACTGCATGACAATGAACTATGATACCGGTCTCCAAAATTTGTAATGTATATAGTTCCTGCATTTCCTTTCATGCAATGTTCACATGGATAATATCTGCCGCCACTTTCATTACGAAGATCAGACACCGTACCCATATGTGTCATCCGGATCGACAGATCCAGATAGGAACAATGATAATCTTTGTGATATACAAGACCGTTCTCCGTCACATAGACCGTATCATTTCCCATATCGGATAATCCCTCTTTTTCATATCCGCTCCATGCTTTTATCTTCATGGTTTCCCTGCATTTTACCGGTCTGATACCGAATACCGGCACAGGAATTTTCACCTGATATTCTGCGTTCAATGTTCCAATCCCGGTACGCACAGACATTCTTGATGCCGAACAGTCCATCCCACTGCTGCCGCCTGCAATGATACTTCTTTCCATCCTTGTCTCTCCGATTGCATAGACGACATCACGCTCTACCTTTGACGGCATCAGCATCTGTGTGATACAGGTGTCTTTTGCCGCCTGTTTTCCTGCATACTGCAGACTACTCCTGACTGCAGTATGTACTGCCATCATTTCCAGAAGGTACAGCAGTGTCACAACCGCCAGGAAAAACAGCGGTACCGTTGCTGCCGCCTCTACGGTAACGCTTCCCTTTCTTTTATTACGGAATAATTTTTCCAATCGTGTTGAGGCGGATAAAGATACCCTTTCAGATACTGAATGATTGATAGGTTGTGAGGGGGAGAATAAATTATTTCTCATTTTGCGAATCCGGCTCCTTTCTTTATTATTTTTATATTTCCGGGATTTCTAACGATACCTGAAAGGGCATCTTTATCCGCCTCATGTTATTGTTCTTATACTCACTACTGATAGCCGTAATATGTCTGAAATCTATACGATATCCCTCTTCTCAGCTTACACACCGTGTCCACTTCCATTCTTCCGACACAGTAATCGATCCGAAATGACGGCTGGCTGTAAACCGTCTGCATATCCTTCTCGATCACGCCCATGGTTCTTACTGTTAATTTCCCTTTATCTTCCAGGAATAACAACATTCGCACATAGTCTTTGTAGTCCATACCACCTTCTACATCCGCCCCGTCGCCGGTGTCTTCCTCTGTTCCAAGCTTCATAAGACCGGATAATGAGAGCTGCCAGCTTGCATCATCCTTTACAACTGCAATCTTTTTTCCATTCAGCAATGTTCTCACATCCATCACGGATTCCCCGTATGCCCATGCCAGAAGAATTCCCTGCGCTACAGCTTCTGTAACCGCCGGTACCGCAAGCAGTGTACATAATGTCCCTGCCGCTGCCCGTGCCTCAGCCTGTCTGGTACTGTTGGTCTGCAGATACAGATAATTCGGCACGAATCTCAGCAGCACTAATTTGTTCGCAACCGCTTCCAGATTCTCCCGGTCACTTTGCCTGCCAGCCAGAATATATTCCACTTCATAGTCCAGGCTCCCACCCTTCGGTTCATCCAGAAAATCCGCAAAATGTTCCTGTATATACCCGCCCAGCAATACGGAATCCAGTGTTCCTCCTTCCGATTCCACATCTTCAAATGTTCCGTGACCGGTCTGATTCTCTCGGTTCTCCGGCATGTCCTCTGACACAACCTGTTTTTCTGATACCTGTGTTTCTTTCGGTAATACCAGATTCAAAATCGGTGCCTGCTTCAGTCCTGCTACATGTTCCAACGGATTCTCTTCGCCCGGAAGTTCCATTTCCTGCCCGCTCAGAAGCTCCTCCAGACGATCTGTCTGCGCTTTTTCTTCTCTGGTAATTTCATCTGCCTGCCGTTCCTGGTTCTTCCAGATGGAAGTCCTCCCAAGATACTTGTCTGCCCATGAGATCCCGTATTTGTGTTTCATGTATTTACCGGCCTGATCCATGAACAATTCCCCATTCTGATCTGTGAACAGCCGGATTCTCTTTATATCATTTTCCATATCAGCACCGTAATATGACAGGCGGTCTAACAAATTCTGCTCACTGTATGTCCCGCTTTCATATCCTGCTTCTATGGCAAATACATCATAATGTTCCAGAAGTTCTTTTTGATATTCTGCAAATACGCACTCCACTGCCCGGTTCATATCTGCCCTTCTGTAATTCTTTGCCATCTGGATGGATGCGCTTTCCGTCAACGCAAGTACAAGCGAGACAAGCAGAATAAATGTCAGTGTCAGATATACCGTTACCTCTCCTCTTACATACCCTGTCGTCAGCTCCTTCTTTCCGGTGCTCACCACACTTAAATTCCAGAACTTTCGCTGGTAATCTTTTCGAATATTGTCTGCACCAGACTGGTAAGCTGTGATTTGAAGATGATCACAAGTCCGATCAGTACGACCAGGATCAAGATCACTTCTACCACCCCAATCCCCCGGTCGTCTTTTAATACCTGTAATGCATATCGAATTCTCCACATACTGTATTCCCCTTTCTTCTTTTTCTTTTATTTTTCATCTATATCTGCAATGTCAGAAATGCCGGTACTATCACAATGACCAGTACCACCGCCAGCATAAGAAACATTGGAAGCAGCAGCTTTGTCCCAGCTTCTTCCCCAAGCCTTTTTGCCTGTGCTTTCCGCTCTTCAAATGCCTGTATGGATTCCAGTTTTAACAGTTCTGTCAATCCTTTTGTTCCTTTCCGCAGATTCTGTGACAACAAAGCCCCCAGTCTTATATACACCTGAACGTCACACCGTCTGCCGAAATTCTCATAGCTCTCCGATTCTGTCACACCACTGTCCATCTCATGACAGGTCTGTATCATTTCTTCATATGCGTACCTCTTTTTCCCTTCTTCTTTTTCTCTCGCATAGCCCTCGGTTACCTTTCTCCAGGCACGCTTTACCGTCATGCCTGCTCCCAGATACAATGTCAGTTTGTTAATAATATCCGGATAGTCCTTAAGCATCTGTTTTTTTCTGTCTTCCAGTGCCTTTTTTTCATTCTGTTTCTGCAATGCACAGAGCAGTATTCCGATCATTATGCTCATTGTGAGCACAATCATTCCCCGGTTATGAAACGGATGATAATAACGAAGTTCATTTTTTCCCAGACGTTCCGGCAAGATCAGTGCTTTCTGTTCCCGCTGCTTTTCATCTGCCTTTTTCAAATTTTCCGTTACTGTTTTCTTTATCTTTTCCTCTCCGCTTAACTTCTTAGGGTACACACAGACCACGCACTGATAAGCTGCCTGTTCTTTTTCATTCTCCGTGTAAGTAAGTACCGCATTCAGTTTTACAAGTGTTCCCTTTTTTGCAATATTCTTCTCTTGTATCTCGCCCTTAACATTCATCACATCATACCTGTCCAATTCCCAGGAGACCGTCACCGGTTCTCCCGGGATCTCTGTGATCAGGTTCAGATCTGTCTCCACATGATCCGGCGTCTGGTTTTCATTCAGTATCAACCTGTCCATCCTCCGGATGATCCTTCCAAACAGTTCCTGTATCTCTTCTGTCGTATACCGGCGTTCCGATACTTCTATATCCGCTCTTATTTTTTTCTTTTTATTCCCGACTTTTACATCCAGGACTTCCGTCTTGGACCCTTTTCCGTAATCATTCCTCTCAATAGCCGGTTGTAGCTGCTTTACAGAACGAACGGCATCTGCTCCGGTCAGTAATATCCCGGATATGAACAGTACACAAGTCACCCGCACTATACGTCGATTCTCAATATCCTTATTCCCAGATAATAAGCGCCTGCGTAGATTCCAAGACATAATGTCATCACCCCGATTCCTGCCATATTCCCATATAATTCATTCATGAATTCCGGAAAACTAAGTGACATATAACCGATAATTCCATACGGCACTACCGACATGATCTGAAATTCATATTTCTTTGCAGCGAGCATGGTATCGATCTCTCTTTTCACTTCTATCTTGTCTCCGATCTGATTCGCTGTATTACGGATAATACCGATCATGTCCCCACCGCTTTTCTTTGCCGTTACGAATACGGTTACAAAACTCTTTACATCCTCCGACAGAACCTGTTCTGCAAATTCCTCCAGCACCTGTTCAACCGGAATATGTATCCGCAATTTTCTCGTAATAACCAATAGTTCCTTAGAAATCCGGGCCTCCGGAGGATAAAGGATTTTTAATTCTTTCTGCGTTTCATAGAATGCATTTTCTACCGAATAGCCCGTGTTCAGTGCTGCCGACAGAGACTGTATCATCTCGCGGAACTGCTTCTGGAATTCCTGTTCCTTTTTCTTTTTCTCTTCTTTCAGAAACTCTCTGTACAGCCATATCCCCAGCGGGATCAGTGCCGGCACAGCCCATATCTTCCGGTAATAAAGCCATGCCGTAATCCCAATGAGTATGGCAGCCTTTCCCCCGGCTGCCCCACGTTCTTTAAATGTGATATCCTGCTGCCATAAGCTTCTCGCGGTGACAAAGTTCTGCAATTTTTTTCCAGTCTCCGCTGACTTTTCTTTCCATCCTGATTTCTCTTTTTTCTTCATCTTCTGTTACATTCACCGCCTCCTTATATGCTTCTTCAAAGCAATACAGCGTCTGCAGGTGGATTTCTTCCTCCCAGTATCCCAGGACTTCTGTTACTTCCAGGACTTTTCTGGTCTTATCTCTCAGACGGCCGAGATGTACAATGATATCCAGACCGGAGGCGATCTGTCTCTGAATTGCAGGAAGGGGAAGATCCATTCCCATCAATACCATCGTTTCCAGACGGCTTAGCATGTCCTTCGGACTGTTTGCATGGCCGGTGCTGAGACTTCCGTCATGCCCCGTATTAAGTGCCTGAAGCATATCAATTGCTTCCGCCGAGCGCACTTCCCCCACGATGATCCTGTCCGGTCTCATACGAAGTGCCGACTTGATCAGATCCCTGATGGTAACTTCTCCTGTTCCTTCTACATTTGCATTTCTTGCTTCCAGTCTTACCAGATTCTTTACATTTTGAATCTGAAGTTCTGCGTTGTCTTCGATCGTTATGATGCGTTCATTTTTGGGTATATATTGCGATAGTGCATTCAAGAAAGTGGTTTTCCCGGATCCGGTTCCACCACTGATGAATATATTGTATCCGGCGGCTACTAATAAAGCCAGAAAACCCGATACTTCTGAATTGATTGACTGCCATTCCATCAGTTTTTTCATTGTAATTGCTTCTTTTGCAAATTTTCGAATTGTAACGATCGGCCCATTTAATGCGACCGGCGGAAGTACGACATTGACTCTCGATCCGTCTGCCAGTCTGGCATCTGCAATCGGCGATGCCTCATTTACCAGTCTGTTGGATCCTGCCACGATCTGCTGGATCACATCCTCCAGTTTGTCTCTGGATAAGAATCTTTTGTCTGACTGGATGATCCTTCCTGCTTTTTCAATAAATATATTCTGCGTCCCGTTGATCATGATCTCTGTGATCTGTTCGTCTTCCAGAAATTCCTGCAGCAGATCCAATTTCCGGAATGCATTGAAAAGTTCCTTTCCAAGCATTGTTTTCTGATCCAACGGCAGATATTCTTCCTGCGAAGCTTCCTGAAGTACTTCATAGATCAACTCTGTCAGTTCTTCGTCCTCCATGTCCCTTGTCATATCCAGTCTGGATAATATCCTTGCATGGAGCTGCTCTGCTTCTATCATTTTCCTCATCCTTCCAGCTCTTTCTTTACCATCTTCTGCTTTACATCGTCATAACCCATCAGATGTAATTCTTCTTCAAACTGGAATAATTTTGCCTGCGCCACCTCCTCTTTTATGACTGCCACATGTATCTCCGTACACATCCTCAAGAGCTCATATACTCCACGGATCCCTTCATCGATATCCAGTATCAGGACTTCATATATGCTCTGTTCTGCAATCTGTTCCACAAACCCTGTCCACTCTTCGATCTCCACTGCCTTCAGATCTTCCGACATCCGCATAGGCAGAAGATAGTCAAGCGGTCCCATATGTTTTACCATACCTGCCAGAGCTGCTCTTAAGTGTTTCTTCTCCTGTCTGGAATAATAAAGTGCATCCGCTACCGTCTGTCCGGCATCCGGAAAATGTCCCCCGATCCCTCCATATACTTCAAGATTCAGGTACAATACATTGTACGTCCTTGCCAATTCTTTTCCCAGCTTTAATGCATACCCGGTCTTCTTACTCCGGTGCACCGGGGAAAAGATTCCGATGATCCTGACATTCTGCTTTTTCGCTGTCCTAAGGAAAAATCTTTCCGGTTCCCCGGACTGCGTACACTGTTCGATCACCGCTCCCATAATGGCCTCTCCGGACTGGTACTTATTGATAAGTTTCTCATTTGTCTCATATGCTGCATTTTCCGACTGTGCCAGAACGAACACATTCCCAGCCTTTATCTTCTTCCTGTCTTCTACCGGATAACTGCTTCCGATCAACAGGATATCAACCGGTGATTCCTCCTGCAGTTTTACGGTCTGCTCAACACTGTTACATACCTGTACGCCAAGTGCCAGCTCCTTCGCTTTCATAAAAACTTCCGCAAGGGCCGCAGCGTATCTCACTTCCTGGTCACAAATCACCAGATTTCTGCTTACCACATACTATCCCTCCTTCAACACGTTTACACAAAATCTGAAACGTTTGCCGATACGGCATTGAATACTTCTTGAATTTTTTGAATCTAATAATTAGAACTACAAATCAGATGCAAGCTACTTCGTAACTTGTAGGCTGATTATATACTGGATGATTTGTTTTTGTCTATGCCCTTTTTAAAAGTTTTCAATCTTTGTGCAATGTTTACATAATTTGATAAAAAGTTATACCGTAAAGTAGAGCAACCCCAGGAAATCCAAAGGATCCGGATGTCAAAAAAGTGATCGGATTCATCCCGACACAGGCAGAAATTCCCTGTCCGTCAAGAAATTCGTTTACAAAAAATATGATCGCGAACCCTATAATTCCACGAATCAGAAAATTTACAATGATTTTTGTTCCCTTTTTTTTCATATTTTTCTCTTTTTTATTACTCTGTTTTTTTATTATATGATGATCTGTATCTGTCTTATACCTTTCATAATTATCAAAAAGCATCTAAAAAAACAGGCTTGAAAACTTTTTCTTTTTCAAACCTGTCTCATGATCTCTGATCTGCTTTTTATTTTATAACGAAATCTTGATTTCCCGTTCTGTCCGATGGTATTTATGATAATTCACGCCGGCAGAATCGAACATCTTCATGGAAGCCATTACAGCTGCTGTACCTTCATACTTGTTGCTGTCATAGATAACCTCTTTGATCCCGCTCTGTATGATCGCTTTCGCACATTCGTTACACGGGAACAGAGAGACATACAATTTTGCCCCTTCCAGACTTCCTCCACGGTAATTCAGGATCGCATTCAGCTCACTGTGAACCGTGTATACATATTTTGTTTCTAAAGGATCTTCTCCTTCCCGCGCCCATGGAAATACATCATCCGAGCACCCTGTCGGAAGACCGTTATATCCCATTGACAGGATCTTGTTATCCTGACTGACGATACAGCATCCTACCTGTGTATTCGGATCTTTGGAACGCATTCCGGAAAGCTTTGCAACGCCCATAAAATACTCATCCCAGCTGATATAATCTGTTCTTTTATCTCCCATATACGTCACCTCGCCACTATTTTGTCCCAAAAATACGGTCTCCTGCATCTCCCAGTCCCGGGACAATATATTTATGCTCATTCAGATGATCATCGAGTGCACCGATATAGATATCTACATCCGGATGTGCTTCCTGCAGACGTTTTACACCTTCCGGAGCTGCAATGATACACATAAAACGCATATGTTTTACACCTTTCTCTTTCAGCATCTGAAGTGCTGCCACACAGGACCCGCCTGTTGCAAGCATCGGATCTACGACAAATACTTCTCTTTCGTCACAGTCTGACGGAAGTTTGCAGTAGTATTCTACCGGTTCATATGTCTCCGGATCTCTGTAAAGACCGATATGTCCGACCTTGGCAGACGGGATCATATTCAGCATTCCGTCAACCATTCCAAGTCCGGCTCTTAAGATCGGCACTACTGCTAACTTTTTACCGCTTAATTGTTTTCCCACCATCTCGCAGATTGGTGTCTTTATCCTGACATCCTCCAGTTTCAGATCTCTTGTTGCTTCATAACACATTAATGATGCGATCTCCCCAACGATCTCTCTGAATTCTTTTGACCCTACCTCTTCGCTTCTGATGTAGCTGATCTTGTGCTGAATCAACGGGTGATCCATAACCTGTACTTTTGACATGTTTCTCCTCCTTGTTGTGAAATGATTCTATACCAATTTTTCTATATGATGTCCTGCAGCTTTCAGAAGACGGTTCATAATTGCGCTTCCGATTCCTGCAGTATCAAACGACTCACTGTAGATATAATCTACCTGATCGTCATCAAACTCTCTTAAGATCCCGAACAGATTTGCGGCGATGGTTGATTCATCCGCTCTGGTTCCGATGCATTTTACGTCACCGGCCTTATATTCTGCCACAGTCTCTTCCGTTCCGATAATGCCGACTTTATAGCCTGCACGAGACTTTTCTTTTGCACGCTTATTGATCTCTGCCGTCACCTTCTCCAGTGGACCTTCTATAATGGTCAGATCCGCTTTCGGTGCATAATGACGATACTTCATTCCCGGTGCTTTCGGAACCTGCCTGCTGTCCGGTCTGATCAGCGTCCTGTCGATCGTGACTTCTCCGATCACTTCCTCGAACATCTCTTTTGTAATGGCTCCCGGTCTTAAGATCATCGGTGGTTCTACCGTCATATCCAGTATTGTAGATTCTACCCCGATCTCTACTGCCCCGCCGTCTACGATCATGTCTACCCTTCCGGTAAGATCTTCTGCTACATGCTGTGCGGTTGTCGGACTCGGCCGTCCGGAAGTATTCGCGCTCGGTGCCGCAATGTATCCGCCGCCCGCATCGATCACTTCTCTTGCGATCGCATCTACCGGCATCCGGACAGCTACCGTATCCAGTCCTCCGGTGGTTCCGTACGGCACAATATCACTTTTGTTAAATATCATTGTAAGCGGCCCCGGCCAGTATTTTTCAGCAACCTTTACAGCCTTTTCCGGGACTTCGGAAACAATTTTTTCCAGTGCTTTCATATTCGTGATATGAATAATCAAAGGGTTGTCAGACGGTCTTCCTTTTGCGGCATATATCTTCTTGGCCGCATCTTCATTCAATGCATCTGCTCCCAGACCATATACGGTCTCTGTGGGAAATGCAACCAGACCTCCTTCTTTTAAGATCCGTCCTGCTTCTCTTATAATATCTGTATTATTTTGATTTTTATCAATTTTTTCTAATATTGTTTTCATGATTGTTATTATACTACACTCTAGTTTTCCATACAAGCAAGGATTCCTTCTGCGATCGCTTCCGCAAGCTTCTCCTGATACTTTGGACTGACCAACTTTGCGGCTTCTTCCGGGTTACTTAAGAATCCGCACTCCACAATGATCGTCGGTACTTCCGTCCGTTTCAGAAGATAATAGGTATCATTCGCTTTTGCCTGTCTGGTATTCTCTTCATCTGCCTTCAGCAGTGCTTTCTGCATCACTTCGGCCATTCGCTTTCCCTCTTCCGAATGTGAATAATAGAAGACCTGCGCCCCGTGGATCTGCGCATCCTGGTAGCTGTTCTGGTGGATACTGACTGCAGCCTGCGGCATCGTCTTATTGATCCGTTCCACTCTCGCTTTCATATCATGGATTTTTTTATTTCCTGCAGCCGAATCTCCAAGCATTACATCCTTTTCTCTTGTCATGACGACCTTCCATCCCTTTTTCTCCAGTCTCTCTTTTGTCTTTTTTGCAATTTTCAGATTTACATCCTTTTCTTTTGCCTGATTCACACCGATCTTTCCTGGATCCTCTCCGCCGTGTCCGCTGTCCAGGACAATACATGGATTCCTTCCTGTAACCCTTCCGCTTGATACCATTTCCTCCAGATGATTACTCATCATGATAAGTACCGCCAGCAGCAGCAATACTATTGCAAATTCTATTTTTTTCCACAAATAAAAATACCTCCTGCAATTCATATATTCTACTATATGACTGCAAGAGATATTTTATCTGTTATTCTGTTTGATTAATTGACATATTTCTGGATCAGATTCCAGATATCCGAACTCTCCTGTCCAAGAGACCACTCAGCTGTACCTGCAAGCTTATATTTCTTCATGAGTTTGAGCTTTTCTTCGATTGATTTGCTGTCTTCCAGCCAGATCTCATATTTGGATCCGTCTGCTTCCCATGTGGCATAGTTCTGTCCGGCCTTCTTATCCCAGGTCGTATCGACTCCGGCCTGTTTGACGATGGCCTGTGCATTATCCATACCATATGCATCACTCTCTACGGTTGCAGAATACTGTTCCGCATCCGTTCCTTTATCACTCTTCAGTTCTTCTTCCGTCTTCGGAGTCTCTTTCCACAGACGTGTAAAGAACGGAATACCGCTGATAACCTTCTCCGCCGGAACCTCTTTTAACGTCTCTGTGATTCCTTCTTTTACATAATTGTAAGAAGATACCGGACCTGCTTCAGGTGAACCTGCATAATACTCATCATATCCCATGATCACTACATAATCTGCTACAATTCCCTGCTCTTTACGGTCATACTGTGTGTTAAAGCTCTTTGGAACATAGTTGTCCACCGACAACACCAGTCCGTTCTGTCTGCATTTTACCGATAATTCACGGATAAATTCAATATAATGTTCTCCGCACTTATCGGAAATCTTTTCGAAGTCTACATTGATACCATCAACGCCGACACGGAGTGCCTCTGCGATCAGCTGCGTGATCAATGTCTCACGTCTGGATGTATAGCTGAGCAGTTCATAAGATTCCTTCTCCGAACTGATGCCTCCGTCAAAATCCCTGACGGTCATCCACACTTCCACATTCTGCTTATGTGCGTAACTCACATAATCTGCCGATGCGATAGAGCTGATGTTACCGTTCGTATCTGCCACATGGATCCATGTCGGAGCCAGTGTCGTAAGCCCTTTCGTCTGGGCGATCCTCTGCGCCACCGCATTGTTCGCATCCTGGTTCGTCACATTATGCCATGCCATATTGATCGTGTAATCTTTGGTAATATTGGAATAATCCTGCTCTTCAAACTTTCTGGTAATATTCTTCTTTTCTTCGTTCTTCAGAGTCTTGTTCTTTACATATCCGATCACACCATCTGCTGTGCGTACTTTTTTCCAGTTCTGTTCACTCTCAACGACTGTTACTTCATCTTTTTTCTTAAGTTCTGCCAGCACAGGGCTCTTTACTCCGCCCTGATAACGCACCTGTGTATTCTTTTTCACAGTTGCAACATCCGTTTTTCCCCATTTTGTCCTGATCATAACATGATCCGGATTATTTGACACTTCATAATCAATATTCGTGTACTGCTGGACAAAATCCAATGCAATATATGCTGTGTTTCCTTCTGTTTTTAAAATAACGTAATCTTCGCTTTTCTTTTTTTTGGATATAGAGTAATCCTTACTGCCGACATCTACCGATATCATATCTTCCGGGAGCATATACAACAGAACATTTTCATTCGGATCCCAGTAGAACCGGCTGTTGATATAATCTCTTACAATATTATATGCAACATATACTTTTCCACCTGCCAGTTTTCCTTCTGCCTCCACGACTTTATTATCCACCGTGATACCAACCTGTCCATCCTTTTCTATCCCATAATATTTCTTCATATCATATTGTTCTTTTGATGGGCTGTAACGTTTCCACAAAATGATTCCTGCAATTGCTGCAATGATTAATATGATCAACAGGACAAATCGTATCATGCGTTGTCTTTTTCTTCTCCGCCGCATACGCGCACGCTCCGCCGGAGTTCTCTGTCTTCTTGGCGGATGATTATCTGATGGTCTTCTTTCCTGTGATTTTCCATATGTTCTTCGGTTTTCATATGTGCGGCTACTTCTTCCTCTGTCTTCCATGCTGCACCTCCTACAGGTCACATTATAACAAAACGTAAGATACACGTCATTATATTTCGACATTTTCCTTAAAACTTTCGTCTTAATCTGCGGGGTATTTACATATTTTTCCTGATTAAATTGCTATATTCTGAAACCACAACTCTTTTACATCACCTTTGTCATTGAGCACATAATCTCTCATATATGCCTGATTTTCACACATCGTATGTGCCTGTACAATCTGCATGGGGCTGGCTGGTATTCCATTGATCCTGAGGCTTATATTTTTCTTTTCATAGCCTGTCAGTTCCTGGAACATATTCTTCCATTCGTCATTGTCCCCCATGTTCCTTCCTCCTTTTTACCGGATGATAACTATGGATGTTGCGCATATCTGCAGCGAAGGAGATGCCCGTGATACAATACTGTTTTTACGCAGCAACAAATTATGTTTCAACTGGAAATAGTCCCCGGCAATTAAATATTTTTCATATTATGTCAAAATTATATTGTGAAATATCTGCCTGAAACGGCTGTGTAATCTGATTTGCTTTTGATAGATCCATCCCACCCGGAACGTGGAATTGAAATATAAATGCCTGGTACGGCGTTCTGTTCCGTCCCCAAAATTAAAATTCAAAAAATTCTCCCTTATTGGTTCTAACAACATAGTTATCAGGGAAAACTATCTTCCAGTAGCGTCATTATATCTGATAAAATTTGAAGAATCAAGTCTTTTTTTATTTTATTATTCCGTTTTGTTTATACTAAATTTATTGAACATCAAACATTTTCTATGATATACTATTTTAGAAGGAAGTGATGATTATGAAGATTGAAAAAATCAGTGACAACCAGATCCGTTGTACTTTGACACGCGCCGATCTGGCTGACCGTCAGTTACAGCTCAGTGAACTGGCATACGGAACCGAAAAAGCAAAATCACTTTTCCGCGATATGATGCAACAGGCAGCCTTCGAATTCGGATTCGAAGCAGAAGACATTCCTCTCATGATAGAGGCAATCCCTTCCGCCGATTCGATCGTGCTGATAATTACAAAAGTCGAGGATCCTGAGGAACTCGATACCAGATTTTCAAAATTTGCACCTTCTTCCATTGCTGATGCCAGGAAAAAGAATACTCCGGGCAAGCTGGAAGGAGCAGAAGGTTTACTCGATCTGCTCGGAAAGGTTCAGGAATCATTTGAAGCACAGGCAGTGAAGTCTGCCTCGGATACCACATCTGCTTCCGGTGATGATACAGAAAAAAAGGATTCCGGTAACAATATCCGGCTCTTTTCTTTCCCTGTGATGGAGAATGTACTGAAAGCCGCCAGACTTCTGGCTCCGATGTACCACGGTTCCAATACTTTATACAAAGACGAACAGGAGGAGATGTATCTGCTGGCACTTGCCCGGTCCGATCACTCCGCCGCAGATTTCAATCGGATCTGCAATATGTTGTCTGAATACGGTGCTTTAGAAAGAGCGTCCGGCGCAACTTTCGCGTTCCTGGAAGAACACTGCAAGACATTTCTTTCCGGAGATGCGGTTCAGCAGCTCGCCAATATTTAGCCGGAATTATGATCCGGAATTGTCATAAAGATCTGCTAGCGGCAGTTCTTTACAAATAACTGCAAAAAAACTCTACAGGAATCCTGTAGAGTTTTTTGTAGTTATTTTTATATTATGCCTGGCTTGCTTCCAGTGTTGCATTCAGTTTTGCAACTAAGAGGTCTGGATCAATTCCGTGTCCCATAGCGCCTTCTTCGATAGATTCCATCTGAGAATGTGGGCATCCGATGCATCCCATTCCTGCTTCCATCAGATCGTCAACAAGCTTTGGACATGTAGAATAATATTTGGAAAGCAGTTCACCAAATGTCATGTCTTTTGTAATCTGTGCCATCTTATCGCCTCCTTTTTATTTCAGTGTTTCCATTATAGTAGCTTTTTACCATTGTGTAAACATTTTCCGCAAATTTATTCTTAATATTTGACTACTCAAATGTCAATATGGATAACTCTTTTTTTCGACATTTCTTCATTTTTATAACAACTCTACAAAACGTGCGTTCTTTTTCTATCCCCGAATAATCCCCCGTTTTTCCCGATTTGGGTGTGGATAACGTGGATAACTTTGTGAAAATCCCCATTTTTCTACATTTTTTGCATTTTTTGATGTGGATAACTTTTTTCATGAATTTTTTTGTATTTTTTGTTTTTTGCAGAAATATATCGATTTTTGTGGATTTTGTATATTGTGGATAACTTTCAATTCATGTGGATAATGTGGATAAAAAAAGAACCGGGGAATTTTTCATAAATTCCTCCGGTCTCTTTTCTTATATCAGCCGTCTTACGGTCACAATATTCGTATAGGTTGCCGGCAGGATCCCGATTCCTTTTGCACTGTTGATCGCATTTACGATCTGCCCATTTCCCATATAGATTCCTACATGGCCATTATATAAGATAATGTCTCCCGCAACTGCCTGATCGTAACTTACCGCCGTTCCCGCATTCTCCATATCCCATGTCGTACGCGGAAGTGCGATTCCAAAATGTGCAAATACCGACTGTACGAATCCGGAACAATCCGCCCCGTTTGTGAGGCTCGTACCTCCCCATACATACGGATTTCCGATAAACTGACACGCATAATCTACAATTGCCTGCCCGTTTCCCGCAGCCTGCGCCTTCTGCTCCTCCTGCTCCTTTTGAAGTCTTGCCGCCTCTTCTTCTCTCGATTCGGCATACGTAAATGCATCTTCTGCATTTCCCGTGTCATTGTTCTGCACTAACTCTTCTGCTTTCTTCTGTGCCTCATTTCCTACCGTTATATATCTGGAATACACATACCCGGTCACATTTCCCGACTCAACCTTCGTCCATTCTCCCACAGGACCGGTGATCTTTGCCGCATAATCCGGATATAGTTTTCCAACCCATTCGCTGTCTGTTGTTGGTTCACTTCTTATATAAAGAAACGATTGTACATTTGCGAATGCCATATCTGAATACTCACCCTTTTGTTCCGGTACAAGATGATCTTTTACCGATATTGTCTTATCTGATGTGTAACAATCTTCCAATATCTGTGTGCTTTCCGCCGCTGGTATATTCTGCGTATCATCTATGTCTGCAGCATGCACCACCATTGGAAATGCTGTCATGATCCCGGTCACACTAACCAGGAGCACTCCTTTTTTAAGAATCGAATCCATAAACTCCCTCCTTTATGTTTTCTCGTCTTTTGTAATTGTTACATAATTGTTACATATGTTACGTTTGTTATTATATCATCTGAATACATTTTGTCAAGTATTTCTTTTATTTTCAAGCGTATCATCTGATATTCCTCTATCTTCCATTCGTTTCATTTTTTTATTTTATTACATTTTGTTACATTTATTTCTCCTTATTGACAAATGATATAAACAACACTATACTAAAGATATCAATTATAGTAATTATTATCGTTATTGGAAGGAGGATGTTATGGCTGCTTTAAAATACAGTAAACAGCGAGCCTCTATCAAAGAGTATTTATTACACACAACCGCACATCCTACGGCTGATACCGTATATCTTCATATAAAAGAAGAATTTCCGAATATCAGCCTCGGAACCGTCTACCGCAACCTGAATCTGCTTGCCGACATCGGTGAAGCACTCCGGATTCCGACACCTGCCGGTGGCGATCGTTTTGATGGGCGCTGTGAACCTCATTACCATGTAGTATGCACGAATTGCGGAAAAGTATTCGATCTGGAAATGGATGATTCTTATATCCAGAAGATCAACGAAGATGCCAACGCATGTTTTGATGGAATTATCGAATCTCACAACACACTTTTCCATGGTCTTTGTGCCGACTGTATAAAGAAAAAGAACGAGAATAAATAATAAAATTTATCAAAAACTAATTGACAAAATAGTAATATCGTGCTAAATTAATATCAGTAACAATTACTAATATTAATTTCAATAAATCAAAAAACATTTCAAAGAAAAGGAGAACAACATTATGAAAAAATTTGTATGTACAGTATGCGGATATGTTTACGAAGGAGAGGCTGCACCGGCTGAATGTCCAATCTGCCACGCACCGGCTGATAAGTTCAAAGAACAGACAGGTGAAAGAGAATGGGCTGCAGAGCATGTTGTAGGTGTTGCAAAAGGTGTCAGCGAAGATATCTTAGCTGATTTAAGAGCGAACTTCGAAGGAGAATGTTCAGAAGTTGGTATGTATCTTGCAATGGCAAGAGTTGCCCACAGAGAAGGTTATCCTGAAGTAGGATTATACTACGAAAAAGCTGCCTGGGAAGAAGCTGAGCACGCTGCTAAATTCGCAGAGCTTCTTGGCGAAGTTGTTACAGACAGCACAAAGAAGAACCTTGAGATGCGTGTAGATGCCGAGAACGGAGCTACAGCCGGTAAGTTCGATCTTGCAAAACGTGCAAAAGCTGCTGATCTGGATGCGATCCATGACACTGTTCATGAGATGGCTAAAGATGAGGCCCGTCACGGAAGAGCTTTCGAAGGACTTCTCAAGAGATATTTCGGATAAGAATAACGGATTCTGATATCAGAAGAAGAGCGGATACACCACTTAAGGAGTATCCGCTCTTTTTTGTTCATTCATTATTTTTTCCACTATCCTGCTCTATGCCATGCGCACATAGATCTTTTTCACCGGCTGGTACAGAACCGCAATTGCGATCACCATAAAGACTGCATTGATCACCGTAGCCGGAAGAGATGTAAATGCTCCCACCGCAGCCGCTGCGAATCCACTTCCCATGATCATCATAGATATGGTTCCCATAATAAATTCCATGATCACGTTGATGCATCCGTAAACCACAGCACAGATCATCGCTGCTCCGTATTCTTTCTTTTTATCACCGGCTGTCTTTTTCTTCAGCATCACAAAGAGTGCTCCGACGATCAGACACTTCAGCGCCGTCTCAACAAACGTCTTTGGCGCATCCTGCATATATCCATTTAACATATCAAAGATGGTAAGTCCCAGCGTTCCGGATACGGCTCCTCTTTTTCCTCCCTGAAGTAACAATCCCATTACGACAAATATATGTCCGAAATGAAGAAATGGTGTTCCGACTGCTGCCGGAAGCGGAATCCTGAACGACTGGATTCCAAGAAATGTAATTGCTGTAAAGAATGCCGTGATCACCAGATTCTTCACCTTATCATTATGAATGGTCTTTCCTGCTGCTGTATTTGTACTCATTGTACTCTTCCTTCCTGTTGTAATATGTAATGAAAAATAAATTCTGCTGAATATATTAGCACGATAGTGGATTCGTCCAAACAGCCAGTTGTAACATTTCCATACAGGCCAGTTTATTTTTCACACCAAAGGAAGTCGTACCCTCTTAATCTTATATCTTTTAATTCCATCTTTTCACTCGTCAGCAGATTACGATATACTCCATCTTCCTGCATCCACGCTGTCTTCTCCTGATCACTGAAGTTGAATATTCCAAAAAATCTTCTTCCCTTATATTCACGTAATATGCAAAGGACACTGTCATCATGCACATCGTATGTATACACATCTGCATCTTTATCAAATGTTATTTCCTGTCTGCGGATCTTTTCCAGCCGGTCAAGAGTCTGGAAGATACTTCCCTGAACAGTTGTGGGATCATTCTTATTCTCTGCAAGCTCCCACTGCAGCTTACCACGATGGATGTATCTTGAATCTGCACACTTAGCAGGATCTTCTTTATAACTATAGTCGTTCACCTGCCCCAGTTCATCGCCACTGTATAACATCGGGATACCCGACTGTGTCAACATATATGCATGCAGCATAAGATCTTCCCTGACCGCAGTTTCCATTGCTTCTTTATTTTGTTCAAATCCGGCTTTTTCAATTCCACACATCGATGCCGTTGTCCCACAGAAACGTGCATCCTGCGTTACCGGATCATCATTATACAATTCTCCGCGACTTATACTTCCCGCTATTTTCCCTGTAAAATAATCATTCAGGTAACGCTTATGTGGGATTTCTTCCATCCCCCACTGTTTCAGGGTCTCATAATCCAAACCCCATCCGATATCATCATGACAGCGCAAATAGTTTAAAAATACATACTGTTTCGGCAGATGATTCAGAACATCCATCTGCTTTTTCAATAATCGGATATCTTGTGCCGCTATGCTGTTCCAGGTCGTTGCCATGGTAGTCACATTATAAAGCATGTGACATTCCGGTTTTTCTACCGTACCAAAATACGGCACTACTTTTTCCGGTTCCATTACAACCTCACCAAGAAGCAATACACCCGGACATACGATTTCTGCAATCATACGCATCATACGGACGATCGTGTGTACCTGTTTGAGATTTCTGCAGGTAGTTCCTAGTTCTTTCCAGATATATGGCACCGCATCAATTCTTACGATATCTATTCCCTGATTTGTCAGATACAGGAAATTATACATCATCTCATTAAACACTCTCGGATTGCGGTAATTCAGATCCCACTGATACGGATAAAATGTTGTCATTACATAATGGCCGTTCTCCGGAAGATACGTAAAGTTTCCAGGAGCTGTTGTCGGAAATACCTGCGGTACTGTCTCCTCGTATTTCTCCGGCATCTCATTATTATCATAGAAGAAATACCGGCTCATATACTCTCCTTCGCCAGCTCTTGCCCGTTTCGCCCATTCATGATCTTCTGACGTATGATTCATAACAAAATCCATACACACATTGATATCTTCCTCATGACACTTTTCTGCCAGTTCTGCAAGATCTTTCATCGTACCGAGATCCGGACGTACCTTACGGAAATCTGCCACCGCATAACCGCCATCAGATCTGCCTTTTGGCGTATCCAGGAAAGGCATAAGATGAAGACAATTAATGTTGCATTCTTTCAGATACGGGATTTTTTCTTTTACACCTTGCATATTTCCCGCAAAATTATCTATATAAAGCATCATGCCAAGCATATCTTTCCTGTGATACCAGTCGGCTTCCTTCTCTCTTTTCGCATCTCTTTCTTTTAGTTTGATACTCCGGTGTCTGTAATACTCATACATCCTGGAACACAGTTCCGCAAACATATCATCATTCTGATAAAGTTCCATGTAAAGCCACCTGAGTTCATCATGATGTTTCTCTAACCTATATTGAAAAATACTATTATTTTTTTCTACTCTTTTTCTCATTTTTTATACTCTACTCTTCTGCTGTCAGATGCGTCTGGTATGCCTTGAATTCTCCCATTTCCACAGGCATCGGAATTCCTGCTTCCATAAGTGCTGCACCATTATAGCTCTTTCCTGTTTCCGTATCACGATAGATCGCACTACATTTCAATCCTTGAAGCTTTACATAATTCACGGTCATATTTCCATGAATTTCCTGCAGTACGACATTCAGAAGAACTTCTTTCTGATCTTCGGATACAAATGCCCATGCTGCATATTCCTCCCTCGCAGGATCAGACAACCGGTAGTACAATCCCGTCTGGATCAGTGGTGCAAACTTTCGGTATTCTTCTACCTGTAACCGGATCTCCATCTTCTCTTCTTCGGAAAGTTTTCCAAGATTCAATTCATATCCGAATGTTCCGGCCATTGCCACTACACCTCTGGTATGCAAAGATGTGATCCTTCCGGTCTGATGATTCGGCACTGCTGATACGTGTGACCCCACAGCGGATACCGGATAACCGAATGAAGTACCATATTGGATCTGCAATCTGTCCAATGCATCTGTATTATCACTACACCAGATCTGCGGTGTATAATACATCATTCCGGCATCAAATCTTCCTCCACCGCCGCTGCATCCTTCGATCAGCAGATCCGGATATCTTGTCACGATCCTTTCCAGAAAATCATATAATCCAAGAACGTAATCATACATGACCCTTCCCTGATCTTCGGTTCCTCTAGAGAACACATCCATCAGGCTCCGGTTCATATCCCATTTCACATACTCAATATTTCCCTGATCCAGGACTTTACAGATCTGGTCAAATATATGATCTACAACTTCTTTTCTCGAGAAATCCAACACCAGTTGATTTCTTGCATGAACCGGATTTCTTCCCGGAATAGTAAATGCCCAGTCCGGATGTTCTCTGTACAGATCGCTGTCTTCCGAGATCATCTCCGGCTCCACCCAGATTCCGAATTTTACACCCAGATCATTGATCTTCTTTATCAGATCTCCCAGTGTCCCCCCAAGCTTTTTCTCATTGACAAACCAGTCCCCGAGACCGCTGTTATCATCATCACGTTTTCCAAACCATCCGTCATCCAGCACCAGCATGTCAATGCCTGCATGCTTTGCCTCTTTTGCCAGTTCGTATAAGGTATCACCATCAAAATCAAAGTAAGATGCTTCCCAACTGTTCACCAGAACCGGACGGACACTTTCTTTGTACTTTCCTCTGCAGATATGCTGTCTGATACATCTGTGCAGATTCTGTGAAAGAAGGTTCATTCCACTTCCGGAAAAAGTAAGAAGTACCTCCGGTGTATAGAATGTTTCTCCTTCTGCCAGCGGATACGAGAACATCTCATCCTGCAGCCCCATAAGCGCACGTGTCTGTCCAAACTGATCTTTCAGTGTCTCACCTTTAAAATTTCCACTATATACGAAAGACATTGCATAACAATTTCCATATTGATCCGTCGTATTCTCATCCGCAAGAATCATCATCGGATTATACTGATGGCTCGAAGTTCCTCTCACACTTCCGATCACATGACTTCCATGTGTGACCGGCTCTCTCTGCATCGTTCTCTCCATTGCATGTCTTCCGTAAAATGTCAGAAGATCATATTTCCCCTGAACAAAATCCAGACATGCAGACTGCGCTTTCCTGATACATATCTTTCCTTCGCCACGATAAACGATCTTCTCGCTTCTTGTGATCACATCATAATCAGGAAGCACACCATACTGCAATGTAACTTCTACGCCTGTAACCGCATCTTCCATTACGATCTCCAGTGTCTGGCTCTCCGTCTCATCCGCATAGACTGCCGGAAGACCCGGAATCTTATATTTTCCATTGAAAATGTGATGCGAACGGTAACGCAGATCACACGCTGTGCTTCCATCTGCATTTTCGATGATCAGTGCCGTGCTTCTGTAATCTCCGGTTCCATAGGAAGGATACTCCTGCGGAAGTGCATCCATAGAATATGTTCTGTCATCCCCTGCATCAAACGGATTTCCAGAGAATCCCCTGTCATAATACGTCAGCAGATAATCCATGCAGCTTCCATCTGTTTTCTTTCCATAATACAGGTGCAGGAGGAACCCATAAGGGTCCACCTGCATCTGATACGTTGTATTCTTTGTCTGTATTGTAAATGTCCTGTCTGCTTTACTGTAAACAATTCCCATCTTTTAGTCTCCTTTTTATGTCTCTGGTCCAATTTGTATTTTCTTTATTTTACAGCTCCATTTACCACACCGTTCAAGATATGCTTCTGACAGATCAGATAGAAGATCAGGATCGGCAGAAGTGCCAACAGGTAAGAAGCAAATGCCAGGTTATAGTTCGTTCCAAACTGTGTCTGGAAATTAAGCTGTGCCAGCGGCAGTGTATTCTTTCCTGTGCCTGACATAATAACCAACGGTGTCATAACGTCATTCCATGTTCCAAGTGCTGTCAGAACCGCAACCGTTGCATGCATTGGTTTCATGATCGGAAAGATGATCTTCCAATAAGTTGTCCATGTACTTGCTCCATCCACGCATGCTGCCTCTTCCAGCGCTCTCGGAATGTTTGTCAGATATCCGGAATACAGCAGCACATTCATCGGCATATAAAATACCAGATATAAGATTATCACTCCGGCTCTGTTCGCAAGTCCCATCTGCGCCGTCTGTTTTACGACCGGCATCATCAGAATTGCGAAAGGTACGAACATACCACTGACAACATAAAAATAAATAAACTTATAAAATTTACTATGTGCCTTATTTCTTGCAATTGCATATCCAAGCAGTGAATGGATCAGCATTGCAAGCACTACCGTCACAACTGTGATCAGCAGACTGTTTCCCAATGAGTTCCAGAAATCTGTCACTTTCATCGCCTCTGTAAAATTACTCAGACTGAAATGCTTTGGAAGTGATAAGATTCCTGCGACATCATTCGTCATTTCCGAAGGTTTCTTCAGCGCAATGACAACAGTCATATACAATGGAAATACTACAGTGATCAGCCCTGCGATCAAAAGAATCGTTACAGGCCAGTTTATTCTTTCTTTCCCAACTTTTTTCATTACAACTGTTCCTCCTTCTTACCGGTGATAGTCAACTGCATTACCGAAATCACTACAATCACAATAAAGAAAATAACTGCATTTGCGCTTTGGAATCCAAACTGTCCGCCACTCATTCCGTTATTATAGATCAGATATGAGATGGATTCTGTACTCTGGGCAGGACCTCCTTTTGTCAATGCCATGATCTGATCAAATACCATCAGGAAGTTTTTCACGCTCAGAACCATATTGATAGAGAAAAATGGAATGATCAGTGGAAATGTCAGGTTCCTGAACTTCTTCCATCCTGTAGCACCATCAATGGCACCTGCTTCATATACATCCTCCGGAACCGTCTGAAGTCCCGAAATATAAATGATTGTGTTCATTGCTATCGACTGCCATGCACACACGATCACAATCGCGATCCACGCAAGATTGGTATTAGAAAGCATACTGGAACCAAATGTCTTACTTCCGATCATTTTTCCAAATACAGGGAGGATATACGTAAAGAAATAGTTGAAAATATATCCTACTACCAGTGCTCCCAGTACATTCGGGATAAAATATGCACCTCTGAGTGCGCTTTTGAACTTAATCTTGCTATTTAGTCCGAGTGCCAGCAAAAGACTCAACACATTTGTCAAAATTGTCGCCGCAATTGCTAACTTAAATGTAAAGATATATGAGCCTCCGACCCTGGAATCGGTAAACAGGTCTTTATAATTACGAAGACCTACCCAGTCGTAACTTCCATATCCTTTAAAATTGGTAAAACTATAGATTACACCTTTGATCAGCGGCAGCGTATTGAAGCAGAAAAATAATGCAACAATCGGAATCGTGATCAGAAGAAATGTCCGCTTTCTATCATTTAATTTATTCTTTTTCATCATACTAACTCCTTGAACTTCCGTATTACCGGTAACTTATCTCTCTTAGTCATTATGCGATTTCTCGTAATCTTCCACTTTACGGATAATATCACGATTATATCTTACCCAGTCTGTATCAAATTTCTTAAGAAATGCCTCGCTGTCTTTTTTCATCAGGAATGTCTGGATCTGGGCATCTACTGCCATTTCCGATGGATAATAATGATCCTGGTAGTCTGACATTTTTCCTTCTTTTATATATTCTTTCATTCCTTCAAGGGTTGATGGCAGTTCAAAATCTCCCTCTTTACAAGGAACTGCCTTCTGCGCATCCAGATATGCCTGTACATTCTCATCTTCCAGGAGAAAATCTAACACTTCATATGCTGCCTCTTTATTTTTGCAGTCTTGCATTACGCAGAACTGAAGATCTATTCCTGAGTTCAACTTATTTTCTTCCTTGTTATTACTTGCCGGCATTACAAATGAATCAATCTCCATATCCGGATTCACCGTCTGGATCTGTGGAATTGCATAACTTCCGATCGTATACATTGCGGATTCACCTTTTGCAAATGCCGTACATGCCCCATTGTAATCATATGCAAACGGGTCATCCGGTCCATATGGAAGCAGCTCCAGCATACGTTCTGCCACTTCTTTATATTCTTTCGAAAATGTTGTCTTTCCGCGGTTCACCTGCGCACACACATCTGCAGGTGCAAGATCTACTGCAACCGCATTCCACGGTGCAAGACAAGTCCATGTATCTTTAAATCCAAAATAAAATGGCTGGATTCCTGCATTCTGTATCTCCTGACACAGGCTCATGAGTTCATCCCATGTAGTTGGTATTTTCCATCCATGTTCTTCGAACATTTCCTTGTTGTAAAGAATTCCTGCTGCATTTGCAACGTATGGTACCGCATAAGTTCCTTTTTCCGGAACAAATTCCAGATTTTTATCAATTTCTTTATATGCCTCTTTAATATTTTCCAGACCTTTATAGTCGGAAATATTCATCAACATGTCAGAATCGATAAAGTTTGAATAGTTCACGTCTCCTCCGATTCCAATAATATCCGGATTATCCTCCCGGATAAATCTCGTCTTCAAAACCGTCATTGCATCATTCGGAGATTCAATTGTAAGATGAATATCATCATGTGTACGGTTGAATTCTTCTTCTATTTTCTCAAATGTTTTTACTGCTTCCGGCTTATACTGCACAAGTTCTATTTCTGTCTTTCCTGTCTCTTCCTTTTGTCCGCATCCCTGCAACGTCATAGCCCCAGCCATCGTAAGAACCAGTCCGGCACTTACCAGTTTCCTGTACTTCCTATGCATGTTTTCACACTCCTTTTGCTCCGTTCCTTCCTGATTTTGAACCTTTCCCGGGATATTCTCTTGTTTTCATCGTCAGGTTTTTTTCGTTTCTTATTTACAATTTAATTGTAACATACCATTATGCGTCTATAAATATCCTCATATTATATATTTTATTGCAAAATGCGATTTTTTCCGTTATATATTGAAGTTATCTAGCATTTTGGTATATACTGTTTTAAAAAGGAGGATTCCTATGAGTAATCTTTTATTTTCCGTTTTCCAAAACGAAAATTTTGTCGATATCGGACTTTATCAGTATGGCTGGGAACAATGTGAACCTTCCCATTCTTTTGGACCTGCCGCCAGAAACCATTATATCTTTCACTATGTGATATCCGGAACCGGAACTTTAATGGCCGACGATTCTTCCGGCAATACAATAAAATATCAGGTGAAAAGCGGACAGGGTTTTATGCTATTTCCTAATCAGATCAATACTTACATCGCAGATCAGGATCTCCCATGGGAATATACCTGGATTGAATTTGACGGACTCCGTGCCAAAGAGATTGTCTCTACTGCCGGACTCAGTCCGGATCATCCGGTCTATCATGCCGGTTCGAAAGATCTCCGCAATGAAATGATGAACGAAATGTTATATATTGCCAGACATTCCGGTTCCTCCTCCGATTCACCGTTCCATATAATCGGACATTTGTATCTCTTTTTGGATTATTTCATGCGTTCTGCTGCTACAGTGCGCATGAACCATAGCGGGAAGATCAGAGATTTTTACATCAAAGAAGCATTATCTTATATTGAGCAAAATTTTCAGAACAATATTACCATTGAAGACATTGCTTCTTTCTGTGGTCTGAACCGGAGTTATTTCGGAAAGATTTTTCACGATTCCATCGGAAAATCTCCTCAGGAATTCCTGATCAGTTACCGCATGACGAAGGCTGCAGAACTTCTGAAACTGACCTCTTTATCCATTGCAGATATCGGAAATGCCGTCGGATATCCGAATCAGTTACATTTTTCAAGAGCATTCAAGAATACCTATGGAACTTCTCCAAGAAGCTGGCGCAATGAAAATAAATTAGAACCTGATATGTGAAAAATCAAGCGGAAAAGGATTATTTTGATTTTAAAAATATTTTCCTTTTTTGCTTGATTTTTTTCTTTTTCTGGTATAATATACACATATAGCAAACATAGTATTGAAAACTACATGTCATATTTTCGACATTCAGGAGGTGCATGACTATGGCAGAGCAGTTAAAAGAACACATTAAAGATCCGGGAAGTGCGATCACACATTTTATCGGAATGCTGATGGCAATATTCGCAGCAATCCCATTGCTTTTAAAAGCAGCGCGCGAACCAAGTAAGATTTACATTATCGCAATTGCTGTGTATGCGGCAAGTCTGATCTTACTGTATGCGGCAAGCACAACTTACCATACATTCGATAAATCAAAAAAAGTAAATACCATTCTTAAAAAGATCGATCACATGATGATCAGCGTTCTCATCGCCGGAAGCTACACTCCGATCTGCCTGTTAGTACTTGGCGGCAGGACCGGGATCATCCTTCTTGCGATCGTATGGTCATTTGCCATCGCCGGAATCCTGATCAAAGCATTCTGGGTATACTGTCCGAAATGGGTTTCATCCGTACTTTATATCGGCATGGGCTGGACCTGCGTACTGGCATTTACACAATTGCTGAATTCTTTAAGTCCGGCGGCTTTCGTATGGCTGCTGGCCGGTGGTATCATCTACACCGTTGGCGGCGTGATCTATGCTTTGAAGCTTCCGATCTTTAACAGTAAGCACAAATATTTCGGAAGCCATGAGATCTTTCATCTGTTTGTGATGGCCGGAAGCGCCTGCCACTTTGTGGTGATGTATGCTTTTGTACTTTAATGAAATCCATATGAAAAAAGCTGCCGGTGGCAGCTTTTTTCACTTAATATCATTTATTTTTACTTATTCTGCGAGTTCGAATTCATTCGGGATCTTCTCTCCGATCTCGATCTGCTTATCCACACTCTTTTTCACATAAGTTTCCTTTTCCTTGGATCAGCAGTTCCTTTTCTCTCCGTGTCAGCTGTTTGATCGCATATTCCCGGCTCATTGCCTCATTCTTCGTCTCATGTTCTTCGTAATACACAAGCTTCACCGGTCTTCTGGTCTTTGTGTATTTCGCACCTTTTCCACTGTTATGTGCTTTTATCCTCTTATCCAGATCATTTGTCCATCCTGTGTATAACGTACTGTCTGCACATTTTATGATATAGGTATAATTCATGTAGCTGTCCCCACTTATCCACAATCGGTCTGATTTTTCCTGTAATAATCCACTTTATTTTATCCGTTATCCTGCGGAAAGTCAATTTTATCCACCCCTCAAAAAGAAGGACCGCACAAGAAAAGGACAGAGATTTCTGGGAATCCCTGTCCTTTTCTTTTAATCCTGATCCGCCGTATACTCCACCGGGTTCACCGGCTGTCCGTTTTTGCGCATCTCAAAATATACATTACAGCCTTCTTTGCTGTAATACTTCGTCGGCTGGCTCACATAGCCAAGCACGCTCTTCGCTTCTACATAATCCCCAACCTTCACAGGTACTTCTTTCAGCTGTCCGTATAACAACTCGTATCCGTTTCCGATGTCTACATTGACCGTTGTTCCCGTCTGCGCACTGACATCGATCGACTTGATGATCCCGGGTGCGCCGCAGAGCACCTGGTCTCCTTCTGCGCCTTCGATGATCACGGCCGGATTATACTTATACTGATCCAGCGTCTGGAAATATACCGTCTTATCCATGCTGTAGCTCATGATCACAGCCCCGTTCACCGGCCATAGGATGTAGCTGTCTTCTGTAAAGTTGATATTATGACTCTTTCCTGCTGTTGCCTGGGTTCCCGTTCCATTCTGCTCTGACTGATCTGTCATTCCGGTTCCGTCTGATCCGTTTTTCTCATCAACGCTACTCTCATCTGCTGCGCTTTTCTTTGTACTGCTTCCGGTATTCTCACTTTTTACTTTTGATGTTCCGGTTTCTCTTGTCAGATCGCTGTTCTCTTTGTTGTCTTTCTTTGTCTCTTTCTGCCTGCTTTTTTCTTCCGCCTTCGCCAGCTCATTTTTCTGCGTTTTTCTGTAATCATTAAATGTATATGTTCCTGCTATTGCAATTGCTGCCACAAAACATAACACTGCTGCCACGGTAGCACGCCGTTTGGACATAGACGTTTTTTCGTTTTTCTTCATTTCATCACCACCTCTGACCATATTTTTGCCAGATCGTGATGTAGTTATACATTTTTTATAATTTCTGTCACTTCTTTTATATCCGTTCCTTTAAAAAAATATTTTAATATTTTTCTATATCCTTGTTTCTTTTTTGCCATCTCATTCGCTGTGTACTGGCTCATACCGATTCCGTGACCGGCTCCTCTTGTGGTTACTCTTAACTTTCCATTATAAGGTTGCAGCGTAAAACAACTGGAAGCCAGATGATATTTATTTCTGAATTCTTCCCCGCTCATTACCTTGTCTCCAACGCGGATCTTCAATACATATCCCACGGAATCCGTCTCCTGTATCTCCACATCTAGCGTTTCGATACCTGTAGTTTCCTCATTTTCGCCTTTTTGTTCACTCTTCACTTCCAGTATCACCGTCTGTATCTCATTCTCAGCATTTACATCCCCGGGGCATTCCACGATTTTCAGATAAGGATACTCTTCCTTTCCAAGCACCTCTTTTGCATCCCTTGTATATCCGTTACTCAAATTAAAAAATGGTGTCATTGCCAGACCATTTCCATAGAACAGCACTTGTCCCGCAGTAGATTCCAGTGCGTTTTTTAACTTCCGGTAATTTTCCGCATACCGCATGCCCCATGCAGATTTCATCTGTTTTTCTGTCCAGAATTCGTCTGCCGCTTCTTCCGGCAGTATACCGTCTCCACCGGCTTCCTGAATCATGCGGTATACTTCTGTCCGGATGAGCACTGCCTGTGCGTTCAGCGCTTCTTTCTCATAATCTGCCGGCATATCCCTGGCCAGTACTCCGATACAATACTCTTCCACAGGCATCTTTCCGTTTTTCTCTATTTTCACCATCGTTTCATCTGCTTTGGAAGCAGTGATGATCTTCGGTCCATTTATAAATACGGTTATGATATACGGAAGCAAGACTATGATAAGCAGCCAGCAGCCGGCCCGTTTCACTTTTTCACTTATTATCCTGTATCGTCTCATATATTGCACACCTCCCCGACAGCAGAGCCACTTTCCCCGTCCCCATTGGCACGAATAATAAAAAAGCCCTCCCATACCTTAAAGGTATGAGAGGACTTTTTTTATTATTCGTCAATCACAACATGATCCAGATGCCAGATATCATCTACATATTCCTGAATCGTTCTGTCTGCCGAGAACTTACCGCAGCAAGCGGTATTCTTAAGAGCCATCTTAGCCCATTTGTCTGTGTCTTTATAAGCTTCCATTGCACGGGCCTGTGCATCCGCATAAGAACGGAAGTCTTTTAAGATAAAGTACATATCTGCTCTTGCACCACCCTGATTATTCAGAAGGCTGTTGTAAAGGTCACGATACATCTCTTTATCACCGTTTGCATAAGTTCCATCAACCAGCTGGTCTACCACTCTTCTGATATCCGGATCGTTGTTGTAGATATCGTATGGATTATATCCACCGTTCTGCTCGTAGTTGATAACTTCATCTGCGCTCAGTCCGAAGATAAATGCATTGTCGATTCCAACTTCGTCTACGATCTCTACATTCGCTCCATCCATTGTTCCGAGTGTCGGTGCCCCGTTCATCATGAACTTCATGTTACCGGTTCCGGAAGCTTCCTTGGAAGCTGTAGAAATCTGCTCACTGATATCTGCTGCCGCGAAGATCAGCTCTGCGTTCGATACACGGTAATCTTCGATAAATACAACTTTCAGTTTGCCGTTGATACTGCGGTCATTGTTGATCACATCCGCAACCGAGTTGATCAGTTTGATGATCTCTTTTGCACGGATATATCCTGCGGAAGCCTTTGCACCGAAGACGTATGTCTTAGGATAGAAGGACATCTCCGGATGCTCTTTGATCTGGTTATACAGATACATTACATGCAGGATATTAAGCAGCTGACGTTTGTATTCGTGCAGACGTTTTACCTGTACATCGAAGATTGATCTTGGATCTACTTCTACACCGTTGTGCTCTTTGATATAAGCGGCCAGACGCTCTTTGTTCTTGAACTTGATCGTCATGAATTCTTTCAGAGCTTCTTCGTCATCCAGCCATTCCTTCAGTCCACTCATCTTGGACAGGTCTGTGATCCACTCTTTTGTTCCGAGCTTCTCTGTTACCCAGTCGGCAAGCAGCGGGTTCGCATGCATAAGGAAACGTCTCTGTGTGATACCATTCGTCTTATTGTTGAACTTCTCCGGCATCATCTGATAGAAGTCTTTCAGTTCCTGGTTCTTCAGGATCTCTGTATGCAGCTTTGCAACACCGTTGACAGAATAGCCTGCAACGATCGCAAGATGTGCCATCTTAACCTGACCGTCCATCAGGATCGCCATCTTCTTTACTTTCTCTTCATTACCAGGATACTGTGCTCTTACCTGCTCGACAAAGCGGCGGTCGATCTCCTGGATGATCTGATAAATACGTGGAAGGAGTCTTGAGAACAGATCGATCGGCCATTTCTCAAGTGCTTCTGCCATGATCGTATGGTTCGTATATGCACAGCATTTTGTTGTGATATCCCATGCTTCATTCCATCCGAGATTCTCCTCATCAAGAAGAATACGCATCAGCTCTGCTACTGCTACTGTCGGATGTGTATCATTCATCTGGAATGTTACTTTCTCCGGCAGTTTGCTGATATCACCATGTTTCTTTTTAAACTTTGTAATTGCAGCCTGGATACTTGCTGATACGAAGAAATACTGCTGTTTCAGTCTCAGTTCTTTTCCTGCGATGTGGTTATCATTTGGATAAAGCACTTCTACGATATTCTTCGCAAGGTTCTCCTGCTCAACGGCTTTGTGATAATCTCCACGATCAAAAGAATCTAACTGGAAGTCTACGATCGCTTCTGCATCCCAGATACGGAGTGTATTCACGATGTGGTTGCCGTATCCTACGATCGGATAATCATAAGGGATCGCCATTACAGATTCATAGTTCTCCTGAACGAAGTGTGTCTTTCCTGTCTCATCGTATTCCACACGGATATTTCCGCCAAAACGTACTTCTTTCGCATATTCCGGTCTGCGAAGCTCGAACGGGTTGCCGTCTTTTAACCAGTTATCCGGTGCTTCTACCTGATAGCCGTCTCTGATCTTCTGCTTGAACATACCATAACGGTAACGGATACCGCATCCATAAGATGCATATCCCAGTGTTGCAAGAGAATCCAGAAAACAAGCTGCCAGACGTCCGAGTCCACCGTTACCAAGTGCTGGATCCGGCTCCTGGTCCTCGATCACGTTCAGGTCGATTCCCATCTCTTCCAGAGCTTCTTTTACTTCCTTATATGCCGTCATGTTGATCAGGTTGTTTCCGAGAGCTCTTCCGAGCAGGAATTCCATGGACATGTAATATACGGTCTTCGGATCGTCTTTCTCATACTGTTTCTGTGTTGCAAGCCAGTCATCGATGATGGCTTCCTTTACAGCATAAGAAACTGCCTGGAACAACTGCTGCGGAGTTGCCTCTTCTACTTCCTTACGGAACAATGTCTTTACATTGTTCCGTACATCTCTTTTAAATACGTCTTTTTCAAATCTTGGATTATACATTTTCTACTTCCCTTCTAAAAAACTGGGCTTTGATTATCTCTTTTCCACACCGATCGTTACAGCTTCTCCATTGATCTTCCACTCTTTCGTGTAGCCTGCTGGTGCTGCTTTTGTAACTTCCAGTGCAAGTGTTTCATCTGCGATCGTAGATGCATTGTCTGCAAATACTTTCTCTGCTTTTTCTGTACCTTCATAAGATACTGCGATCTTATCCATAACTTCGAATCCGGCTTCCTTACGCATGGTCTGTACTTTACTGATGATCTCACGTACAAATCCTTCTTCCAGAAGTTCTTCGGAAAGGTTTGTATCCATAACAACTGTAATTCCGTTGTCATTCTCAGATACATATCCCGGCATCTGTGCAGATTCGATCAACAGATCCTCGCGGAACAGAGTCACTTCCTGTCCATTGATATCAAGCTTCAGGGCATCTGTAGCATTTAACTCATCCATTGCTGCATTTCCTTCGAGGTTATCGAGTGCTGCTTTAATACCTCCTAACATTTTACCATATTTTGGTCCTACTGTCTTTAACTGAGGTTTAAAAGTATATGAAGTAAAGTCACGAACATCTTGTGTAAATGTTACATTCTTTACATTTAATTCATCTTTTACGATGTCTTTGTAAAATTCCGGTACTTCAAAATCAGCTTTTACATACATCTGTCCGATCGGCTGACGGTTCTTGATATTTGCAGTATTTCTGCATGCACGTCCCATAACAACCATCTTCAGAACGTTGTCCATATTAGCTTCCAGCTCTGTATCGATATGTGCTTCATTTACAACCGGGAAGTCACACAGATGGATACTTTCCGGAGCGCTCTCGTCCACGCTTCTTACCAGGTTCTGATAGATCTCTTCTGTCATGAACGGGATCATCGGAGCTGCTGTCTTACAGATCTCAACCAGTGCTGTGTACAGAGTCATGTAAGCATTGATCTTATCCTGTTCCATTCCTTTTGCCCAGAAACGTTCACGGCTTCGTCTTACATACCAGTTACTCATGTCATCTACGAAGCTCTGAAGTGCCTTTGCAGCCTCCGGGATCTTATAGTTAGACAGGTCATAGTCTACTGCCTTGATTGCTGAATTGAGCTTGGACAAAAGCCATTTATCCATAACGGACAGCTTGTCGTATTCCAGTGTGTATTTTGTTGCATCGAAATCATCGATATTCGCATACAGTACAAAGAACGCATATGTGTTCCACAATGTTCCCATGAACTTTCTCTGTCCTTCTACAACGGCTTTTCCGTGGAAACGGTTCGGAAGCCATGGTGCACTGTTGACATAGAAGTACCAGCGGATCGCATCTGCTCCGTATTTCTCCAGTGCGTCGAATGGATCAACTGCATTTCCTTTGGACTTACTCATCTTCTGACCATTCTCATCCTGCACGTGTCCAAGTACGATAACGTTCTTGTATGGCGCTTTGTTGAAGATCAGTGTTGAGATTGCAAGCAGTGAGTAGAACCATCCACGGGTCTGGTCAACAGCCTCGGAAATGAAGTCTGCAGGGAACTGCTTTTCAAATAATTCTTTATTCTCAAATGGATAGTGGTGCTGTGCAAATGGCATAGATCCACTGTCGAACCAGCAGTCGATAACTTCCGGTACTCTGTGCATCTGCTTTCCGCAGCATGGGCACTTGATCGTTACTTCGTCGATGTATGGACGGTGAAGTTCGATCTCATCCGGACAGTTATCGGACATTTCTTTCAGCTCTTCGATGCTTCCGATCGAATGCTGGTGTCCGCATTCACACTCCCAGATATTCAGTGGAGTTCCCCAGTAACGGTTACGGCTGATACCCCAGTCCTGAACGTTCTCAAGCCAGTCGCCGAAACGTCCTTTACCGATGCTTTCCGGAATCCAGTTGATTGTATTGTTGTTGGCGATCAGGTCATCTTTTACTTCTGTCATCTTGATGAACCATGATTCACGAGCGTAGTAAATAAGTGGTGTATCACATCTCCAGCAGTGTGGATAGCTGTGCTCGAACTTCGGTGCATCGTAGAGAAGTCCGCGTCCGTCGAGGTCTTTTAATACTTCCGGATCAGCCTTCTTAACGAATAATCCGGCAAACGGAGTCGTCTCTCCCATGTTACCTTTTTCGTCTACCAACTGAACGAACGGCATATCATATCTACGTCCGACCTTGGCATCGTCTTCACCAAACGCAGGAGCGATATGAACCACACCGGTACCGTCTGTCAGTGTTACATAGGTATCGCATGTAACGAAGAATGCTTTCTTGTTCTGCTTGGAAGCGCAGTCGTAAGCACACTGGTATAATGGCTCGTACTCTTTATATTCGAGATCTTTTCCTTTGTATGTCTCAAGGATCTCGTAAGCCTTTGTTCCGTTTTCTTCATCGGCAAGTCTGCCAAGTACGGTATCGAGAAGTGCAACAGCCATGTAATAAGTATAGCCGTCGGCAGCTTTTACTTTCGCATAATCTTCTTCCGGGTTCACACAGAGTGCAATGTTAGACGGAAGCGTCCATGGTGTGGTTGTCCATGCGAGGAAATATGCATCCTCTCCTACTACTTTGAAACGAACGATCGCAGAACGTTCTTTTACATCTTTATAACCCTGCGCTACTTCCTGTGCAGAAAGCGGAGTTCCGCAACGAGGACAGTATGGCACGATCTTGAATCCTTTATACAGGAGCTTCTTGTCCCAGATTCTCTTGAGTGCCCACCACTCAGACTCGATGAAGTTGTTATCATATGTTACATATGGGTCATCCATATCCGCCCAGAAACCTACGGTATTAGAGAAATCTTCCCACATACCTTTGTATTTCCATACGCTTTCTTTACATTTCTTAATGAATGGCTCCATACCGTATTTTTCGATCTGGTCTTTTCCGTCCAGTCCGAGAAGCTTCTCAACTTCCAGCTCTACCGGAAGTCCGTGTGTATCCCATCCGGCCTTTCTTGGAACTTCGTATCCCTTCATTGTACGGTATCTTGGGATCATATCCTTGATAACACGTGTCAGAACGTGTCCGATGTGCGGTTTTCCGTTGGCTGTCGGAGGACCGTCGTAGAACATATAGATCTCGTTGCCTTCACGGTCACGCATACTTTTTCTGAAGATGTCATTGTCTTCCCAGAATTTCTCTGTCTGTTTTTCTCTGTCTACAAAATTAAGATCCGTAGAAACTTTCTTATACATATTTACCTCCATAAAATTAAAACATTGAATTAAAAAAGCTTCCGCCCTGTATAGGACGAAAGCTGTACTTACGTTTATAAACCACCTAACATACCATCATATGTCTTCCCTGTAACGGAGGAATGCCGTCAGTTTTTACTCGGTCACCGGATCTTTCTACACATCTTACCGAAACCTTTCAAAATCTGCAACTCAGAAGTGATATTCAGATATATCTTACTTGCACCGGACTTCCACCATCCCCGGCTCGCTGCTGCGTTCTGTTATATCCTACTGTCTTCGTCAGCGTTTTTCACACCCTTTATTATATGCAACAATCCTAAAATCCGTCAAGGGGTTTTACCTTATTTTTCATGTATCCTCTGCCATTTATCTTCTCCGGCGTATCAATACAACGATCAGACTGAAGATCAGGATCACCAGCGCCACACATCCCCCGGCGATCATATATTGTTCCGAAGCTGATTTCCCGGCAAATTTCTTCTGACTGAACGTCCATGCCGCTTTTGCTTTCTGCACGAAATTCGCCCAGATGCTCTTTGCACTTAATTTTCCACCGGAGTTCTTCGTTGTCCAGGAGTTATCCACATTCTCCTTCTTATTATCCACACGTTCTTTTCCCGTACTTATTTTCTGCAGGTATTCTTCCGTGAACTTTGCTGTCGCACTTCCTACCGGATGACCATCATAAGTATATTGGATCGTCCCTTCTCCGGTCTTTTCATCTACGTCTGTAATCTCATAGTCTGTATCTTTGTATGAGACATCCTTCGGCAGGATCACATAGCCATCTTCCAGCGGCCGGTACTCATTCCCGCCCGTCTGTGCGGATCTAGCATCCTCACTTTCATCCGATGCCGATATGAATTCTTTTACTTCCGCCGGCTTCTTCTCATCTGCCACCGAAATCTTCTGGAAATTATTAAATACATATTCAAACAGATTCTTTGTATCCGGATATATATTCGCTCCATGCGTCCTGAGTACGACACACACCAGTTTCATATTACCATTATCGGCCAGAGTGATCAGTGTGGATAAAGCGTTGGATGTATATCCCGTCTTTCCTGCAACCACATACTGGTAGTAATTTTTATTTTCTTTTATGAGCATCTTATGATGCTGTGGAAATACGTGTTCTTCCGTTGTATCGGATGCTGGGATCGTATAACTCTGCTCCTGACAGATCTTTAAGAATTCCGGATAACGCCAGATCTCCCGACCGATCAAAGCCATGTCACGTGCGCAGGTATAATGATTGTCATCATGAAGCCCGTTCGCATTGACAAAGTTCGAGTTCTCCCCGCCGAGACTTTTGCACTCCTCGTTCATCTGCTGTATGAACCAGTTGTAATCATGCCCGGCATTCTTCCCGACATTTTCCGCAACCGCATAGGCTGCTTCATTTGCCGAGGCAAGCAGTGTCGCATACAACGCCTGTTCCAATGAGATCACATTTCCTTCTTTTAATCCTACGGAAGAATCTCCCGGCTGCATAAAAGATATACAGTCATTCGAAAATGTTACCTGATCTGACAGGCTGCCATATTTTAATGCGATAAGACTGGTCAGAACTTTTGTGATGCTGGCCGGATATTCATGCCCATCAATATTCTTCGCATATAAGATGCTTCCGGTTCCTGCATCCATCACGATCGCTGCTTCTCCGTATGTTCCCGGTCCTTGCGGCCAGTTCTTCCAGCTGTTCGACTGGATCTCCATCTTATAGGCATCTTCTTCTGCCTTCTTTTCCAGCTCTTCCGGAGTCATGTCTTCTTCTTTTTTCTCTTCTTTCCGGGTATCATCTGCCGCTGCGTCTGCTGACTGCGCATTCCCGGTGCTGTCCGGCTCCGCGTATACCGTACTGTGCGGCATCCCTGCTGTCACCGCCAGTATCACCGCAAGAACTACGGCTGCTGTCTGTTTTTTCCCCCGCATAATTTCTATTCTCCTCTGTCGTTCTGTTATGGTCTTCCCATATACCACTCAATTTTTCCTTCGATATCGGACACCTTCACCGTTCCGATCTCTCCGTTGTATCTTACTTTTTCTCCGTTTACATATACTTTGCCCTTTTCCTGTCTTTCCTGCGTCTTATTCCACGCATTCTCCATTATAATCCTTTTCCCCGGTTAACTCAACAAAAAAGAACGGCCGGTCCTTTTTCCGGTCCGTGATCCTTTTCTTGATTTTTATTACTTTTTTGTTACTCAGGTGCAAGTGTATCTAATGTTACATTAGCTCCATTAATCGTTCCCTTCTCACCTTCAACCTTTGTGATGACTGCTGACGGTGGTATCACCTCTGCATTCGAGATCATGATCGTCAATCCTGCGATCCGCAACATGATCCGTAATAACAAGATCCCGCAGATCGACGGTCTCATCTATTCCTCTGCGGGAAATGATCTGGTCTCTATGGATTCCAGTCTTCTTTCGCTCTATAAAAACGGACGCATTACTGCTGACACGGTACTGGCTTATGTATCCAATCCGGAAATGTTAAAAAAGAAGCTGTAGGAGATTACTCCTGCAGCTTCTTAATTTCTTCGATTGTTGCCTCATATTCTTTTGTTACTTTTTCCATTGCTTCCGGTATCCCCGGCTTCTCTCCGGTCCGGTCTCTCAAAAGTTCTGTCAGCTCACTGCTCACTTCATACAGACGGTCAAAGGAAAGATTCTGACATACACCTTTCAGTGTGTGTGCACCACGGAAAGCCTCTTCATAATTGTTATCCCCCAAAGCCTGCTTTAACAGTGAATAACTCTGATCTTCAAGGAACTTTAATGTGAATTTCCGGATCAGTACTTCACTGCGAAGGCGTCTTAAGACATCTTCATAGTTTCCTCCAATCGCTTCATAGCATTCCTGTATTGTCATCTTTTACCTCCTTCATTTCCGGTCTAATTCTGGAAAGACACGATTACTTCTTTTCCATTCGATACATTTTCGAACATGCCCTTGATTACTTTCTTTGCATTCTTGTCCGCATTTTCAAGAAATCCGTATTCATCCGATCCGGCTTTTTCCTTTGCTTTCTTCTCAGCCTCTGCGACAAGTTCCATAACCGCCTCTTTATCGATACTCATAATCGCAAAATTCGTATCATATATCTTCAGATCACTGGATTTGATCTTAATAGAATCCTCATTGACCGTGCAGTGCGGAATAGATATCTGGATCTTGTCGTCTGTCTCCTTTATGACAGCTTTCTGTACATCCAGTCCCGCAGTCACTGTCGTCTTGTATTGTACGAGAAATCTGTTCTTGTTGATCAGCGGGATCTCTCCCTTTGTGCTCCTGAATACATCCGAGATGATCATCTTCTGTGTCGTCAGCTCCGCTGCATCTTCCAGCGTCGTCTCAAGCGGTATGCTCTCTTCTTTCGGACCGGTAATATGCTTATATATGGCTATCGAACCGATGCTGATCGCAATGGCAAGAACTGCCGCGATGATTATTTTAGCTTTTGTCTTCATATGTTTTCCTCCGTTAAAATGATTTAACTTTCGGCCGGTAGCGCATATCGGATACCGTGTATACGGTTACGAATGCCTCCGGATCTTTTTTACTGACATAATTCATCAGTTTCTGATATTCGTTCTTATCTACGATTGTAATGATCTCTCTGTATTTCTGCATATTGTAAGCACCTACTGCCTCGTAGAACGTTGCCCCGCTGTGCAGCTCATGCAGAATGAACCGGCGTACCTCTTCTTCATATTTTGTGATGATACAGACACGTCTCTTCACATTCTGTCCAAAGATAAAATGATCCAGCACAATACCGTTAAAGTATGTACCAAGCACACTCAGTACGACCGCTTTTTTATCATAGATCAATGCGGAAGAAAGTGCCACACACATTCCTGAGATGGACATCGCTTTTCCCAGTTCGACATGAAGATATTTATTCATGATCTTTGCCACGATATCCAGTCCGCCGGATGACGCATTCATATTAAATAAGATGCTGAGTCCGAAGCTTACGACGAGAACATAACATAACACGTCCAGTTCCGTACTGTTCGTCAGCGATTCAAAATCCGGAAATACATGTTCAAATACTGCCAGATACAGTGGCAGCAAAATACTTGTGTATACCGTCTTCGCCCCAAATTCTTTCCCACAGGTTATAAATCCGATCAGCAGTAAGACCACATTCAGTATCATCGTAACCGTTGATACATGTAACGGTACATAATGCGCAATAATGATCGCCAGCGCAGATACGCTGCTGATCGAGGTCTGGCTCGGAATCAGAAAGAAATACACGGCCGCAGCGATGATCCCCACTGCTATCGTCATGACGGCAATTTCTTTTAGATTGTCCGGTGTGACAACCTGTTTTTTTTCTTTGTTCATTTTTTTATTCCCCACTTTTATAAATATTTCATCATCGTTGGCGCAAGAATATTCATATCAACAGGCTTGGCAACGTGATCATTCATCCCGACAGAAAGCGCCTTCTGTCTGTCTTCTGCAAAGGCATTGGCAGTCATAGCTATGATCGGGATCATCGCTTTTTTATCATCCTTCATCTTCCGGATGGTTAATGTCGTATCGAACCCATTCATAACCGGCATCTGAATATCCATAAGGATCATCTTGTAATAGTCCGCATCTGCCTTTTCAATCATGCTGATACATGCAACTCCGTCAGTTGCAACTTCGACAATACACCCTTCTTCTTTCAACAGTTCTGTCGCGATCTCCGCATTGATCTCATTGTCTTCGACCAGCAGGACCCGGACGCCTTTTAGCGACTTCTTACTTCGTGGATTCTGATTTTTCTTCTCTAAAGCTTCTTCTTTTGATGCTTTTTTGCAAGGGATCGTCACTGTAAAAGTGGATCCCTCACCAAGTTTACTTTCCACCTCTATCGTACCACCCATCAGATCCACAAGCTTTTTCACGATTCCCATGCCGATGCCGATACCCTCAATATGGGTAATCGTAGAAGTCCGCTCTCTTTCAAACGCTTCAAAGATATGCTTTTGGAACTCTTCTGTCATACCAATTCCATTATCGGTAATACTGATGATCATATCACACCAGTCTTCATTCTCACAAGGTCTCTGTGCAACCTTACAGGATATTGTACCGCCCGCATTTGTATACTTGACCGCATTACTTATGATGTTGATGCAGACTTCCGATAAATGTGGTTCATCCACATATACATACGGATACAGGATATGTTCTGTCATACACAGAGTCTGGTTCTTACTTTCTGCCTGTTGCTGGAACATTGTAACACAATTCGTAAAGTCTTCCCGGACATCCGACACGGCATATTTCATTTCGACCTTGTTATTTTCAATTCTTGCAAGATCCAGGACATTACTGAGTAACGATAACAGTTTTCTCCCGCATATCTGAATGTTATCGACATATCTGCTAAGTTTTTCTGTGTCTTCCAGGTGTCTGGATGCCAGATCTGCATAACCGATGATCGCATTCATAGGCGTTCTGATGTCATGGGACATATTGAAAAGAAATGCGGATTTTGCCTTACTTGCAGTTTCCGCATTTAATTTAGCTTCCCGCAGTTCTTCCTCCTGCCTCAATTCCCGCAGTTTTTCATCTGTCACATCCCGGTTTGCAAGCAGCACCGATGTAACATTTCCGTCTTTATCATAGTTCTGTGGAACGATCATGGCAAGGAACCATTTCCCATCCTTTTTTTTGAATTCAAAAGACATGGACTCTTTATTACGAAGCCGTGCGGCCATGGTCTGTGTATCAAAAAAATCTATGTACTTTTGTACAAACGGTTCTGCTATCACATCTTTGATGACCTCAAACTGCGAATTCCAGTCTGCGCTTTTTTGGGAAATGCCCAGCTCCATTTTCCGGGATCTTTTCACAAGTTCGATCTTCTTTGTCTTTAAATCCAGACGTGAGATATGATAATAAGCGGTACCTAATGCACTGATTGCCCGGTGTGCCTCTTCCACCTGTTTTCCCAGCGTAACCGGGAATTCTTCCCCTGTCATCTGGTCTCTGTCCGGTACTGACTGATGCAGATGCTGAACCAGCCATTTCCCGTTCACCTTTTTATAGATAATACTAAACCGGGTGTCCATCTCAAAACAGACGGACCCATCTTCAAATAAACCGGTAAAAACTACCGTTCCATACGCAAGGACCTGGGCATCTCCAAGCTCTGTTTCTTCCTGCTGTAAGTCCCTTATTTGAAGTCTGATCTTTTCTCTTCGCTTTACATCGAATTTATATGATTCCTGAAATTCATGCAGATTCCGGAAAAACTCATGCTTTCCTGTTCCGATTATACTGCTGTTATCATCAAAGAAGTTTTCAAAGCCTGTATCATCTATGGATTCCGTGTCGATATAAAATTTTAAAAGCTGCTCTGTAAGTTGTTTAAAATCATCCATAACCAATCCCTCTCATCCCGTATATCTTGAACAACTTTTTGTTTTTCCAGTTTTCTTGTTTACTTCATTTTAACATAATATCGCAGCACTGGGGACGGTGTTTATGGCTTTTTTACTGTCTTTTTATGTAATGCACGAATACAAATATAATACAGGCTAATCACCAGTGGAAGCAATAATGCCGAAAACTGAAATTTATTTTACACACGCTTTTGCCGTATACGAATCTACATTTATTTCAATTACACATACCGCATTTACCATTTTTTCATTAATTTCGTGTTCCTCTCCGGTTTGCGCTCTCATAAGAATGCGAAGTGCCGCGCACTTATCCGCTGCATTCTGGAGGATTTTTGCTTTCCCTCGGCACATGACACTCGCATATTCAGCACTATATTTGCAGGGAACATCTGCTTCTATAAGTTTTTCTCCGTAATCAATTTCCACAAAAACACTGTCATTTTTCCGAATGCAATCCAGTTTATGCCCCTCTTTCGCACTATGAACATAAAATGTTAGTTTCCCGCCGTTTATCTGATAACCGTAATGAAGCGGCACAACATATGGGTATTCATCATCTAATACCCCCAGATGTAAATACTTTGCACTCGACAATATTTTTTCAATCTTGTGTATATCTGTGATTTCTCTATCTTTTCTTCTCATATTATTCCTTCCTTATAATCACATGTCAGTTCTACAATCAGAATTTGCCATTTCACTTATTACTATTTTTTATTTGAAAACTAATTTTATTTTACATCCTTATTTCTTTGCATACAAGAAAAAACACATTGTCTTTTTTGTGGAAACTTATAAAGGAAGAGGCACCGTTTAATACTTGGTTTGAAAACTGATGGAAGAATAACACGATACTGTGATAGAATAAGGAAAATGGTTAAACTAACTATTGCTGAGTGAGCAACAGCAAAAGTAAGCATGACTGGAAAGTGCTTGTGATCTTAGGGATTAAGAGAGGATACAGATTATGGAAGATTCTTACGTATTGCAATTGTTAAAACCAAAGTTTAAAGATTTTCATTTGTGTTTCTGCGGATTTGCAGAATGCAAGCCATTACATAGCTACGGGCCAGCCGCAAGACCCAATTATATTTTGCATTATGTAATGAAGGGCAAAGGTATCTATCAGGTCGGCGAAACGAAGTATCAGCTGAAAGAAGGACAGGCCTTTCTGATCGAGCCGGAAAGCCTTACCTTTTATCAGGCAGATAAAACGGACCCATGGTCTTACCTTTGGGTAGGATTTGGTGGTACGGAAGCACAGAGATTTGTCAGAGATCTTGGACTGAACAGTCGTCAGCTTACATGCGAATGTGAATATGGAGAAGAACTGAAAGAAATTGTATTTGAAATGCTTCATCATACATGTTCAACTGCAGAAAATCTTTACTATCTCCAGGGGAAGCTCTATCAGTTTTTCTCAGTACTGGCTCGCGGGATTGAAATTCAGCAATATGCGGATGATACAAAAGAAAGTATACATGTACAGGAAGCAATTGCCTATATAAAGAATTGCTATTCACAGAAAATCACAGTGGAAGATATAGCTGATTATCTGGCACTTAACCGAAGTTATTTATATACAATATTTAAGAACAGTCTTGGAATCTCGCCGAAGGATTTTTTGACGGAATTTCGAATTTCCAGAGGAAAGGAGCAGCTCACACTTACAGATCTCTCTGTGGAGGAAATCGCAGTTTCTTGTGGTTATCGTAATTCACTTGCTTTCGGCAAAGTATTTAAGCAGAAAATGGGAATGACGCCGACCCAATATCGTAATGATAACAGAAAGGCTGCCCGAGAACGATTGATCAGTGCACAAAACGAACTGAAAGAATACAAGAAACATAAAAAAATTTATGTAGGAGAAGTCGAAAAAGAATAGACGAAATGTTGAAAAAGACATCCGGTACCTAACATTTGAGATATAACACTTAACAAAAAGGTATAACGGATGTCTTTTTTTGTACGCTATACTTGTATCAACAAACATAAGGAACACGTGCACAGGTTTCTTCACTCAAATAACAAATAAACAAAGGAGTATTAGAGGAGGAGAATCATGGGAAATCAAAAAGAAACTCAGAAAAATCCGCAATATAAATATGCGTCTACAAGAGAAAAATTATGTTTTGGAATTGGGGCAATCGGTAAAGATGCGATTTGTAATTTAGTAGGAGCATTTTTAATGCTTTATTTTACAGATACTTTGTATCTGGCACCGGCATTTGTCGGCGTACTGTTTTTTGTAGCAAGAATATGGGATGCGATTAATGACCCGATGATGGGAATGATCGTTGACAATACACATACACGTTTTGGTAAATTCAGAATCTGGCTTGTAATCGGAACATTGGTAAATTCAGTTGTATTTGTTTTGTTATTCCACAGTTTTAACCTGTCAGGAACAGCATTGTACGTATATGTATCCGTTATGTATATCTTATATGGAATGACTTATACGATCATGGATGTCCCTTACTGGTCATGGCTTCCGAACTTGACAAATGATCCGCACGAACGTGAGAAAGTATCCGTAATTCCAAGATTTTTCGCAAGTCTTGCAGGATTTTCAGTAGCAACATTTGGACTTTACATTATCAATTACCTGAATAAAGCTGCAGGCGAGAGCAATCTCTACGCAGAAAAAGGATATACACTTTTCGCAATCATTATCGCAGTTATTTTCATCGTTACAATCGGCATTACTGTATTTAATGTAAAAGAGGAATCAACATTAGGTATATCAGCAGAAAAGACAAGTCTGAAACAGGCATTTCAGGTAATTGTAAAAAATGATCAGCTGCTTGCATTTATCGGATTACTTTTGACATTTAACCTTTGTACACAGATTGCAAAAAGCTTTGCTGTATATTATTTCAAATGTGTATGCCATGATGAATATCTGTATTCTATTTTTGGATTTGCGATTATTGCTGAGATGGCAGGACTTTTATTCTTCCCGAAAATTGCAGAAAAAATTAGCCGTGAAAAAGTATACGCAGTTGCATGTGGACTTCCAATTGCTGGATTTGTACTGCTCGGTGCAGCAGGATATGTAGCACCACAGAGTAAGGTGTTAGTTGTTGTATGTTGTGCACTGCTTTTCTTCGGATCAGGTCTTTCACTTGGAGTAACAACATGCTGTATGGCAGACGTTATCGACTATGGAGAAGTAAAATTTGGTGTACGAAATGAAAGCGTAACATGCTCTGCACAGACATTTCTTATGAAGGCAGCTACGGCAGCAGCAGGTGGATTAACAGGAATTGGTCTTCAGATTGTAGGATACAACGCAAAAGCGGTAACGCAGAGCGCAGCGACCGTAATGGGTATTCGTGTGTTAATGCTTGTGATTCCAATCATTCTTGCATTTGCAAGCTTTGGTATTTACAAAAAATACTACACTTTAAAAGGTGAAAAGATGGAAGAAATCACAAGAAAAGTAAATGAAATGCATGTGAAAAAACAGACAGCTTAAGAGACAACGATTCAATTGTAAAAGGGGTATTATATGAGACAGATTATTTTTCACAAGGAAACGAAAACTTTCCATTTATACAATGAAAAAATCAGTTATATCTTATGTGTATTAGAAAATGGACATCTGGGACAATTATATTTTGGAAAACAACTTCATGATAAAGCAGATTTTTCTTATCTGGTTGAAAAATGTGAACGCCCAATGACATCATATATATATGAATGGGATCGTACTTTTTCATTGGAACATATCCGACAGGAATATCCGGTTTACGGTACGACAGATTACAGACATCCGGCAATTGAATTGTTGCAGGAAAACGGCAGCAGGATTAGTGAGTTCCAATATGACAGTTATGAGATCATTGATGGAAAACCAAAGCTCCCCGGATTGCCGGCAACTTATACAGAGTCTGAGGGGGAGGCGCAGACATTGCGCATCTTCCTGAAAGACGCTTTGACTGGTGCAAAACTGGCGCTTTTATATACGATTTTTGATGAATATAGTGCAATTGCAAGAAGTGCTTATATTGAAAATGCCGGTGAGAAAAATCTGCATGTATTAAATATGATGAGCTTAAGCCTGGATCTTCCGGATAAGGATTATGAATGGATGCAGTTGTCCGGTGCGTGGTCCAGAGAGCGCTATATAAAGAATCGAACATTGGAGCAAGGCATAACAGCTATCGACAGCATGCGCGGAAATTCTTCTCACGAACATAATCCGTTCCTTGCTTTAAAACGTCACAACACAGATGAAAATGCAGGAGAAGCAATCGGACTAAGCCTTGTATATAGTGGAAATTTCCGTATGCAGGCAGAGGTAGATACACATGATGTGACACGAATTACAGCCGGGATCAATCCGGAAGGATTCGATTGGAAATTAGAACCGGGAGAAAGCTTTCAGACACCGGAAGCAGTTCTGGTTTACAGTGAAAATGGATTAAATGGCATGAGTCAGACGTTCCAGAAGCTGTATGCTAAGAGACTCGCAAGAGGGTACTGGCGTGATAAGGCAAGACCGATTTTAAATAACAACTGGGAAGCAACTTATTTTGACTTTACAGAAGATCGCCTTGTAGAGATTGCAAGGAAAGCAAAAGAATGTGGAGTAGAACTGTTTGTCTTAGATGACGGATGGTTTGGCGCAAGAAGAAATGACAGAGCTGGTCTTGGTGATTGGGTGGCAAATGAAGAGCTTCTGCCAAATGGCATCAAAGGCCTGTCAGAAAGAATTGAAGCACTAGGATTAAAATTCGGTCTTTGGTTTGAGCCGGAGATGGTAAATAAAGACTCTGATCTTTATCGAGCACATCCAGACTGGATCTTACAGACACCGGGAAGAAATACATCACACGGCAGATACCAGTATGTACTCGATTTCGCAAGAAAAGAAGTAGTAGATCATATTTACGGAATGATGGCAAAGTTATTGTCGGAGTCGAAAATCTCATATATTAAATGGGATATGAACCGAAGCATTACAGAATGCTACAGCAGCAAACTTCCTTCAGACAGACAGGGAGAAGTGTTCCATCGTTATATTTTAGGTGTATATGATCTGTATGAACGTTTGACAAATGAGTTTCCAGAAGTATTATTCGAATCCTGCGCCAGCGGTGGCGGAAGATTTGACCCGGGAATGCTGTATTATGCACCACAGGGATGGACAAGTGATGATTCGGATGCAATTGAGCGTCTGAAGATTCAGTACGGAACTTCTATGTGTTATCCGCTCAGCAGTATGGGAAGCCATGTGTCTGTTGTCCCGAATCACCAGGTATTTCGCAATACCCCATTACATACAAGAGCGAATGTAGCATACTTTGGAACTTTTGGATACGAACTGGATCTCAACAAATTGACAGAAGAAGAGATCAAAGAAGTAAAAGAACAGATCACATTTATGAAAGAATACCGAGAAGTGTTACAATTTGGAACATTTTATCGTCTGAAAAGTCCATTCGAAGGAAATGAGACGGTATGGATGGTGACAAATGAAGACCGCACGCTTGCAATCGTAGGCTACTATCGTGTTTTAAATGGAGTGAATCAGCCGTATAGCCGTGTCAGATTACAGGGATTGAACCCGGATATGATTTATGAAAATGTATGGAATCATACAGAAAATTACGGAGACGAATTGATGAATTATGGATTGATCACATCCGATGTGACAGCTGGTGAAGTGCCAGGGAATGTGACTCCTTGTACCGATTTTGAATCTAGAATATATATGCTGAAAGGCAAAAAAGTTCAGGAGGGAAGATAGATCATGACGAAGACAAAAAGAACCGGCGGAATGGTACTGGGAATATTGTTTATTGGATTATGTGTATCTTTCTTACGACTTTCACAATTTGGCGTGGATCCATTCAGTGCAATGAATCTTGGAATCAGCGGATTTATCGGATGGAGCTTTGGAACGTGGCAGTTGCTTGTCAATGCGATCATCCTTGTAGTTGTATTTTTTCAGGCAAGATCCTGCATTGGTGCGGGGACCATTATCAATATGGTATTTGTCGGATACATTGCAGACTTTATTTGTTATGTAGCGAATGATGTAGTGCAGATTCAGATGAATCTGCCACTGCGTATCCTTGCACTGCTGCTTGCTCAGCTGATGGCATCTATGGGAGTGGCATTATATATGGTCGCAGATATGGGAATCGCTCCATATGACAGTGTCGCAATTATAATCGAGAAACTGACACATCAGAAAATTCCATTCCATAAAGCAAGGATTCTTTCAGATGTTGTTGTCGTGATTATCGGAATCATATTTGCCACTGCATCTGGGGCGGGTATCTGGTCGGTAGTAGGGATTGGGACAATTATAAATGCCTGCTTCAACGGCCCATTAATTCAATTTTTTAAAACAAAACTGGAGAGATTTTACTTGTAAAATCTACGGATTACAATTCTCCAATTCTTGCAAGGCTCATATCCTGAACGGATACGGGCCTTTCTTTTTCACCAGTAGCTTCATCCAAACCTTCACATTGAATAATGAACCCTTCTCTTTGGTAAAAAAAATTGGATATACAGCGATAGCTCCTTATATTTTCGGAAATCGGAAAATAAAACTCGTTCCGATACCTTCGATACTTTCGACGTGAATGGTTCCATTGTGGAGGTTTACAATCCAGCGCAC